>MDSW01107714.1_pt1 | contig 368374 bp, 353 predicted proteins | sample 811171 | NCBI WGS metagenome assembly MDSW01 (sample SAMN05326641, study PRJNA326480) | marine metagenome | isolation source: seawater | place: Atlantic Ocean: North West | collected 2012 | reverse complement strand
CCGCCGCCGCCATATTCCTTGGGCCAGGTCGGCGCGGTCCAGCCGCGGGAGGCCATGCGGTCCAGCCAGACCTTGGCGTCCGGGTTGACGAATTTGGCGTTGCGGCCGCCCCAGACCGTTTCCTCTTCGGGCATCGGGGTGCGCATGGAGGGAGGACAATTCTCTTCCAGCCAAGCCCTGGTTTCCTGACGGAACTTCTCTAGCGCTTCCATCTGCATTTCTCTTTGCTTCTATTGGGTTTCGTTGGCCGAGAGAATATCAGCCACCCCCGTTCAGGCAACCGGCATCGGCCGGACTGCCATGCAAAAGGGCCGGTCGGTGGACCGGCCCTTTTACCGATTTCACCATGCACAATCGTCAGGCGGCGCCGAGGGCCTGTTTCGCAAATTCCGTCACTCCCTTGTAGTCGGCCTTGCCGTTCGGAGCACGGAAGGGGACGGTGCCGACCACGATCCGCTTCGGCGTCTTGTAGCCGGCAAGCTTCTCGCGAACATGAGCGCGAAGGGCTTCCTCATCGAAGCTGGCGCCATTGTTGAGCTTCACGACACCCGTGACCGCCTGACCCCATTTCTCGTCCGGCAGGCCCACGACGAGCGCATCCTCGATCGAGGGGTGCGTTTTCAGGACTTCCTCGACCTCTTCCGGGTAGACCTTTTCGCCCGCCGTGTTGATGCAGACGGAGCCGCGGCCGAGCAGCGTCAGCGTGCCGTCCGGCTCGACAAGGCACCAGTCGCCGGGGATCGAGTAGCGTTCGCCGCGAATGGTCTTGAAGGTCTTGGCGCTCTTTTCCGGGTCCTTGTAGTAGCCAACGGGAATCGGGGCGCCGAGCGCGATGAATCCCGGCTTGCCGGAACCCGGTACGACGGGTTCGTCGTTCTCGTCGAAAACCTGACAGCGTTCGCCGATCTGGAACTTGGCTGTCGCGATCTCGCCGTCCTTGGTCATCAATGACGAGCCAAGGCCAACCGCCTCCGATGCGCCGAAGCTGTCGGTCATGATGGCATTCGGCATGTGCTTCAGGAGGCCGCGCTTCACTTCCGTGGACCACATGACACCCGACGAAATGATCGTGGCGATGGAGGAGAGGTCGTATTTGCCAGGCGCTTCCTCGAGGGCGCGGAGCATGGGCTTCGCGAAGGCATCGCCCACGATCGCGACCTGCTGCACCTTGTTGCGGTCGACGGCTGCCCAGAGTTCATGCGGGTCGAGCGAGACGCTGTCGAGCGTCACAATGCAGCCGCCGGAGAGCATATTGCCGTTCGCTGTCAGAAGCCCTGTACCGTGCATGAGGGGGCAGGCCGGAATCATCGGACCCGCGGGGCCCACTTCCTTGATCGAGGCAACGAGCGCATCGAGCGTTTCCGGCACGGGGCCGAGGCGGCGGAGCGCGGAGAGCTGCACCTCGCGCATGTCATTATGCGTCCACATCACGCCTTTCGGCATGCCTGTCGTGCCGCCCGTGTAGATGAACAGCATGTCGTCGGGCGAGCGCTTGATATCGAGATTTTCGCCGCTGCCCTTGGTTGCGAGATCCTCGTAGCGTTCCGCGAAGGAAGCGATCTCGCCGCCGTCATTCACTTCGACGAAGGTCTGCACCTTCGCGAGCCGCGGCCGGATTTCCTCGATGATGTCGCGGAACTCGCTGCCATAGACGACGGTCTGCGCATCCGAATTGTCGAAGATGTAGAAGACTTCATCGGCCTTGTAGCGGTAGTTCACATTCACATGCGTCAGACGCGCCTTGAAGCAGGTGGCCAGGAGTTCGACATATTCGGGCCGGTTGCGCATGTAGAAGGCGACCTTGTCGCCGGGTTTCGCGCCGCGCTCGATGAGGGCGCGAGCGAGATTGTTCGACCGCTTCGTCATCTCGCCCCAGGTGATGCGCCGGTCGCCATGCACGAGAGCGGGCGCGTCCTGCGGCAGTACGGGTGAGATAGCGTCGAGGATGTCCCCGAAATTCCAAGCCATTGGTGTCCTCCCAGATACCGGTTTTTTCGGCCTCTCCGCCGCTGCGGGGAGAGAGCCCATTCTTTTGCCCGACAATATACAGCGAAATGCGGAGCGGTCATCCGCGTCCGGCAAGGCCGCACCGACGTTACGTCGTCTCAGCAGGGAAGCGCCGGCGTATCGCCCATGCTGGCGACAAGGCAGCGCGCGGCTATGCCGGGAGGGCCGGACTTCAGCAGCCTTTCCAGTGCCTCGTTGAAGCGCCCGTCAACGCGCACGGCGGTGTTCGGGTTCATGCGGCCGTTATAGGGACGGCCCGAGATATGGGTAATTGCGTTCACCTCCGTCGAGTTCACGGCGACAAGGTAATCCGTGCCGTTCTCTCTGAGGACAAGCGGGCCGCCTGACCAGCCCGGCATCATGTCGCAATCATGATTGAAGACACGGGCATCGAAGCGATTGAGGTCGGAGCTCTTCTTCGCGACGGGGCCGCATTTTTCCGAAACCTGCAGCGGCCCGCGCTCGCCATTGTGTCCGGCGAGCAGGAAATGCGCATGGTAGCGGCGCTTGAGCTCGGCTTCCCTTTCATCGAGAACGCGGGGCACGAGGCGGGAGAGTTCCTCGGGCAGGCGGCGGTCCAGGACCGCGACGGCCCAGTCGTTGTGCCAGTTTCCCTCAGGATTGAGCGTGCCGGTTTCGAGGAAGGCGATGCGGGCGGAGAGCGAGGGATTGCCGCCCGGCCAGAACTCGCAGGAGGTCAGGCGCTGTTCGTTGGAGCCGAGAAAGGCGTGGGCGACGGTGGCGATGACATCGATGCCGGGAGAGGCGCCTTCGAGAGTGACGAGGGCGGCGGTGGGGCGGCGGGTCGTGCCTTCGCAGACGATGGTGCCGATGCCGGAGAGGTTGTCCGCGAGGGTAATGTCGCGCCGGTCGTCGGGACCGAAAATGTTGGCGGTAGAGGGACTTGGCGTGAGGAAGAGGATCGCCGGCAGGAGGAGGCCCGCCGCCAGCGCCCGGTAACCCTTCGTGCAGCCCTTCGTTCCGCCCGACCTGACCATGCAGGTGACCCCGGATAGGATTCCGCCGACTTGATGTCAGGATAGCATGCGCGGCGCGGGCTCACCGCACACGAGCGCGTGATCGCTCAGGCAGCGGAAAGGGCGGATTTCCGCCGTTTTTTCAGCCATGCCGCGATGCGGAGCGCGAGCGCGGCAAAGCCGAGGCCTGCGGTGAGGGCGAAAATCCATTTGGGTTCCGGCGGCGCGTCGCTTGCGAGGCGGCCGAGATAGGAATTCATGAAGATCGCCCAGACGTAGTAGACGCCCGCAAGATGGAGGCGGCGCCAGTTCTTCGGCCCGAGCTTCCTCACCGACCAGTCATTGGAGGTGGCGGCCATGGCCGCGATGAAGAGATAGGCGAGGCCGCCGCCGACGATGGTGACGAGGTCTGGCATCTCGCCGAGCGTCACGAAAAGCGCAATGATTGCAAGGAGATGCAGGAAATGGGCGAGGGCGAAGGAAAGCCCCGTATAGCGCCGGTTGCGGCGCAGCCAGCGCGTGACGTCCGACGGGAAAAGCGCCGCGAGCGCGCCGGAGGCGAAGACCGTGACGAAGATCAGGAAGGAGAAGCGCGCCGTGTAGCGCGTGATGTGCTGGAGGACGGCTTCCGCCGTCTCGAAGGCGGCGAGGCTTCCAGCCACGATCGCGGCGACGACGGCGAGGACGCCGAAGAACGGCCAGCGGGGATAAACACGGGCGACTGTCATCATAACGTCACCAAACCGTCACAAACCGATTTCGGCATCTCCCGAGTCCTCCCGCTTATCCCCTCGTTGCGTTCCCGAAATTTTCATACAGGATGTATGAGAAGCTACCCGATCCCGGAAAATCATACAAGTTGTATGAAAAGTGGATGAGCCATGTCCGAGTCCCGTGCCGCCCCCGCCAAGAAGCCCTCCCGGAACCGGGAGAAGCTGATCGCCGCCGCGCGCCGCCTCTTCGCCGAGCGGGGCTTCGGAGAGGTGGGCACGGAGGAGATCGTCCGCGAGGCCAGCGTGACGCGCGGCGCGCTCTATCACCAGTTCGCCGACAAGCGCGATCTCTTCCGTGCGGTGTTCGAAAAGATGCTGATGGAGGCGGGACAGGAAATCTACGAGGAGACGATGAAGCGGATCGAGCATGACCGCGAGGACCTGCAGGTCGGCACGCAGGTGATGCTCGATATCTTCAGCCGGCCGGAGGTGAAGCGCGTCGTGCTGCTGGACGGGCCCGCCGTGCTCGGCTGGGCGGCGTGGCGCGATGTGCAGCGGCCCTTCCACCTGGCGCTGATCGGCCATGCGCTCGGCCATCTGGTGGAGGAGGGGCTTATCCCCGAGCAGCCGCTCGAACCGCTTGCCGATGTGATCGCGGGGGCAGCGATGCAGGCGGCGCTCGCCATTGCCGAAGCGGAGGATGGGGCGGCCGCGCGCGCGACCTATGGCGCGAGCCTCACACAGCTTCTTGCAAGGCTCGGCGCGCCGACGAACGGGTGAGGGAGTTTATTCTGTAGACGGACGGTTACGACGAGTTGAGGGTGATGGCGGTTCGGGGGAGGGTGACAGGTGTGCTCGGAGCGAGACGCCCTGGATTGCTTCGCTTCGCTCGCAATGACGAGGTTGGGGTGAAGTGGGGGTGACATTCAGGGCTGCGGCAAGAGGCGCTGCGACCTGCCTGCGCGAAGCCGGGGCTTCGCTTCGGCGAAGGCAGGGTGGGTCCCGGCCTGCGCCGGGATGACACTTTTGTTTTTGCCAACCCCCGCCCCAAACCGTCTTCGACGGTTTGACCCTCCCCCAAGGGAGGGTGGGGGTCGGACGCAGAACAAAAAAGGCGGCAACCGGAGTTGCCGCCTTTCTGTATTGCCGCGTCTCGCTTTCGCGAGGCTCGCAATGGCGTTGTTTACTCAGCCGCCGACATGCGGTCGAGCGAGTAGGCGCCGCCGGGCTGGCCGTTCAGCTGGCGGAGATACTTGATGCCTTCTTCCGCGATGTCGTCGCCGATCATGCGGTCGCCTTCGCCATAGAGTTCCTTCATGTCGATGAAGGCGGCATAATTCATCGAGGTGCGGTCGGTGATGATGCCCGCCTTGAGAAGCGTCTTGATCAGCACACGGAAGATATTGGTCGATTCCTGCATCTCCTCGCGGATATTGGCATCGGTCATCGCTTCCATGAAAGCGCCCTGTACCCATTCCCAGTCGAGGCCGACGGCGGCGTAGATGTGCTTCTTCTGCTCGGGGCTGCCGAGGTTGAAGAGCAGCACCTGGAAGACTTCCCAGGCCCAGTCCTCGATCGCGTCGCGCTCGGCGGCGTTGAGGTTCGGGATGGTGCGGTCGGCCCAGATCTTGCCGAATTTGTGATGGAACGCCTCGTCCGTCATGGTGAGCTGCATCAGCTTCACCATCAGGGGATCGCGGCCATATTTGTAGAAGGTCGCGAAGGCGCCCATGGCGAGGCCTTCGACGAGCATCTGCATGCCGACGATCTTCTTCCAGACGAGCGGCGAGTTGACGAGTTCGGTGAGGACGTTGCCGAGCGCGGGGCCGACGGCCACGGGCTTGCCCCAGCGCGCCTTGATGTAGTTCGAGAAGCCCGCGACGTGGCGCGCTTCCTCGCGCGTCTGGTTGGCGGCGTATTCCTGCGCGCCAGGGTCCTTCAGGATGTGGCAGAGCGAAGCGGAAAGCGCGAGCGCGCCGGCTTCGCCGTGGAGGATCGAGGAGAGCGACCACTGCGTGTCGAGATTGACCAGCTTGATCTTCTGTTTCTCGTCGAGCTTGTCGCCAACGGCCGTCTTCAGATCCGCGAAGAGATCGGGATCGACGAGGTACTCGTTCTCCATGTCGAAGGGAGCCGAGAAGTCGACATATTTCTTGTCCTGCGGATCCCAGAAATGGTCATGGGTCGCGGAGATGATCTTGTCGAAAGCGGTGGAACGCTTGCCGTAGCGGTCCACTTCCATCATCGCGGGAAAATCGTCGGGGGCGACGGCTTCATAGGCCGCATCGACGGTGATATTGGTCGTAATCTTGCTGGTCATGGCTCCTCCTGCCGTTCGGGGGCGTATCGCGGCTTTGGCCCGCGGCCCCCGTTCCTTGAATATCAATATAGGAGCAGGGGTTAATGGACGCAAAAAATAATGACGATGGCGTCATTTTTATTGGCAAGCTGACGCAATAAGGGGCGGATTTCCGCGATTTTCGATGGGGGAGGCGATGAAGCAGGGCAAGATCGAAACGGCGCATGGGCGGCTCGCCTATATGGAAAGCACTGGCCCAGGCAGCGAAAGAGAGGGCCCGGTTGTGCTCTTCATTCACGGCAATTCCTCCTGCAAGGAAATGTTCGGACGGCAGTTCGCCTCGCCAATGGCCGAGCGATACCGCTTCATCGCTTTCGACCTGCCGGGGCATGGGCAAAGTTCGGACGCGCCGGACCCTGCCGCCACCTATTCCATTCATGGCTTCGCGGATGCGGCGATGGCGCTGCTCGACGAGCTGAAGATCGAACGCGCGGTGGCGATGGGCTGGTCGCTCGGCGGACATGCGGCGCTGGAGATGATGGCTCGCTGGCCGGGAACGCTGGCCGCCTGGATAACGGGCACGCCGCCCGCAGGCGGCGCCGACATGGGCGAGGCGTTTCTGCAATCGGACAAGATGGACCTCACCTTCAAGGCGGATTTCACCGAAGAGGAAGCGCGATCACAGGTGCAGGGCGGGCTTGGCGAGGGGGTCAGCATGGAGCCCTGGATGCTTGCCGCCTCCTTGCGCGCGGATGGGCGCTTCCGTCCGCTGATGCTGCAATCGGCAATCGAGGGACGCGATCTCGATGGACGGAAGATTGCGGAGACGGCCGCCCAGCCGCTCGCCGTCGTGACCGGCGGCGCGGAGCCCTATGTGAACAATGCCTTTCTCGGAAAGGTCGCCTATCGCAACCTCTGGGACGGCAAGGTGCATGTGCTGGAGGGGCTCGGCCATGCGCCTTTCTGGCAGGCGCCGGACGTCTTCAACCCGCTGTTCGAGCGGTTTCTCGACGAGGTGTGCTGAGGGGATTTTGCGCTGTCCCCCGCCCCGAAATTCGGAGAAATTTTTCGGGGCGGGGGCAGGATGGAGAGAACTGTCTCAGCCGCGCCTTGCGTCGAGGCTGCGTTTCGGCGAGGGGCCGCGATAGCCGGGTTTCTCGACGAAGTGGATCGGCTTCGAGACCGCGGCGACGATCGCCTCGTAAAGCACCGTGGCGGAAAGGGGCTTGGCGAGATAGTCGGTCACGCCCTGGTCGCGCGCATGGGAGACGTTCTCGCGGCCGATATGGCCCGAGATCATCAGGATAGGTACGTCGGGATTGGCGCTATCGCCCGATTCGGCCGCGCGGATGCGGCGCGTCATCTCATAGCCATCCATCGGCACCATGGCGCCATCGGTGATGATGATGTCGGGACGTTCGGCGGCGAAAGCCGCGAGGCCCCGCTCGCCGTCATGCGCGACCCTGATCTGCGCGACGCCCATCGACTCCAGAAGCGCGACGAGAAGGCGCTGCATCTCGGCGCTGTCTTCCACGACCAGAATTTTAAGTCTATGGAAGAATTCCTCGTCCGCGCTGGTCGGATTTTCCGATGGAGCGGTGCTCATCCGGTGGACCTGCCGGCGCCGCCGGCGTTGTGCTTCTTGCCGCTCGCGCCGATGAGGCGATCGAGCGCGTTCAGCGTTTCCATCGTGATGGCGGGGTCCGTGCCCGGATTTTCGAGCGCGTCGCGGATGGCATCGACATGGAAGCTGACGACGGTACCGTCACCCCAGTCGCCATCCTTCGCCTTTTCGATGTAGCGACAGAGCGAATCCGCAAACTGGCCGACGATCGCATGGCCGAAGGTGCCAGCGAGGCCGCGCATGTCGTGCGACAGCGCATAAAGGCGCTCGCGGGCATCCGCATCGCCCTTGCGGGCGGGCTCGACGAGAACCTGGAGCATGGCGACCTGGGATTTCAGCGCATCGGCATATTTCGCTTCGAGGTCGCGGATCGTCGACTGCATCTGCTCGAGCACGCGCGGGTCGAGGCGCATGGGCGCGACATAATCCGTGCCGAGTTTTCGTTCCGCGATCGAAGGCACGCGGATGAAGCGGACTTCGGGGCGCGGCGTGTCCGATATTCCCTCGCTGCCTGCGAGACGGGACGGAGATCTGCGTTCGACCATGTGAACACTCCTCAGATCAGCGCGACGGCGCCGCGGCGGTCCTCGCCTTCGAAGGGGCGGTCGCGCCGCCGGCGATCCGGGCCGCGATAGGTCGGCGTTTCGACGAACTGGCGCGGGCGGTCGAGCACCTGGATGAGGCGCTCGTAGAGGCCGCGGGCGGAGATGGGCTTGGAGAGGAATTCGCTGATGCCGATGTCGCGCGCGCGCTCCACCGAAGCGATGTCCGTATGGCCGGAAACCATGATGATCGGCACCATGCCGAGCGCGCGGCCGCGAATGCTGCGCAGGCGGCTCGCGAAGGAGAAACCGTCTACCGGCATCATCGCGGCATCGGTGATGATGATGTCGGGCTCCTTGCTCTGCAGGAGATCCCATGCCTCGTCGCCGTCGATGGCGAGAAGCACCTCCTTGACGCCGAGCGCCTGAAGCAAGGTCATCAGCAGATGACGCATATAGGCGCTGTCATCCACGACGAGAATCGTGAGCTTTCCGAAAAGCGCTGCCGACATCGAACCCCCAGAACCTGTCTGCCAAATGCGGCGCGGGATGCGGCAGCCCTCCGCATCCCCCCGCATTTCCATCTGCGTCAACCTTAACGGCGAGGTCTTAACAAATGGGAACCGCGACAGGTGCGGAAACCGGCGGCTTTCCGCAGGCAAGGTCTTGAGGTTTGGTTAAGGCGCGGCTCAGGCCCGGGCGGAAACGAGCCAGACGGCGCCGCCGAGACGGACCTCGCCACCCGTCACATGCCTTGCGAGTTCCTCGCGGACGGCTTCGGCCGCGCGGGTCTTGGTGTCGTCCGGCAGTTCCTTCAGCGCGCGGGAAAGCGGGCCGATCTCGAGCGTCTGTTCGAGGGCGGCGCCGACGGGATCTTCTCCGCGGCCAAGCGACAGCGTGGCGTCGAAGGGATCGATTTCGATATCGCGGTAGCCCGCTTCCTTCAGGATGCCGCGAAAGCGCTCCGGATCGGCGAAGGCGAAGGGGCCGGGCGCGCCAGGAACGGGCGGCTCCTGCGGCGGAAGATGGGGAAGGGCGGCGAAGAAGGGAACGGAAACCCAGCCATTCTCCTTCATGGGCCGCCAGCAGACGAAGGCGAGGCGGCCGGAAGGCGCGAGGGCCTTCTTCATATGGGCGAAGGCGGCGGCGGGCTCCGCAAAGAACATGATGCCGAAACGCGAGACGAAGAGATCGAAGCGGTCCGCGCCGAAATCATGCGTGGCGGCATCGGCGAGCGTGAACTCCGCGCTGCTGCCGAGCGCTTCGGCGCGCGCTTTCGCGCGGGCGACCATGGGGGCGGAAATATCGACGCCGAGCGCGCGGCCCGTGGCGCCCGCGCGCGCCGCGGCATCGAATGTCGTCGCGCCGCAGCCGCAGCCGATATCGAGAATGCGCTCACCGGGCTTCACGGCGGCCAGATCGAGCACCGCGCCCGAGAAGGGCTGCAGCATGGCGTCGAGCTTGTCCTGATAGCGGGCCCAGCGTTCGCCCGCATCGCCGTTCCAGTAGTCGATCTGGTCGGCATTGGGGCCGGAGGGAGCGATGGCGGGCGTGGTGTTCATGGGGTGCTCTCCTTGTGCGGGGGCCTCTTCATAGCACGAAGGGGGGCACGACTGGAAAGCGGGCGCGGGAAAGCAGGGGCGGGAAATCAGTCGCCCGAGGCGGTCTTTCGTCCGATGCGCTCGGCGAGGTCGCGGAGCTTGTCTTCCACTGCCTCCATGCCGAGTTCGTATTCGCCGCGCGGGGCGGGCGCTTCCTCGTCCGCGCCAGTGGGCAGGCGGGTGTCGATCGCGTGAGCGCCCGCGAGTTCGCGCAGGCGGTCCACACGCTCGGAGATGAGGGCGGCATGATCGGCGAAGCGCTCGCTGACGGAGGCGGCCTTTTCCCGCGCCGCGGCGAGTTCGGCGGCGATGGCGGCGACCTCTTCGTCATCGGCGAAGGCATTGCGCGGCGGCGAGAGGGAGAGGCCCGCCTCGCCGGTGGTGAGGTTCGCGACCTGGATCGCAACGCCGGAGCGGCCATCGCCGTCGAGCGGGATGTCGAAGGTGGTGAGCTTGCCGCCGATGCGGCGGCCCGCAATGAGGTTCACCCGGTTATGGGAGGCGGAACCGGCAATGGCATCGATCTCGGCGCGGAGGTCGTCGTAGCGGCCGGCGAGAAGGGCGCGGCGTCCGTGATCCGCGCTCGATCCGGCGTCGGCCAGGAGGTCCGAGGCCTCGCGCAGGCGGTCCGCGATGGCGTCGATCGCGAGGACGGCAGTTTCGATGGTGGAGAGGGCGGTCGCGATCTGCTGGCCGAGTTCGGCGGCGGTGAGCGAGCCCGATGCATTGCCGCGATTGCGGAGCGCGCGCTTCATCGCTTCCGCGGTGACCGGCGGCGTTTCCTCGGCGGCTGGCGGCGCGATGTCGCGCCGGCCCCGCAAGCGGGAGAGAATGCCCATCTTGTTCTGCCCAAACCCTTGCCCTGCCGGTTCGCGATGGAACCGGCGCCGACTGGAGCCTAGCGCGGAGAAAGTTGACGAGGTCTAAAGGCGCGGCTGCGAGGCCAAAGCCGTGCTAGTTTCGCGGCCATGCCACACCACCGCGCGCTGCTCTGGAAAATCGCGAGACCCGTTCTCCGCCTCTATTGGCGGGTGCGGCGGCCGCTGACCGCGGGCGTGCGCGGGCTCGTCTTCGACGAGCGGGGGCATGTGCTCCTCGTCCGCCATACCTATATTCCCGGCTGGTACCTGCCCGGCGGCGGCGTGGAGCGGGGCGAGACGATGCTCACCTCGCTGCGGCGCGAACTCGAGGAGGAAGTGGGCGTGAGGCTTACCGGCGAGGCGCGGCTGATGGGGCTTTACGCGAATTTCCGGGAATTCAAGTCGGACCATGTCGCGCTTTATGTGGTGCGGCATGGCGACTATGAGCATGAGCCGAGGCGCTCGCCGGAAATCGCGGAGAGCGGGTTCTTCCCGCCGGAGGCGCTGCCCGAAGGCATCACCCCCTCGACGGCGCGGCGCATCGCGGAAGCGGCCGGAGAGATGCCGCCGGACGAACTCTGGTAGGCGGAGCCGCAAGAGCCACCTCTTTTTTGCCACGATTGACGCCCTAGCTGACGCCGCAAAAGGAGGAACGCCATGAGAAAAACGATCGTTACGGGATTGGTTCTCGCGTCGCTCGCATGGGGCGCGCCGCCGGCGCTGGCGCAGGACGAGGTGAACTGGCAGGCGCTGCCCGCCGAAAAGGAAGTGCTGCTCGATCTCGACGGACAGCAGATCAGGGCGCTCAGGAACTCGGTGCGCCACTGCAACGATCTCATCCGCTCCAATCATCAACAGACGGCCTGCGTATTTCTCGACCTCGACCGCGTGATGCGCCAGAACGACGATGCGGCGCTGAAGGCCTATCACTTCGCGCTGCCGCGCAGCATGCGCTACAACGAGGCGCGGAACCAGGGCGCTGCCGTCATGCGCGTGCAGAAGCTGCGCGCGCAGGCACTCGAGTGAGGATCAGAGACGCGCCCCGAAACGCGCCCCGAAACGCGCCCTGTCATGCGGTGCGTCGAGATCGAGGAGAGGCCCCGCAGGCACGATGCCCGTCGGGTTAATCGTCTTGTGACTGCCGTAATAGTGCTTCTTGATGTGGGCGAAGTTCACCGTCTCCGCCACGCCCGGCACCTGGTATAGCTCGCGCAGATAATTCGACAGGTTCGGATAATCCGCGATGCGGCGGAAGTTGCACTTGAAGTGCGAGTAGTAGACGGCGTCGAAGCGGACAAGCGTGGTGAAGAGGCGCCAGTCGGCTTCGGTGAGGCGGTCGCCCACGAGATAACGCTGCCTGTCGAGGCGCGCTTCGAGCCTGTCGAGCTCCTTGAAGAGAGCGGTCACTTCCTCGTCATAGACGGATTGCCCGGTGGCGAAGCCCGCCTTGTAGACGCCGTTGTTCACATGGGTATAGACATCTGCGTTGATGGCGTCGATCTCGCCGCGCAGTTCCTCGGGATAGAAGTCGAGCGAGGCGTCCACGCCCTCTATGCCGTCAAAGGCCGAGTTCAGCATACGGATGATCTCGGCGGATTCGTTCGAGACGATGGTGTTCTTCTTCCTGTCCCAGAGCACGGGCACGGTGACGCGGCCCGTATAGTCCGGATCGGCGAGAAGATAGACCTCGTAGAGCTTCGTCTTGCGGTTCACGAAGTCGGGGATGGTCGCCTCATCCGCGCCCGTCTCGTCCGTACCCTTGAGCGTCCAGCCCTCTTCCAGCATCAGCGGATCGACGATGGAGAGGGATATCTTGTCTTCCAGGCCCTTGAGCTTGCGGAAGACGAGCGTGCGATGCGCCCAGGGACAGGCGAGCGAAACATAAAGATGGTAGCGCCCGGCTTCCGCCTCGAAGCCGCCTTCGCCCGAGGGGCCCGGCGATCCATCCTTCGTGACCCAGTTCCGGAAGGCGGACTCCTGCCGCTTGAACGCACCGCCGGTCGACTTCGTGTCGTACCATTTGTCGGTCCATTTTCCGTCGACGAGGAGTCCCATGGATTTTCCTTCCTTCTGTTGTCGTTCGCTTACGCTTCGGGCGGCAGGTCGACGAGCACGATCTCGGCATCGTCGAGCGCGCGGATGGTGAGCTTTTCGACATCGCGGATCGCGGCGCCGGAGCGCTCGGAAACCTCGACACCGTTCACTTCCACCCGGCCCTTCGCAGGCACGAGATAGGCGAGGCGGCCCTTGCCGATGAGATGGGTCACTTCATCGCCCGCGTCCAGCGTCGCGCCGAGAACTTCGGCGTCCTGCGCGATCCAGAGCGCTTCGGCGGGGGCGTCCTGCTTGCCGCTTGCGAGCGGCACGAGCTTGCCCTTGCGGGTTTCCTTCGGGAAGGCGGCCGTTTCCCAGCGGGGCGTGACGCCCTGGCGGTTCGGCTCGATCCAGATCTGGAAGATGCGGGTGTCCTCGTCTTCGAGGTTCCACTCCTCATGCTGGATGCCGCGGCCCGCCGACATGACCTGAACGTCGCCCGCAACCGTGCGGCCTTCATTGTTCAGGTGATCGCGATGGGTGATCGCGCCTTCGCGGACATAGGTGATGATTTCCATGTCGCGATGGGGATGCGGGGGGAAGCCCGTCTTCGCGCGGATGAGGTCGTCGTTCCAGACGCGCAGCGCGCCCCAGCCCATGCGGGCCGGATCGTAATAGCCCGCAAAGGAGAAGTGATGCTTCGCGGTGAGCCAGCCATGCTCGGCGCCGCCAAGACTGTCGAAATCGCGGATCTCGATCATTGTCTTCTTCCTTTCTAAAAAGAGTGCGAGGCAGGGCCCGGCCAAGGGGGGAGAGGGGGAGGGAACTTGGCCGGGCCCGACGATCCGGTACACGCTACAGAAGCATCCGGATCGTCTCAGGTTCGTGTCGTTCAGGCGGCGAGCTTCGCCGCGATGGAGGCGACATGCGCGCCCTGCTTGCGGGCGAGCGAGAGTTCCTTTTCGCTCGGCTGGCGGCCGCCATCGCCGCCTGCCAGCGTCGAGGCGCCATAGGGCGAGCCGCCGCGGACTTCCGATATGTCGAAGAGCTCCGTGCCGACCGAATAAGGCAGGCCGACGATCACCATGCCGTGGTGAAGAAGCGTCGAGTGGAACGAGGTGATGGTCGTCTCGTTGCCTGCGCCTGTGCCCGTCGAGGTGAAGACCGAGCCCACCTTGCCGGCGAGCGCGCCCTTCGCCCAGAGGCCGCCCGTCTGGTCGAGGAAGATCCGCATCTGACCCGACATGTTGCCGAAGCGGGTCGGCGTTCCGAAGATCACCGCGTCGTATTCGGCGAGTTCATGGGGGGCGGCGACGGGGGCCTCCTGATCGGTCTTCATGCCGGCCTGGTTCATCAGATCTTCCGGCATGGTTTCCGGCACGCGCTTCACGGTCACTTCGGTGTTCGGTGCCGAGGCAGCGCCTTCGGCAACGGCTTTCGCCAGGGTTTCGATATGGCCGTAGGAGCTGTGGTAGAGGACCAGGATCTTCGTCTGCTTGCTCATCTTTCCCTCCTTTGGGAAACGCCACCTGAAGGCGTTGTTGAATTCGATGAGACCTATGTAATTGATCTTGTTCTGGTTATAATATCGTCAAATTGGAACAGATTGTTTCATACAGGTAGACAATGTCAGTCGATCTCAACGGCTTCACGGTCTTCGCGAAAGTGGCGGAACTCGGCGGTTTCACGGCGGCGGCCGATGCGCTGGGCCTCTCCAAATCGATGGTGAGCCGTCAGGTTTCCGCGCTGGAGGACCAGCTTGGCGTGCGGCTTCTCAACCGGACGACGCGGCGGATCAATCTCACCGAGGCGGGGGCGGTCGTCTTCGAGCGGGCGCAGCGGATCGTCGCGGAAGCGCAGGAGGCGGCGGAGGAAGCGACCTGCGTCGAGGGGGCGGTGCGCGGCCAGCTCCGCATCAACGCGCCGATGAGCTTCGGGATTTCGCAGCTTGGCCCCGTCATGCCGGAATTCATGGAGCGTTATCCCGAGATCAATGTGGACCTCGTGCTGAACGACCGGCGCGTCGACCTGATCGAGGAGGGGTTCGACGTTAGTTTACGGATTTCGGCGCTGACGGATTCAAGCCTGATCGCGCGGCAGCTGGCACCCGTCGAACGCTACATCGTCGGTGCACCCGCCTATTTCGAGAAGCACGGGGTGCCGAAGCGTCCGGCCGATCTCGTCCATCACGACTTCATGCTCTACACGCTGCTCGCGCGGCCGAACCAGCTCGAGATGACGAATGCCAAAGGCGAGAAGGAGCAGGTGGAGCTGAAGGGCCGCTTTCTCTGCAACAATGCGGATGCGATGGTGGGGATGATGCTGAAGGGCATGGGGCTCGTCTTTTCGCCCGACGTGCTCTGCCACGAGCATCTGAAAAGCGGCAGGCTCGTGCGCGTGCTGGAAGACTGGAGCGTGCCGCCGCTGACGCTCCACGCGATCTATCCGCATTCGCGGCATCTGGCTGCGAAGGTGCGGGCCTTCGTGGATTTCACGGTGGAGAAGTTCGGGCCGGGGAAGGCGCCGTGGGTGGGGTGAGAAAATCCGGTTCGTCATTGCGAGCGACCGTTAGGGAGCGAAGCAATCCAGGGCGGCAAAGCACGGAGCAAGCGGCCCCTGGATTGCTTCGTCGGCTTCGCCTCCTCGCAATGACGAGGATGTAAAAAAGGCGGGCACTTGGCCCGCCTTTTCGTTTTGGTATCTCGTGAAACCTAGACCGGTTCCCAGGTGAAGACGGAGGCCGTGGCGCCGAGGTCCGTGTAGCCGCCTTCCATGGCCGGGATGCCATGGGAGAGGATCGTTTCCGGCGTCCAGCCGTCGACACGCGCGACCGACTTCACGGGGCGGGGCTGCGAGAAGAGCACCAGCTCATTGCCGCGGACGGAGAAGATCTGGCCGCTCGTCTTGCACTCGGGCGAGGCAAGCGCGACCGAGAAGTTCGCGACCTGCTCGGCGCGCATCGCATTCTTCATGCGCTCGACGCGCTGGGCCGACGCCTCGTCCTTCACGGGGATGGTTGCGATCATGCGCGTCCAGGCGAAGGGCGCGATGATGTTGGAGCGCACGTTCTTCGATGCGCCTTCCATCGCGATGATGCGCGAGAGACCGGCAATGCCCATCTTGGCGGCGGCGTAGTTCGCCTGGCCGATATTGCCGATGAGGCCGGAGGTCGACGTGAAGAGAACGAAGTTGCCCTCCTGCTGCTCGCGGAAGTGATTGATCGCCGCGCGCGTGATGTTGTAGCTGCCCTTGAGGTGCACTTCGAGAACGGCGTCCCAGTCCTCGTCCGGCATCTTGTGGAACATGCCGTCGCGCAGGATGCCGGCCGGGCTGATGATCGAGTGGAGGCCGCCGAAGGTGTCGAGCGCCTGCTGGATCATGTTTTCCGCGCCGGACTTCAGCGCGACGCTGTCGGAATTCGCGACGGCTTCGCCGCCCGCCTTCTTGATTTCGTCGACCGTCTTCTGAGCGGCGCTGGCATCGCCCGCATCGCCGCCCTTCACGCTGCCGCCGAGATCGTTCACGACGACCTTGGCGCCCTCACGCGCGGCGATGAGCGCGCATTCCTTGCCGATGCCGCCCGCGGCGCCGGTGACGAGTACGACCTTGCCTTCCAGAATTCCCATGACGCTCTCCCTGTCGCTTTCGGGGTTCTTTCTCTCTTTGGCGGGGAAGCTAGCCAAGGGCGCGCGCCCATTCCAGCCTTTTTAGACCTGCCGGAGGGCCGGGCGTGTTCCGCAAGCCGCTTTACGGGGAGGAATTCCCGTGCTATCCGCCTTCTCCTCCGGAGCGGGCTCCGGGAACAGGGATCGATGAAATGGCGCGCTTCATGTCGCAGCGACGACGAGAGACGGTTCGAGGCCTTCGAGGCTTCGGGCTCACGCGCGCCCGCACGGTCCTCTCTTTCGCCTGAGCGCGGAAGCGGCAGTGACGGGTGAGCGCCTCTCACCAGACCTTTTCCGCTGCCAGACGAGATAAATCCCATGTTTGAGATCGAAGCCGAGCGGCCCGAGCACGGGCCTGCCATCGAAGCGCTGCTCGACCTTTCCTTCGGCCCCGGCCGCTACGCAAAGACGGCGCAGCGGCTGCGCGAGGGCAACAGGCCGGTGCCGGAGCTTTGCTATGTGGCTTTTTCGGGCGAGGGCGCGGAGCGGCACATGGTGGGGTCGCTGAGTTTCTGGCCGGTCACGATCGGCGGCGTGCCGGGGCTCATGCTCGGCCCGCTCGCCGTCGAGCCGAAGCTTCGCGGCAAGGGCTGCGGCATCAAGCTGATGGAGAAGGGGCTGGCCGATGCGAAGAAGCTCGGCTACCGGCTGGTGATCCTTGTCGGCGACGCGCCTTACTATGCGCGGGTGGGCTTCGGGCCGGTGCCGCCCGGGCGGCTCACCATGCCGGGCCCCGTGGACCCGGCACGGCTTCTCTACCGCGAACTCGATATCGGCGCCTTTGCGCGGGCGAAAGGGCCGATCACGAAGCCGCAGGAGGTGGCGCAGGCCGCCTCCTGATTTTCTTCCCTCAGTTCTTCTGCATGGCCGCGATGAGGGCCGGCACATTGTGCCGGAACATCGCGGCATAGGTCGGCGCGGGGCCGCCCGGCTTTGAAAGCGCATCCGAGTAAAGCGTGCCGCCATCTTCCGCGCCCGTTTCGCGGGCGATGGTTTCCATCATGCGCGGGTCCGACATGTTCTCGATGAAGAGGGCGCGGATCCTGTCGCGCCTTATCTGGTCGATGAGGCGGGCAAGCGCTTCGGCGCCCGGCTCGGCCGTATTGCCGATGCCAAGCGGCGAGATGAACTGGATGCCATAGGCGTCGCCGAAATAGCCGAAGGCGTCATGCGTGGTGATGACCTTGCGCTTTTCCTGGGGGATTTTCGCAAGTTCCTGGCGCACCCAGCCATCGAGCTTCTTCAGTTCGGTGATGTAGCTCTCCGCATTCGCCCGGTAGACGAGGGCGTTGTCCGGGTCCTTCTCCGCAAGCGCATCGGCGATGTTCTGCACATAGACGATTCCATTCCGGATGTTCTGCCAGGCATGGGGGTCGAAGTCCTGCGCGGCTTCGGGATAGCCGTCCGCGTCATGGCCCTTCGCGTCATGGGTGTGATCGCGGTCTTCGTGATCGTCATGATCGTCGTGGGCGTGGTCTTCATGCGCCGCGTCATGCGCGCGCTTTTCCTCTTCGGTGAGGTGGCGCGGGGAAATGCCGAAGCTCGCGGTCACATATTTCGCCTTGGTGCCGGATGCGGCGGCAAGGCGGATCAGCCAGGGCTCGAAGCCGAGCCCGTTCATCACCAGCAGATCGGCATCGGCGAGCGCGCTGGCATCGGCGGGGCCGGGCTCGAAGCTATGCGCATCGCCATCGGGGCCGACAAGCACCGTCACATCCGCATTGCTGCCCGCGACGTTGCGCACCATGTCGCCGAGGATCGAGAAGCTCGCCACCACCTTCAAGGGTTCGGCATGAGCGGGAAGGGCGAGGCCCAGCGAAAGACCAAGCGCGAGGACAAGGCGGAGCGAGACGAGCTTCTTCATGGCGGAACTCCCTCAGTCGTGGAAATGGGCGCGGGGGAAATAGCGCGTGCGCAGGCTGTCGCGCGTGCCGAGCAGGATCGATCCCAGATAGAGCATACCGGCCGTGAGAATGATCGCGGGGCCGGAGGGCAGGTTGAAATTGTAGGAAAGAAGCAGACCGGCAAGACCGGAAAGGAAGGCGAGGGCGGTCGAAAGCGCGGCGAGCGACCAGACCGCGCCCGCCCAGAAGCGCGCGGCGGCGGCAGGCAGCATCATGAGGCCGAGCGCCATCAGCGTGCCGAGCGCCTGGAAACCGGCGACGAGGTTCACCACCACGAGCACGAGAAAGAGGAAATGCCAGACCGTGCCGCCGCCCGTCGTCGCGCGGAGAAAGGCGGGATCGAAACATTCGATGACGAGCGGCCGGTAGATCAGGGCGAGCGCGATCACGGTGAGCGTCGCGATGGAGGCGACGAGGATCAGCGCCTCGTCCGTCACCGAAAGAATGGTGCCGAAGAGAACGTGAAGGAGATCGACATTCGAGCCCTGCGTCGAGACGATCAGCACGCCGAGCGCGAGGCTGATGAGATAGAAGCCCGCGAGGCTCGCATCCTCGCGCAATGCTGTCACGCGGGAGACGAGCCCTGCAAGGAAGGCGACGGTGAGACCGGCGACGAGACCGCCGATGCTCATGGTCCAGAGCGACAGACCGGCAATGAGAAAGCCGATGGCCGCGCCCGGGAGGAGCGCGTGGCTCATCGCGTCGCCCATGAGGCTCATGCGGCGAAGTACGAGAAAGGTGCCGATGGGGCCGCCGCCGATCGCGAGCGCGAGGCAGGCGATGAGCGAGCGGCGCATGAAGCCATATTCGACGAAGGGGGCGATCAGCGCGTCATAGATCATGCGGCATCGCCCCATGCATCCGAGACATAGCGGGCGCGGCGAAGATTTTCCGGCGTCAGCACCTCCGCCGTGGGGCCCCAGGCGACGGGCTCGCGCGCCATGAGAAGCGTCTCGGGGAAGCTTGCGCGCACGCGCTCCAGATCGTGCAGCACGGCGATCACCGTGCGGCCTTCGTCATGCCAGTTCGCCACGAGCTGCATCAGGTCGGCGCTGGTGCGCTCGTCCACGGCGGCGAAGGGCTCGTCGAGAAGAATGAGGCCCGCGTCCTGAAGCATGAGGCGGGCGAAAAGCGCGCGTTGCAGCTGACCGGCGGAAAGCGCGCCGACCTGCTTGCGCTCGAAGCCTTCGAGGCCGACAGCGGCAAGCGCGGCGCGGGCGCGCGTCACATGTTCGCCGGTGATCGCACGGAAGAGGCCGACCTCGCGCCAGAGGCCGAGCGAGACGGCGTCGATGACGGCGATGGGGAAGGTCCGGTCGATCTCGGCGAGCTGGGGCAGATAGGCGATGTTTCCGTTCGCGCCTTCGATGCGCCCTTCGCCGAGGGGCACGAGGCCCGCAATCGCCTTCAACAGCGTCGATTTGCCTGCGCCGTTCGGGCCCACGATCGCGGTCAGGCTTCCCGGCGCGAAGCTGCCCGACAGATGATGGACGGCGGGAACGCGGTCATAGGCGACGGTGAGGTCGCGGATATGAAGCGGCGGAACGGATTTCATCACGAAAGCGCCCAGGCCACGCCGAGCCAGAGCAGCGCCGCCGCGGCAAGCGCGACGGCAAGCCTCCCGCCGATACCGGCCATGAAGGCGGAAGCATGCGGGGCTTCGTCTTTATCGGGAGAGGTCAATCTCCGGCTCCGGTTATATTATAACATTGGCGGAAGCTAGGCCGGATCGTTGGCCAAGGCAAGGCATTTGGCCGGTTGGCGCGTGGCCTCAGCGGCCTTCGCGCCACCAGGCAAGCGCCAGCGCGCCGAGAATGAGGATGAGGGCGAGGGGTCCTGTGAGAAGCGGCACCTGATGAACGGCGTGGACGAGATATTGCTCGTTCCGCTGCAGGCCCATCCAGTTTGCGCCCGCCGCGTCCTGCCCTTCGCGCACGGGGCGGATGGCGGGCGTGTCATCGGCGTTCTCGCCCGCCCACCAGACGCCGCCGCCGGTCGCATCGGCGATGGGCTGCATGAGGTCCGCCGTCGCGCGAACATCCGAGAATTCGCGCGGGTTCAGGGGACCCGCCGCCGCGACCGCCGACAGCTCGCCCTGCTGGATGCGGTAGAGGCCGAGTTCCGCCGCTTCCGTCGTGCCCTCGAAGCGGCCGGGCGCCACTTCTTCCAGCGCCACTTCGCGCTCCTTGCCGGAAGGAAGCGTGACGCGGGCAGGCGGCGTCTCATCCGCCATGGTGCGGCGCTTCACGGTGAGTGTGCCGCCCTGCGCGGCAGCGGAGAGGTTTTCCTCCTCCAGGTCCGGCTCCTTCATCAGCCAGTGAGCGAGACGCCGCAGAAGCTCCGCCTGCGGACCGCCGCCTTCATAGCCGCGCGACCAGAGCCAGACCTGATCGGAGAGGAGTTGCGCCACGCGGCCTTCGCCCGCCCGGTCGAGCAGCATAAGCGGCTTGCCGTCCGGCGTTTCCATCAGCTCTTCGCCATGATCGGCCGTCACGTCGATGGTGCGGAACCAGCGGCCCCATTCGGGCGGAGATTTCGCGGCGCCGGGCAGTTCGGCGGTGACAGGATGACGCTGTCCCGTCTCGGTCACTTCCGCGCGATATCCGCCGACGGAAATCTCTCCCGTTGGCTGGCCGGGCAGGATCGCGGCAAGGGGCGTCCTGTAGATCGAATAGGGCGAGGCGAAGGCCGGGCCCTCGGCGGCGAGAAAGGCGCCACCGCGTTCCACATATTCGACGATGTTCAGGTAATAGCCGAGCGGCAGCACGCCGCGCCGCTTGTAGCGGTCGAAGATGATGAGGTCGAACTCGTCGAGCTTCTGATCGAAGAGTTCATGCGTCGGAAAGGTGATGAGCGAGAGCTCGCCGATGGGCGTGCCGTCATGCTTTTCCGGCGGGCGCAGGATGGTGAAGTGGACGAGGTCGACCGACGGGTCCGACTTCAGAAGGTTTCGCCATGTACGTTCGCCGGGATGCGGCTCGCCGGAGACGAGCAGGACGCGCAGGCGGTCGCGCACACCGTTTGCGATGACGACGGCGCGGTTGTTGAGCGTCGTGAGTTCGTTCGGACCTTCCTCGACGTCGATCTCGATGACGTTCGGGCCGCCATGAGAGAGACGCAGCGCGACCGTGCTTTCCCGGCCGATGGCGACGTCCGCCGTCGCGGCCTCCGCTCCGTCGATCCGCACGGTGACGCGCGCGCTCTCGCCCGCCGGTGCCTCGCCGGCGGAAGTCTCGTCGACACGGAAGGAGAGCTTCACCGGTTCGTCCACGATGCCGAAGCGCGGCGCTTCGGTGATACGGAGGCGGCGGTCCTTCTCGCCCTTGCGGCCGATCACGACGGCATGAACCGGCGCATCGAAGCCGAGCGCGGCGGCCGACCCTGGGACGTCCTGCACCTGCCCGTCGGTGATGAAGATCGCGCCCGCGATGCGCTCGCGGGGCACATCCGAAAGGGCTTCTTCCAGCGCGGAGAAAAGCGCCGTGCCCGCCTCGCCGTCGGGGTCGTTCGTCGCTGTGACGATGCGCGTCTCGATCCCTTCCTCGCGGGCGAGGCGTTCGGCGATCTTTTCGAGCGCGGCGGATGTTTCCTCGGGCCGCACGCCGATCTCCTGGCTCTGGCTGCGGTCGACCACGATCGCCGCCACATCGGGCACGGCTTCGCGGTCTTCCTGCCGGATGGTGGGATTGGCGAGGGCTGTAATGAGAACGGCGAAGGCGCATGCGCGCAAGGGCGCGCCTCGCGCGCGGCGGAAAGCGGCATAGGCGAGAGCCGCGAGACCGGGCAGGGCGAGAAGCGCGATGGTCCAGGCGGGAATGAGCGGTTCGAAGACGATGTTCCAGGCCATTCAGCGCTCCTACTGGCCCAGCCGTTCGAGAAGCGCCGGCACATGCACCTGATCTGCCTTGTAGTTGCCGGTGAGCGCATACATGACGAGGTTGACGCCGAAGCGTTCCGCCATTTCGCGCTGGCGTTCGCCGCCCGGCACGACGGCATAGAGCGCACGGCCTTCCCGGTCGCGCGCCCATGCGGCGGCGTAGTCGTTCGAGCCGACGATCACGGTCGAGACGCCGTCATTCGAAAGATTGCCGCCGTCCGGCGAGGAAGCCTCTACCCAGAGTTCGCCTCCGGTCCAGCGGCCGGGAAAATCATGCATGAGGTAGAAGGATTTGGTGAGCACATGGCCCTGCGGAACGGGCTCGAGCGGCGGAAGGTCGAGGCGGCCGAGAAGGCGGCGAAGCGTCGCCGTGCCGGGCGTGACCATTCCGCCGACAGCCTGATCCTGATCTCGCGTGTCGAAAAGGATCGTGCCGCCATTCTTCATATAGGCGTTGATCTTGCCGAGCGTTTCTGGCGCTAGATCTTCCTGTCCCGGAGACATCGGCCAGTAGAGAACCGGAAAGAAGGCGAGTTCGTCGGTGGCGAGATCGACGCCCATCGGTTCTGCCGGTTCGAAGGCGGTGCGCATGGCGAGAATGCGGCTCAGGCCGGAAAGGCCCGCCTCGCTCGTCGCGTCGATTTCCGCATTGCCGGTGATCACATAGGCAAGGCGCGTATCGAGCGATGCCTTTAGTGCGAAATCGTCATTGCCCGCTTCCTGCGCCAATGCATCCCCCGGCGGAAGCAGGAGAAGCGCGGCGAGCAGAACGGGGGTGAAGCGGGCGGCAAAGCGCACCCGCCTGATCCGCTCCGTTTCGAAGAGGCCGGTCACCCAGAGAGCGGCGACGGTATCCAGTACCAGCAGGATGAGGGCGATGACGAAGGCAGGCGTTGCGAGGCGTTGTTCGGCGCGGCCCTCGAAGGCGCGCCGCTCGGTAACGCCGTTCAGCACGCCGATGGGCGTGAGTTCGATATCCGCGGTTGCGAGGTTGAGCGCGCGGGGATTCCCTGCCGTGCCGTAAAGCCCGGGCGGATGGCGGGGGCTGCGCTCGGCGCTTTCGAACTGCTCGACGGAAATCGCCGTCGCCGTCGCGGGCGGCGTGCCGAGGCGTCCGAAACCGTTGAGCGTTGCAAGCGGGCTGAGGAGGTCGCTCCGCGCCGATGCGGCACCCTGTTCGGGAAGACCCCCAACCGCCTGCGAGAGCGCGACGGTGCGCCGGAGCATTTCGACGAACAGACCGGAGATCGGCAGGTTCGACCAGTCGCGGTTCGCTGGTACATGGAAGAGAACGACGAGACCTTCGCCTCGCCTTGCCGCGGTGACGAGCGGTGTGCCGTCCGAAAGCCGCGCCCAGGTCCGGCTGGAGAGATCGGGAACGGGTTCCGCCAGCACCTGCCGAGACACGGTCACGTCGTCCGGCACGTCGAGACCGAAGAAGGGGCTTTCCTCCTCGAAGGGCGCGAGATGCTGAGGCGTGCTCCAGGAAAGCGTGCCGCCGAGCGCACGCCCGCCGCTGCGGAGCGGCACGGGCACGAGGTCGTCGCTCTTTTCAGCCATGCGGGGACCGGCGAAGCGGATGAGCAGTCCGCCCTGGCTCACCCAGTCCTCCACGCGGGCATAGTCGGCATCCGTCAGATTGCCGATATCGGCAAGAATGAGGACCGAGAGCGGCGAGGCGAGAAGCATTTCGATCTCGCCTTGCGCATCGCGGGAGGGCGGCGTCTCGCGCAGCTCCGCGTAGGGCCCGATGGCGCGGCGCAGATAGTAGGCGTCGGAGAGAAGGGGTTGCGCTTCCTCCGCGCTGGCGCCGGACACGATGGCGACGCTGCGGCGGCGCCAGCGTTCATCCGCGAGAACGACAGCGCCCGCCGATTGTTCGCCCGCGATGTCGAGACGCGCAACCTTGTTGCGCAGTTCGAGCGGCAATTCGAAAGCCGCCGTCGCGCTCTTGGCGCCGTCCTCGAACATGAATGGCGTCTCGCTCAGGACGGCGCCATCCTCCTGCGTCGCGCGGACGCTTCCTGTTTGCGGGCCACCTGCCTCGGCGCGGATCACGGTCGCGGCGAGGACGCCGCTCTCCTCTCCTGGTGGCAGAAGCGCAAGGGCGCGATTGCCGGGCGCGGGTTCGATCAGCGTGAGGCCCGCGCTGCCTGCGATGGCGGAAAGACGCCGGGCGAATTGCGCTGCGGCGCCATAGTCGAGACCGTCCGAGATCCAGACGGTCTGCACGCTTTCCCGTTCGAGCGTTTCCGCACCTTCGAGTCTTTCGGCAAGGGCTGTCCGGTCCGGCTCTATGGGCTGCGGCTCCAGGGCGCGGGCGCGCGCCCTTGCATCGTCCGCCGTCTCGAAGTTGAGCTCCGGTGCGTTCGTGTCCGGTGCGGTTCCGACGACGAGAACGGGACGGTTCGCGCGGCCTGCTTCGGCGATGAGGCCGTCCATCGCGGCGCGGCGCTCGTTCCAGTGCGAGGCGGCAGCCCAGCCATTGTCGGTCACGATGAGAAGGGGGCCGGTGCCCGCGATGCGCGGCGCGGGATTCCAGACCGGTTCGGCAAGCGCGAAGATCACGAGAGCGGCGATCGCAAGACGCAGAAGCAGAAGCCAGAGCGGCGTATGCGCGGGCGTTTCCTCCTCGCGCACCAGGCCGACAAGCAATCTGATAGCGGGAAAGCGCACGCGCTTCGGGAGCGGCGGGCTCACGCGCAGCAGCCACCAGATCGCGGGCAGCGCGGTGAGGCCGAGCAGGAGCCAGGGGCTTGCGAAGGCGAGGGGGCCGAGCGTGAGCATTGCCGGGGCCTACATGCCCGGCCGGGGCGGCTTGCGCGCGGCGATGGCGCCGGACAGGGCGCCGTATAGCGCGAGCAGCGCCGTTTGCGGGCTGCGGTCGGTGCGGTGCGTGGCGAAGGTGAAGTTGATGCGGCGCGCCGTTTCGACGATCCGGTTGCGGTGGATATCGAGGCGCTGGTGATAGGCTTCGCGAAGGTTCTGGGCGCGGCCGACCATGAGACGCAGCTCTTCCTCGACGCCTTCGAACTCCGTGCGGCCCGAGAAGGGCAGGTCCTCTTCCGCGGGATCGAGCACCTGGATCATGTGACCGCGAATGCCTTCCGAGGCGTAGCGCTTGATGCGCTCGACGATTTCCTCGGCGGGCGACAGAAAATCGCTGATGAGGACGACCTGCGAATAGCGCGGCAGATGCTCCGGCGGTGGCAGGCTTTCCGTGTTGGTCGCCTCGTTCTCAGGCGCGTCGATCAGTGCATGGGCCATGCGGCGGAGCGCGGCGCGGCCGGGCGTTGGCGTGAAACCGGCCCCAAGCGCCGCAACGCTTTCACCGCCCTGAACGAGAAGCGATGAGAGCGCGAGCGCGATCACGGTCGCACGGTCCTTCTTGGTGCAGGGCGCGAAGTCGGAGGCGTAGTCCATGGAGGCGGAACTGTCGCGCCATATCCAGATGCTTTCGGCCGCTTCGCGCTCCGTCTCGCGCACGAAGAGATGGGTCGAGCGCGCGGAATGGCGCCAGTCGACGGAGGCTGCCGTATCGCCTTCGCGGTAGCGGCGGAACTGCCAGAAGGTTTCGCCCATGCCGGTGCGGCGGCGTCCATGCACGCCTTGCGCGACGGTCGAGGCGACATGCTCCGCCTCGGTGACGAGCGGCGGCATGGCTTCGGCAAGCGCTTCCGCCTGCTCGCGCAGGCCGATGGCGCCGGAAGATGCCGAATGTGGTCCGGAGAGACTCATTCCCGTCTTTCGTTAGCCGAGGTTGCGGCAGAGCCTGTCGATAACCCCGCTCACCGTCACGCCTTCGGCGCGGGCGGAGAAGTTCAATGCCATGCGATGGCGAAGCACGGGCGCGGCAAGCGCCGTCACATCCTCGATCGAAGGCGAGAAACGCCCGTCGATCAGCGCGCGGGCGCGAACGGCGAGCATCAGCGCCTGGCTCGCGCGGGGGCCGGGCCCCCAGGCGACATGGCGCTCGACTTCGTCCGATGCGCCTTCCTCGGGCCGGGCGGCGCGCACGAGTTCGAGGATCGCGTTCACGACCTTCTCGCCCACAGGCACGCGGCGGACGAGGCGCTGCGCGGCCATCAGGTCTTCCACGGTCATGGCAGCGCGGGCTTCCGCCACGGTTTCGCCCGTGGTCGAGAGCAGCATGCGGCGCTCCGACTCAAGATCGGGATAGTTCACGTCGACTTGCATGAGAAAGCGGTCGAGCTGGGCTTCCGGCAGCGGATAGGTGCCTTCCTGCTCCAGCGGGTTCTGCGTCGCGAGTACATGGAAGGGAGCGGGCAGCTCGTAGCGGACGCCTGCCACCGTCACCTGCTTTTCCTGCATGGCCTGCAGAAGCGCCGATTGGGTGCGCGGGGAGGCGCGGTTGATTTCGTCGGCCATCAGGAGCTGGCAGAAGACCGGGCCCTTGATGAACCTGAAACTTCTGTGGCCCTGGTCGCTTTCTTCCAGCACTTCGGAGCCGAGAATATCGGCCGGCATCAGGTCCGGCGTGAACTGCACGCGCTTGTCGTCGAGGCCGAGCACCTGGCCCATGGTGTGGACGAGAAGCGTCTTCGCGAGGCCCGGCACGCCGACCAGCAGCGCATGGCCGCCCGCGAGCACCGTCACCAGCGTCTGGTCGATCACGGCTTCCTGGCCGAAAATCACCTCGCCGATGGCCTCGCGCGCCGCCGCGATCTTCGCGCCGGTTTCCTCGATTTCCTGGACGGCGGAGCCGTCGGCTTCACTGAGTGTCTGCATTGACCTACATATTGGTGGTGACATGCCTTCTGGCCTGCCACCGTGCCGCATCCCGTTATCGTATTGCGCCGCCATTGGCGCGGGGCTTCTTGACGATAATATGGCCGGATTCTCGGGCCCCAGGCACTAATTCGCTGTTCAACTCCGCGGGAGGAGAGGAAATATGGCCGCCGTGACCGGAAAGACAGCCGCAAAGGCGGAAAAGCCCGAATCGGGAAGCGCTCCCGGCGGGCTGAAAGGGCTCGCCGCCGCCGAAGAGGCGGGAAAGAAGGCCAAGGGCCTGCCGCCGGTCCATTTATGGAATCCCGAATTCTGCGGCGATCTCGACATGAGAATCGCGCGGGACGGCACCTGGTTCTACATGGGCACGCCGATCGGCCGCGAGCGGCTGGTGCGTCTCTTTTCCACTATCCTCCGCCATGACGAGGACGGGAAATATTATCTCGTGACGCCGGTCGAAAAGGTCGGGATCACGGTGGACGACGCGCCTTTCCTCGCTGTGGCGATGAAAGTGGAGGGCGAGGGGCGCGATCAGGTCCTGACCTTCACCACGAATGTGGGCGACGAGACGGTCGCGGGGCCTGACCATCCGATGCGCTTCGAGATCGACGCGGAAACGGGCGAGCCGGCTCCCTACGTCCATGTACGCGCGCGGCTCGACGCGCTTGTCAATCGCGCCGTCTTCTACGATCTCGTGGAGCTCGGCACGGAAGAGGAGCATGAAGGCGAGCAATGGTTCGGCGTCTGGTCCGGCGGCGTCTTCTTCCCCTTCATGCGTGCAGGCGAGGTGGCCTTCTAGCCGGACGCCCATGACAGCCTATCGCGATCTCATTCTTTCCCGGACGGACCGGGAGCCGCCCGCGCTCGCCGCGCTGCTCGCTCAAGAGGGCCTGCCGGGCCTTCGGGGCGACCACGACCTCAATCCGCCCGAAACGCGCGCGCAGCCCGAGGGCAATGTCTGGGTGGAGCCGGAAGAGCGTGCCTCGCTTCGCCCGGCTGCCGTTCTCGTCGGCGTCATCGAACATGCGCATGGGCCGAACGTGCTGTTGACGCGCCGCGCGGATCATCTGGGCTCGCATTCGGGTCAGGTCGCCTTTCCGGGCGGCAAGATAGAGCCGGGCGAGACGCCAGCCGAGGCCGCGATCCGCGAAGCGGAGGAGGAAGTGGGCCTCGACCCCGCCCATGTGGAGGTCGCGGGCTATCTCGACGCCTATGAGACGGGGACGGGTTTCCGCATCCTGCCGGTGGTCGGTTTCGTCCGCCCCGGCTTCACGCTCACCATCTCGCCGGACGAGGTGGCCGAGGCCTTCGAGGTGCCGTTCTCCTTTCTCATGGACCCGGCAAACCATGAGCGCCACCACGCCATGTGGCGGGGAAAACGGCGCGAATATTACGCGATGCCCTATAATGGCCATTACATCTGGGGCGCGACCGCCGGCATGCTGAAGAACATGTATGACCGGCTCTATGGCGACTGAATGCCTCATGTCTGCGCCATAATGCGGCGGAGACAGGCGCGCCTCCGCCGCCTATAAGTTGAGAATAATTATCAGAGAAGAAGCGATCGAGGAGGCCCGAATGAGCGCCGAAAAGGAACTGGCCCGTGCCGCATGGCTCAATGAGGCCGACACGAAAGCCGTGATGGAAGCGCTTGGCGCGAAGGGCGGCACGGCGCGCTTCGTCGGCGGCTGCGTCCGCAATGCGCTGATGGGCGAACCCGTCTCCGATATCGATATCGCGACCACCGAGACGCCGGAAGGCGCGAAGGCGCTTCTGGAAGCGAAGGGCATCAAGGTCGTTCCCACGGGGATCGACCACGGCACCGTCACCGCCGTCACACCTACCCGTCATTTCGAGATCACGACGCTGCGCGTCGATGTCGCGACGGATGGCCGCCGCGCCGATGTCGCTTTCACGGGCGGCTGGCTCGAAGATGCGAAGCGCCGCGACTTCACGATGAACGCGCTTTATTGCGACGCCGACGGCACGGTGCACGATCCGCTGGGCGGGCGCGACGATCTGAAGGCGCGCGTGGTGCGCTTCATCGGCGATCCGCATGAGCGCATCCGGGAAGATTATCTCCGCATCCTGCGCTTCTTCCGCTTCCATGCCTTTTACGGCAAGGGCGAGCCGGACGCGGCGGGGCTTCGCGCCTCAGCGGAAGAGCGCGATGGCCTCAAGCAACTTTCCGGCGAGCGCGTGCGCGACGAACTGCTCAAGATCGCGAGCGCCGACGAGGCGGGCGCCGCCTTCCGTCACATGGCGGCGGCGGGCATCCTCGCCGTGGTGCTGCCGGAGGCGAGCCGCCTCGACCGTTTCGAAAAGCTCGTCGAAATCGAGAGCCAGCAGCTCTTCGTTCCCGCCGATCCGATCCTTCGCCTTGGCGCGATGCTCGATCTCGACAAGGCGGGCGTGGCCGCTCTCGCGCAACGCCTCAAATTGTCGAACAAGGATCGCGACCGCCTCGCGGCCATGCTCACCGACAAGACGAAGATCGTCTGCTACCTCTCCATGCGCGAGGTGCGCCGCGCGCTCTATCTGATGGGCCGCCAGCTCTTCAAGGATCGCGTCTCGCTCGGCTGGGCGGACGACCGGCGCGGGCACAATGCCTTCCAGTGGCGCGCGATGCTCGCCATGGCCGACAGCTGGGAGAAGCCCGAACTGCCGCTCACCGGCGAGATGATCAAGGCTGCGGGCGTGCCCGAAGGGCCGGAGATCGGCCGTGTGCGGAGGGAGGTCGAGGAGTGGTGGGTCGACAGCGACTTCATCGACGACGAATTCTCGATCATCGAACGCTTGAAGGCGGTGGTGCAGGCGACGGTATACTGAGCGCCCCCGCATCATGGGGGCATATGGGGAGGGGAAGTCCATGATCCGTTCCGCGTTTCGTTCGTTCGTCCTGTCCTTGATGCTCGTGCTGCCGCTCACCGCTTGCGGCGATGAAAACGGCGATGCTGGCGCCGTCTCCGCCGCGCGGACTTTCTACGACATCGTGCTGAAGGCCCGTTCGAGCGGCGTGCCGGACGATGAGCTCCGCGCCGAGCTTCGCCCCGTCATCTCGCCCGATCTCGACAGCCTGATCGCGCAGGCCGCCGAGGCGGAGCGCCGCCACACCGAGCGCACCAACAATGAAGAGCCGCCCTATCTCCAGGGCGACATCTTCTCCTCGCTCTTCGAGGGGGCGACGGGCTACGAGATCGGCCCCTGCGTCGATGCAGGGGAGAATGGCGAGACCTCGCTGCGCTGCGACGTCATGCTGGTGCATGACGCGGAGAACGAGCCCGTGCAGTGGACCGATCGCGTCGTCCTCGCGGGCAGGGGCGGGCCGGAAGACCGGCTCTGGCTCGTGGACAATATCGAATATGGCGGCGACTGGGATTTCGCGCCCAAGGGTTCGCTCAAGGACTCGTTGCGCGCTGTGATTGCCGAAGAGGAATAGCCGCGCCGCCAGCCGCTGCGACAAATTTCCCTGCGACATTTGCGCGGATAGGCGGAGCGTCCATGCGGGCCTAGCCTTGCCCCATGAGACAGTATCTTATCGAGCGGTACGACCTTCGGGTCCCGCGCTACACTTCCTACCCGACGGCGCCGCATTTCTCGCCCGCGGTCGGCGGCGACGTTTATGCGCGCTGGCTCTCCCGCCTCGATCCGTCGCTGTCGCTCTCGCTCTATCTCCACATCGCCTATTGCGCGGAGATGTGCTGGTTCTGTGGCTGCCACACCAAGGCGACGAAGCGCTATGCGCCGGTGGCGGACTATCTCGATGCGCTGCTTGTCGAGGCGCGTCTCGTCGCCCGCGCGCTACCCTCCCGCATGAAGGTCGACCACATTCATTTCGGCGGCGGCAGCCCCACGCTCCTGAAGCCGGAAGACCTCGCGCAGACGCTCGCGATCCTCCGCGAGTATTACAATGTGACGCTCGATGCCGACATCGCGGTCGAGCTCGATCCGCGCACGGCGGACGAGGCTTACGTCGCGGCCATGGCGAAGGCGGGCGTCACTCGCGCTTCCATCGGCGTGCAGGATTTCAACGAGCGCGTGCAGAAGGCGATCAACCGCATCCAGCCTCATGACGTCACGGCGCGCGTGATCGAGTGGCTGCGCCGCCACGGCGTTTCCGCCATCAACATGGATCTGTGCTACGGGCTTCCCTGGCAGACGGTGGATAGCCTTCTCGATACGGTGGACAAGGCGGCCGCGCTCCGCCCGGCGCGCATCGCGCTTTTCGGTTATGCGCATGTTCCCTGGATGAAGACGCATCAGAAGCTTATCCCCGAAGCGTCGCTTCCCGGCCTCGCCGAGCGCTGGGCGCAATATGAGGCGGCCTCGGAGCGGCTTGCGGATCATGGCTATGTCTCGGTCGGGCTCGATCACTTTGCCTTGCCGGATGACGACATGGCGAAGGCGCATGAAAAGGGTGCGCTTCACCGCAACTTCCAGGGCTATACGACGGACAAGGCGCCGGTGCTGGTCGGCCTCGGCGCGTCCGCTATCGGCGCCCTGCCGCAAGGCTATGCCGCGAACGAACTCGCCATCGACCGCTACAAGGAGACGGTGCGGGCGGGGCGCTTCCCCGTCACGCGCGGCATCGCGGTGAGCGGCGAGGACAGGCTCCGCCGCGACGTGATCGAGCGGCTCATGTGCGACATGGGCGTCGATCTCGACGAGATCGCATTGATGCATGACGTCGCCGCCGACAGGTTCGACGAGGAACTCTCGCGTCTCTCCGCGCTCGAAGCGGACGGCATCGTGATGCGCGACGGCCGCCGTCTAACCGTGACGGAAGAGGGCCGCCCGCTGGTCCGCGCCGTCTGCGCGGTGTTCGACGAGTATCTCGGACAGGGTCAGGCAAGGCACTCGAAGGCGGTTTGACCGTACTCGTCATTGCGAGGAGGCGAAGCCGACGAAGCAATCCAGGGGCCGCTTGCTCCATGCTTGCCGCCCCTGGATTGCTTCGCTCCTTTCAGTCGCTCGCAATGACGGCTGAAAGAAAAGCAATCGCCTCACTCCACCTCGTGTGAAATCCCCGCAAACACCGCTTCCGCCGCGCGCGCCAGTTCCTCCGGCGCGATTTCGAGTTCGAGTCCATAGGCCCCGCCGGAAACGAACACCGTCTCGAAACCCTTCGCGCTTTCGTCGATGAAAGTGGGCAACTTCTTCTTCTGGCCGAGCGGGCTGCAAGCGCCCATCTCATAGCCGCTCGTCTTCACAGCCTTGTCTTTCGGCGCGAGGTCGACGCGCTTGGTGCCGAGTTCGCGCGCCAGCGCCTTGCGGTCGAGGTCGCGGGAGGCAGGCACGATGGCGCAGGCGAGTTTCCCCTCCGCCGTTTCCAAGATCAGCGTCTTGAAGAGCCGCGCCGGGTCGATGCCGCTTGCCGCCGCCATCTCGAGCGCGGAGGTCTTCCTGTCCTTCGGCACGTCGATCTCGTGGAACGTACCCGCCACCTTGTTCAGCCGCACGAAGCGCTGCGCTGCGGTTTCGCCCTTTGCCATCTCACGGCCACTTCACCATGGGCGGCATGGACGAGAGGATCGAGTTCACATTGCCGCCGGTCTTGAGGCCGAACACCGTGCCGCGGTCGTAAAGCAGGTTGAACTCGACATAGCGCCCGCGGCGGACGAGCTGTTCCTCGCGCTCTTCTTCCGTCCAGGCCTCGTTCATGTGGCGGCGGACGAGCATCGGGTAGATTTCGAGAAAGGCGCGGCCCACATCCTGCGTGAAGGCGAAGTCCTTTTCCCAGTCACCCGAGTTGTGGTGATCGTAGAAAATGCCGCCCGTGCCGCGCGGTTCGTTGCGGTGGGGCAGGAAGAAATATTCGTCGCACCACTTCTTGAACTTCGGATAGTAAGCGGGGTCGTGCCTGTCGCAGGCCGCCTTGTAGGCCGCATGGAAATCCACCGTATCCGGATGATCGTCACGCCGCTGCACGTCGAGCACCGGCGTCAGGTCCCCGCCGCCGCCAAACCAGCTCTTCGTCGTGTAGACATGCCGCGTGTTCATGTGCACGGCCGGCACGCGCGGGTTCTGCATATGCGCGATCAGCGAAATGCCCGACGCCCAGAAGCGCGGGTCTTCCTCCGCGCCCTGCATCTGCTTGCGGAAGTCTTCCGAGAATTCGCCATGAACGGTCGAGATATGGACGCCGACCTTCTCGAAGACGCGGCCATGCATGACCGACATTTCGCCGCCGCCCTCATCTTTGGAGCCGTCGCCGCGCTTCCAGGGCGTGCGCTCGAAGCGTCCGGCAGGGCGGTCCGCGAAGGTGCCGGTCAGCTCGTCCTCGATTTTTTCGAATTCGGCGCAGATCAGGTCGCGCAATTCGCGAAACCAGGTTTCGGCGCGGGCCTTTCTTTCGGCAATCGTCTTCTCGTCGGTCATGGTCACTTCTTCTTCTGCTCTGGAGAGCCCTTACTTACCTGCCGGGGCGCTGCCCGGAAAGACGCCGGCAAAACCGTTTGTCTGGCGGAGCGCCTCGCCGAGCACCATCGCCGCCGCCAGCGCCATGTTGAGCGAGCGGGCAGGGGGCGCCATGGGAATCGTGACGCGGGCATCGGCCGCCTCGTGGACAGCCTCTGGCACGCCCGCGCTTTCCCGCCCGATCAGGAGGATGTCCGAAGGCCGGAAGGCGAAACGGGTGAAAGGCAGGGGCGCCCTGGTCGTCAGGAGGACGATCCGTCCGCCGCCCGGTCTGCTTTCTGAGAATGACTCCCAAGAAGCATGCCGCGTCACCTCGCCAAGCGCGCCATAGTCCATCGCCGCGCGCTTCAGGTCGCGGTCGTCCCAGGGGAAACCGCAGGGTTCGATGATGTCGAGCGGTACGCCGAGGCAGGCGCCGAGCCGGATCAGCGTTCCCACATTGGGTGGAATGTCGGGTTCATAAAGCGCGAGACGCATGGGCGGACTTTCAATCTGGAACAGTTGCGGTCGGGTTGGCGGGCCGGGTCTGACGCGTGAGGCGAGGTGCGGCGATGCGTCATCCTGCCACAGGGGCGGCGGGACTGGACAACATGCGGATTGGATGCCACAAAACCACGCAACGCATGGGGCGAAAGCGGGGGATTCGTCGCGCTTTCAAGCCATGCTCCGGGTGTGTGCGACGCTGCGCCGTGCTCTTCCGCGAAGGGGGAGACCCGACAAGGGGAGCCGCTTTCCCGAGCGGCGTGTGGCGTTCGACCTATTCAACGAGGAGACCTGAACCGTGGCAGAAATCCACGCGGACGAGCCGACACGGCGCGATTTCCTATATGTGGCAACCGGATCGCTCGCCGCCGTTGGCGCGGCTGCCGCCATCTGGCCGCTGATCGATCAGATGAACCCGGACGCTTCCGTCCTGGCGCTTGCCTCCATCGAGATCGATATTTCCAACATTCCGGTCGGCCAGGAGACCACGTTCAAGTGGCGCGGCAAGCCGGTCTTCGTGCGTCATCGCACGGAAGAAGAGATCAAGGCCGCAGAGGATGTCGACGTCGCCTCGCTGCCCGATCCGCAGCCGGACGATGCGCGCCTCATGACGGGCCCGAATGGCGAACTCGAAAAGCAGTGGCTCGTCGTCATCGGCATCTGCACCCATCTGGGCTGCGTGCCGCTCTCCTATCGCGGCGAGTATGACGGCTATTTCTGCCCCTGCCACGGCTCGGTCTACGACACGTCGGGCCGCATTCGCAAAGGTCCGGCGCCGACCAATCTCGAGGTGCCGCCCTACGCGTTCATTTCCGACACCAAGATCAAGATCGGCTGAGGGGGCGCCAGACTATGAGCGGTGAAAGCACCTACACACCCGCAAACGGATTTACGCGCTGGCTCGATCAGCGGCTTCCGGTCCTGCGGCTCGTCAATGACAGCTTCGTCGACTATCCGACGCCGAAGAACCTGAACTACTGGTGGACCTTCGGCGGCATCCTGTCGCTCTGCCTCGCGGTTCAGATCGTCACCGGCATCGTGCTCGCCATGCATTATGTGCCGACGACCGAACTCGCCTTTGCGAGCGTCGAGCACATCATGCGCGACGTGAATTACGGCTGGCTCATCCGCTACGTTCATGCGAACGGCGCGTCGATGTTCTTCATTGCCGTCTACATCCACATGTTCCGCGGTCTCTATTACGGCTCCTACAAGGCGCCGCGCGAAGTGCTGTGGATTCTCGGCGTGCTCATCTATCTCCTGATGATGGCGACGGCCTTCTTCGGCTATGTGCTTCCCTGGGGTCAGATGAGCTTCTGGGGCGCCACCGTGATCACCAACCTCTTCGGCGCGATCCCGCTGGTCGGCGATGCGCTGCGCACCTGGCTCTGGGGCGGCTTCTCGGTCGGCGATCCGACGCTCAACCGCTTCTTCTCGCTGCACTACCTCTTCCCCTTCCTCATCGCCGGCGTGGTCATTCTCCATGTCTGGGCGCTGCATGTGACGGGGCAGAACAACCCGGCGGGCATCGAGATCAAGGACCCGAAGAAGGACACGGTTCCCTTCACGCCTTATGCGACGATCAAGGACGGCTTCGGCATGGTGCTGTTCCTGATCCTCTTCGCCTACTTCGTCTTCTACAACCCGAACGGGCTCGGCGAGCCGGACAATTACGAAATCGCCAATCCGCTCAAGACGCCGCCGCATATCGTGCCGGAATGGTATCTGCTGCCGTTCTACGCGATCCTCCGCGCGGTGCCGGACAAGCTTGGCGGCGTGGTGCTGATGTTCGGCGCCATCGCGATCCTCTTCGTGCTGCCCTGGCTCGACACGTCGAAGGTCCGCTCGGCGCGGTTCCGCCCGCTCTACAAGCAGTTCTTCTGGATCTTCGTCGCGGTCTGCCTCGGCCTCGGCTATTGCGGCGGCCAGACGCCGGACAAGATCCTGATCCATGTGGGCGATGGCGGCTTCGACATCACTGACCTGTCGCGCATCCTCACCATCTACTACTTCGCGCACTTCCTGATCCTCATGCCCGTTCTCGGGCTGGTCGAGAAGCCGAAGCCGCTGCCCGCCAGCATCGCCGACTCGGTGCTGCCCGGAACGCGGCAGGATCAGGCCACGAGTTGAGGGGGAACCGACACGTGAAAACGGCAATGAAAACCATCTCTCGTGCCATGTCGCTGGCGGCCGCCGCGGCGATCGGCTTCTCGCTCTTCTCCGGCACGCCCGCACGGGCAGCCGGCGAGGAAGTCGCGCCGATCGATCTTCAGTGGTCCTTCGAAGGCGTCTTCGGCACCTATGACCGCGATGCGCTGCGCCGCGGCTACAAGGTCTACAAGGAAGTCTGTGCGGTCTGCCATTCGATGGAGTTCGTGCATTTCCGCAATCTGGGTGAACCGGGCGGTCCGGAATTCTCGGAAGGGCAGGTCAAGGCGCTCGCCGCCGAGATCACCGTCGAGGACGGGCCGGACGCCGCGGGCGACATGTTCGAGCGTCCGGGCGAACCGAAGGATCCGTTCCCTTCGCCCTATCCGAACCCGGAAGCCGCCGCGGCCGCGCTTGGCGCCGTGCCGGCGGACCTCTCGCTCGTCGCCAAGTCGCGGGCGGGCGGCGTGGACTACCTCTATTCGCTGCTTGTCGGCTACGAGGAAGCGCCGGAGGATTTCGAGCTCACGACCGGCTACTACAACAAGTACTTCTCCGGCCACATGATCGCCATGCCGCCGCCCCTGACGGACGGCCAGGTGGATTACGAGGACGGCACGCCGAACACGGTCGACCAGATGGCGCGCGACGTCGTCCACTTCATGATGTGGGCCGCCGAGCCGAAGCTTGAGCAGCGTCACCGCATGGGCTTCCAGGTGATGATCTATCTCGTGCTGCTTTCGGGCATCCTCTACTTCGCGATGCGCAAGGTCTGGGCCGACCAGCACTGACCTGCGGTACGAAATATGACAGTTTAAAGGGCCCCTTCGGGGGCCCTTTTTTATGGCGTCCGCATCTTGGTCTGTTATATCGGTTCCGGATTCAAGACCCCCCGCCGTCATTGCGAGGGTGAGGAAACGGTTCGCGCAAGCGAACGAAAAGGTCCGGTGGACCTTTTCGATTTCCGACTGCCCGGAGTGAGAGCGAAGGGCTTGCAGCCGACAGGGCAATGACGGAGAGAATGAGAGGAGAGACCATTGGCGAAGACCGTTCTCGGCGTCATCGGTGGCAGCGGCGTCTATGAGTTTCCGGGCCTCAGGAACGAGCGCTGGGAGCGCGTGGAAAGCCCATGGGGCGAGCCGTCGGACGAGTTGCATTTCGGCGAGTTGCCGCTCGGCGATGGCAAGTCGGTGGAAATGGTCTTCCTGCCGCGCCATGGCCGCGGACATCCCCATTCGCCGACCACCATCAACTACCGCGCGAATATCGACGCGATGAAGCGCGCGGGCGTCACCGACATCATCTCGGTCTCGGCCGTCGGCTCGCTGAAGGAAGAGCTGCCGCCCGGCTCCTTCGTCATCGTCGACCAGTTCATCGACCGCACCTTCGCCCGCGAGAAGAGTTTCTTCGGCGAGGGCTTCGTCGCGCATGTCTCGATGGCGAATCCCGTCTGTCCGCGCCTCGGCGACCATCTCGAGGCCGCCTGCAAGGCAAACGACATCGCCTATACGCGCGGCGGCACCTATCTCGTCATGGAAGGCCCGCAGTTCTCGACGCTGGCCGAAAGCAATCTCTACCGCTCCTGGGGCTGCTCGGTGATCGGCATGACCAACATGCCGGAGGCGAAGCTCGCCCGCGAGGCCGAGATCTGCTACGCGACCGTCGCCATGGTGACGGATTACGACTGCTGGCATCCGACCCATGCGCATGTCGAGGTGGCCGATGTCGTGCGCGTGCTCGAGGAGAATGCGGGACATGCCCGCGCCATGATCCGCTCGGTCGCGGAAAGCTTCGGACCGGAGCGCGAGCCTTCGCCGCAGGGCCTCGACCGCGTGCTCGACACCGCCCTCATCACGGCGCCCGCCAGGCGCGATCCCGAACTCGTTGCGAAGCTCGATGCCGTCGCCGGCCGCGTGCTCCACGCTTCCTGATTCCAGAGACAGCACATGAACATCAAGGATTTCATCCGCACCATCCCGGATTACCCGAAGAGCGGCATCCAGTTCCGCGACATCACCACGCTGCTCGCCGATCCCGAAGGGTTCCGCGGCGCGGTCGATGCGCTGGTTGCGCTTCACAAGGGGGCGAAATTCCAGGCGGTGGCGGGCATCGAGGCGCGCGGCTTCATCCTGGGCGGCGCCGTGGCGCATCAGCTCGGCCTCGGTTTCATTCCCGTCCGCAAGAAGGGCAAGCTCCCCTGGAACGTGATCGGTCAGGAATACGACCTTGAATACGGCACCGATACGGTCGAAATCCATACGGACGCGGTGAAGGAGGGCGACAACGTCCTCCTGATCGACGACCTCATCGCCACGGGCGGCACGGCGGAAGCAGCCGTAAAGCTCATCGGCCGCGCCGGTGGCAACGTCACCGCGTCGAGCTTCGTCATCGAGCTGCCGGAGCTCGGCGGCCGCCAGCGTCTCGAGGCGCTCGACATCGAGGTGCTCTCGCTCTGCTCGTTCGAGGGCCACTAGAGTGTTTCCGGCGAAAGTGGTTTCACTTTCGCGGTTCGGAAACACGACCGAATAAAAACCGAGCCAACCGCCACTCCAGCGAGGAGGCGCCATGAAGATCGACGGCACGCATTACCGCACCATCTGGGTCGCGGAGGATGGCTGGTCGGTCGAGATCATCGACCAGACGCGGCTGCCGCATGAATTCGCCACCGTCCGCCTCGAAACGGCAGGCGATGCGGCGCGCGCGATCAGGGACATGCTGGTGCGCGGCGCGCCGCTGATCGGCGCCACGGCGTCCTATGGTCTCTGCCTTGCGCTGCGCGACGACCCCTCGGACGAAAACCTCGACCGCACCTACGACATGCTGCTCGCGACGCGGCCCACGGCGGTGAATCTCAAATGGTCGCTCGATGCCATGCGCGAAGCCGTTCGCAAGGTCGGCCATAATGCGCGCGTCGAGGTGGCCTATGCTGAAGCCGCGCGGCTCTGCGACGAGGATGTCGAGACATGCCGGCGCATCGGCGAGAACGGGCTTCGCATCATTCGGGGGCTCGCCGAGGCGAAGCCCGGCGAGACGGTCAACATTCTCACCCATTGCAATGCCGGCTGGCTCGCCTGCGTCGATTGGGGAACGGCGCTCGCGCCGATCTACATGGCGCATGATGCGGGTCTTCCGGTTCATGTCTGGGTGGACGAGACGCGCCCGCGCAACCAGGGCGCCTCGCTCACCGCCTTTGAGCTCGGCCGTCATGGCGTGCCGCATACCATCGTGCCGGACAATGCGGGCGGCCATTTGATGCAGCATGGACAAGTCGACATGTGCATCGTTGGCACCGACCGCACGACTTCCACGGGCGATGTCGCGAACAAGATCGGCACATACCTCAAGGCGCTCGCGGCGGAAGCGAACAATGTTCCCTTCTATGTCGCGCTGCCTCATACGACGATCGACTGGACGCTGAAGGACGGCGTGAAGGAAATCGAGATCGAGCAGCGCAGCCCCCGCGAGGTCACGCATATGACGGGCCGCACGGAAAAGGGCGAGATCGTGACGGTCGAGATTTCCGCGCCGGGCAGCGAGGCCGCGAATTACGGCTTCGACGTGACCCCGGCGCGATATGTCACCGGCCTCATCACGGAGCGGGGCGTCTGCCCGGCGAGCCGCGACGGGCTCTTGATGCTCTATCCCGAGAAGAAAAATGGGTGAGGGCGACGAAGCCTGGCTCCGCCAGCGCGTCATCGACGCCGCGCTCGACCTCGCTTCCACGGGCCTTTCGCCGCAAATGTCCGGCAATGTTTCGGCTCGCATGGGCGAGCGGGTTTTCATCACGCCGTCCGGCGTCGCCTATACGGACCTGATGCCGGGCGACCTCTCCGAGATCGCGCTGGACGGGCGCGTCCTTTCCGGCCCGTTCCCGCCTTCCTCCGAATGGCACATGCATTGCGCGATCTATGAGGCTTTCCCGGAGGCTGGCGGCATCGTTCATGCGCATTCGGATTTCGCCACCGTGCTCGCCGTGATGAAGCGCGAGATCCCGCCTTTCCACTACATGGTCGCCGTCGCGGGCGGGAAGGACATCCGCGTCGCGCCTTACGCGACTTTCGGCACGGAAGAACTCGCGAGGAATGCCGTCACCGCACTCGAAGGCCGCCGCGCCTGCCTCCTCGCGCATCACGGCCAGATCGCCTTCGGGCCGACAGTGGAGGATGCGCTCCACCTCGCCCACGAAGTCGAAACGCTCTCCGCGCAATATTGGCGCGCGCTGCAGCTCGGCGAACCCGATCTTCTCCCGGATGAAGAGATGGCGGTGAATGTCGAGAAGTTCCGGAACTACGGGCGGAAGGGGTAAGCAAAGGCGAGTGCTTTCACCGGCGTTTGTATGTGGTCCACCCTCCCACAGGGGGAGGGTGGAGAGGGAAGGTGAGGGGCTACTCCCCCAGCGCCTTTTTCAGCGCTTTCTCGACCTTGGAAGAGCCCGGCGTCGTCGTGCTGGCGAACCAGTCGATGAGCTTCCCGTCCCGTCCGATCACATATTTGTAGAAGTTCCAGCGCGGCTTCGAGAGCAGCCCGCCTTGCTTGCCGAGCCATTTGAAGAGCGGGTGCGCTTCCTCGCCCTTCACATGCACCTTCTCGGTCAGCGGAAAGTCGACGCCGAAATTGATCTCGCAGAAATTCGCGATTTCCGCCGCGTTGCCCGGCTCCTGGTTCGCGAAGTCGTTGGAAGGCACACCGAGCACGACGAGCCCGTCATCGGCATATTTCCGCCAGATCGCTTCGAGCTCCTTGTACTGGGGCGTGAAGCCGCATTTCGAGGCCGTATTGACGATGAGTAGCGGCCGCCCCGCAAAGTCGCTGAGCGGCATGGGCTCACCCTTCAGGCTGGTGAAGCTGAAATCGTAGGCGGTTTTCTCTCTGTCGCTCATTGTCGGCTCCCGGTTGCGGCTATGCGCATTCTACACCACACCCGTCATTGCGAGCGAAGCGAAGCAATCCAGAAGCGGCAAACACCAGGCTTGCGGCCTCTGGATTGCTTCGTCGCTATCGCTCTTCGCAATGACGAATAGTTGATGCATACGCCAAGCCCAAAAATGTCACCCCGGCGAAAGCCGGGGCCCACTCGCGGGTGAGGCGTCTTACGACCCCTCGAAAAGCGCCAGCGTCCGTTTCAGCGCGAGTTCCGCCGCCGCCTTGTCGTAATTGTTGCGGCGGTCGGAATTGAAGCCGTGGTCGGCGTCATAGACGTAGATCTTCACTTCCGGATGCGCCGCTTCGATAGCGCGCACATCTTCCATCGGAATGCCGTGATCCTTTTCGCCGAAATGGCAGATGGTCGGGCATTTCGGGCTTTCGTCGATGAACTGCTTGATCGCGCCGCCGTAATAGCAGGACGCCGCGTCGAGTCCCCTGGCGCGGCAGGCCGCCACCCAGCTCACCGAGCCGCCATAGCAATAGCCGGTGATGAAGACCTTCTCGCAGCCATCGGCACGCAGCTTGTCGATGCACATCTGCACGTCGAGCACGGTGTTCTCGTATGAGTTGTCGGCGCGCAGCTTCAGCGATTCCTGGATGTCTTCCTGGGAGTAGGTCGCCTGGAAGTCCTTCACTTGCCGGTCATAGAGCTGCGGCGAAAGCACGTCATAGCCACGCGCGGCATAGTCGTCGCAGAGATCCTTGATATGCGCGGTGACGCCGAAGATTTCCATGATGAGGACAAGACCGCCCTTCCGTGTCCCTTCCGCTTTCACGTGATAGCAGAGAATGTCGGCGCCATCGCCGCTCTTCAGCGTGATTTCCTTGCCCTTGCGTGCCATGTCGTTCCTCCCTCTCGATTTACTTGCGTGGCTGGCGGCGTTCGATCAGGCCTTGTCCGATGAAACTCATCACGGTTTCGCCGTGCTGGTTCACGCCGGTGTTGCGGCTTCTCACGATGCCCCATCCGGGGCGCGACTTCATGTCGAGCTTCTCGATCACTTCCGTAGAATAGCTGATCGTGTCGCCCGCGCGCACCGGGGTGGGCCATTTCATCTCGAGAAATCCGGGGGAGGGGCCGCCCGCCGGGGGCTTTCTCCCGTTCTCGTCGGCGGGTTCCGGCGTCGCCTGCCGCTTCGCGATCATGAGCTTCATCCATGTCGCGGATGTGTGCCAGCCGCTTGCGGTCAGCGTGCCGAAGGGGCCTTCCTTCGCCGCTTCCGGATCGATGTGGAAATATTGCGGATCGTACTTCTTCGCGAAGGCGATGATCTCTTCCGCCGTGAAGGTATGGCTGCCCAGTTCCGTGCGCGTGCCGATCTCGATGTCTTCGAACCAGGGCATGATCAGGCCTTCTCGACCGGCGCACCGGGATGGCGCCTGCCATACATCGCCCAGCCGTCCGAGGTCAGCACCACCTCGTCCTTCTGGTTCAGCATCTCGATGTGAAACTTCGTGAGGCCCATTTCCGGCCGGCTCTTCGAGGGGCGACGCTCGGTGCAGGTCCTCCGCAGGCGGAGCGTATCGTTCACATAGACGGGCTTTCTCCAGCGCACCTCGTCCACGCCCGGCGCACCCATCGATGCGCTTTCGAGGATGTAGCCGTCGCACATCATGCGCATCATCATGGCGCAGGAATGCCAGCCGCTCGCGCAGAGCCCGCCAAGGATCGACTGCTTCGCGGCTTCCTCGTCGAGGTGAAAGGGCTGGGGGTCGAACTCGCTCGCGAATTCGAGGATTTCTTCTTTCGTGACGTGCTTTTCACCGAATTCGACGGTTTCGCCGACGGGGAAATCTTCCCAGTAGAATTTCGGCTCTCTCGTACCCATTCGCCCTCCCGCAGGCATGGCCGGAACCGGGGACTATTTATTTCGCGACTCGCTTCTCCGGTTCCGCTCATTCCCCGAAAACCGGGGACTAATTCTTCTCGATGTCCGCCAATTTCATTTGTGACGTTATTATGACGTTTCGATGACGGTCGGCCTGCTTTGTCCCCGGTTTCGCTCCGGAAGAAAACTTGTCCCCGCCCATCCTCGGGCATGAGGGGATGCCGTTTCCTCTCCTCAATTCGCGAAGCGGAAATGCATCACGTCGCCGTCATGAACCACATAGTCCTTGCCCTCGAGGCGCATCTTGCCGGCATCCTTTGCGCCCTGTTCGCCGCCGAGCGACACGTAGTCGTCATAGGAAATCGTCTCTGCACGGATGAACCCTTTTTCGAAATCCGTGTGGATCACGCCCGCGGCGGCGGGTGCGCGCGTGCCGCGTGTGATCGTCCAGGCGCGCGTCTCCTTCGGGCCCACCGTGAAATAGGTGATGAGGTCGAGCAGCGCATAGCCGACGCGGATGAGGCGCGACAATCCGGGTTCGGACAAGCCGAGCGTTTCGAGATACTCGTTGCGTTCGTCGGGTGCGAGCTGCGCGAGTTCTTCCTCGATGCGCGCGGAAATCACGACCCATTGCGCGCCTTCCGCCTTCGCCTTTTCTTCCACCTGTTTCGAATATTCGTTGCCCGTCGCGGCGGAGGCTTCTTCCACGTTGCAGACATAGAGCACGGGTTTCGAGGTGAGGAGGTTGAGGCCTTCCCAGGCTTTCATGTCCTCGTCCGAGATCTTGCCTTCGGCGGTCGCGATGCGGGCGGGCTTGCCTTCGCGCAGATAGGCAAGCGCCACATTCATCAGTTCGATCTGTTGCTTCGCGTCCTTGTCGCCGCCCTTTGCCTTCTTCTCCTGCGCGACGACGCGCTTTTCCAGGCTTTCGAGGTCGGCAAGCATCAGCTCCGTCTCGACGATTTCGGCATCGGCCAGCGGGTCGATGCGGTTTTCGACATGGGTGATGTCGTCATCGACGAAGCAGCGCAGCACATAGGCGACGGCGTCCACCTCGCGGATGTTCGCGAGGAACTGGTTGCCGAGGCCTTCGCCCTTCGACGCGCCTTTCACGAGGCCTGCAATATCGACGAAGGTAAGCCGCGTCGGAATGATCTCCTTGCTCTTCGCGATGGAGGCGAGCTTGTCGAGGCGCGGATCGGGCACCGCCACCTCGCCGACATTCGGCTCGATGGTGCAGAACGGATAATTCGCGGCCTGCGCGCTCGCCGTCTGCGTCAGCGCATTGAAAAGCGTGGACTTGCCGACATTGGGCAGTCCGACGATGCCGCATTTGAAACCCATGACCTCAGTCTCTCCGTTTGCGTTCTATTCTTCTGTCTTCGGCTTCTTCGCGGGCTCTGGATTGAGCGCGAGATGCACCTTGTTCGCGAATGTCGCGTCCTTGCCTTCGGCAAGAAGGGGAGCCGCATCCGCCATCGCATCGAGCATGGGCTCGACCCAGTCCGACGTTTCCGCCTTCGAAAAGTCGCCCAGCACATAGCCGAGCACGCGGTCCTTCGCGCCGGGATGTCCGATGCCGATGCGCACGCGGCGGAAGTCCGGTCCGATATGCGCCGCGATGGAGCGGATGCCATTATGGCCCGCCGCGCCGCCGCCCGTCTTCATGCGGATCTTTCCGGGTTCGAGGTCGAGTTCGTCGTAGAAGACGACGACATCGGCCGGCGTCAGCTTGTAGAAGCGCATCGCCTCGCCGACGGCGCGCCCGCTTTCGTTCATGTATGTCGTGGGCTTCAGTACGATCGCCTTCTCGCCGCCAAACATGCCTTCGGACACCAGTCCCTGAAAGCGCGCGCGGGGCGGCGAAAAGGAATGGCGGCGAACGATCGCGTCCGCCGCCATGAATCCGACATTGTGCCTGTTCCGTTCGTACTTCGCGCCCGGATTTCCAAGACCGACGAGCAGGATCATCGCCGCCTCCTTTCAGGCAGCGAAGATCAGTCTTCCTTTTCCTCGGAAGACTCTTCCCCTTCGCCCTTCGCTTCGGCTTTCTCTTCCGCCTTGGCTTCGTTGTCGGCAGAGACGACAGCGGCCGGCGCGGCGATGGTCGCGATGGTGAAGTCGCGATCCGTGATGGTCGGCGTCACATTGCCGGGCAGCTTCACCGCGGAAATGTGGATCGAGTCGCCCATCTCGCAGCCCTTCAGGTCGATGTCGATCTGTTCGGGGATCGCATCGGCCGGGCAGGAGAGTTCGATCTCGTGCCGCACGATGTTCAGCACACCGCCGCCCTTGATGCCGGGCGAGGCTTCGTGGTTGTGGAAGTGCACGGGCACGTCCACCACGATGGTGGCGTTCTTGCCGAGACGCAGGAAGTCGACATGGATGATGAAGTCGCGCACCGGCTCGAACTGCACGTCACGGGGAATGACGCGTTCCTTCTTGCCGCCGATCTCGACATCGAGCACATGGCTCATGAAGGTGCCGGTCTGGTAAAGCGCGAAAACTTCCTTGTAGCTCACATGGATGAGCTCGGGGGTCTTCTTCTCGCCGTAGATCACGGCGGGGACGCGGCCTTCGCGGCGGAGCGAACGGACAGCCCCCTTGCTGCCTTTTTCGCGCGCCTCGGCCTGGAGCGTCTGGGTCTCGGCCATAGGTAATTCTCCAATGAAAACGGGGCCTTAGCGGCCCGCGTGCATAGCCCGCAAGTCTCCTCCAGGGGTGTGGAAGTGCGGGATCGCGCGCCTTATAGCGCTCGCGGGCCAAAAACTCAACCGGATAAGGGAGTTAAGGAGGTGAGGCGGGATCAGTCGAAAAGGCTCGAAACCGAGCGTTCTTCTGCCGTCCGGCGCATGGCCTCGCCGATCAGCGGGGCGATCGAGACGACCCGGATATTGTGGCTCACGCGCACGGCTTCCGTCGCCTGGATCGAATCCGTGATGACGAGTTCCTTGAGCTTCGAGGCGGAGACGCGGGCGACCGCGCCGCCCGAAAGAACACCATGTGTCACATAGGCCGAGACTTCGGTGGCGCCGGCATTGAGCAGTGCTTCCGCCGCGTTGCAGAGCGTGCCGGCGCTGTCGACGATGTCGTCCACGAGGATGCAGGAGCGGCCGGAGACGTCGCCGATGATGTTCATGACCTCGGACTCGCCCGCGCGTTCGCGGCGCTTGTCTACGATGGCGAGGTCCGCGCCGATGCGTTTCGCAATGGCACGCGCGCGCACCACGCCGCCCACGTCCGGCGAAACGACCATGACGCCGTTGCTCGTCTTGTAGTTCTGCTCGATATCGCGCGTGAGAACAGGCGCGGCGAAGAGGTTGTCGGTCGGAATATCGAAAAAGCCCTGGATCTGGCCCGCATGGAGATCGAGGGTGAGGACGCGGTCGGCACCTGCCGTCGTCACGAGATTGGCGACGAGCTTTGCGGAAATCGGCGTGCGGGCGGCGGGTTTGCGGTCCTGCCGCGCATAGCCGAAATAGGGGATCACGGCGGTTACGCGCCGCGCGGAAGCGCGCCGCAGCGCGTCCTGAATGATCAGGAGTTCCATCAGGTGGTCGTTCGCGGGATAGGAGGTCGACTGGATCACGAAGACGTCTTCGCCGCGGACGTTCTCCTGAATTTCCACGAAGACTTCCATGTCGGCGAAGCGGCGAACGACGGATTTCGTGAGGGGCAGGTTCAGATAGGCGGCTATGGCTTCGGCAAGCGCCCTGTTGGAATTGCCCGCTACGAGTTTCATTCCGTGACCCCTGCCTTCACACCCTGGACCCGCCGGAGGGCGAGAGACCATGCCCCAATTCTGGAAACGCCGCCCGGAGATGAAAGTCCGGTGACGGCGCGAGCGCGTTTTAACAAGGGGTCCACCCCCTGTAAACATGCAACTGGCCTGCTCGATATCCGCCGTTTTTCAGCCCGGGCGCCGCTCACGAGTTCGATGCCACGGGGAAGGAGGGGCCCTGCAGCACGCCCATCACGCCCTCCGCCGCGGCCTCTCCCGCGGTTTCGGCCACATCTTCCCATTTGCCCGCAATGCGTGCCGGGTCGAGTGCATTGCGCTGCTCGACCTCGCCGAGCGGGCGGCCATCCTCCGACTTCACGATCCAGCGGAGCGTTACGTCGGTCAGGCCATCCGTCCGCGAGGCCGTCAGGACCTCTCCTTCTACGCGCCATGGACCGCCGGTGATCCAGGTCGCCGTCTTCATGCGTTGGTCAAGCGATGTCCTGAGCGCGCGAGAAAGAGCTTTCGCGCCATCGCCGGGGGCGGGTCCCACCGCGACATCGAAGCGCGGCGTCTCCCCCGGTTCCTGCGTTGCTTCGGTAGCGGCGATGCTGCCTGTCACCAGAGGACCGGCTTCGTTCCGCGCCATGGTGGTCGAAGCGTTGAAAGTTCCGGCGTACCAGGCGGCTATCTTCCGAGCGGTCGCTGCGGCAAAGATTTTCAGGTCGTCCGTGCCGACCGAATCCCAGACATTTCCCGCTGTGCCCCGTTCGGGCAGCAATGTGTCGCTGACCACGCGCTCGAGGTGTTTTCCTGTTTCGTCGCTGATGTCGATGACGGCCACCACATAGGTGCCGTCCGGGCGTTCGCCCGCGCCCATCGCGCCCGTCACATTGAAGGAAAGAGCGGTGTTTCCGCCATTGGCGGAAAGGCTTGTCCGCAGTGTTTCTTCCGCCAGCATTTCGGAAAAGAGGTTTGCTTCCGTCGGCGGCACGCCGCGCAGGGCCGCAATCTCGACTTTCGGGCCGGGCTGGGACAAGGGCTGAAGGTTTTCCGGGGAGCGGGCTTCTTCTTGCCGGGACGGTTTGTCGGAGGCCGCATCGTCCACGCAGGCGGCAACCGCGAGAATGGCGATAGCGACGCCGACGCGCATGCGCCGGATACCCGCCTTCTTCCAGTTGCTGATGGCTTCGCCGCTTGCCGCCCGCACTGCCAATCGTCCCGCTACAAGGGCCCCCGTGGCGCTTGATATATCGGCGTAGTCTAACGCGATTCGGGAAAATATCGGCGGGCGCTTCTCAGTCGCGGAGCATCAGGGCCGAAATCTGACGGCCGTAATCCTTTTCCTTGCGATGAGTCGTCCGCCGGAACGAAAAGAAGCGCTTCTGTTCCTGATAGGTGCAGCGGCCTATCTGCGCCACCGTACCAATATCGGACGCTTTCAGTTTCGCCTCCACATAACCGGGAAGGTCGAACATGAAATGACCGGCATTCGCCGAGGGGGAGAACCATTTCCCGTTCAAGCCGTCATCTCCCAGAAAGCGGTCATGGAACTCTGCGCCCACCTCGTAGGCATCCTTGGAAATACATGGGCCTATTGCTGCAACAATGCGGTTTCGTTCCGCGCCGAGAGCGGTCATCGCTTCGACAGTCGCCTCGAGAACGCCGCCGATCGCTCCCTTCCAGCCGGCATGGGCAGCGCCGATCACGTGCGCCTTTTCATCGGCAAAGAGGACAGGGGCGCAGTCAGCCGTAAGGATGCCGAGGGCGATACCGGGTTTGTCCGTGACCATGGCGTCCGCCTGAGGCGCGGAATCCGGAGCCCAGGGTTCTGTCACGACAGCCACTTCCGGACTATGTATCTGGTACAAGGTGAGCAGTTTTTCGGGCTCGACACTTAGCTTGCCTGCAACGCGCACCCGGTTTTCCCGCACACATGCACCGTCGTCATCCGAGCCATAGCCGCAATTCAGCGAGGCATAGATTCCCTTCGATACTCCACCTTCGCGTGTGAAAAAGCCGTGGTGGACGTGGGAAAGAACCTCAAAGGGCTTCGCCTTCAACATGACAATTTCCTTCAAGCGAAACCGGCGGGCAGCGCGCTGCCTCGCGGGGTGATCCCCAGCACCTTGAAAAGGCTGCCCATCTCGTCCCGTCCGGTCAACCTCTGCAATGCGGTCTCGATGTCGTGCCTCTGCGAGGCGGTCGCATTTCGGGAGAGTGCTTCCGCTCGTCCGTCTATACCAAGTGCTGTCAAAAAGGCGCCCTGTTCAACGGGGCCATGCGCTTGCGCGTTCCCGCCACGGACCGCTTTCACCAGCATTTCGAAATCGACATGGGCGGTGATGTCGGCCATTCCAGGCTCCGCGAAGGGATCGGCGTATGCGTGGTTTTTCATGGCCTGAAGTGTATCGCCCGGCGCGCTTTTCGCGTGGCCGTAATCGATGACGAGGGCGGCTCCGCCTTCGGCCGCGATGTGTGCGGCCATTTCCTCCGCGATAGAGGTGCTCGCCGGAGAAATTTCGGCGATCTCGCCCTCGGCTGCATTCTTCATTGCGGGTGGCAGGGCGGCATCGTTCGCGAGAGGGACGGGAGCGAGAACGGGTATGAGACGTTCTCCTTCAAGCGCCACATATCGTTCGCACCAGCCGCGATCCGTGCGCTGATACTGAGTGACGGGCAGCGCGTCGAAAAATTCATTCGCGACGAGAAACAGGGGCAGACGAGGCAGCGTATCGATCCGCTCGTGCCAGGTTGCATCCGGCACCCGGACTTTCTGCATCTCTCGCAAGACCGGGCTTGTCTCGATGAAGTGAACTTCCGACGCCTCGCTCATGCCGGGTACGCTTCGTATCGCGCGCAGGATGTCGGTCATGAGGGTGCCGCGTCCCGGGCCGAGTTCTGCGAGCGCAAAATGCCGTGGCGCGCCTTGCTGTAACCATTGGTCCGCAAGCCAGAGACCCAGCATTTCACCGAACATCTGGCTGATCTCAGGCGCCGTGGTGAAGTCTCCTTTCGCGCCGAGCGGGTCGCGCGTCATGTAGTAGCCGTATCGGGGGTGGCCGAGTGCGAGCGCCATGTAGTGAGAGAGCGGGATCGGCCCCGTCTCCTGGATCAGGCGGGCGATGTGCCGCGCGAGGGCGTTTTCCGTCATTTCCGCTTGGAGGCCGGTGCCGTTTCAGGCGTTCGCGTCGCGAAGTGCCATGCGAGCGCGCCGCCTGCGAACACCATGGGAATGGAGAGCGCCATGCCCATGGTGAACCAACCGCCGAAGAGATAGCCGATTTGCTGATCGGGTTCTCGGAAGAACTCCACAGCCGTCCTGGCGAAACCATATCCGGCGATGAAGGCAGACATGACAATGCCTGGCTTCCTGAGTGCATTGAAACGATGCGTCAGCACACGCAGCACGATGAAAAGCAGGACGCCTTCAAGCGCGGCCTCGTATAGCTGGCTCGGGTGGCGCGGCAGGGGGCCGCCATTCGGGAAGACGATACCCCAGGGAGCATCCGTCACACGGCCCCAGAGTTCCGAATTTATGAAGTTTGCGAGGCGCCCAAAGAATATGCCGATCGGCACTGCCGCACTGACGAGGTCGAGCAGCGACAGCAGCGGGATATTGCGCGCCCGCGAAAAGAGCAACATGGCGATGAGTACGCCGAAGGCGCCGCCATGGAAGCTCATGCCGCCCTGCCAGACATACAGGATCTCGAGCGGGTGCGAGATGAAGTAGGCTGGGTTGTAGACGAGGACGTAGCCGAGGCGTCCGCCGAGGATGACGCCGAGAGCCGCCCATAGCAGCATGTCGTCGGCGTCCGTGCGTGTGACCGGCGATGGACCGCTCCACAGGCGCGGCGTTTCGGCGAGTGCAATGATGTAGCGCCAGCCGAGAATGAGCCCGGCGATATAGGCGAGCGCGTACCAGCGGATCGCGAATGGACCGATCTCGATCAATACGGGGTCGATGTCGGGAAAAGGCATGTGGCTCCGGCTCGGGCTTCGGCGCGGACGTCGCGCGGTCGATGCCGCGCTAGTTTCGCCGCCCCGGGCCTCAAGTCAAGAAATGCCGCTTCGTCGCTCCGCAGTGAGGTTCTGCGTCCCGGAGGCTCAGTTGCGTTTCGGAATGATGACCTTCATCGATTCATATCCGCGAACGAAGGTCGAATAGGTCCTCTTCGGCTCGCTGATGACGATGATTTCGGGGAAACGCTTCAGAATTTCTTCCCAGATAATCGTCAACTGCAGCTCGGCGAGGCGGTTGCCGACGCAGCGGTGGATGCCGAAACCGAAGGAGATATGCTGACGCGGTCTTTCACGGTCGATGATGTAATCGTTCGGATTTTCGATGACCTCCTCGTCGCGGTTGCCCGAGAGGTACCACATGACGACCTTGTCGCCTTCGCGGATCTTCTTGCCCTGAAAGTCGATGTCCTGGGTGGCCGTGCGGCGCATATGAGCGAGCGGTGTCTGCCAGCGGATCGTTTCCGACACCATGGAGGGAACAAGCGCCGAGTTGGCGCGCAGTTTGTCGTACTGATCGGGATGCCGGTTGAGCGCCAATATGGAACCCGAAATCGTGTTGCGCGTCGTATCGTTTCCACCCACGGTCAGGAGCACGACATTGCCGAAATATTCGCGCGGCTCCATGTTTCGCGTTTCCGGATGGTGCGCGAGCATGGAAATGAGGTCCGGCATCGGTTCGACATTCACCTTCTCGTTCCAGAGATTGGTGAAATAGGCCGAATACTCGGTGAAGATCGCAAGCTTGTCCTCAAGTGTCTCGACAAGACCGCCCGGCATGGGGATTGCCGTGACAACATCCGACCAGTAGGTGATCTTCCGCCTGTCTTCCTGAGGCGCTCCGAACAATGTCGCAAGCGTCATGGCGGTGAGTTCCTTGGAGACGAGGTCGACCCAGTCGAATTCCTCGCCTATGGGGAGTCCGTCGAGAATGCCTGCTGCCCGCTCGCGAATCTGCGGAGCCATCTGCGCCAGCGCGGAGGGGGCCACCGCCGGGCTTACCGCCTTGCGCTGAACGTCGTGCCGCGGCGGGTCCATGGCGATGAACATGGGAAGCGGCTCGATGTTCTGCTGTCCGCCTCCAATCGTTATGCCGCCCTTCGTGTAGTCCGACGAAAAGACATGATGGTTCGTATCGACCGCCATGATGTCGTTGTATTTGGTGATCGACCAATAGGGGCCGTATTCGCTTTCGGGCGAGTAGTGCACCGGATCCTCGCGGCGCAGGCGCTCGAAATAGGGAAGCACCGTGTCGGTTTCGAAGAGCGCGGGCTGCGCCGGGTCGAGCTTTTCGAGAGGTTGGGCATAGGCCGCGTCGCGGGCGATGCTTGTGCTTGAAACCTGCTCGTTCATATCCGTTTCCTCCGGCGCATTGTCCTTTTGGGCCGGTATCAGAACTTTTCGAACATTGTTCCACAATCCCTGAAATTCGGACGAAGACGGCTCTATCCGGAGCGGTCGATCAGATAGGCGGCGCCTGAGAGCAGTTTCTCGACGAATTCCGGCGGGATGTTTCCCGAAGGGTAGGAGGAGATGATCGAGGCTATGCCTCGGCCCATGGCCCAGATCGCATGCGCGGCGTTTTCCTGGTGCTCCGGCGGAATACGGGCATCTTCCGCTACAGCGGCCCGGTAGGCCTGAAGGGTGAGCAGCTCGGCTTCCCGGAGGCTTTCATGCCGGGCCATCAGATGCTCATCGAACATAAGGGAGAGAAGCGCTGGCTTCGTCAGGACGAAGTTGAAGAAGGCAAAGGCGCTTGCCCGCATGGGGGGAGCATATTCCGGTATGGTGCGGAAATGGGCGATGTCTTCCCTGAGCTCGTGGAATCCGGCGATCGCGAGCTGAAGCAGCAGTTCTTCCTTGTTCGCGAAGTAGTGATAGATCGAGGCAAGGCCGATCCCGGCATTGTCTGCGATCGCGCGCAGGCTCAAATCCTCGGTACCCCTCTCGGAGAGTATCTGCATCGCCGCAGAAAGGGTTTTTGCGCGGACACCTTCGACCTCCCGCGGCGCCCGCATCAGAGTGGACCTTCCCGCGTCCTTCCCGGCGAAAGGGGGCTTGCCGGCGGCGACCGCCAGCAGAGCTTCGCGAATGCCGGCGGACCGTTCCGATTTTTCCGGTTTCTTTTCCATGGCGCCGCTGTCCGCTTCGGTTGGGGGCGAGCGGATCACCTCTATGCTTCCAGCCTGTTTCCAGTTTTTAAGTTCTATCATGCGGCGATACGAGGCCAATTGGACATGCGGCTTCATGCCGGGTTCGCTTTTCGGGGTGAAGCCGCTATCTTCCCTTCCAGAGCCGCAAGCGGAGTTTTCCCGATGACCCAGACCCAGAACCGCATATTTGACGAACTTGGACGTCTCTTCACGAATGCCGCAGGCGCGGCCCAGGGTGTTCGTCAGGAAATCGAGACGGTGCTGCGCGGTCAGGCGGAAAGACTTGTCGCCGACATGGACCTCGTCACGCGCGAGGAATTCGAGGCGGTGCGTGCCATGGCGCAACTTGCCCGGGAAGAGAACGAAGCGCTGAAGGCCCGTATCGAGGCGCTGGAAACGGCGGCGGCTCCGAAGGCCCGGAAGGCGCCGAAGAAGGCAGCGTCGGTAGATGACGACCCAACCGCGCCCGGTCCCGAAGGTGATACCTCACCGCTTGGGTGAAGCACTTCTTTCCACAGATTCCCTATCGTTTTCCACGCCCCCTCGATCCCGAAGGGTTGCGCCGACTCAAAGCATCAGGCACGCTTGTATGGTGTTTCAGGGACGGGTAGCCCACAAGATATAGGCCGGCAGGCGGGTTGGTACAGGTCTGCCGCCAAGGGAAGCCCGAGCGGGGGTAAGGAATGTCAGGCTCTGTCGCCGAGGCCGAGGATTTCGACGGCAATCCCCTCGATCTGCTCGAACAAGTCGCCCAGATACGTGACTGGTTTTTCGAGCGGAGCCATGAGGACGAGCTGAATATCTGCGTTGCAGGCGAGTGGCGGGACTACCAGCTTTCGCTTAACTGGCGAAACGACATTTCCGGACTTCATGTCGCTTGTACGCTCGACCTGCGCGTTCCGCCTGAAAAGCGCCCGGTGGTGCGCCATCTGCTGACCCTCATCAACGAGCAGCTCTGGTCGGGTCATTTCGACATCTGGTCGGACGATGGCGTCGTACTCTATCGAAACAGTCTGCTGCTCTGCGGCGGCGCTGCAGCGACACCGGAGCAGTGCGAGGCGCTGCTGAGGCTCGCGGTAGAGGCGTGCGAGCGGTATTATCCGGCTCTGCAATTCGTCATGTGGGCAGGCAAGACGGCCGAGGAGGCCATCACTGCCGCCATGTTCGAGACGCAGGGCTGCGCCTGATCTGGCGCGCATCTCACGGTTTCCGCAAGCGACGGTTTCAAACATGGCACTATCACTAGAACGTCCGCTCGTGCTGGTGGGCGCGGGCAAGATGGGCAGCGCGCTGCTGCAAGGCTGGCTGGCGAAGGGGCTTTTGCCCTCGCTGGTCGATGTCCGGGATCCTGCGCCTTCACCCGACATCGAGGCGCTGACCGCCAGAGGACTTTCGCTCAACGCGCCCGTGGAGGAGATTGCGGTCAAGGGGCCGGCGCTTGTGCTCCTCGCGGTGAAGCCGCAGTCGATGGCGGCGGTTCTGCCGGAACTTTCACTTCTCGTGTCTCCGCATACGGTTTTCCTGTCAATTGCGGCCGGGACGGCGCTTCATCGCCTTCAGGATCTGCTGGGCCCGCAAGCCCATGTCATTCGCGCGATGCCGAACACGCCAGCTTCGATCGGGCGCGGGATCACCGTCGCCTGCGCCAATTCGCTGGTCACAGCGGAGCAGAAAGCCATGGCGGACGAATTGCTCGCCGCGGTGGGCGAAGTCGGCTGGGTTGAAAGCGAAGCGCTGATCGATGCCGTTACGGCCGTTTCGGGCAGTGGGCCTGCCTATGTCTTCTACATGGTGGAGTGTCTGGCCGCGGCGGGTGAGGCACTCGGACTCGAAGCATCCCTGGCGATGAAGCTTGCTCGTGAGACGGTCAGCGGTGCCGGCGAGATGTTGAACCGGACGGATGAACCTGCTTCCAGCTTGCGCGCAAATGTAACGTCACCGGGGGGCACGACGGCAGCCGCGCTCGATGTACTGATGGGGGAAGGGGGGCTGTCGCCTCTGATGCGCCGGGCGGCCCTTGCCGCGCGTGACCGGGCGCGGGAACTCGGCAAGTAGAGACCTCGCCAGAGGCTCGGTTAGTGCCTATGTTCTCTTCGCAGGAGGCGGCCATGGCCCGGAAACTCGACCCTGAAGAAAAAATCGTCAGCGCGGCGCTTGGACTTGCGGCTGTGCAGGGCTGGAGTGATCTTTCCCTGGCCGACATCGCAAAGGCCGCGAGGCTGAGCCTCTCCGATCTGTCCAGACATTTCGCTTCGAAGGCGCAAATTCTTGCGGCCTATGGACGGCGGATCGATGAAAAGGTTCTCCAGGAGGTTTCGACTGAGGACATGACCGGCGAGCCGCCGCGGGATCGACTTTTCGATGTCCTGATGATGCGGTTCGATGCGCTCTCGGAGCACAAGGAGGCATTGAAGCGCATCTCGGCCGATCTCGCACGGGATCCGCTCGCCGCGGCGCCTTTGTTGCGTCCGGCAATGCAATCGATGGGGTGGATGCTGGAGGCGGCAGGTATCGATTCTTCGGGTGTTGCCGGTGCGCTGCGGGTTCGTGGCCTGGCGCTTGTCTGGGGTGCGGCTTTCCGTGTTTGGCTCGATGATGGCGAAGATCAATCGAAGACGATGGCCGAACTGGACCGCAGGTTGCGCGACGCCTCTACCCTCATGACATGGCTTTCGCGGTTCGATCCTCGGCGGCGGCGTGCGGACAAAAGCGGCGAAGAGGCCGCTTGACGTTTTCAGAAGTGGAAGACGCGACAGGCGGTGATCTTGTCGCCCTGCCATTCGATGATTTCGACCACGCGCTTGCGTTTCTCCTTGTCGCCGTTCACCACGCGCCAGTATTCGACGGAAGCGCGGCCGCCTTCGGAGGTGGTCTCCGCAATCACGTCGATGATGTCGGCCCGGAAGCTCGCAATCTGCATCTTAACCGCTTCAGCATAAGCACGCAGTTCCGCGGGGCCTTTGAGCGTTCCGTCGGCGCGTTTCATCCGCTCGACCACGGCACTGCTCATATGAGTTGCGTTCGATGCATAGAGACCCGCGATCCTGTCTGGATCGAGGCTCTGCCATGCGGCCTGCCAGGCCGCGACCATCGCGGGTCGGTCCATCGTCAATTCTCCCTGCCGTCAGAGCGAGGCTATTGCATCAACGGCTTATAGGTCAATAATATTGACCTATTCTATACGGGCAAATTGATGATGGCGCGAAGTCCGCCCATTGGGCTTCTGGAGAGCGTGATATCTCCTCCGTGTCCTCGCGCTATATCGCGCGCGATGGCGAGGCCAAGCCCCGTGCCACCCTTGTCGAGGTTGCGCGCGGCATCGAGCCGGTAGAAGGGCCGGAAGACTTCCTCAAGCTGCTCGTCGGGTATGCCCTGTCCGTCGTCGTCGACGAAAATGTCGATGCTGCCGCCATCGCCGTCCTTGTCCGCATCCCGGATCGCCGTCACCCATACGTGTTCGGCATATTTTCCTGCATTGTCGACCACATTGGTGAGGCAGCGTTTGAAAGCGTTGCGGCGCAAGGGCAGGGTGAGATCGCCATGCAGTTCGAGACGCACTTCATGTCCCTTGCGCCGGCTGTCCTCGCGCACTTCCTCGATCAATTCTGCCAGGTCGGTGAGTTCGGATGCCTCGCCCTGATGCCCGCGCGCAAACTCAAGATAATCGTCCAGCATCCGTTCCATCTCGGCCACATCTTCCCGAAGATCGGCGAGTTCGGGGCTGTCGCCGAGCATGGCGAGTTGCAGCTTGAAGCGCGTGAGCGGGGTGCGCAGGTCATGACTGACGCCGGCGAGCATCGCCGTGCGCTGCTCGATCTGGCGCTGGATGCGCGCGCGCATATCCATGAAAGCCTGTGCGGCGCGGCGTACTTCCGATGCACCCTGCGGACGGTAGTTCGGCAGATCGCGGCCCATGCCGAAGGACTCCGCCGCCTCCGCGAGCCTTTCGATCGGACGGATCTGGTTTCTGAGAAAGAGCAAGGCGACGATGATCAGCACGACCGACGTGCTGAACATCCAGACGAGGAAGATATGGGAGTTCGACGCGTAGACATGCGAAGCGGGGGTGAGAACGCGCATCACGCCGCCATCATAGGCAATACGAATGTCGACATAGTCGGTGTAGTTGCCGGTGTTGATCCAGTAGGGGCGTGCGACGCGACGCCTAAGCTCGTCGTTCAAAGAGTCCGCGAGAAGCCCCGATGCTGAAGAGGGAGCTTCCGGCAGTTGCTCGCCATCGAGGAAGGCCACTGGCAGGCCGAGGGATTGGCTCGCGCGTGCCGAGATTCGCGCGGCGCGTTCCGGGGTCGGATTTTCCTGATACTCGTTCAGTAGAAGAGCTATCTCGGCCACCGTCTTGGCGGAGAGCCTTTCGGTTACAAGCTGCCAGTGCCGTTCGAGAAACACGTAGGTGACGACGAACTGCAACAGGACCATCGGGGCGACGATGATGATCAGCGAACGCCAATAAAGGCCTCGCGGCATCGCCCTTTTCAGAAGCATGAAGGGATGCAGTCCATGCATGTCGGCGCCGTCGCGCGAAGGCGAGGCGGCGGCAGGATCTCGTCTGTCGGCGTCCATCATCGCAGTCAATCCGGCATGAGTGCATAGCCTTCGCCACGCACCGTCTGCAGGTAAAGCGGGTTTTTCGGATCGGCTTCAAGTTTCCGGCGCAACCGGTTGATCTGCACGTCGATGGAGCGCTCCGCTGCCTCATTGTCGCAGAGGTCCAATCGCGATAGCGGCTTTCCCGGATTGGCGGCGAAAATACGCAACAACTGTATTTCGCGCGTGGTGAGACGAATTTGCCGGTCGCCGTTCCAGAGTTCGCCGCGGGTCACGTTGAACCGGCACGGGCCGAGCGAAATTTCATCGTGCTTGCGCGCGCCGGGCGCCTGAGCGCGGCGGAGGATGGTGCCTATACGCAGAAGCAGCTCGCGGGGTTCGAAAGGTTTTGCAAGATAGTCGTCCACGCCGCGTTCAAGCCCGTCGATACGGTCGCTCGCTTCTCCTCGCGCGGTCAGCATGAGAATGGGGACGCTGGAGGTGCGGCGCAGGTCGCGCGTTAGATCGAGGCCGCTTTCGCCGGGCATCATCACATCGAGCACGATCAGATCGAATGACATGCCCTGAAGCCGCGCGCGCGCTTCTGCTGCATGTTCTGCTGCCGTCACGCGGTAGCCGCTCTCCGAGAGATATCGTTTCAGGAGCTCGCGTATGCGCCGGTCGTCATCGACGATCAGGATGTGAGGCGCATCGTCGGGGGGAGGCGTTCTTGCGTCCCCCTGTCTGTTCGTTGCGGCGATGTCGTCGGCGTCTGCCATTCTCCTCCGGGCGTTCAGCGCTGTTCTGCCGCTGCTTTCGCGATGCGACGTTCCACCTCGGCTCTGTCTTCCTCGTTTACAAGTTCGAGCAAGACAGTTCGCCATGCTTCCCCGGCGCCCGGGCCCGCTTTTTCCAGGGCTGCGGCCACGCGGGCACGCTGGGGTGCGGCCAGACGCTGCTCGAGTTCACGACCCTGCGCGGTGAGATAGAGGAGGCGCTGACGCCTGTCCTGTTTGCCGGTTTCCTGTTCGACGAAGCCTCGCTCGATAAGCTGCTTCAGAACACGGGCAAGGCTCTGCTTGGTGATCCGCAGGATGTTCAGAAGCTCCGCGACCGTGATCCCGGGATTTCGGCCTACGAAGTGGACGACCCTGTGGTGGGCCCTGCCAAAATCGTACCGGGCGAGAATCTCGTCCGGATCGCTGATGAAGTCCCTATAGGCGAAGAACAGAAGTTCTATCGCCTCGGTCAGCCGGTCGGCCTCCACAACGGGACGCGCCGCGGGCGTTTTCGCGAGGGGTTTGGTGGGGGTCACCATTTTATGTCAGCCATGTTGACATATTTTCCGCTAAATGCTACCTCTTGCAAACTGCTTGAGACAGAATGGGCATCCAAGACGGGCAGGTCGAATCTGCCAGCCAATATAAAGGATGTTCGCCCGAGAAGGTTGTCTCCGGCAAATTCTCCCGTGAAGCGGGCCTGCGCGCCCCGGAGAGCCGGAGGGCTTTTCCGGTGCTCGTGGAAATACACCAGGAAATCAGGGTCATGGCAGACATTCCCTTCGACAAACGCGACGGCTTCATCTGGTTCAATGGAGAGCTTCTTCCCTGGGCGGACGCCAAGGTGCATGTGCTCACGCACGGGCTGCATTATGCAAGCTGCGTATTCGAGGGTTGCCGGATGTATGGCGGCGAAATCTTCAAGCTGCGCGAACATTCGGAACGGCTGATCAAGTCGGCGGAAATTCTCGGCTTCAAGATTCCCTACAGCGTCGAGGAGATCGATCAGGCGTGCATCGATGCCGTCCGTGCACAGAAGTTGACCGATGGCTATGTCCGTCCCGTGGCCTGGCGCGGCAGCGAAATGATGGGCGTGAGCGCGCAGAAGAACCGGATCAATTTCGCGGTCGCTGCGTGGGAGTGGCCTTCCTATTTCGATCCCGAGCAGCGCAAGAAGGGCATTCGTCTCGACATCGCGCAGTACAAGCGTCCTTCGCCGGAGACGGCGCCGTCGATGGCGAAGGCTGCAGGCCTTTACATGATCTGCACGATCTCGAAGCATGCGGCGGAGAACAAGGGCTATGCCGATGCGCTGATGTACGATTATCGCGGCTATGTCGCGGAAGCCACGGGCGCCAACATCTTTTTCATCAAGGACGGCGTCATTCACACGCCGAAGCCCGACTGCTTCCTCGACGGCATCACGCGGCAGACGGTGATCGGACTCGCAAAAGATCGCGGCTACGAAGTGATCGAACGGCACATCAAGCCGGAAGAGCTTTCGGATTTCTCCGAGTGCTTCATCACGGGAACGGCAGCGGAAGTGACGCCGGTGGGCGAGATCGGTCCGCACAAGTTCACGCCGGGCGAGATCACGCATAATCTGCATGAAGATTATATCGCTGCGGTTCACGCTCATCAGGCGAAGGCGAAAGCCGTCAACGGCTGAGATTTCCGGACAATGGAAACAGATCGAGGGCGGCCTTCGGGCCGCCCTTTTTCATGGGTGAAAAATATCCGTATACGGAATCATTGACGGAAAGCGGGGATAAACGGTCCCGACCGTCATCGAAACGTCACAATAACGTCACACTTCCCATTTGGCTGCGGCCTCGCCGTCGCTCTCCCGCGCGTCGACCCAGTTGGTCTCGCCGCCCTTATCCTCGTTTTTCCAGAAGGGGGCGCGGGTCTTCAAGTAATCCATCAAAAATGAGGCCGACTCGAAGGCTGCCTGACGATGGGCGGAGGCGGTGACGACGAGAACAATGTTATCCCCGGGCGCAAGCTTGCCGACGCGATGGATGACGAGACTCGCCTGAAGAGGCCAGCGCTCGTTCGCTTCCGCCTCGATGCGGGCGAGCTCCTTTTCGGTCATGCCGGGATAGTGTTCGAGTTCCATGGAGGCGAGGGCGCCGTCATCCGTGTTGCGGACGAGACCGGAGAAGGTCACGACCGCGCCGATATCCGTGCGGCCTTCGGTGAGCTTCTTTACTTCCGTACCGATGTCGAAATCTTCGGTCTGGACGCGGATCATGGGATCAGCCGCCTGTCACCGGCGGGAAGAAGGCGATCTCGCTGGCGCCCGCAATGGGAGTCGAGAAGTCGCCATGCTCCTGATTGACGGCGCAGCGGATGACGGAGAGATCCGCGAAGGCGAGTTCGTAGCCTTCGCCGCGCGTCTTCAGCCAGGAGATGACGCCGGAAACGTCGCGCACCTCGCCGGGAAGCGTCACGTCCTCTTCGGCGACGCCTGCCTTCTGCTTCACCCAGGCGAAATAGAGCAGCTTCACATCCGGCCTTCCCGTTCTGCCGCGGCGGCGGTCGGTGGCGCGGGGGGGCGATGCTCGGGTTTCTCGTCGCCGAGATGCTGCACGCCCGCGCGGAAGTAGTCGATGCCGGTATAGAGGGTCAGGATGGCGGCGGCCCAGAGAAGCGTGAGACCGACTTCCGTCGCGCCGGGAACGAACTTGTCCGCCGCGGGCCCGACCAGCATGAAGGCGAGAGCAACCATCTGGATCGCCGTCTTCCACTTCGCGAGCTGCGTCACGGGAACGCTGACACGAAGCTCGGCGAGAAACTCACGCAGTCCCGAAACGAGAATCTCGCGGCAGAGAATGATGATCGCGGCCCAGAGAGAGAAGCCCGCGATGGAGCCCTGCCAGGTGAGCGCGATGAGCACGACGGCCACGAGAAGCTTGTCCGCGATGGGGTCGAGCATGCGGCCGAGATTCGACTGCTGCTCCCAGGCGCGCGCGAGGTAGCCGTCGAAGAAATCCGTGACGCCGGCGATGACGAAGAGCGCAAGCGCCGCCCAATGCGCGGCATCGCCCGGAATGTAGAAACACACGACGATGGCGGGCACCAGCGCGATGCGGAAATAAGTCAGCAGGTTGGGCAGATTTGTCGCCATTCGCAGTCAGCTCCGGTTCGGTCATGCGAGCTTAGCATCCCTCGATGGAATGTCGCGAGGGGGGAGCGAGATTCAAGCCGGGTTATCCGGGTTCCCGTGAAAATGATCGTAAACGGCGCGCGCAACCTTGGCGCTGATGCCGTTCACGGATTCGAGGTCGGAGAGACCCGCACGCGCAACGGCACGCGCGGAGCCGAAATGCTGCAGGAGCGCGCGCTTGCGGCCCGGCCCGATGCCCGGCACTTCATCGAGCGGATTGACGCCGATGGCCCTGGAGCGGCGGGCGCGATGACTGCCGATCGCGTAGCGATGCGCTTCGTCGCGCAGGCGCTGCAGGTAGTAGAGGACGGGGTTGCGCGGCTCCATCATGAAATCGGGTTTGCCCTGCATGAAGAAACGCTCGCGTCCCGCATCGCGCTCCGGGCCCTTGGCGACGCCGACGGCGGTGACATTGTCGATGCCGAGTTCGTTCAGCACTTCGAGCGCGACCTTCAACTGGCCTGCGCCGCCGTCGATCAGAATGAGGTCGGGCCAGAGGCCCTCGCTCTGCGGCGCGTTCTCGCTTTCCTTCAGGAGACGCGTGAAGCGGCGCGTCAGCACTTCGCGCATCATGGCGTAGTCGTCGCCGGGCTCGATGTTCTCGCCCTTGATGTTGAACTTCCGGTACTGGTTCTTCATGAAGCCTTCCGGCCCCGCGACGATCATGCCGCCGACGGGCTTGGTGCCGGAAATGTGGCTGTTGTCGTAGACCTCGATGCGTCGTGGCGGCTGTTCGAGACCAAAGACCTCGGCCACGCCTTCGAGGAGTTTGCGCTGCGTGGAACTTTCCGCGAGGCGGCGTCCGAGCGCCTCGCGCGCATTGGTCAGCGCATGATCGACGAGTTCGCGCTTCTCGCCGCGGCGCGGCACGCCGACAGCGACCTTGCGCCCGGCGCGAATGGAGAGCGCTTCGGTGAGGAGGGGGCGGCCCGGCACGTCATGGCTGAGCAGCACCATGCGGGGCGGGGGACGATCCTCGTAGAACTGGGCGAGGAAGGCCTCGAGCACTTCATCGAGCGCCAGTTCCTTGTCGTGGCGCGGGAAGTAGGCGCGGTTGCCCCAGTTCTGCCCGGCGCGGAAGAAGAAGACCTGCACGCAGGTCTGGCCGCCTTCGCCCCAGGCCGCGAAGACATCCGCCTCCGTGACCGTCTGCGGATTGATGCCCTGATGGGACTGGATCTGCGTGAGCGCGCGGATGCGGTCGCGATAGATCGCAGCTCGCTCGAAATCGAGATCGGCGGCGGCCCGGTCCATGAGCCCGACGAGTTGCTGCTGCGTCTTGCGGCTGCGGCCCTTCAGAAAGGCGCGAGCCTCATCCACCAGTTCGGCATAGCCCTCTTCGCTTATCTCGCCGGTGCAGGGCGCGCTGCAGCGCTTGATCTGGAAGAGGAGGCAAGGCCGCGTACGGCTCTCGAAAACGCTGTCGGAACAGGAGCGAAGAAGAAAGGCCTTCTGCAATGCGTTCAGGGTAGCGGTGACGGCGCCTGCGCTGGCGAAGGGTCCGAAATAATCGCCCTGGCGCGAGCGGGAGCCGCGATGCTTCACCACCTGCGGGAAGGCATGGTCTCCCGTCAGGAGAATATAGGGGAACGACTTGTCGTCCCGCATGAGCACGTTGTAGCGGGGCTTCAGCCGCTTGATGAGGTTTGCTTCGAGAAGCAGGGCGTCCGTCTCGGTCGCGGTGGAGATGAACTCCATCTGCGCCGTGGTCGCGATCATGCGGGCGATACGGTTCGAATGGCCGCCGATCTTCGCGTAGCTCGAGACGCGCTTCTTCAGGCTGCGGGCCTTGCCGACATAGAGAAGCTCGCCCTTCGCGTCATACATGCGGTAGACGCCCGGGCTATCGGGCAGGAGCTTCACCTTTTCGGCGATGAGCGCCGCGCCGGCGGGGCCGGAAGAGGGGTTCTCCGGGCCGGAATCGGGCGTTTCGCCTTGTGTCTCGTCGGTCTCGCTCATCTGGCCTGTATAACACCGCTCGCGGTCCGGCGGTTCGTTCGCCGAAAGCCGATCCACAAGGCCCGCGAACATATCCGCCTGCCTGTGGATAAGTTTGTTGAAAGAGTTGGGGCCGGATGAGGCCCGATCCTGTCAACGTCTTGTAATAATTAATCTTTGTGACGCCGCCGCAAAAGGCGTCCCGTTTCAAGCCATTGAAACTTATGGGTTTTTCTGACCTATGAAATTACTCCTTTCAGGCGGGAATCACCGTCCGGCGGCCTGAGGAGCGGGGTTCCATGGCGATGCGTTGCTGTGCACAAACCTTCCGTATGCGGCATTTGGAATCCACAAACCGTTGATTCCATTGCCGCTTTCAAAGGACCTTGCAGTGTCAGGAACGATTGCGGACCCGTTCGATCTCGACGCCCACGCTGACCGCTTCCGCGATCGCCGCGAGCTTTTCCACCCGCACGCGTGCCACGCGCACTCTCTCGTCCTCAAGACAGGAGCCCGCGATTCGCTCGGCCAGGGTCTCGACCAGGTTCAGATGCCCCTCGGCGACGATTTCCTTAATGCGATCCACAACCGATTTGTAGCAGACGACATTGTCGAGGCTGTCGCCGTGCACCGCCTCGGCGACGGTGAGGTCGACATTCACGCGGATCGGCTGGGTGCCGCCCTTTTCATGCTTGTAGACGCCGATATGCGCATCGAGCAGGAGGTCGCGAACGAAGACATGGCGGATCGCCCGTTCCGCGTTCGCGATCTTGAGGGGCGCAACATTATCGGGCTGGTTCATCGGACGGTCTCTACTCGGCTTACTCGGGTATGGCGGTGTCGGGCGTTTCCCACGCAAGGTGCTGACCGCCGTCGAGCGCGATCATCTGCCCGGTCATGGCGGGCGAAGCGAGAATAAACCGGATGGCGGCGCAAATCTCGTCCGGCGTAGTGCCGCGGCCGAGAATCGTGGCGCGCGACTGACGTTCGAAATCTCCGGGGGATTGGCGTGAATTAGGAAGGGTGGGGCCGGGGCCTATGGCGTTGACCCGGATGCGCGGGGCGAGGGAGCGCGCCATGACCTGCGTCATGTCCCAGAGCGCCATCTTGGAGATGGTGTAGGAAAAGAAATGGGGCGTGGGCGCCCATACGCGCTGGTCGACGATGTTGACGATGTTGCCTTCCACGCCTTCGGGAAGCTGTGCGGCGAAGCCCTGGGAGAGAAAGGCGGGAGCGCGCAGGTTGATGTCCATATGCGCGGCCCAGCTTTCGGCCGTCATGCTGTCCGTCTCGTCGCGCTCGAACAGAGAGGCATTGTTCACGAGGAGGGAGAGGGGGCCGATGGAGGCTGCCGCGCGGGCGATCAGACCGGCAGGCGCATCCGCCTCTGCGAGGTCCGCGTTCAAGGCCGCGGCGCGGCCGCCCATGGCCTCGATTTCCTTCACGACCGCGGCGGCCTCTTCCGGCGCGCTGCGATGATGGAGCGCGACGGACCATCCGTCCGCGGCGAGGGCGAGGGCGATGGAACGCCCGATGCGGCGGGCGCCTCCCGTTACGAGTGCATTGCGCTCTCTGGTCAAATCGCCTCTCTCAGGCCGCGCCGGGCATGTGGCCCAGAGCGAACATGGCATAGAGGTAGGCGCCATAGGACGCGAGGAACAGGACGCCCGCGAAACGCCCGACCTTCCCGCCCGTCATGGCGAAGGGAAGGAGAAGCACCACGGCTCCGAGCATGACCCAGAGATGGAAGGTGAGGAAGTCCGGCGAGACGGGCAGCGGCGCGATGAGCGCGGTTATGCCCAGAATGGCCAGGATGTTCATGATGTTGCTGCCGATGATGTTGCCCACGACCACATCGTCATTGCGGCGGAAGACCGCCATGACGGAAGTCGCCAGCTCGGGCAGCGAGGTGCCGACGGCGATGAGCGACAGGCCGATTACGGCGTCCGAAACGCCGAATACCTGAGCGATTTCCGTGCCGCCATCGACGACGAAACGCGCGCCGATGGGCAAGCCCGCGATGCCGATGAGAAGCTTCAGCGCGATGGAGCGGCGCGAGAGATTTTCCCGAGGCAGGTCGCCATGCGGCAGGTCGTGAGTGTCCACATCGGCGGGCTTTGCGAAAGCATCGTAGGGCTGACCGGGCTCGGGCAGGGTTTCATCGTCGATGGCGGCGAGAGGCGAGGGGCTGTGCGGGTTCATGCGCGCGTCCCAGCCCGAATAGACGAGATAGGTAGCAAGGAGCGCGAGGAGAAGCACGCCCTGCCAGAAGCCGAGCGGGCCGACGAAGCAGAGCACGATGAGAAGCACGCTCGCGCCCATCATGATGAGCATGTTGTGCGGGACCGTGCGGCCGGTGCAGGCGATGGGCAGGATGAGAGCGGGAAGGCCGAGGATGAGCAGAATGTTCGCGATGTTGGAGCCGACGACATTGCCGAGCGCGATGCCGGGGGCACCTGCAAGGGCGGCACGAACCGAAACGAGAAGTTCCGGCGCGGAGGTGCCGAAGGCGACGATGGTGAGCGCGATCAGGAGCGGCGAGACACCGTATCGCGCGGCGAGCGCCGAAGCGCCCCGCACCAGAAAGTCGCCACATATGATGAGCAGGACGAGGCCGCCCGCGAGATAGAACCAGGATGAATCAGGCATTCGCGGCCCCTGAAGCGATCGCGGAACGGGATGTGTGGCGGGGGCTGCCTGGACATGGTCTTACGCTGCGGGCTACACGGCTTCCGGTCCGCATATCGATGCTGATCCTCATGTTCTTGCTGGGTCCGCCCCCCGGTCCCCTTGAGAGGCATATAGGGGGACAAAGGCCGCAAGGCAAGAATCCCGCAGGTTTCTAGGCATCGGAGCCTCGATTTGCGCTACTCTGGCAACAGGCTGGTTTGGCGGCGAGGTGACAGTGGAAAGCGATGTTCTGACCGCGGAGGCGGCCGTGGAAGCGGTCGCGGGAGGCATCCACGTTCCCTATCTGACGGAAGTCATCGTCTTCCTGATCGCGGCCGTGGCCGTGATGCCGCTTTTCCACTGGTTCCGTGCGAGTACGGTTCTCGGCTATCTCTTCATCGGAGCGCTGATCGGGCCGCACGGCTTTGCGCTGATCGGAAATGCGGAGGGCATTGCCCAGATCGGGGAACTGGGCGTCGTCTTCCTGCTCTTTACCATCGGGCTCGAGCTTTCGTGGCAGCGGCTGCGCGCCATGCGAACGCTGGTGCTCGGGCTTGGCGGGACACAGGTGGCGGTCTGCGGGGGGGCGCTGACGGGTCTCTTCATGCTGGCCGGGCTGTCCGGGCCGGCCTCCGCCATCCTGGGCTTCGCGCTTGCGCTTTCCTCCACGGCGATCGTGACGCAGCTTCTTATCGAGCGCGGCGAATTCGCCACGCAGCCGGGGCGCATCGCCTTCTCGATCCTGCTGATGCAGGACCTTGCCGTCGTTCCCATCCTCGTCATGGTCTCGATCTTCAGCGCCTATGCGCAGGGCGGCGACGAGGTGAACGTGTTCAGCCTGGCGGGCATGGCGGTGCTCAAGGCGGTGGTGGCGGTGGCGCTGATCCTGACGGTGGGGCGCTATTTCCTGCGCTGGATCTATGGCGTCGTGGCGCGGACGAAGAATCCGGAGCTCTTTCTCGCGCTGTCGCTGCTGGCGGCGCTGCTGACCGCCGTCGCGACGGGGGCGGCGGGGCTTTCCATGGCGCTTGGCGCCTTCCTCGCGGGGCTGCTTCTGTCGGACACGGAATTCCGGCCGCAGATCGAGACGGATATACAGCCCTTCAAGGCGCTGCTGCTCGGGCTCTTCTTCATCAGCGTGGGCATCGGGATGGACTTCACGGTGCTGCGCGACAATTTCGACGCGGTGCTGGGGCTGATCGCCGTGTTCCTCGTGCTGAAGACGCTTCTCATCGCGGGGCTGACCTTCGCCTTCGGGCAGTCGCGCATCTGCTCGCTGCGCACGGGGCTGCTGCTCGCCTCGGGGGGCGAGTTCGCCTTCGTGGTGATCGCGGGGGCGGCGGATGGCGGCGTGGTGCCGGTGCCGGTCGCGCATGTGGTGCAGCTGTCGGCCGCCGTGTCGATGGCGCTGACGCCTCTGCTGGCGACGCTGGGAGCGCTGCTGCAGAAGCGGCTCGACGGTCTGCAGGGCGACAGGGAGCGCAATGCGGACAGCGCGGTCGAAGGGCTCGAGTCGCATGTCATCATCGCGGGTTATGGACGGGTGGGGCGCACCATCGGCTCGCTGCTTCGCGAGCAGCAACTGCCCTTCGTGGCGCTCGACCTCGATCCGTTGCGCTCGCGCGCGGCGCGGCACAGGGGCGAGCTCGTCTATTACGGCGATGCGGCGCGGCCGGAAATGCTGGAGCGGGTGGGCGTGGAAAGGGCGTCGGCGATCGTGGTGACGCTGGACGACAGCGCGGCGGCGAGCCGGCTCGTCAAGGCGCTGCGCGCGAAGTGGCCCAAGGTGCCGATATTCGCGCGGGCGAGGGACCGCGAGCACATGCACGAACTGGAAGCGGCGGGCGCGACGGCGGTTGTGCATGAGGCACTGGAAGCCTCGCTCCAGCTTTCGGGTCATGTGCTGCGCTCGCTCGGCGCGCCGGGCGAGGCGACGGCCACGCTGATCGAAAGAGTGCGCCACGAAGTCTATGAGCGGCAGGAAGCGGCCGAGGAGGCGCGGTAGGCTCCGCGCGCCGCGGGATCAGGCCTCGTAGATCGCGTAATGCTTGCGCGTGCGCTCGACGACTTCCCAGACGCCCTTGAAGCCCGCGGGGATAACGAAGGCATCGCCCTGGCGCACCGTCATGGGCTCGCCGCCAGCGGGCGTGATGCGGCTCACGCCTTCGAGGATGTGGCAGAATTCATGCTCGGTATATTCGATGCGCCACTCGCCCGGCTCACTCTCCCAAATGCCTGAAAAGAACTTGCCGTCCGGCGAGGAATAGAGATTCCAGACGCGGTTGCGCGGCTTGCCGGACAGGACCCGGGCGGGGTCCGGCGCTCCCTTCTCCGGGGCGATCTCGGTGATGTCGAAGGGGACCGGCAGGATCGGCATTGTGATTTCTCCCTGATCAGTTTTCACGAAGCCTAACATGGCGGTTTTTCTGGCCGGAAGCTTGCGTGACCCTGCCTGAGACGATCCCGGCTGTCCCGAATGGAGACAGTTCCGGCGGGGCAGTATCAGGAGTGGACGATGAGCGTTTCGAGCGAGGAGATACTGGACAGACCGGCGCGCCTGGGGCGGCGGCGCCCGAGGGGAACCACGGCCCGCTTCCGAGCCGGATATGACGCGCGGCTCGCCCATGCGGCGGGGATCACGCTCTATGAAAGTTTCGAGGCGGCGGAGCCCGTCTGGCGCGAATTCGAGACACATGCGGCGGGAACGGCCTTCCAGAGTTTCGACTGGCTTTCCGCCTGGTACCGCCATGTGGGGCGGGAGCTCGGCGTGACACCCGCTATCGCGGTGGTCACGCGGCAGGGCGCGCCGCTGATGCTTGCGCCGCTCGGCATCGAGCGCCGCTTCGGGCTGTCGCTTCTCGTCTGGATGGGCGGGCGGCTTGCCGACTACAAGGGGCCGCTTCTCGCACCCGATTTCGAGGCGCGGCTCGATGTGGAATTCGCGACGCTGTGGCGGCAGATCCGCCGGGCGCTGCCGCGCCACGACCTCGTGATGCTGGACAGCCAGCCCGTGTCGCTCGGGACGCCCGCGGCGCCGTTCGGCAATCCCTTCGCCGCGCTTTCAGCCTCGCCCGCGCCGGACGCGGCCTATGTCTTCGATCTTCCCGAGACGTTCGAGGAATTCTCGCAGCGCTACCGCGCGGAGACGCGGCGCATCGATCGCTCCAAATTCCGCAAGCTGGAGGCGGAAGGCGAAGTGAGCTTCCGCATCGCGGCGACGCCGGAAGAACGCGTGGCGATGACGGAGGAAATTCTCGCGCGCAAGGCGGAACAGCTCGCCCAGCAGGGCATTTCGTCGATCTTCGAGGAGGAGAACTATCTCGCCGCCTGGCGCGACCTTGCGGGCCTGCCGGACGAGCGCAAGCTGCTGGAAGTGGCGGAGCTTCGCCTCGACGGCGCGTTCCTTTCGGGCAGCGTTTCCCATGTCTGGCGCGGCCGCAGCACGCTGATGGTGCATACATACGATCACGAGACGCTGCCGAAGCTCTCGCCCGGACGGCTGCACCTGCTGAAACATCTGCAATCGAGCATCGATCGCGGAATCGATGTCTACGATCTCTCGGTCGGCTATGCCGCCTACAAGGAAAGTTTCTGCGACACTCCGATGGAGATGCGCAATGCGATTGCGGGGGCGAGCCTTGCCGGACATGGCGCGGCGGCGGCGATCCGCGCGGCGCTCGCGGCGAAGCGGCTGATCAAGAACGATCCCAGGCTCATGAGCCTCGTGCAGAAGGCGAGGGCGCGGCTCGCCTGATCCATTATATTGACATTTATATTGCCAATATAATGGGCGGGCCATAGACTTCCTCCGTTTCAGGAGGACCTTTCACATGCCGCGCCTTACCGGACCCCGCCTTCTCGCCGCCGCGCTGGCGGTTCTCTACGCCTTTTTCTGGCTCTGGTACGGCGGACAGGGACGGCCGCTCTCGGACACGGAAATCCGGCATTACCTCGCGCGCTTCGACGAGATCGGGCCGGGCGACGGCTCGCTTCGCGTGCGTGCGCAGTTCGAGGCCTGGATGCGGAAGGACGACGGCAACGAGTTCTTCATGGTGAACCTCATCGACGAGCCGGCGGACCTCGCGAAGGAGGCGGCCTATAACGAGGCGATCCTGCCGCAGCTTTTCCTTCGCGCTTCCTTCCCTGTCTTCATGGTGCGGCCCTTCACGGATTTCATCGAGCCGGAAGGGCATCACACATGGGATATGGTGGCGGTGATGCGCTACCGGAGCCTGCGCGACCTGCTCAACGTCATCGCGGGGCCGGATGCGGAAAGGCTGCGCGACCTCAAGGAAGGATCGGTGGCGAAGACGCATGTCTTCCCGGCGCATATGGTCTTCAGCTTCGTCTGGGTGCGGTTCATCGCCGCCGTGCTTCTCATTGCGTTCGGCGTGGCGCTGCATTTCGCGCTGAGGCCGTTCGGCTGGTACCGAAGGTAGGAGCTTTCCCCCCACCCGGGAAATTCGAAGATGAATTTCCCGGCCTCCCCGCGAGGGGGAGGCGAATTTATTGCGGGCGCGCGTCCCAGGGCTCCAGCGTGCCCGCGATGCGGCGGGGCAGCGGCATTTCCATCTGGGCGATGGCGGCGGCCGAAATCTCCTCATGGGTGAGCCAGCGCGAGGCGCCGTTCTCGCGCACGAAACCGAGCACGACCTGCGCATAGGCGATGTCCGGCTGATGGGCGAGGGCATCCGCGCGAATGGAGGCGATGGAAGGCTCGCCATTCGGCCCGGCAAGGATCGAGCGGCTGCCCATGACCTCGATCAGCGTGCCGCCGGGCGCCACCAGCGCATCGAGCGCGGCACGAAGAAGCTCCGCACGGGGCCGAATCCAGGTGAGCGCGAGGGAGAAGGGCGCGTGGCTCTCCAGCGCGGCGAGAAGCGCGGGCTCGTCCTCGTAGGAAAAGGGGAGCGACACGCATTTCGCATCGAGCGCCTCGTCGCCGAAGGAGAAGCTGTCCGCGTGGCGCGAAACGATGACGGCTTCCTCCGCCTGCATGGCCGCATGGCGCGCCGCGGCGGCGAGCATGCCCGTCGTGCCGAGAAGGAGTGCCTTGTTCTTCATCAGTCCCGCATGTGTCTCATTCGTTTCCGCCGGTGCCTGCCGGCGGGACATAAGAACATGGGGCGAGAGGCGGGCAAAGGCCGGGCCGGGCTTTCGTTGACGGAAACGTGAATTGCCGGTTTCGGCCAAGCTTCCCAGATTTGCGGCGGAAACCGGATCGAGGGAGGAAAAGATGGATGGATTCATGCAGGCGCTGGCCGAGGCGAGCGCGGCGCAGGACGCCTATGTGGCGACGCTGCCCGTCTGGGTTCACTACTGGATGTACTGGATGCTCGCCGTGCTGGCGGGCGGCAGCCTCGTGTTCTCGTTCTTCCGGGTGGAGGCGCGCTGGCTGCTCCTCTCCTTCGTCGTGACGATCATCGCCACCATGGCGCTCGGCATGACGGTGGGCTGGAACAAGCTCTGGGGCGTCACGCATCTCGTCTTCTGGACACCGGTCGTCGTCTATTACATCAAGCGCTGGCCGGTTGTGGAGAAGCGGAGCGTCTTCGGCGTCTGGTTCGTGCTCGCGCTCGCGACGATGATCGTGTCGCTCGTTTTCGATGCGAAGGATTTTGTGGAGTATCTGATGGGGGTGTGAGGGCGGCAAGGCTCATCTTGGAAAGAGGTGCAGCAACGACGTCGAAACTGGTGGAACTAGTTATCTAATCACCCAAGATTTCTTCTCGTAGTCTCCTAACTAGAGCTCCCTCGCCGCTACTGCCGGGCGGGAATTGCTCCCGCGAAATCTGCTTATCTTCGAGCGTCGAACGCTTGAACATCTCCAAAAAGTTCTCTGTAGGGACTATGTCACCCGGTGCTGCTAGATAAAGGTATATGTCACGAAATACTCGCATCAACGCGCGGAAACCATTTGTCCGGTTCAGAATGAGGCCTTCGCCACGATAGTCCCATGCTTCTGGCCATCGAGCCTTCACCGCATCAAAATAGTTATTTATCAACTGCGCTATATCTAGGTCACGCTCATTGATAAACATATTTCGCAAGACATACTTCCTTGTGTCCTCCGAATTCGCAGGTGTGGGGGCTTTTCCACGGAGGAGCAAATCACGGTCTTGTTTTGCATCCTTGGAAATGTATTTGAGAAGTGCCTCCACGAACTGGGCTTGAGTGAGGGTTTCGAAATCACGTCCAGGTGTAGCAACACCGAGTCGCTTGATCCTCTTGAAAAATGGACTTTGCTCGTCTTGATCCAAAGCCACCGCAATGTTGTGACAAGTTTTCTGCGGACTTCTCGTTCGCGCTAGCGCGAATAGATCATAAGCAAGGCTCTTGCTAACCTTGTTCTGTTCTAGGTTAACCGTCGAAAACACATAGGCCTGATCCGAGATGTCGCTACCGACAAATATTGTGACGGGGACTATGAAGCTCTGGTTTTTGTCGTATGCGAAGAGGCCAGCAATGCGGTGCTGCCCGTCTATCACCCGGGCTAGGTGCCGTATCGCTACACTCGGAGTTTCATCTCCATCGGCAACGTTAGAGACCGTCATTACCATATTATTTTCGTCATAACTCACGTACTGATCGTTGATTGCGATGATGACGGCGGTTGGAAATGTAGCATCATAGTAGTTGACGTATTCTTCGAGTTCCTTGACTCGTTTTCCGTCCAGCGGACGCTGAATTCCGAGGTATCGCTCAACGTCCCGCTCCTTCTGAATCACGCGTCGGACATCAAAATGAGATATGCGACATAGGTCGGTATGCGACATTGCTGCGATAAAGATGTCGCCTATAGGCTGGCTGGCTTTCAGACACTTGAATGACAGATCAATTCTGTCCGGATCAATTAGATCTATATCCATTGAAGTTTGCTCGCCGGAGGTGCTCATTTCCGTTTCCTCCATCCTGCGAGGAAGTTTGCTTCGTCACTTCGCATCAAGTCTGATGCAGCTCCATTGGTAACGCAGTTGCGAAAGTAGGTGGTAGTGCAGAAGCAGAGTATGGAGAAAGAGTAGGCTAGGAGAGACAGGAAGATTGTTCCGTTCTGATTGACCTCTAAGGGAGAGCCGACTACGAAATTGAGGCGAATGGATCCAAAAATTGCTCCAAATCCTATCGCCATCAAAGCAGACAAAACCGCTAGAGTGCGACCCAAGGGCAGATCAATTTCGTATGAAGTGGACTTTGTGCCGTCTTCGGCTTCTACTTCGTTCTTCTGCAGGTACTTATAGGTGGTCAAATATAAAATTGGCCCCAACGTGGCGACGGCATAAAGAAAAAGTTCTCCTCCGCGGACATTATCAACTAGCTGTGCTCCGGTTCCTTGCGGCACATTAAAAATTATTGGTGAGAACAGGGGAAACAGCCAGAGAGGAATGGTCGAAAACACGACTGCCATGGAGGTTTCGATTATGGCTTCCTTTAGTGAGTGGCCATGGATGCGGGAAAGGGCTGCTGGCATATAGGTGGCTCGTTGGGTTCTTCGATGGCGACGCCTGTCTGCAGGTAGCGGCTGTTAGCTCCAGTTTCGAATAAGTAGTTCTGTCGTCGGCGCCCGTGCTGAAGGCTTTCCGGCCAACACAGACGAACGCGAGAGCGATTGATGAAATGGGAAGTCCTTATACAGATCTTTTATTGAGTCGTGATCGGCGTTGGTGATCGAGATCAGTGCGCCTCTATCCCATGCCCGCAAAAGGGCGTCTCGAAGGCGAATTTGATCATCCCATGAAAATATCTGCTCATTATATTTGACGAACCCGTTCATGTTGTGTTTTACAGTGTACGGAGGATCTACAAATATAAAATCATTATTTCTAGCTTGGGATATCGCTAGTTTGAAATCGGCACACATCAAGTGTGCTTTCTTTAGCGCTTTGGATGTTGCTTCAAAGTCGTCAGTGTCAAGACAAACTGCACTTTTTGTCCCGATTGGGACATTGAATTTCCCTTGGAGATTTACTCTGTACAGACCGTTCCAGCAGGTTCGATTCATGTAAATGAATTGCGCTGCTCGGGTGTGCGAAGCCTGACGCCGACGATCTCTTTCGTTGTAATAGTATTCAGGCCGATGGTTCGTATGGTGTCTTTTTAGCGCGGCCTCAACGCTCTTCCAGTCATCACGGATTGCTTTGTAAGTTTCGATGAGATCGGCGTTCCTATCAGAAAGTATCCCTCTCTCAGGATTCAAAGCAAAAAAGACTGCTCCGCTCCCTAGGAACGGTTCAATGTAGCGCTCGTAGGTGGAAGGAAACAGGGCCAGATGGCTAGCTGTTAACCAGCGTTTGCCGCCGGCCCATTTCAGAAATGGAACTAGCGGGGCTTTTTCTTCTCTGGATACTACTGTGACCATCTGCTCCCCCAAGCATGCACAATTGTATAGATATCCATAAATCTCCAAATTTCGCAAACTTTTCAAATGTTCGCGCCAATGCGGTTGGGTGCTTCTCTGTGATGCTAGTTGGTGCGGGTTTGGCGAGCGTTGACTTGTTGCTCAAAGAAGATCGTAGGCGATGGCCCCTACCGCTTCTTGTACTTCCGCGCGTGCGTTCCCGGCTTGCCTGATGTCGAGCGGCCTTTGGCCGCCGTGCGGGCGACGCTTTCCTCGACCGCGGACTGGCGGGCCATCGGGTCGTCGGCGATGGCGAGTTCGGTCGCTTCGAGGCGCTTGATCTCGTCGCGCAGGCGGGCGGCCGTTTCGAATTCGAGGTCGGCGGCGGCTTCCTTCATGCGGTTTTCGAGGTCGGCGATATGGGCGCGCAGGTTGTGGCCGATGAAGCCTTCGTCAGCCTCGCCCGTATCCACGCGGACATGGTCGCGCTCGTAAACGCTTTCGAGAATGTCGCCGATATTCTTGCGGATCGATTCCGGCGTGATGCCGTGTTCCTTGTTATAGGCGAGCTGCTTCTCGCGGCGGCGCTCCGTCTCGGCCATGGCGCGTTCGAGCGAGCCGGTGATGTTGTCCGCATAGAGAATGACGCGGCCATCGACGTTTCGCGCGGCGCGGCCGATGGTCTGGATGAGTGAGGTCTCCGAACGGAGGAAGCCTTCCTTGTCGGCGTCGAGAATGGCGACGAGGGCGCATTCCGGGATGTCGAGGCCCTCACGCAGCAGGTTGATGCCGATGAGGACGTCGAAGGCGCCGAGGCGAAGATCGCGGATGATCTCGATGCGCTCCAGCGTGTCGATGTCCGAATGCATGTAGCGGACGCGGATGCCCTGCTCATGCATGTATTCGGTGAGGTCCTCGGCCATGCGCTTGGTCAGCGTCGTCACCAGCACGCGCTGGCCCTTGGCCGCGACCTCGCGGCACTCGGCGATGAGGTCGTCCACCTGCGTCGCGACGGGGCGGATGATCGTCGGCGGGTCGATGAGGCCGGTGGGGCGGATCACCTGTTCCACGAAGACGCCGCCCGTCTGCTCCATCTCCCAGGGGCCGGGCGTCGCCGAAACGAAGACCGATTGCGGGCGCATGGCGTTCCATTCCTCGAAGCGCATCGGACGGTTGTCCACGCAGGAGGGAAGACGGAAGCCATATTCCGCGAGCACGGATTTGCGGCGGTAGTCGCCCCGGAACATGCCGCCGATCTGCGGCACGGTGACATGGCTTTCGTCGGCGAAGACGAGCGCGTTGTCCGGCAGGTATTCGAAAAGGGTGGGCGGCGGCTCGCCGGGCTTGCGGCCCGTGAGATAGCGCGAATAGTTCTCGATGCCGGCGCAGGAGCCCGTCGCCTCCATCATCTCGATGTCGAACTGGGTGCGCTGTTCGAGGCGCTGGGCCTCCAGCAGCTTGCCCATGCCCTTCAGCTCCTGCAGGCGGACCTGGAGGTCGTGCTTGATCTCCTCGATGGCCTGATTGAGCGTCGGGCGCGGCGTGACATAGTGCGAATTGGCGTAGAGCTTCACTTCCTTGAAGCGGTCGGTCTTGTGGCCGGTCAGCGGATCGAACTCCGCGATCTCCTCGACCTCGTCGCCGAAAAGGGAGATGCGCCAGGCGCGGTCTTCATAGTGGGCGGGGAAGACCTCGATCGTGTCGCCGCGCACGCGGAAGGTGCCGCGGCCGAAGGCCTGGTCGTTGCGCTTGTATTGCAGGGCGACGAGATCGGCGAGGAGCTGCTTGCGGTCGAGCCGCTCGCCGAGCTTCACGCTGAAGGTCATGGCCGAATAGGTTTCGACCGAGCCGATACCGTAAATGCAGGAGACGGAGGCGACGATGATGACGTCGTCGCGTTCGAGGAGGGCGCGCGTGGCCGAGTGGCGCATGCGGTCGATCTGCTCGTTGATCGAGCTTTCCTTCTCGATATAGGTGTCCGTCCGGGGCACATAGGCTTCCGGCTGGTAGTAGTCGTAGTAGGAGACGAAATACTCGACCGCGTTTTCCGGGAAGAAGCTCTTGAACTCGCCATAGAGCTGGGCGGCGAGCGTCTTGTTGGGCGCGAGGATGAGGGCCGGGCGCTGCGTGCGCTCGATGACCTGCGCCATGGTGTAGGTCTTGCCCGAGCCCGTGACGCCGAGAAGGACCTGCTCGCGGTCGCCAGCGTTCACGCCCTTGACGAGTTCCTCGATGGCGGTGGGCTGGTCGCCGGCGGGCTGATACTCGGAGACGAGCTTGAGGCGGCGGCCGCCTTCGGATTTCTCCGGGCGCTCCGGCCGATGGGGCGCGAAGAGGGGCCAGTTCGCGGGATCGCCCTGCAGCGCGCCTGCCCATGTGTCGCGATCGGGCGCGAGGCCGCCTTCCGGCACGAAACTCGCGCCGGGCGCCTCGGCCATGCCTTTGGGCTTGGCGGGCAGCCGCGGTTCCGAGCCGCGCCCGAAAAATCGTTTGGGACCGTTATTGTGTGCCATGCGCCCAATATGGCGCGAGTCAGGCGCCGATCAAAGAGGCTCGCCGGGAGATGCTGACAGTTTCGGGTTCAATACGGTTTGCGGGCCGGCTGCGGGCGCACGCCGCTCAGGGCGCTTCCTGCGCGCCTTGCGCGGGATTGTCGCGCCATTCCTCCGAGGGGTTCTCGGAAGAAGTGTAGGGCGGGTTCGTATCCGCCGGGGCGCGCCCCGTATCCGCCTCAATGTTTGGCGGGCCGAAAAAGGCAAAGGCAAGGGCGATGAGCAGGACGAAGGCGGCGGCGAAGGAGATGGCCAGCACATAGCGCGCGCCCGTTCCGGTTACGCCCTGCCGCGCGTCGTCGGTGGTTTTTTCGGGTGCGTTTCCGGGCGGTTCGGCCATGCGTCGTTCCTTTCAGTCATCGCGGTTCACCAAATCAGCTAGGGCGGATGGCGCGTGCGGCAAGGCCCGGAGGGGCCGGCGGGCGCGGGCGGCTTTCCACGGGGCCTGCCATCTGCAATTCTCGGTTCCATGACCGAATCCGAGACGATTCCGCCTGTTTCCCCGGAGGCGGCGCTTTCCGGGGCGCATTGGACCATCTATCTGCCGACCCTGACCGTGGCGGCGACATGGGCGGTCGTGTTCCTGTGGGCCGAGTGGCGGGAGCCGCCGCTTGCCGCGATCCGCAGCATCGCGCTGGCGGTGGAGGCGGTGGTGGTGCCGGTGCTTTTCGTTCATGCCTTTCTGCGCGCGCGGGTTCTGCGGGCGGAGGCGGCGGACGGAGAGGTCCATCTGCGCTGGGGATTTCCCTTCCGCCGCGAACTGACGCTCCCAGCCGGGCAGGTGGCGCTTGCGCAGGCGAGGCAATCCTGGCCGCAGCGTTTCCTCGGCGGCGGCGCCCTGGCGCTGATCGAGCGGAACGGCAGGCGGCATCTCGTCGCCGATCTCGCGCGGCCGGAGGAGATCGCCGCGCTTATCAACGAAACCAACCGAAGAAAAGACGCAGCATGAGCCAGATGCTCGATTTCGACGATAACGCCGCCCGCGCGCTGGAGGCGATGTACACGACACCCGACGTTGTCGGGCAGCGGGCGAAGGTGATCGAAATGCTGGCGCCCGCGCCGGGCGAGCATGTGCTCGATATCGGGGTGGGGCCGGGGCTTCTCGCGCACGATCTCGCGCGGCTGGTGGGCGAGGCCGGACGCCTTGTCGGGCTCGATGCGGCGGCGGCGATGCTCAAGGTGGCGCGGACGCGGCTTGCCGCGATGCCGCAGGCGGAATGCGTCGAGGGGGACGCCGCCGATCTGCGCTTTCCCGATGCCTCGTTCGACATCGCCGTCTCGACGCAGGTGCATGAATATGTCGCGGATATCGACAAGGCGGTGGGAGAGCTTCACCGCGTGCTGAAGCCGGGCGGCCGCGCGCTCATCCTGGACACGGACTGGCGCAGCGTCGTGTGGCATTGCTCCGACCAGGCGCTGATGGACCGCGTACTGAAATGCTGGGACGACCATCTCGCCGATCCGCATCTGCCCGCGACGCTCGGCGCGCGGATGAGGCGGGCCGGGTTCCGCGTGCTCAGGGTGGAGATCGTGCCGATGCTTTCGCCGCAATGGCAGCCGGTTTCCTATGCGGCGGGGATCATGAAGAGCATTCGCGGCTATGCGATGGCGAATGGCGAGCGGCACGGTCTTGCGCAGGCGGAGGTGCAGGCCTGGTATGACGACCAGTTGCGGCTGGCGGAGCGCGGCGAATTCTTCTTCAGCGTGAACCGCTACGCCTTCCTGGCGGTGCGCTAGTTTCCTGTAACGGGACCGAAGATCGCGAGATAGGCATCGACGACGCCGTAAATCCTCTCGTCCGAGTCCTCGGGGAGCGTCGCATCCGCATCGAAAAGTGCCGGCCAGATGAAGACTTCCTTCAGCATGCCCGCGCCGAGGCGGACACCGAAGGCGCTGTCATGCGGGCGCAGCTTTCCCTGCTCGACGAGTGCGTCGATCACGGCCATCAGCGTATCGTTCCGCCGGTTGCCCAGGATCTCGTACATCTCGTCCGCGAGCGCAGGGTTGCCCGGCACCTCGCCGATCACGATGCGCATCAAGGCATTGGCATCGTCGTCGAACTGGGCGGAGAGATAGGCGCGGCAGAGCTTGTAGAGAACCTCGCGGGCGGAGTCCTGCGGGGTCATGAGGCCGGAATAGTCTCCCGTTCCGCGCGCGCTTTCCTTCACAACCGCGCTGAAGAGAGCCTCCTTCGACACGAAATGCTTGTAGAGCGTCGCGGTGGACACGTCGGCATCGCGTGCGATTTCCGCCATACCCGCACGGCTGTATCCGTTTGTCAGGAAGTTCTTTCGTGCGGCCTTCAGTATCGAAGTGCGTTTCAGCGCACTTATTTTCTTCCTGTGCGTATCAAGTCCCACTTTTGTCTTCCTGAAGGCGGCTGCCGGTTTGCGGTGCTGCGACGTAGATCGTTAGCCAGGCATCGATGCAGGCGTCGATTTTCGTATCGATATCGGCGGGGCGGGTGAACTCCGTCGAAAAGAGGCCCGGCCAGGTGACGAATTCCTTCACCATGCCCGCGAGATAGCGAGTGCTTGCGTTCGTGTCGTGCGGTTTCAGATCGCCGCGCGCGACGAGCGTGTCGACGACTGCCTGGAACTGACGATAGCGGGCCAGAACGCCATTTTCATAAATTTCCCGCGCGAGATGCGGGGCAGACGGAACTTCCGCGATCACGACGCGAAGGAGATCGTTCATCCTTTCGTCGAATTGCTGGCGCGTGTAGATGGTCGCGATGTTCCGAAGAACGTCGCGCGCATTCATGGTGGAGACATCCACAAACATGGACGATGACGTGTCGTCATAGGCTTCGTGAACGATCGCCGCGAATAGATCGTCCTTCGATGCAAAATGTTTGTAGAGCGTTGCCGTCGAAACGTCCGCGTCCCTGGCGATCTCGGCCATAGCCGCGCGGCTGTAGCCATCCTTGAGGAAGGATGCCCGCGCAGCTTTCAAGATGGCCGCACGCTTCGTTTCACTCACGGTCTTTCTATAGTTTGCCAATCCCAAATTCAGGCTGCCTCTTTGCCGACCCCGAAAGGTCTTCGTACTCCATAATACCTCAATACGTCGAAATACGGCTTGGCGGTCAAGGACAATCCGGAAAACGGCCGTCTTGCTCTAAGGTGCATAAATCAACGCATTCATTGTACGTAAGCACATGCAAGACGGATCAACGCTATTCTGATTTCAACTCGCATCCGCAACAGCTTCAGCGAAGACGACGTAGCGTAACGGACCTTGTTCGCGTGCATCGAAGGGAAAGCATGTCACGAGAGCGATGCCAAAGCCCGCATGCGGATCAATTTGTGAGTTGTCGTGCTCAACTATTCGCGAGCCGCGCACCCTAAAGAGGTGCTGCTTTCTGTCGCGCGTCGTGACGATGACGGTATCGTCATTTTTCAGGTGGCGAAGAAACGCGAAATGCGTGTCCCGATGACCGGCGATGACGGAGGTTCCCGGTTTGCCGGGGTCGGGCGAACCGAAAAGATGTCCGGGCCCGAAGGCAAGCGCTTCGCCGGTTCCGCCTGCCAGCACGATTTCGCTTTTCATTTGAGAGGGAATCTCAAGTTTTGCGACCGGCCAGGTGTCGGCCCAGGGCCAGGCCTTGTGCGGTTTGCCGTCCGCGAGGGTCTTTTCCCATGCACGTTCCAGCAGGATCTGCGCGACTTCGGCCTTCGCCTTGATGTAGAGGCCTTGCCCCAGTTGCCAGCCGCCAAAGCCGATGCAACCGAGAATGGCGGCGGCCCAGAGGAGGGCCGCCACCTTTTGTGTGAGAACCGGTCTCATCGCGCCCGCCTTGCCCATGCGGTTGCCGACCAGTGCCGCCTGAGCCACCAGAGAGCGGAGAGCGCCATGCCGACAAGCAGCGCAAGTATCCCGCTATGGATCAGCGCGGGCGCATCGGTTGCCGTCTGCGGCAGGGAGAGCGAGACGGGCTGCAGGCCACCCGCATCGGCCTGAGGAGGAGGCGCGGGCGCGTAGGAGGCGAAGGCCATTACACCCTGCTTCATCTGCGCGCGCTGGCTCGCGGGAATGGTCTGCTCGCCGAAGACCTTGTCGTAGTCCCAGCCTTCGGGAAGGTTCACCGGCATGTCCTTCGAGGTGAGCTTCTCGCCATCCGGTCGCGTGGGCGTCACGTCCACGGCGACAAGGCTCGTCAACCGGCTGACGAGATGGTGTTCGAGCGCGACGGCGGTGATCGCCTTGTCGTTCCGTTCCCAATCGCCTTCGATGCGCGCATCGGCTTCGAGCTGCTCGATCTTGCGGCGGGCCCAGAGTTTGCCGATGCCCGGCCGGGGCTCGCCCTTGTCGAGCGACATACGCACTTCCCAGGGTTCGCCGGCCACCTCACCCTTGAGGGTGAGCGTGCCTTTCGCTTCGGGCATGCGCGCGGAGAGGACGACAGGCTCGCCCTTGTAGAGATCGGGGACAGGGTTCGGCCAGCTTTCCGTGGTCCGGCTATCCGGCCAGGTCGCGATTATGTCGGTCATCACCGGGTTGCCGAGCTTTTCGAAGAGCTCGCTCATCCGCTCCACGACCTGCTGCTCATTGCCGATATGCGTGAAGGTGCCGCGGCCCGCTTCCGACGCGCGCGTCATGAAGTAGGAGTTCGGCGCCGACCCGATGCCGACCGTGAAGAGGCGCGAACGGCCGAGATTGGATGTAATCTCGCTGAAGAGTTCGCGCTCGTTGGTGATCGCGCCATCGGTCAGGAAGACGACTTGACGGACACGATCCTCATTACCTGACCGGCGGTCAGTCAGTGCGGCGCGAAGCGCGGGCAGCATTTCGGTGCCGCCATTTGCTTCCAGACCCTTCACGAATTTCTTCGCGACGGCGAGGTTTTCGCCATGCGCGGGAACGGCATCCGGGAAGAGCACGGTCAACGTGTCGTCGAAACGGATCACGTTGAAGGTGTCGCCGGGCTTCAGCCGGTCGAGCGCCCAGAGCAGGCTTTCCTTCGCCTGATCCATCGAGGGACCGGACATGGAGCCGGAATTGTCGATGACGAAGATCGCCTCGCGCGGCTTTGCTTCCGGCTGCACGTCGCCCGAGGGCGGCGTCAGCATGACGAGAAGATAGTCCTCCTTGCCGACCCGTTCGCGGAAGAGGGCGGCGGTCGGAGCCTTTGTGGCTGCAGGCTTCCAGGTGAGTTCGAAATCCTTGTTCGCCGGGACGAGTTCATCCTTCAGGGCGATGGTGGCGGCGCGCTTGCCGTCGCGTTCGATCATCACCTCGTGGTGGGGGCTCGCGACGTCGCCGAGCGGAAAGCCCGCATCGAGCGAAACCTTGAGGCTGACCGGGTTCACGTTCCCCATTTCGGGACGAAGCACGGGCGGCTGTTCAAGCGTGTCGTCCCGCTCCGGCGGAAGGACGTCGCCCCAGCCACTGCTGCCCGGTTCGAAATCGACAAATTGGGGGTTCGCCTCCTTCGGCGTGTAGCGCGGTGCAACGACCATCGGGAAGCGGAGCGAGAAGGTGTCGCCGTCGCGGCGCGCCGTCTGCAGATATTCGATCTGGACGACGATGGTTTCGCCCGGCCCGATATTCGCGACGGAATTGGTGAAGACGTTCGGGCGCTGCTGCTCGACGAGGCTCGCCTTCTTTCCGTCGGCCTTGGCCTCCTCGTAGATCTGGCGCGCTTCCTCCTTCTCCTTGATCTTGCCTTCGATGACGCGGTCGCCGATCACCATCTTCAGCGTGTCGACGGCCGAATCCTCCGGCAGCGGGAAAATGTATTTGCCCTCGACCCAGCCATCGCCGGGATTGATGAAGCGCTGCGTCACGCGGGCCCGCGCGATGGGGCCGGAGACGTCGATCTTCACATCGGTGGCGAGCAGCGGCGCGGGCACATACTTGCCGGGCTCCGTGGATTTGAAGAGCAGCGCGCCGCTCTCGATGTCGCCCAGCGTGACGAGGCCCGCAGGCACAGGCGCGGTTTCCGCCCGCGTGTGGCGAATGAAGCCCGCGAGCAGAAGGAGAACGAGACAGGCAAAGGTCAGAAAGAATGCAAGCGAATGGGACCAGCCGCGCGGCCGCGCCGCTCCGGCTGTGTAGCGATCGATGATGGACATGGCATTTCCCCGCGTTTCAGGACGGCCCGAGGCAAGCCCTCCTCAGGCGGACAAAGTGTCGCGGGGAAATGGGGCGGAAGGGGTCACGAAAGGGGACGAGAGCGGACCGATTTTGGGGCCATTTTGTGTCACACCGACTCACACGGCCTGAATCGTCCGCCTACGGACGCGGGAATCAGGGCCGCCAGTCCATCGGCACATGGTTTGGCTGAGCGGAGAGCCGCGCCATCCAGCCTTTTATCGCCCCATAGGGTGACAGATCGAAGCCGCCCTCATGCGCCACATGCGTGTAGGCATAAAGCGCAATGTCGGCGATGGAGCAGTCGTCGCCTGCGAACCATTCCCTGGCTGAGAGGTGGCGCTCCATCACGGCTAGGGCCTGATATCCGCGCTCGTGCCATTCGGGAAAGCGGTCCTTCTTCTCCTCGCGGCCGCCCGGCTTGATCGAATGCCAGAAGCGGGCGACGGCAATGTAGGGCTCGTGGCTGTATTGCTCGAAGAACATCCATTGCAGCGCCTGCGCCCGCGCGAAGCGGTCTTCCGGCAGAAGGGGCGTACCCTCCGCGAGGTAGAACATGATGGCGTTGGATTCGGCCAGTATGCGGCCATCCTCGAATTCGACCATCGGTACGCGGCCGTTCGGATTGCGCCTGAGGAAGTCTTCCGAACGGCTTTCGCCCTTGAGAATATCGATGTCGACGAGTTCGAGCGGGAGCCCCAGCATGTGTGCGGTGAGGCGCACCTTGTAGCAATTGCCACTGTCCTGCATCTGGTAGAGGCGCATGGATGTCCCTCAGGGAAAGCGGGGCGCGCCGGCGGCATGAAGGACGCCCGCCAGACTTGCCGCCGCATGTTTGAGTTCCGCCTCGGGTACCGAGGCGTAGCCCATATAAAGGCCCGGCCGGCCTTCTTCCAGCCGGTAAAAGGAGAGGGGGCTCACATGAAGCCCGGCTTTCGCTGCTTCTTCGCAGATGGCTCCGTCGTTGGCGCCATCCGCAAGAAAGGCCGAAAGCTGGAGGCCGCCCTCTCCGGGCGCGGCGCGGAGGTAAGGCGAGAGCTCGTTCTCGAGCGCCGAGAGGACGATGGAGCGGCGTTCCGCATAGAGGGAGCGCATGCGCCGCACATGGCTTCCGTAATGGCCTTCGCCGATGAAATCGGCCAATGCAGCCTGCAGGCTCGCGGGAGGGACATGGCCGGTGATGCGGATGGCGGTGCCGAAGGCATCGACGAGATGTTTCGGCACGATCAGATAGCCGATCTTCAGTGCGGGGAAGAGGGTCTTCGCGAAGGTGCCCATGTAGATGACGCTTTCCGTGCGGTCGAGGCCCTGAAGCGAGGGCACGGGGCGGCCCTGATAGCGGTACTCGCTGTCGTAATCGTCCTCGATAATCCAGGCGCCGCATTTCCCCGCATGGTCGAGGAGGGCGAGGCGGCGCTGCAGCGACAACGTCGCGCCGAGCGGGAACTGGTGCGAGGGCGTGACATGGACGAGGCGCGGCGAAGGCTGCCGGGCGATGCCCGCGACGATGTCGATGCCTTCCCCGTCCACGGGGACCGGAACGAGCGTCGCGCCCGCGCCAAGCAGTGCACCGCGCGCGCCGAGATAGCCCGGCTCCTCCACCCAGACGGGATCGCCCGGATCGAGCAGCATGCGGGCGGCGAGATCGAGCGCGCCTTGCGCGCCGGTGGTGACGATGACCTGATCGGCGGTGCATACGACGCCGCGTGCCGCACCGGCATATGTTGCGATGGCCCGTCTGAGAGCGGGAAGACCGATGCCGGTTTCATAGCCGAAGAGGCTGCTGCGCGTTTCGCGGCTGTGCCTGGCGACGAGGCGGCTCCAGAGCATGGCCGGAAAAAGGTCGAGGGCGGGCAGGCCGTGCTGGAAGGCGCGGCCCTTTCCGCGCGTGTAGCCCACGGCCAGGCGCTTCGTGGCCGAGAGACTGTCTCCGCGATGCGAAAGGCTGCGCCTTGCGGCTTTGCTGCCACGCTCGCTCCGCTGGCGCTTCGAGCGGCGGTCGAGAAGCAGCAGGTTGTCGGGCAGGAGCGCCGCGACCTGTGTGCCCGAGCCGACCTGTCCTTCCAGATAGCCTTCGGCGGTGAGTTGCTCGTAGGCGGCGAGCACCGTGTTCCGCCCCACGGCGAGCTCGCCTGCGAGCATCCGCGTCGAGGGCAGGCGGGCGCCCGGATGGAGGCGGCCATCGAGGATCGCCTCGCGCAAGGCGTCATAGAGCTGCCGGTAGAGCGGGCGGCCGGCATCGCCGTCTAGCGAGATGGTGCCGAGCGGCAAGGGGCTGGCGGGCATGGGCGCGTCTCCGCGTGTAATCGATCTCCGTGAACTGGCTCCATCGTATTTCCATCAATGGACCTTTCGATAGGGCCAATTTGTGCAAATAGTCCGGGCCGCAGGTGATGGAGCCGGAGATACAAGATGAGCGACTATCAGACTTCAGACCCTTTCAGGGTGAGGCAGGCGCCGAAGCGGGCCTCCTACGATCGCGAGACAGTCCACGCCATTCTGGATGCGGGATATGTGGCGCATGTCGCCTTCACGACCGAGGCGGGGCCGGTGGCGCTGCCCATGTTCTATGTGCGCGACGGCGAGAGCGTGCTCGTTCACGGCTCGCGGAAAAGCCGCTTCATGCGGCATCTTTCCGGGGGAAAGCCGGTCTGCCTGACGGTGACGCATGTGGACGGACTGGTGCTGGCGCGCTCGGCCTTTCATCATTCGATGAACTACCGCTCGGTGATGGCGCATGGCGTGCCCGAGGTGGTGGCGGAGGAGGGTGAGAAGACGCGGGTGCTGGATCTTTTCACGCGCAAGGTGCGGGAGGGACGGCCTTACGACATCCGGCCGACCAATGCGCAGGAGGCGAAGGCGACGACCGTACTGCGGCTCCCGCTTCTCGAAGTAGCGGCAAAGATCAGGACCGGCGGGCCGATCGACGATGCCGAAGACATGGATCTGCCGGTCTGGGCGGGCGTCATCCCGATGCAGGTCACATTCGGCGAACCCGTGCGCGATATCGCGCCGGTTGCGGCGGAGTAAGCGGCATGCAAGGCATCGCTATCGGCGTCATTTTCGTCCTGACCGGTCTTCTCAACCTCTATCCGGCCATAGGCGCGCTGGGGGGCAAGCAATTGAAGGGGCTTTACGGTCTGCGCTTCGAGGACCCGAACCTCTTGACCCTGATGCAGCATCGGGCGGTCATGCTGGGGCTCCTCGGTCTTTTCCTGATCGCTGCGGCCTTCCGGCGCGAGCTGCAACCGGCGGGGTTTCTGCTCGGCTTTGCGAGCATGCTGTCCTTCACCGCTTTCGCCTGGCTTCAGGAGGAGCCGAACCGCTTCATTTCGAAGGTGGCAGTGGCGGATGTTGCCGGTTCGGTCCTCCTTCTCATTGCCCTCGTCCTTTATTGTCGCGGTACATAGGAAGCCTGTTGCGCCTGCGAACAGGCGGGCTTAGGTTGCGCCCGTTTCCTGTTCGCCCCTCCATGGAGATTGAAAAATGGGCTTTATCTCGGACGCGCTCAACCGCATTCAGCCGTCGGCAACCATTGCCGCCACGCAGAAAGCGCGCGACCTGAAAGCCCTCGGCCGCGACGTGATCTCGCTTGCGGCCGGCGAGCCCGACTTCGACACGCCCGACAACATCAAGGAAGCCGCGATCAAGGCGATCCGCGAGGGCAAGACGAAGTATACGGCAGTCGACGGCATTCCCGAGCTCAAGCAGGCGATCTGCGCGAAGTTCAAGCGCGAGAACAATCTCGACTACGGGCCGCAGCAGGCCTTCGTCGCGCCGGGCGGCAAGCCGATCATCTTCAACGCGATGATCGCGACGCTGAACCCCGGCGACGAGGTGATCATTCCCGCGCCCTACTGGGTGTCCTATCCGGACATCGTGCTGCTCGCGGGCGGCACGCCCGTGTCCATCGAGACGCGGCTCGAGGACGGCTTCAAGCTGCAGCCCGAAGCGCTGGAAAAGGCGATCACGGAGAAGACCAAGTGGGTCATCTTCAACTCGCCCTCGAACCCCTCCGGGGCGGCCTATACGGCGGCCGAACTGAAGAAGCTCACCGATGTGCTGATGAAGCATCCGCATGTGTGGATCCTGTCGGACGACATGTATGAGCACCTGACATATGACGGCTTCAAGTTCGCGACGCCGGCCGAGGTCGAGCCCGGGCTTTACGAGCGCACGCTCACGATGAACGGCGTTTCGAAGGCCTATGCGATGACGGGCTGGCGCATCGGCTATTGCGCGGGGCCGGAGCCGCTGATCAAGGCGATGACGAAGGTGCAGAGCCAGTCGACATCGAACCCGACCTCGATCAGTCAGTATGCGGCGGTCGAGGCGCTGAACGGGCCACAGGACTTCATTCCCGAGCGGGCGAAAGTGTTCAAGGAGCGGCGCGACCTCGTCGTCTCCATGCTCAATCAGGCGAAGGGCATCAAGTGCCCGACACCGGAAGGCGCCTTCTACGTCTATCCCTCCTGCGAGGGCTGCATCGGCAAGACGACGACCGATGGCAAGGTGATCGAGACGGACGAGGACTTCGCGATGGCGCTGATCGAGGCGGAAGGCATCTCCGTCGTGCATGGCGCGGCGTTCGGCCTTTCGCCCTTCTTTCGGATTTCCTATGCGACGTCCACGGAAGAGCTGACGGATGCCTGCGAACGCATCCAGCGATTCTGCGCGAGCCTGCGCTGAACCGATCGAACATGAATGTGGAAAGGGCCCCGAAGCGGGGCCCTTTTTCGTTTGTCAGACCTGATAGCCCATCTGCCGCAATTGCTGGGTGAGGGCCGCAATCCGCGTCTGGTCCGAGGGGTGGGTCGACATGAATTCGGGTGGCGGTGCCTTACTGCCGCGCTGGGCGGTCATGTTCTGCCAGAAGCGGAGCGACTGACGCGGATCGAAGCCGCTCTTCTGCATGTAGACGACGCCGAGCCGGTCCGCCTCCAGCTCATGGGTGCGGGAGTAGGGCAAAAGGATGCCGAACTGAACGCCCGCGCCGAGGACAGCGGCGATGGTGCCTGCGCCACCTACATCGCCCGCCTGGAGCGCAACCTGCGCCGCCTGCATGCCGACGCCCGCGGCGACCTGCTGGCTGTAGCGCTCCGCCGAGTGCCGCGCCGCGACATGGCCGATCTCGTGGCCGAGCACGGTCGCAAGCTGATCGTCATTTTCCATCCGCTTGAAGATGCCTTCATAGAAGCCGACCTTGCCGCCCGGCAGCACGAAGGCATTTGCCTCCTCGCCCTGGAAGACAGTGTATTCCCAGGGTTGCCTCTGAAGTCCTGCCGCCGTGACGAGAGGCGGCCCGACCTTTTCCAGCCGCCTTTTCAGCGAATTATTTTTGGAAACTTTTTGCTCCTTGCGGATTTGATTCCATGCAGAGGCGGAAAGCTGGGTGATCTGGGCTTCGGAGACGAGCAGCAATTGCTGTCTGCCGAGGGTCGGATTCTGGACGCATCCCGAAAGCGCGACGATATAGCCTGCAGCCAGGCCCTTCACGAGCTGGCGTCTATTGAGTTCAATGGGTTTCTGATCGAGAAACCTGATCGGCGCGTCCATTTTTCTTCTCCGCTGCGGGGGAAATGATCATTCCCAGTTTAGGACAGGCAGGCCTCAGCGGTAAGCGCAGGTCGGGAAAAAGATCGGCAAATAAATTAGAATTATTCTAATTTATCTTGCATTTTCCTGATTATGAACTATGTTTATCTCGAACATGAACCAAGGAGGTGTGACGTGAAAGTCGATACAGGCATCGCAGCGAATGACAGGAACGATATTGCCGAAGGGCTCTCGCGCGTGCTGGCGGACACCTACACGCTCTATCTGAAGACGCATCAGTATCACTGGAATGTGACGGGTCCCCAGTTCCGCTCGCTTCACCTGATGTTCGAAGAGCAGTACCGCGAACTCTGGGCGGCGACGGACGAAATCGCGGAGCGCATTCGCGCGCTTGGCGAATTCGCGCCGGGCACCTATGCCGAGTTCACGAAGCTCTCTTCGATCCAGGAAGACAACACCGTGCCGAGCTCGGATCAGATGGTGAAGAACCTGGTGAAGGGGCATGAGCAGGTCGTGAAGACCGCGCGGGACCTCTTCAAGGTCGCCGACGAGGCGGGCGACGAAGTGACCGCCGATCTGATGGTTCAGCGGATGCAGGCAAGCGAGAAGACCGCCTGGATGCTCCGCAGCACGGTCGAGTAAGATCGATACCGGTGTAACCGCCGGTCATCAAACGTGATACCGAAAGCGCCATGATCGCGGCTATAACGCGGTCATGGCGTTTTCCTTTTCTCCCTCCCTTGTCATTTTCGATTGCGACGGCGTGCTGGTGGATACGGAGCCGGTGGCGAACCGTGCGCTTGCTCGTGTGCTCGGCGAATGCGGCTTCGAGATTTCCTATGAGGAGTGCAGGCGGCTTTTCGTCGGCCGCACCATGCAGGCCGTTCAGGATCATGTGGAGAAGGTGACGGGACGCTCTCTCGGAAGCGGCTGGCCGGACCACATCAGGGATGAAACGCTGAAGGCATTCGAAGAGGGGATCGAGGCAGCGTCGGGCGTCGACCGCGTCATCGCGGAACTCGCCGCGAGGAATATTCCCTACTGCGTCGCCTCGTCCGGCAAATTCGAGAAGATGCGTTTCACACTCGGAAGGACGGGGCTTCTGACGCATGTCGGCCACGCGCTTTTCAGTGCGGAGGAGGTGGCCCGCGGCAAGCCGGCGCCGGATCTCTTTCTCCATGCGGCGGCCCGCATGGGCCATGCACCGGCGCGCTGCCTCGTTATCGAAGACAGTGTGCCCGGCGTGCAGGCAGGCGTCGCGGCGGGCATGAAGGTGATCGGCTATGCGGGCGATCCGCTCACGGATGCGGAAGCGCTGACACGAGAAGGCGCCCATGTCATCTCCGACATGAACGCCCTATTGAATATTCTATCCGCGAATTAGTCGGCGCGGGCGAGGTCGAAGCCTTCACCGGTCATCAACCAGCGGGCGCATTCATCGCCCAGTTTCTCGCGAGCGAGGGCTTCATATTCCGCGCATTCCTGAGGGCTCAGCACATCGCGCCAGCGGCCATTGGTGCCCTTGTTGATGAACGTCGCGGCACCGCCTTCCCATAGCGCACCGCCAAGAGGCGCGCTCTTGTCGGCGTTCTTCTTCATGTAGTCGAAGCTGCAATGCTCAAGTATCGCTGGCCAGCTTTCCTCACGCACCTCGATTTCGAGAAAGGCCGCAAGGCGGCGGATCTCGCCTTCCATGTCGCGCTTCATCGTCTCGAAATGCATGAAGTGGATGTTGGGCAGGTGACGGATCGCCCACCAGCTCGACACGTTTTCCCAGAAGGACCAGAAGGGGTAGCCGTCGCGAGCGATCCACTCCCTGAAATAGTCGTGCACGCCGGTCGTGACACGCTGAAGCTTCTCGCCGACAAGGCCGGGCGTCTCGTTCAGTGCCTCGTAAAATGCGTCGTTCGCATTGGCGTGATGATGGTACATGGACCAGAGCACGTCGCGTCCATCGCGGCCGATATAGATGTATTTCGCCTTCGGCGAATAGACGAGCGCATCGACGGGAAGATGCGTCTTCATGAAGCGGCGATGGGTCTGCGCCTCGAGCGCTTCGAGCTTCACTTCCGCCGGCGGGACGCGCAGATCGAGCCAGGGAGACAACTCGTTCACGGGAACGCCTTCCGCACCGTCGAAAATCAACTGGCCGACGATCTGTTGCGTCCATGTGGTGCCCGCCTTGCCATAGGTCGAGATCACGATGTCGTCGTCCCGGAACCGGAAATCGTTCCAGACGGTCGACTGAAAATGATTGCTGTGCAGCTCGCGCGTTTTTTCAGGCCACTGAATATCCGCAGACGCCATTTGTCATCTCCCGCAATATAGAAAGCGCGGCAGGGCTCTACCGGCGGCCGCGCGGCGCGGACATTATCCGCACGCGGCCTAACCGGGAAGTGGCGGAAAGGACACAGAAAAACCGCCCGGAGGGAGCTTCCGGGCGGCCTGTTTTCTGCGATTTCAGTTGGCGGGATAAGGCTTTAGGCCGTTTCCGCCTCGCGGGAGCGCTCCAGCGGACCGGGGCCCTTGCCGGCCTTCTCCGCTTCCTGACCGGCCAGCCAGCGCTCGGTCTCCAGGGCGGCCATGCAGCCCATGCCAGCCGCCGTGACGGCCTGGCGGTAGATGTCGTCCGTCACGTCGCCTGCGGCGAAGACGCCCGGGATGCTCGTGGCCGTCGAGTCCGGTGCGGTGACGAGATAGCCGCCCGCCTTGGTCTTGAGCTGATCCTTGAAGAGCTCGGTCGCGGGCGAATGCCCGATCGCCATGAAGACGCCGTCGGCCTTGAGCTCCGTCACTTCGCCGGTCTTCACGTTCTTCACGCGTGCGCCGGTGACGCCGAGCGGGTCTTCGTCGCCGACGATCTCCTCGATCACCGAATCCCAGACCACTTCGATCTTCGGGTGATTGAAGAGGCGCTCCTGCATGACCTTTTCGGCGCGGAACGTGTCGCGGCGATGGATCACAGTGACCTTGCTCGCGAAGTTCGTGAGGAAGAGGGCTTCCTCCACGGCGGAGTTGCCGCCGCCGACGACCAGCACTTCCTTGCCGCGATAGAAGAAGCCGTCGCAGGTCGCGCAAGCCGAGACACCGAAGCCCTGGAACTTTTCTTCCGAGGGGATGCCGAGCCACTTCGCCTGTGCGCCCGTCGCAATGATCAGCGCGTCGCAGGTATAGACCGTGCCGCTGTCGCCCTTGAGTTCGAAGGGATGCTTCTTCAGGTCAGCATGGACGATCGTGTCGGCAATCATCTCCGTGCCCATGTGGCGGGCCTGAGCTTCCATCTGCTCCATGAGCCAGGGACCCTGGATCGCTTCGGCGAAGCCCGGATAGTTTTCCACATCGGTTGTGATGGTGAGCTGACCGCCCGGCTGGATGCCCTGGATGAGCACAGGTTCGAGCATGGCGCGTGCGGCGTAGATAGCGGCGGTGTATCCGGCGGCGCCGGCGCCGATGATGAGGACTTTCGCGTGTTTCTTGTCGGACATGATACTTCCGTGCGCTTGAGCCGGGTGGGGGCTGGCCGTGTGAATGGCGGATGAGCGGGGCAGGGCCTGCGATACTATATAGGTACCCGCAGGCCCCGCCAAAAGGGAGGCTTAGAGCGCCTCGGCGTGGCTGCCGAGGTACTTCGCGACGCCTTCGGCGTCCGCCTTCATGCCTTCCTGGCCCTTCTGCCAGCCGGCGGGGCAGACTTCGCCATGCTCTTCGTGGAACTGCAGCGCATCGACCATACGCAGCGCCTCGTCGGCATTGCGGCCAAGCGGCAGGTCGTTCACGAGCTGATGGCGGACAACGCCGTCACGGTCGATGAGGAAGGTGCCGCGAAGCGCCACGCCGTCCTTCTCGATCAGCACGTCATAGTCGCGCGCGATCTGCTTCGTCATATCGGCCACCATCGGGAACTTGACCGGGCCGAGGCCGCCATCCTTCGGCGCCGTATTGCGCCAGGCGGCATGGGTGAACTGGCTGTCGACCGAGACGGCGACAACCTTCACGTTCAACTCCTCGAACTTCGGCACACGGTTCGAATAGGCGAGGATTTCCGAGGGGCAGACGAAGGTGAAGTCCAGCGGGTAGAAGAACACCAGCCCATAGGAGCCGTTGAGGTGAGAGCGGAGATTGAAGTCCTCAACAATGTCGCCATCGGGCATGACGGCGGCGGCGGTGAAATCGGGGGCTTGCTTGCCTACGAGAACGGCCATTCGGTAACTCCTTGAAACTGTTGGGCGGGAAGCCGGAAGCCGGCCTTTCACGCTACTTAGACGCATTCTAAAACTGTTTCAAGGGGGAAATGCTGCGTTGCGACATATTGTCGGGGCAGTTTTCATTGTCGGGGCAGTGTTCACGGGTGGCGGCAACGCCGTGAACTCCCGGAGCAGGCGGCGAGGACCTTTATCCCGACCTGCGCGGCATCGTCCTTAGGGGGATTCGGCGGGATTGTCTCCTTACAATCCAGATGCCGCCGGCGCATCGCCTTGACCGGAAATCTGTATCTTTTGACTGTTCCGCCAACTATGGAGAATTGTTTTTGCGCTTCGGGTTTTTCCTCGCATAGCGTCCGCGCATCCAGAACACGGAACAGGCAGGAAAGAGGAAAACCATGGCCAGGTCGCCACTCATCATTGCCATCGGGGCAGCCACCATTGCGGGAATGGCGCTCTTCTTGAAAATGACACCGCCCGAGCCGAGTGTTCCCGAGAGCGAACTCGAACTGCTGCTCGCTCCGCGGCTGATCGCGCAGAACCAGTGCGGGCGTGGCGGCCGAGAGCGCGCCTCCTTCTTCAAGCCTTCTTTCCAGATTGCTCTCGCATCTTCCGCGCGGGCGGCCACCAGAGCCGAGGAGAAGGCGCCGCTGTGGCCGGGGCTTGGCAAGAGGACAGTCCCCATCACCACGGCAAGCGCCGAAGCGCAGACCTATTTCGACCAAGGCTTCGCTTTCCTCTACGGCTTCAACCACTGGGAAGCCATTCGTTCGTTCCAGCAGGCGCAGGAACTCGATCCCGGTTGCGCCATGTGCTACTGGGGCGAGGCGAAGGCGCGCGGACCCAATATCAACGCGCCGATGGACAAGGGCGAGGAACACCCGGCCCTCACCGCGATCAAGCGGGCGGTTGCCCTGTCGGATAATGTTACCGCGAAGGAGCGGGGGCTGATCGAGGCCTTAGCGCTTCGCTATACGCCCGATGGCGATGCCTCGCGCGCCGATCTCGACAAGCGCTATGCCGAGGCCATGACGGCGCTGCATGAGCGGTTCCCGGACGATCAGGACATTGCGGTTCTCTATGCGGAAGCGCAGATGGATCTCTCTCCCTGGAATTACTGGGAGAGGGACTACAAGACGCCGCTGCCGCATATCGCAGGCGCCATTGCCGCCGTCGAGGACGTGCTGGCCGCGAATCCCGACCATGCAGGGGCGATCCATCTCCACATCCATCTGCTGGAAGCCTCCGCCATGCCGGAGCGGGCGGAGGAGGGCGCGGAGCGTCTTGCCGACCTCATGCCGGGCGCGGGCCACCTCGTCCATATGCCGGGGCATATCTTCTTTCGTGTGGGCCTCTATCTCGACTCTCTGGAGACGAATGTGCGCGCGGTGGAGGTCGACGAAGCCTATCTCGCGAAGACGCAGGGCTCGGACATCTATCGCTACGGCTATTATCCGCACAATGTGCATTTCGTTCTCGTTTCCGCGCAGATGGCGGGCGATGCGGAAACGGCGATGGAATATGCGCGGAAGCTCGACGGGCTCATTCCCTTCGAGGCGGTGACATCCGCCGCCATTGTTCAGCCGGTGAAAGTCGCCCCTTACTATGCCTTTCTAGACTTCGGGACGCCGGAAGACATCGCCAACATGCCGGAGCCGCCGGAGAACCTGCCTTTCGTAAAAGGAATCTGGCGCTATGTGCAGGGTGTTGCCGCGGTTCGTGCGGACGACATCGCCAGGGCTCGTGCGGAGGCGGATGCGATTGCCGCACTGCGCGACGATGAGGGGCTCGCCGATCTTGCCGCGGCGAATGTGCCCGCGGAGGACATTCTCCTTCTGTCAGAGACGGTGCTGCGCGCGCGCATCGCCCAACACGAGGGTGACTTCGCGCAAGCGCGGTCGGAACTCGAGAGGGCGGTGACGTTGCAGGATGCGCTGAACTATACCGAGCCGCCCTTCTGGTACTATCCGGTCGAGCAGACGCTGGGGGCCGTGCTCCTTCAGGCGGGCGATCCGGAAGCGGCTATCGAGCAGTTCCGGGCGGCGCTTGTCCGTCATCCGAACAATGCCTGGTCGCTCTACGGTTTGATGAAGGCGCAGGAGGCGGCCGGCGATGAGACGGCCGGTTATACCTCGAAGCTTCTCAAGGAAGCGGCCTTCGACCCTGGCGCGATCACGATCGACAGACTTTGAAAAGAAAAGGACGCCGCCCCTGATGAGGCGGCGTTCTCTTTCTCAGAAGCCGAACATGTGATCGAGGCAGAAGCTCTTGCCGCCATTCACGAGACCGTGGAAGCCGAAGAGGCGGCAGGTCGTGTCGCGGATGATGACGTAGCCCGAGCCGCCCATCTTTTCACGGTCCTCGCGGGAGAAGACTTCCGAAAGGCGCCAGTGGAAAGAGCCGCCGCAGGCGATCTCGATCTTCTTCTCGGCCACAGGCTTGCCGTCCGCATCGTGCAGAATGAGAAGCGTCGAGCTTTTCGGGTGCCAGTCGGTCGAGGCCGGATAGATCAGGTGACAGAGCGTGTCGAGCGCGCCGTCCTCGAGCGCAGGGCCTGCAACGCGCAGGAAGAGGCGGGTGGTGAGCCCCGGCGGCTTGTTCGTGTAGCTCTGCGGCTCGTCCTTGTAGATGACGGCCGTGTTGTAGATATGCGCGCCGAAAATCGTCTCGGCGCGGTGGCCGCTTTCCTTCTGCTCGAAGCGGCCAAGCGCGTGGAGCCAGCCATTTGCCTCGCCGCCATTGCGGAAGTCATAAAGAAACTCGACATGGCCATAGCCGGAGGGAAGTTTCAGCGATTCTTCCTTCATCCATGCTTCGACGCTGACCTCCACGCTTTCGCGGCGGGGAATGCGGCCGAGATATTTCGTGGCGACGACCGTTCCGTTTGCGTCGATCATTTCGGCGCGGAGCGGCATTTCATGCTCGTCGCGCGCCATGGGCGTCGGCAGCATGACGGTTTCGAACTTGTCGCGCGGCAGGATAGGCAGCGGCATGATGTAGCCCTTGCCCATGTATTTATCGAGGTTCGCGATTTCGGGGTTCGGCTTCAGGTCCGTGCGCTCGACATTCGCATGCGCGAGGCGGCGCTGGCCGGAATTGCGGATCACCTCGTAGCGGGGGCGCACGAAATAGCGTCCCGCGACGACCTCGATCTGATCGGGCCATTTGGCGTCGGGCAGCAGGCTTTCCACCGGAATGCCGCGCGTGCCGAAAGGCGGAATCTCGTCCTCATACCAGGAGACGTCCTGCGCACCCATCACATTGAGGCCGACGGTGCGCGGGGGAATGGGCATGGGATGCGAGTTCTGAACGAAGAGCGTCACGCGCTCGTCCGCTTCGCCCGCAGGCATTCCCGCATAGTAGTCGGCAGGCCAGGCATTCGCGTCATGGCTGCAGGAGAGGGCGAGGCCGTTCTCGCCATACATGTCGAGCGCGTATTTGACGACGTCGTGGCCCTTGATGCGCACCGCATGAATGAAGAGCGAGCCGGTGAAATCCTCGAGGCCGAAACGCTCGCGTATTTCCGCGCTGTCGATAATGAACGGCGCTCCCGCCATCGGTAGCGTCTCGCGCCATTCGGCGAGCTGATTTCCCTTCTCGTCAAAGAGGCAGAGCCAAAGCTCGGGATTTTCCGCGCCGTGCAGGCCCCAGTAATTCGCGCTGGCCACGCGCGTATGAATGCCGTCATGACCGTTCGCGCCCTTCTTCTCGCGCATGAGCGCGAAGTTGGTCGCGAAGTTCATCGGGTCGAGATAGTTCGACTTGTTGGTGAGCATGTCGTCCGGCAGACGAATGTCGTCGAGTGTCGCGATGCGAGCGCCATCCGGGAAAACATGTTTGATGGAAGGGAGGGTCTTGCCCGCGTCGAAGGTGAGGACGAGAACGGCCTTCGCATTCGATTTGCGCATTTCGCTGACCGGCTTCGCCTCATGGCCGAGAAATGTCGAGCCGAGGTCTTCCACGCGCTGCACGTAGTAGCCCGCGACATCGAGGCGGCCGAGATCGTAATAGGCGTGGAAATTGCCGATGGTGCCGGAGGGATCGTAGATCGCGACGGGTCCGGCCTTTGCGAGACCGGCGATCAAGGCCTGTCCCTTCGGCGCGGTCAGCGGATGGCCGAGCGCCTTGAAGAGTGTCGCGCCGCCGGCATTATTGCCCGGACGCCAGCCATGAGATAGGTCGGCGTTCTTGAAGGTCTCGATCTGCAAGGTCATCGAACTGTCCTCGATCCGCGTTTCAGTGGGCGCCGGTGGTTTCGCGCGAGGCGCGGGAACCGAACGGATTGAGACGCTTCAGCGTGGAGGTGAAACGATGACGGCGCTGTTCATGGGCGACGACATCCTCGTCGCGCACCCAATTCATCTGGATCGCCCGGCGCTGACCCTCGAAGGGTTCATGGCCGTGCCAGGACTTGTCGGAACGCTTGAAGACGAGAAGCGTGCCGCCATTGGGAGAGACTTCTTCCGCCGCATCGTTGAGGTCGGTGCCCGAGCGCAGGATGCGCAGCCGCCCGCCGCCCGCTTCCCATTCCTGGTTCAGATAAAGCAGGACGGTGATGATCTTCGATTCGGTATCGGTGTGGATCTTGCCGTTGTTGCGCGCGCAATGCCCGCGGATCGTGAACATGCTGGGGCGTCCGGTGAGATCGACGCCGAACTTCTCCTCGATCACCTTGCGGAACTCGGGCCCGTTCATTTCCTCCAGCAACTGCTCGAAGCTGCCATAGATGTCGAGTTCGCTCGGCGGGATGGAACCCGTCGACTCGATATTCGGAAAGTCGGCGATCACGCTGTCGAGCGCCTTGCCCGTCACGAAAGCCGGGACGACGAGATATTCGTAAGGATCCGTCTTCAGCGGTGTCGCGCGAAGTGCTTCGATGTCGATCAGGCTCATGATGCCGTTTACCCTTTTCATGCCCGTCCGGGCCGGTCGGTCCGGGAAATTCAGTGGGGCGATCTTGCGAATGGCGGGCCAGCCTGCGCAACGTCCCCAAATGTCGCGGCATCCAATTGCCGCACCCGATTAACCCTTTTTCTCTTGCGGCCTTGTTCTTGCCGCCTGCTTCGCGCGGTGTGCGGCGAAGCGGGAGGCGATGGCTTCCGCAATCTCATCGGTAGCATTTAATGGCTCGTATACCCAGCTTTCAAGCCGACCGGCGAATGGACGCGCCGCGCCTGTGGCGTATATGGCATCGAGAAAGCGGCGGAATTTCGCCTCCTTGCGCGACTGGCCGCTGTCGAGCTCGATCACATGCACGGGTTTTCCGGTGAAAGCAGCCTCGCCGACCATGTTGACCGAGTCGCAGGTGACGATGACGGCATCGGCGAGGCCGAGGAAACCGAAATAGGGGTTGGGGCCGCTTCCGTCCCATATGACAGCCTGTCTGTCCTTCAACGCCTCCTTCAGGATTTCGGTCTGCCGTTCGCCCGTGCGGCGCGAGGGCGTGACCATGAGCCCCGCGCCTGCATCGGCAATGGCGGCAAGCTCGCGGGCGATGCCGGCGGCTGTCTCCTCGGTAAGGCGGTACACGGAATTTGTGCCTCCGATCAGGACCGCAACGCGCGGGCGGGGCAGATGCGTCACCTGCTGTGCGAAGAGTTTTGCCTCGTCCGCAAGGCGCGCCCGCGTCAAGCGGTGAGGGGAGACGACGGTCGACAGGACGTTCGGCCCTTCCAGCCTGTCATGGGCGGGCGCCCAGACGAAATCGAAGTTCGAGGGGGCGATGCGCGGGTCCTGAAGGACGACGGTGAAGGTTCGCCAGCCGGATTTGCGGCGGATCATCTGCGCATAGGGGATGGACTGGCGGCCCGAAGCGATGAGGATGTCGGGCCAGGGAGGTGCAATGTTTCCGTCCGGCTGCGCCGGACCCCATGGCGCCATCCACTTCCAGGGCGGGGAGGGGGAGACGCGCTTCATCACCGGCGCGAGGCCAAGCGCCTCCGCGATGCCGCGGCCCTGCGTCTCGAAGCCCGCCATGCCGTTGGTCAGCACCCAGCAGGAGAGCTTCTCCGGCGAGGGGATGAGGCTTTTGGGCGGTTCCGCCTCGTTTTCGGTCATATTCGTGCGCTATCGGGTAATTTTATTACTGAATCGGGCCAATATTCAGAGTAAGTAAAGCGCCGCAAACCACAAGTCACCATCCGGGGGAGCCCCATGAAGCGGGCGAAGCTCGACCATATCGATCTGAGGATTCTTGCCGAGCTGCAGGCGGACGGGCGGATCACCAATGTCGATCTCGCCGCCCGGGTAGGCATCTCCGCGCCGCCCTGCCTGCGCCGTGTGCGGGCGCTCGAGAATGCAGGGCTCATCAAGGGCTATCATGCCGATCTCGACGGGCGCGCGCTCGGCTTCGAGGTGACCGTCTTCGCGATGGTTGGCCTGCATAGCCAGGCGGAAGCGGATCTCAAGGCGTTCGAAGCGGAAGTCGCAACCTGGCCGCTGGTCCGCGAATGCCACATGCTGAACGGCGAAATCGACTTCATCCTCAAATGCGTCGCGCCGGATCTCTCCACCTTCCAGAGTTTTCTCACCGAGAAGCTAACGCCCGCGCCGAATGTCGCGAGCGTGCGCACCTCGCTCACCATCCGCCGCTCGAAGCACGAGCCGGGTGTGCCGGTGGAAATGCTGGAAGAGGAGGAATAGGCGCGGCCTATTTGAACCGCACCTTCAGGATCTCGTAGCTCTTGCCGCCACCGGGCGTGACCACTTCCACGCTGTCGCCGACCGTCTTGCCGATCAGCGCGCGGGCGATGGGCGAGGTGATCGAGACACGGCCCTTCTTCACATCGGCCTCGACTTCGCCGACGATCTGGTAGGTCACTTCCTCTTCCGTGTCTTCGTCGACGAGATCCACCGTCGCACCGAACTTTACCGTCTCACCCGAGAGTTTCGATACGTCGATCACGTCGGCGCGGGAGATCTTGTCTTCAAGTTCCGCCACACGGCTCTCATTGAGGCCCTGCTGCTCTTTCGCAGCGTGGTATTCGGCATTTTCGCTCAGATCGCCATGCGCGCGGGCTTCGGCGATCGCCTTGATGATACGCGGCCGCTCCACGGACTTCAGAAACTTGATCTCCTCTTCCAGGGACTTGTAGCCCTCGGAAGTCATTGGAATCTTTTCCATTTCTCTCGACGATCTTTCTTGTTTTCCAGTGCCCGGCATGAACCCGCCGGGCATTCCTTTCGCAACCGATGAAAATCCCGCCGGGCTCCTTGCGGGGCCGTGACTGGCGGGACGACAAACCCGATTGTGGGTCAGGGCGTCGGCGCGCGTCAAATGCGATTTCCGCGGCCAGTCCCGCGCCGCGGGAAAATTTCCTCAGGCGTAGGACTGGAGCGAGGTTACTTCAAGCTGACCCCGGCGAATGGCGTCGATGCCTTCCACGGCGGCGCGGGCGCCCGCGACGGTCGTATAGTAGGGTACCTTCATCATGAGCGCGGCGCGGCGCAGCGACATCGAATCGGCAAGCGCCTGGGCGCCTTCCGTCGTGTTGAAGACGAGCGCGATCTCGCCGTTCTTGATCGCATCCACGATATGCGGGCGGCCTTCCAGCACCTTGTTGATGGTGCCGACCTCGATGCCCTGTTCGGCGAGGAAACGCTGCGTGCCGCCGGTCGCGACGAGCTTGAAGCCCATGTCGAGGAGCTTCTTCGCGGGCGCGACGATCTTAGCCTTGTCGCTGTCCTTGACAGAAACGAAGACCGTGCCGGTCGTGGGCACCTTGGTGCCGCCGCCGAGCTGGCTCTTCGCGAAGGCGACGGCGAAGCTCGTGTCGAGGCCCATCACCTCGCCTGTCGAACGCATTTCCGGGCCGAGCACCGTGTCGACGCCGGGGAAGCGCGCGAAGGGGAAGACGGCTTCCTTCACGGCGATGCGGCCATGCGCATCGGGCTTCAGGTCGAATTCGGGAAGCTTCGCGCCTGCCATGACCTTTGCCGCGATCTTCGCGACCGGCTCGCCGATCACCTTTGCGACGAAAGGCACGGTACGCGAGGCGCGCGGATTTACTTCGAGCACGTAGATCGTGCCGTCCTGGATCGCGTATTGCACATTCATCAGGCCGACGACATTGAGGCCGAGCGCCATGGCGCGGGTCTGCTCTTCGATTTCGTCGATGATCTCGCGCTTCAGCGAATAGGGTGGGAGCGAACAGGCGCTGTCGCCCGAATGAACGCCCGCCTCCTCGATATGCTCCATGATGCCGCAGATCACGACATCCTTGCCGTCGCAGAGCGCGTCGACGTCCACTTCGATCGCGTCGCGGAGATAGCCGTCGATAAGCACCGGGCTCTTGCCCGAAACGATCACCGCTTCGTTGATGTAGCGTTCGAGATGCGCCGTATCGCGCACGATTTCCATGCCGCGTCCGCCCAGCACATAGGAGGGGCGGATGACGACCGGGTAGCCGATTTCCTCGGCGATGCGCTTTGCTTCTTCGGCAGAGCGGGCGATGCCGTTCGGCGGCTGTTTCAGGCCGAGCTTGTCGATCAGCGCCTTGAAGCGGTCGCGGTCCTCGGCGAGGTCGATGGCGTCCGGCGATGTCCCGAGGATCGGCACTTCGGCGCGTTCGAGATCGTTGGCGAGCTTCAGAGGCGTCTGACCGCCGAACTGCACGATGACGCCCGCGAGCGTTCCCTTCGAGCGTTCGAGATCGATCAGTTCCAGCACGTCTTCGGCGGTGAGCGGTTCGAAATAGAGACGGTCCGAGGTGTCGTAGTCGGTCGAGACCGTTTCCGGATTGCAGTTCACCATGATGCTTTCGATGCCGACCTCTTCGAGCGCGAAGGCGGCATGGCAGCAGCAATAGTCGAACTCGATACCCTGGCCGATGCGGTTCGGACCGCCGCCAAGGATGATCGCCTTGTTGCGGTCGGAGGGTTCTGCCTCGCAATCGGCGTGGCCGTCGAAATCCGTCTCGTAAGTCGAGTACATGTAGGGCGTGCGGCTCTCGAACTCCGCGGCGCAGGTATCGATCCGCTTGTAGACGGGGCGAACGCCCATCTCGCGGCGTGCCTTGCGCACGGCTTCTTCCTCGGAACCTGCGAGTTCGGCGAGGCGCGCATCGGAAAAGCCCATCGCCTTCAGGCGGCGCATCTCGGCCTTCGTCTGCGGCAGGCCGTTCCTGCGGACGTCCTCTTCCGCATCGACGATCCCCTGCAATTGCTCGAGGAACCACGGGTCGTAGGAGCAGGAGGCGCGCACCTGGTCATGGCTCATGCCGTGGCGAAGCGCCTGCGCGATTACCAGCAGGCGGTCCGGTGTCGGACGGCCGAGCGCCGCGCGGATCGCGTTCTTGTCGTCGCCTTCGCCCATGCCGGGCACGGTGACTTCGTTGAGGCCGGTGAGGCCCGTTTCCATCGAGCGAAGCGCCTTCTGCAGGCTCTCCTGGAAGGTGCGGCCGATGGCCATGGCTTCGCCGACGGATTTCATCGCCGTGCCGAGGAGTTTCTCGGCGCCCGCGAATTTCTCGAAGGCGAAGCGCGGGATCTTCGTCACGACATAGTCGATGGTCGGCTCGAAGCTCGCGGGCGTGACCTTGGTAATGTCGTTCTGGAGCTCGTCCAGCGTGTAGCCGACGGCGAGCTTCGCGGCGACCTTCGCAATCGGGAAACCCGTCGCCTTGGAGGCAAGCGCGGAAGAGCGCGAGACGCGCGGGTTCATCTCGATGACGACGAGGCGGCCGTCCTTCGGGTTCACCGCAAACTGCACGTTGGAGCCGCCGGTCTCGACGCCGATTTCGCGGAGAACGGCGAGCGATGCATTACGCATCACCTGATATTCCTTGTCGGTGAGCGTCAGCGCGGGCGCGACGGTGATCGAGTCGCCGGTGTGAACGCCCATCGGGTCCACATTCTCGATGGAGCAGATGATGATGCAGTTGTCCGCCTTGTCGCGGACGACTTCCATCTCGTATTCCTTCCAGCCGAGCACGCTTTCCTCGACAAGCACCTGGTTCACGGGGCTCGCATCGAGGCCGCTTTCGACGATGTCGGCGAATTCCTGTTTGTTGTAGGCGATGCCGCCGCCCGTGCCGCCAAGCGTGAAGGAGGGGCGGATGATGGCGGGCAGGCCTACCATCTCGAGTGCGTCCATCGCCTCTTCCATGTTGTGGACGAGCTTGGAGCGCGGGCTTTCGAGGCCGATGCGGTCCATCGCGTCGCGGAAGAGCTGGCGGTCTTCCGCCATCTCGATCGCCTCGCGCTTCGCGCCGATCATCTCGACGCCGAATTTCTCCAGCACGCCCATATCGGCGAGCGCCAGCGCGGTGTTGAGCGCGGTCTGGCCGCCCATGGTCGGCAGCAGCGCGTCGGGCCGCTCCTTCTCGATGATCTTCGCGACGATCTCGGGCGTGATCGGCTCGATATAGGTCGCGTCCGCGAGCTCGGGGTCCGTCATGATCGTGGCGGGGTTCGAGTTCACGAGGATGATGCGGTAGCCCTCATCCCTTAGCGCCTTGCAGGCCTGCGTGCCGGAGTAGTCGAACTCGCAGGCCTGTCCGATGATGATCGGCCCGGCGCCGATGATCATGATGCTCTTTATGTCTGTACGTTTGGGCATGACTTAACCGCGTGCCTCCTCGATCAGCTTCAGGAAGCGCTCGAAGAGGTAATGTGAATCCTGCGGGCCCGGAGAGGCCTCGGGGTGATACTGGACGGAGAAGACGGGACGGTCCTTGAGGCGGATGCCGCAATTCGACCCGTCGAAGAGAGAGACATGCGTCTCTTCGAGATCGGGCCCAAGGCTTTCGCGCGAGACGGCGAAGCCGTGGTTCATCGAGGTGATCTCGACCTTGCCGGTCGTGTGGTCCTTCACGGGATGGTTCGCGCCGTGATGGCCCTGATGCATCTTTTCGGTCGTTGCGCCGAGCGCGAGGGCGAGCATCTGGTGCCCCAGGCAAATGCCGAAGACGGGCTTGCCGCTGTCGACGAGCTTCCTGATTTCCGGCACGGCATATTTGCCGGTCGCGGCGGGGTCGCCCGGGCCGTTCGACAGGAAGATGCCGTCCGGGTTCATGGCGAGGATGTCTTCCGCCTTCGTTTCGGCGGGAACGACCGTGACTTCGCAGCCGGCACTGGTCAGGCAGCGCAGGATGTTGCGCTTGATGCCGTAGTCGATGGCGACGACGCGGTGTTTCAGCTCATGGCCCGGCTCGTAGCCGCAGCCCCATTTCCAGCGCGCCTCGTTCCAGGTGTAGCTCTGGCCGCAGGTCACGTCCTTCACAAGGTCGAGGCCTACCATGCCCGGCCAGCCGCGCGCCTTTTCGAGAAGGGCGGGGATGTCGAAATTGCCGGAAGGGTCATGCGCGATGAGCCCGTCCACATAGCCCTTCTCGCGGATGCGGCGCGTCAGCGCGCGCGTGTCGATGCCGGAAAGGCCGATGATGCCGCGCGCCTTCAGCCACTGGTCTAGATGCTGGGCGGCGCGATAATTCGAGGGATTGGTGATATCGGCGCGGATGACCATGCCGCGCACGCCGGAGGTCGAGGCGAGGTTCGAGGTTTCGATGTCCTCGTCATTCGCACCCACATTGCCGATATGGGGGAAAGTGAAGGTGATGATCTGCCCGGCATAGGAGGGGTCGGTCAGGATTTCCTGATAGCCCGTGATCGCCGTGTTGAAGCAGACCTCGCCCACCGCATCGCCCACCGCGCCGACGCCTAGTCCCGGAAGCACCGTGCCATCCTTAAGGACAAGGAGGGCGGTCGGCTTCTCGTTGGCAGTCATGGGCGTGGCTCTCGTTTGCGGGCTCGGGCTGGCAGTATCGGACGAAGATGCGCTCATGCCGACTCCTCCCCGGAACCTTGCGTGACCTTGGACACGCGCCGTTCCGTGGCGGCTTTCGTCGACACCTTCATCGAGGCAACTCCAGGGGAGGAACTTGTCTGCAGGAAGCAGGCGCGAAGCTTTCGGCGCTTCCGCCCGGACAGACTCGGTTTCCCGTTGAATTTGGCGGACACTAAGGGATCGCCCGATTTCCGTCAAGCATCGGCTTTTTCTGAAATATTGAGCGATTTCAATGGGTTGACTGATGCGGCGCGAGAGGTTGCCGGATTGCGCCCCGGGTGTCTTTGGTTTAGCGTGTGCGCCGATTTCCGGGGGCGCGTGAGTGAGATGCTGCAGCGCTCCCTTTTCATTGGAGGACGGCCATGAGCCAAAGCCTGCGCGATCTGATCAAGCAAGGGCTCACCGAAGCCACCAAGGCGCAAGACAAGCGCCGGATGGCAACGCTCCGCCTCATCCAGGCGGCGCTCAAGGACCGCGACATCGCCGGCCGCACGGACGGGCGGGACGCGGGTGTGAGCGATGCCGAAATCCTCGAAGTGCTTTCCAAGATGGTGAAGCAGCGCCGCGAATCCGTTGGCATCTATGAGTCCGCGGGCCGGATGGAGCTTGCCCAGCAGGAAAACGAAGAGATCAAGATCATCGAGAGCTTCATGCCGAAGCAGCTCTCGGATGAGGAGACGGCGGCAGCCGTCGAAGCCGTGATCGCGGAAACCGGCGCGGCCAGCATCAAGGACATGGGCCGCGTCATGGGCGAGCTCAAGAAGCGCCATTCCGGCCAGATGGACTTCGCCAAGGCGGGCGCCATCGTGAAAGAGAAGCTGGCTTAAGCCGACTCGCTTCGTTTGAGGGCGGGTGGCAGAATGACCGCCCTTGAGCGCATCCGGAGCGGCTTTCCCCCATGTCCTTCCCCAAAGGCTTTCTCGACGAATTGAAGGGGCGCATCCGCGTCTCGGAGGTCGTCGGCCGCAAGGTGAAGCTGACGCGGCGCGGGCGCGAATTCGTCGGTCTTTCGCCCTTTTCGAACGAAAAGAGCCCGAGCTTCACGGTGAATGACGACAAGCAGTTCTATCACTGCTTCTCCTCCGGCGAGCATGGCGACGTCATCAAGTTTCTCGAGAAGACGGAGAACCTCTCCTTCATCGAGGCGGTGGAGCGGCTTGCCGCCGAAGCGGGTATGGAAATGCCCGAGCGCGATGCGCATGCGGCGCAGCGCGACAAGGAAGCGGCGACGCTCATCGACGTCATGGAGATGGCGGCGCAGTTCTTCCGCCAGAAGCTGCAAGAAGGCGTGGGCGCGGAAGCGCGCGTCTATCTCGAGCGGCGCGGCATGCGCGGCAAGACCATCGACGATTTCGGCATCGGCTATGCGCCGGGAGACGACCGCGGCGACCGCACCTCGCTTTTGAAATATCTCAAGTCGAAGAACGTCACCCTCGACCAGATGGCGGAGGCGGGTCTCGTCATTGCCGGGCCGGACATCGCCGAGCCCTATGACCGCTTCCGCAATCGCGTGATGTTTCCGATCGCGGACGCGCGCGGGCGCGTTATCGCCTTCGGGGGCCGTGCGCTCTCGGCAGATGCCAAGGCGAAATATCTGAACTCGCCGGAGACGCCGCTCTTTCACAAGGGCCGCGTGCTCTACAATCTGGCCCGCGCGCGAAAGCCCGCCCACGACGAGGGCACGGTCATCGCCGTCGAAGGCTATATGGACGTCGTCGGTCTCGCTCAGGGCGGCATATATAATGCCGTGGCGCCGCTCGGCACCGCGCTCACCGAAGACCAGATCCAGCTTCTGTGGCGCATGGCGCCGGAGCCCATTCTCTGCTTCGACGGCGACAAGGCGGGGCTCCGCGCCGCCTATCGTGCGGTGGAGCGCGTGCTGCCCTTGCTGAAGCCCGGCCATTCGCTGCGCTTCGCATTGCTGCCCGAAGGTAAAGACCCCGACGATCTCGTGCGTGAAGAGGGCGGAGACGCGATGCGCGAGGTGCTGGCGAAGGCGCGGCCGCTTTCGGAAATGCTCTGGGAGAAGGAGACCTCGACCGGGCAATGGGACACGCCGGAACGGCGGGCAAAGCTCGAAGCCGACCTCGAGGCGGCTGTCGCCGCCATCGGCGATCCGAAAGTCCGCGCCCATTATGCGGAAGCGCTTCGCGAGCGCGTCTCGAAATTCTTCGGCGGCGGCAGGCAGGCCGCATCGCAAGGCGGCTATGGGCGGGGCAGGTTCCAGCAGCGTGGCTTCCGGACCGACCGGTTCGGCGGCGGCCGATCCTTCAAGGGCCGTGGCGGCTTTCCCCGCGGCGATTCCTATATGCCGCCGGTGACGCCGGAACTGCGCCGTTCTGCGCTGGCCAGCGGGGCAACGGGCGAGCAGGGAAGGGAGGGGCTTTTGCTTCTCACCCTGCTTAACCACCCGGAACTGCTTGAGAATTACGCAGAGGATATCTCGCGAATCGCGCTCCGGACCCCGGCGCTTGACAGATTACGCAATGAAATCATAGATATAGCCGCCCTCCATGCGCCTCTTGAAAGGGAAGCGCTCAAGGGCCACTTGCTGAGCAGGGATTTGGCGGAAATCGCCCGGCGTCTGGAGGCCGGATCGGCCTTCAGGAGCGATCCTTTTGCCTGGCCCGATGCGTCGCCGGAAGAGGCCGAAGCCGGTTTCCTGCATACGCTGGCAAGGCACAGGCGGGCGATCATGCTGGAAGCGGAACTGAAAGCCGCCGAACGCGCGCTCGCCGAAGAGATGACGGAAGAGAACTATGCCCGCTTCCGGGCCATCCAGGAGCAGCTTGAGCGCTCGGATGTCGCGGACGGGCTGGGTTAGGATAACGGTTCGGATTTCCGGACCGGAATCGAACGGGGATCGGTCAACCAGCGGGAATTGAGGGCAGCTTATCTCCGGATCGGTCGCGGCGGAAGCCGGGGCAGGGGACGGCCGGAGCATCCAGGCGGAAAAGGATGGACGAGAAAGGCGGGCAGCCCGAAAGCGGCGCATCCGTCCTCCGTCCTTTATACGTTTGGAAAACGGCCGCTCTGGTTCTCAAGGCTGCGTGACCTATCTGTTTTTGGTATCGGGCCCTTCGGCTTGGCTCCCTTGTCGAGCGCCGGCGGGTTTCGTGGATTGGCGGAGAAAGTGTGAATGGCGAGCAAGACGGCGGAACAGGAAGCTCCGGAAACCGGCGCCGAGGTGTCGCAGGACGGTCCGCTCCTCGACATGTCGGATGCGGCGGTCAAGAAGATGATCAAGGCCGCCAAGGCACGCGGCTTCGTTACCTATGACGAGCTGAACAAGGTTCTGCCTTCGGAAGAGTTCTCCTCGGAGCAGATCGAGGACACGCTTTCGATGCTCTCCGAAATGGGCATCACCGTCGTCGAGAACGACGAGGCCGAAGACAATCAGGACGGCGGCGAGACGGCCGAGGCCGACGACGACGAAGGCGAGGAGGAGACGACCGGCAAGGCCGTCGCCACCACCACGACAACCACTTCCTCTCTCGACCGCACGGACGATCCCGTCCGCATGTATCTGCGCGAAATGGGGTCCGTCGAGCTTCTCTCGCGCGAGGGCGAAATCGCCATCGCCAAGCGTATCGAGGCCGGCCGCGAAACCATGATCGCGGGGCTTTGCGAAAGCCCGCTGACCTTCCAGGCCATCATCATCTGGCGCGACGAACTCAACGAAGGAAAGATTCTCCTTCGCGACATCATCGATCTCGACGCCACTTATGCCGGGCCGGATGCAAAGAAGATCGACCATTCGGAAGCTGCCCTTGCGGGCGAGGCGCCGCCGCGCATCGAGCCGGAAGAGGAAGAGGTCGATGAGGACGGCGACGACGAAAACAACATGTCGCTCGCCGCGATGGAAGCCGAGCTCAAGCCGAAAGTGCTCGAAACCTTCGACAAGATCGCCGGCGACTACAAGAAGCTCCGCAAGCTGCAGGATCAGAAGGTCGAGCTTGCGCTGAAGGGCGAGGAAATGCCCGGCGCGCAGGAGAAGAAATACCAGAAGCTTACTTCCGACCTGATCGAGGAAGTGAAGAGCCTCTCGCTCAACAACAACCGTATCGAGTCGCTCGTCGAGCAGCTCTACGCGATCAACAAGCGTCTCATGGGGCTTGAGGGCCGTCTGCTGCGTCTCGCCGAAAGCCACGGCGTTCCGCGCGAGGAATTCCTGAAGCAATATTTCGGCAATGAGCTCGATCCGAACTGGCTGCGCCGCGTCAGCCGCCTCAAGGGCAAGGGTTGGGCTTCCTTCTGCAAGGACGAGCGCGACCAGGTGAAGGATCTGCGTCAGGAAATCCAGACGCTCGCCTCCGAAACCGGTCTCGATATTCAGGAATATCGCCGCATTGTCGCGACCGTGCAGAAGGGCGAGCGCGAGGCGCGCATCGCGAAGAAGGAAATGGTCGAGGCGAACCTGCGTCTCGTGATCTCCATTGCGAAGAAGTATACGAACCGCGGTCTCCAGTTCCTCGACCTCATTCAGGAAGGCAATATCGGCCTGATGAAGGCGGTCGATAAATTCGAATACCGCCGCGGCTACAAGTTCTCGACTTATGCCACGTGGTGGATCCGGCAGGCGATCACGCGCTCGATTGCCGACCAGGCGCGCACCATCCGTATCCCGGTCCACATGATCGAGACGATCAACAAGCTCGTTCGCACCTCGCGCCAGATGCTGCATGAAATCGGCCGCGAGCCGACCCCGGAAGAGCTGGCCGAGAAGCTCGGCATGCCGCTCGAAAAGGTGCGCAAGGTTCTGAAGATCGCGAAGGAACCGATCTCCCTCGAAACGCCCATCGGTGACGAGGAAGACAGCCATCTCGGCGACTTCATCGAGGACAAGAACGCGATCCTGCCGATCGACGCGGCGATCCAGTCGAACCTGCGCGAGACGACGACGCGCGTGCTCGCCTCGCTCACGCCGCGCGAGGAGCGCGTGTTGCGCATGCGCTTCGGCATCGGCATGAACACCGACCACACGCTCGAAGAAGTCGGCCAGCAGTTCTCGGTCACGCGCGAACGCATCCGCCAGATCGAGGCGAAGGCGCTGCGCAAGCTCAAGCATCCGAGCCGTTCGCGGAAGCTCAGGAGCTTTCTGGATAACTAGAAAGCCGCAAGCCATGCCCCGGCGAAGGCGGGTCCGCTCGTTCCTCGACAACTGACGAGTGGTCTCCGCTTTCACGAGACGCGTTCAGAAGAAGCTCATCTTCGTATCAATCCCACAGGACAGAAGAATGGGTCGGCGTCGTAGCTATCTGATAGCACTGTGGCTGTTGACGGTACCCTTTCTTTACTGGGGGGTGGCCCTGTGGTTTGGGCTCCTGCCATTTTCTGGTCGTCCCGATGGCAGCGGTACGCTGTACAACCTGGGTATTCAATCGGCGTTGCTTTTTGTTGGTATCCTTGTTCTTGCGGGACGTGCTCGCACCGATTGGCTGTTGATGCTCTCGCTTATGATGACAAGCCTTGTTGTACCGATCTTCGCATTTATGGCTGTTGTTGTGCTGGCTTGCCTATTCGCTGGGCAGTGTCTTTAGTTCTGTTCGCCATACCTGATGAAACGGCTCGCCGTTCGAAATAGAAAAGCCCGGAACTGGTGTTCCGGGCTTTTTGCTTGTTTGGCGAGGGCGCTCAGGCCGGTTCTTTCGCCACAGCTTTTTTCTTTGCAGGCGCCTTCTTTTTGGGCGCGGGGGCGGCTGCCTTCTCGGCGGCCTCGGCGGCTTCCTTCTCGAGCCGGAGCGCCCTCAGTCTTTCCGTTTTCGCCGCGCGGTCGCCCGCTTCCTTCTCGGCGATCTGCCGGGCGATTTCCGTCGTCTGGTCGGCTTTGCTGGCGCGGACCTGAGTCGGCGTTTCCTTGAAGAGGGCCTTGCTGCGTGCGGACATGAACTCGCTCCTTCCGTGTTGAGGGCGCGCCACGCCAAATCCCGCGCGGGAGAGCCTTCAAATGAAAAAAGGCCGGGAGTGCCCGGCCTTGTCCCAAACATTCCAACTGCACCGCCATTACATCCGTGGTCAGCCGTCGAAATGAATTACCGGTCCTTTCGGACCCCGGCCTTGAGCCGGGCGGCTTTCCTGCCGCGCGTTGCGCGCTGAAAAGCCTCGGTAGTAGCTATATGGGGCGCCCGGGCGAGATTACAAGGCCCCGCTCAGCAGCAAGCGCCAATGCTCGCTGGCGCCGTCTTTTCCTCGGAATAAGGCATCGCCGTGCCGCAGCCTGGAAAAATGCCAAAATGCCTTGAGAAATCGCCGATGAAATCGAAATGCGGCGCAAAGCGGCTTTCCTTCAGCATGCGGAAAGTGTTGCCGCAAACTGGGAAGACGCGGCCTTTCTCGACCCTGTGATGGCCGTCGAGCACGAAAACGTCTTCCGAATGCGAAATGCCGCCCCGGTAGATCACGGCCTGTCCGTAATCCTCGCAGGCCGGTTCCAGCCCCTCGATGTTGAAGAGCCGATAGGTCGCGGAGAAGAAGCGCGCCTCGCCAAGCGCCCGGCGGATCGCCGGCTCCGCCACCTCGATGGGGCGGCTCGTCACGAGGCGCGGATCGGCAAAGCCCGCCGCCCTGGCCAGGTTCTGGAAGTCGTTCCAGTAGAGCGCGCCGCCGAGGCATTCGCCGAGCAGCACCGGGTCTTCCTTCAGCGAAGGGTCGAGGCGGCGGTCGGCATAGACATCCGCGAAATAGAACTCGCCGCCGGGCTTCAGCAGCGAACGCGCGCCTTCCAGCACCGCACGTTTGTCAGGCGACAGGTTCACCACGCAGTTCGAGACGATGATGTCGAAGCTCGCGGGCTCAAGGCCCAGTTCGCCAAGCTTCTCGATATAGCCCTCGCGGAACTCGACGTTCGGGCGCGTATGGCCGAAGCGTTCCATGTGCCAGCCGATATGACCACGCGCCACTGAAAGCTGTTCGGGTGTCATGTCCACACCCGTCACGAAACCCCTCGGGCCGACGAGTTTCGCCAGCGCATAGGCATCGCGCCCAGCGCCGCAGCCGAGATCGAGAACGCGCATACCTTCGAGCTTTTCGGGTATCACGAGGCCGCAGCCGTAATAGCGCGTCAGCACCTCGTCATGGATGAGCGACAGCGCGCCTTTCACATGCTCGGGCATGGCGCTCGGGTCGCAGCAGGCGTCCGTCTTGAGGTCGCCCGAGCCCTTCAACGTCTGGCCGTAATATTCCTTCACACTCTCGATGGTCATGCGCCGCTCCGCTTACGTGTCGTGGGCACAGGCTGCATGAGGGCCGCCTCACCGTCCACTCACAAGAAGGAGAGGGCCCACGCAAACAAAAAAGGGCGGCGTCATACTCGGACGCCGCCCTTGCCCAAATTTGCCGGTCCTTTACGCGTGGGGGGCCGCGCAAGGGGCGAGTTCCCGGTCGAAGTCCCTTCGGCCGATGCTGCGATGCCGGTCAGTCGATCTTGATGACGAGTGTGACGCTCGCCGAGAGCGTCTGCTCGCCCGCGGCCACGGGAACCGACGAGGCTTCCGCGCGCATCATCATGTCCTTCGCGTAGTAGGGCTGGGGCATGCTGACGCCATTTTCCGAAATCGACATGATCTCGCCAAGCGCGACGCCCGCCGCGCCCGCATAGAGCTTTGCCTTCTCAAGCGCGTTCTTCACGGCGTCCTTGCGCGCCTCATTCACGAGCGGCTCCGGCTTGTCGATCGAAAAGCGGATGCCGGAAAGCTGGTTCGAGCCGAGCGTTACCACCTTGTCGAGAATGCCGCCGAGCGCGGTCAGGTCGCGCACCGTCACGGTGAGCTGGTTCTGCACGCGGTAGCCGCCGATCTTCGGGGTGTGCGGGCGGTCGTCCTCCGGCTTCACCTGCTCATAAACGGGGTAGACGGAGAACTGCGAGGTCTGCATGTCCTTCTTCTCGATGCCCGCCTCGCCGAGCCCGGCGAAAACCTGTTCCATCGCCGCCGTGTTCGCGGCAAGTGCTTCGGCTGCCGTCTTGCCTTCGGTCACGACGCCCGTTTCCACATAGGCGATATCGGGAGCGGCGCTCACCTCGCCCTCGCCGGTAATGGTGATGGTGCGAGGCGGTTCCTGCGGTTCGGTGGCCTGCGCGGCGCCCGTAAAGGCGAGGCTCGCGGCGAGGGCGAGAACGGGGAGGGCGAAAAGCGAGCGGGAAGTTGCGGTGGGCATGTAATGCCTCCTTCTTTCGATGACCGGTATTAGCGGTTTATGGACCGGTTGGGCTGAACCCGGCCTGAATGAATTGCCGCGAGCGTCGGGCCGGATTGGGGCGAAATCGGGGCGCGGGGGGAGAGGGTGCGGAAGGGGCACAAAAGCTGGTGGGCCCGGCAGGACTCGAACCTGCGACCAAACCGTTATGAGCGGTCCGCTCTAACCAACTGAGCTACAGGCCCCCAGCTCCCGCCATATAACAGCAAGCTCCTCCGGCTGCCAGTGGACATCGCCGCTACCCGGCTCATGATGGAGGCGAGGACAATGTCAGCCCGGCTCCCCTGTCAAAAACTTAGTGCTTGACCTAACTATTTTTCGATTATACTTAGGCAAAAGACTAACCAATGGAGAGTGAGACATGAGTGCCCCCAAGACCGCGACGAATACGGATCCGAAGCTCGATCTCGTTCTGGAGCGCTTCGTCGATGTGCCACCCCGTCTCGTATGGCGTGCCTGGACCGAGCCCGAGCATCTGATGCCCTGGTTCTGTCCGCGCCCGTGGCAAACCGTCGAATGCCGGATCGATCTCCGGCCCGGCGGCGAGTTCTTCACCCAGATGCGCTCGCCCGAGGGCGAGGACATGGAGGGCGGTTCCGGCTGCTATCTCGAAGTGGTGCCCGAGCGCCGTCTCGTCTGGACTTCGGCTCTCGGACCGGGCTATCGCCCCGCCGTTGCCCGGGTGCACGACCTCTTCTTCACCGCCTTCATCCTCATGGAACCGCAAGGACAGGGCACCAAATACACCGCCATTGCCGTCCACCCGGACGAGGAAAGCAAGAAGCGGCATGAGGAGATGGGCTTCCATGACGGTTGGGGCACTGCGCTCGATCAGCTTGTCGAATATGCGAAGACGATCTAACGGGCCGGACGTGCGCCAAACATAAAGGGACAAACATGGACCGCCTTCTGCTTCATTCCGGCATCGCAGCGGCACTACTGTTCTTCATCGTTCCGACGATCCTCGTTTTCACACGGCGCGGTTTCGATCTCGAACGGCATGCAATCAGCATGCTGAGCCTCGGCGAGGGCGGCTGGATGATGAAGGCGGTCTTCGTTGTCAGCGGACTTCTGGTGATCGCTTCCGCCTGGGGGCTTCACCAGGAACTCATGCGGGGGCTGGGCGGCATCGTCGCGCCCCTGCTTATCGGTGGATACGGGGTGGGCCTTGTTCTGGCCGGCATATACGACGCGCCCGAAGGGCTCGGTTTCCCGCCGGGCGTTCCGGAGGAGCAGCCGCCCGAGATGACAGCGGAGGCGAAGTTGCACAGCCTTGCCTTCATGATCGCCTTTGGCAGTCTGATTCTGAGCTGTTTCGTTGTTGCGCTTCACTTCTGGCAGGTGGAGCGGTTGTTCTGGGCTGCGGCTTCGCTCATTGCCGGATGCGCATTGCCGCTGCTGATCGGCCTCGGCGTTTCGATGACGATCGCTCCGGGCATCGCCTTCTACTGGGCGGCCATGCTTGGCTGGCTGTGGATCGCGGCGATCCTTGCCGTTCTCGGCCCCGCTGCCTGATCCGCTATCGCCACTTGCTGTAAACAGATGCGGTCTCCTTCTTCTCCTGCGATAGTGCGGGGCAAGAGGGAGGAGACCCCATGTCGCTTCGCGTTATCGAGATCACGGCGCCCGCCGGCTATGCGGATACGCTCGTCGCCCTTGCCGAACAATATGAGGCGGTGGAGGTTTTCGCCGCGCGCAGCGCAGATGCGGGCGAGGCCCGCTGCATCGTTCACCTTGTCTGCGAGACGAACCGCGTGCAGGAGTTCACCGACGCCGTGCAGAAGGCGATCGGGCGTGGCGATCCGTGGCGGGCCGTCATGCTGGCGGTCGAGGGCACCGTACCGAAATACGAACCGGAAAAGGCCGAGAGCAGGCCGGCCTTCCGCTCGGGCGCGGCGAGCCGGGAGGAAATTCACGAGGAAGTCGCACGCAATGCCGAACTCGATTCGACATTCCTCGTGCTCACTTTCCTCTCCGCCATCGTCGCCGCCATCGGCCTTCTGAACGACAATGTCGCGGTCATCATTGGCGCCATGGTGATCGCTCCGCTGCTGGGCCCCAATCTGGCCTTTGCGCTCGGCACGGCGCTTGGCGACCGGCGGCTCATGTTCAAGGCGATGCGCACCAATGCGGCGGGGATCGCTCTCACCGTCGCTCTCGGCGTTGTCATCGCGCTTCTCTGGACTGAGGGATTCGATGCGCCGGAACTTCTGAGCCGCACCAAGGTCGGTTATGACGGCATTGCGCTGGCGCTCGCCTCCGGCGCGGCCGCTGTGCTCTCGCTCGTCGCTGGCGTTTCGAGTGCGCTGGTGGGGGTCATGGTCGCCGTGGCGCTGATGCCGCCTGCCGTCGCAATCGGAATCATGCTGGGCGCGGGCAATCCCGAAGGCGCGCTCGGTGCCGCCGTCCTTCTTGGCGTGAATGTCGTTTGCGTCAATCTCGCCGCCCAGTCGGTTTTCGTCGCCAAGGGCATCCGCCCGCGCACCTGGTGGGAGCAGAAGGCGTCCGCAGCTTCGCTTCGCATCAATTTCGCCATGTGGCTGGTGCTTCTCGCTGCCCTTGTCGGCGCTATCACCTGGCTCAAGGTGCCGGTGGTGCCGGTGCAGCTTCTCGAAAGCGTGCAGGACGCGGCGGAGTAGGCTAAGCGGCGCGCCTTTCGGCTGCTTCGCTTTTCTGGCGCATCTCGTCGCGCATGATTGCCGTCTTCTGGCGGCAGTATTCCGGTGCGGGCGGCAGGGCGAGCCTGCTCCGTACCTCTTCGAGCGGGAGTTCCATCAGCCTTTCCCAAGCGACGGGAGGTAGCCACGCGCAATCGCGTCCCCGGCGATAGGCTTCGCGTACGAGCGGCAGAACGTCGATCCCTTCCGTCCGTCTTATGGTCAGCCATGACCCGATCGCGCAGAGAATACCGACGCCGCGATGGCGTAGCTGCGCGTAGGAAAATGTGAGGATGCAGAGTTCGCCAATGCCCTCGCGCCCGTAACCTGTCACAACGTGCCAGAGGTCATGAGCGTCGCGCACACGGTCGCGCATGTAAGCTTCCTCCTCGTGTTCGCCGCTCATCTCCCGCCCGCCGGTGCTCGCTTCCACCAGTGCTTCCGGCGTCAAGTTCTCTCCATGCACGAAATCATGGTAGGCCCGGCCGAGCGTTCCCTCTGGCAGCGACTTCAGCCGCTCCCGGTCGCAGAGGGTAGGGAGAAGCGAAAGGCGCTCGGAGAGCAATGCACGGCCTTCCAGATCGGCCTTGAAGCGCGTGGCGAGGTACCGCGCGCGTCCGGCACCAAGCGCATTCACGAAGCGGAACACCTCGTCCGTCTGTTCCTTGTCGAGACGGATTTTCTTCAACGCACGCCAGGCTTCCATAGGGCGGGCACGTGCGTTCAGCGAAACGGTCTCTTCTGTCATGTGGATTTGTCCTCGCTGGCGCTTTCGTCATCGAAGGAGATCAATGCGTTTCGCGCTTCCTTCAGGCTCCTCAGGAGCTTTTCGAAATCTTCGGCCGAGAGATGCCCGAACACCCGCGCGTAAATATCGTGAGCGGTCTTCGTGAAAGTTGGCACAAGGTCACGCGCCCTGCGGTTGAGATGAATCCGCCAGACGCGCTTGTCAGAGGGGTCCGGTTTACGTTCGACAAAACCCGCCGCCTCCAGCCGGTCGATTTGTTGGCCCACCGCTGCACGCTCCATGTCGAGCGCTTGTGCAAGCGATGTCTGGCTCTGCCGATCCTCGATCATGAGGAGGACCAGAAGGCGCCATTGCGGTGTTGTGAGGCCCGTCGCCTTCACACGGCGCTCGAAGGCGCGTCGGAGCAGCCGCGTCACGTCGCCAAGAAGGTAGCCCGGGTCGTTCAGGAGCCCGAGCGCTTCCGCGCGGCTCTCCTGCGCCAGCTTCGCCGTTTTGCTGCCACGCGCCCTGGCTTCGGCCATATCGCCTCCGGTCGCCGTGTAAATAGTAATGTACTATACAATATAGGTCGAGGACGGCTGTCCGCAATACCCCTCTCCCGCGCGCCTGACTGCGATTGCTCCCTTGCCGCCGATTGAGTAGAAGGGGCGCCAATTCCGTCAACGATGCCAAGGGAACGCGCCATATGGCCTCCTATCAGTATGTCTATGTCATGGACCGCCTGTCGAAGACCTATCCGGGCGGCAAGCAGGTCCTGAAGGACATCCGCCTCTCCTTCTTCCCGGGCGTGAAGATCGGTGTGGTCGGTCTGAACGGCGCGGGCAAGTCGACGCTGCTTCGCATCATGGCGGGCGTCGACAAGGACTTTACGGGCGAGGCATGGGCGGCCGAGGGCGCGAAGGTCGGCTATCTCCAGCAGGAGCCGGAACTAGATCCCGATCTCAATGTGCTCGGCAATGTGATGGAAGGGGCGGCGGAGAAGAAGGCGCTTGTCGACCGGTACAACGAACTCGCCATGAACTACTCGGACGAGACGGCCGAGGAGATGGCGAAGCTGCAGGATATCATCGACGCCCAGAATCTCTGGGATCTCGATTCACAGGTCGAGATGGCGATGGATGCGCTGCGCTGCCCCGACCCGGAAGCGGATGTGAACAATCTCTCGGGCGGCGAGCGCCGTCGCGTCGCGCTCTGCCGGTTGCTGCTCGCGGCACCGGATCTTCTGCTTCTCGACGAACCGACCAACCATCTGGACGCCGAGTCGATCGCCTGGCTCCAGAACTATCTCAAGGAATATACCGGCACTGTCGTCATGGTGACCCATGACCGCTACTTCCTCGACAATGTGACGGGCTGGATTCTCGAACTCGACCGCGGTTCGGGCATTCCCTACGAGGGAAACTATTCCTCCTGGCTCGAACAGAAGGAGAAGCGGCTCGAGCAGGAAGGCCGTCAGGAAGAGGCGAAGCAGCGCACGCTTGCCCGCGAGCTCGAATGGATCAGACAGAGCCCCAAGGCGCGTCAGGCGAAGTCGAAGGCGCGTATCACGGCTTACGAAGACCTTCTCAACGAGGCCGGCAAGCAGCAGGAAGGCAAGGCCCAGATCGTCATTCCGGCGGGCCCCCGTCTCGGCGGCAATGTCTACGAGGCCGAGCACATCTCAAAGGGCTTCGGCGACAAGCTGCTGATCGACGATCTCTCCTTCAAGCTGCCGCCCGGCGGTATCGTCGGCGTGATCGGGCCGAACGGCGCGGGCAAGACCACGCTCTTCCGCATGCTGACGGGGCAGGAGAAGCCGGACTCGGGCACGCTCAAGATCGGCGAGACCGTCGTCATGGGCTATGTCGACCAGAGCCGCGACTCGCTCGATTCCAACAAGACCGTCTGGGAAGAAATCTCGGGCGGCACGGATATCATCGAACTTGGCAAGACGACCATGCCGAGCCGCGCCTATGTGGGCTCCTTCAACTTCAAGGGCTCGGACCAGCAGAAGAAGGTCGGCCTTCTTTCGGGCGGCGAGCGCAACCGCGTTCATCTTGCCAAGATGCTGAAGTCGGGCGCGAACCTGCTCCTCCTCGACGAACCGACCAACGACCTCGACGTCGAAACGCTGCGCGCGCTTGAAGATGCGCTCATCGCCTTTGCGGGCTGTGCCGTGGTCATCTCCCATGACCGCTGGTTCCTCGACCGCATTGCGACCCACATGCTCGCCTTCGAGGGCGACAGCCATGTCGAATGGTTCGAGGGCAACTACCAGGACTACGAGGAAGACAAGAAGCGCCGCCTCGGGCCGGAAGCCGAGATTCCGACCCGTATCAAATACAAGCGTTTCAGCCGGTAAACCGGCGAGTTTCCTCGCCTTACGCTACGTATTTAATGCGCCTTCACCCTGCGTTAAGCCGCTGCGACTAGATTGGCCCTTCGAGGGGAACTGGAGGGACGCTCCGGTGCGAGGCAGGTCATTGCCCGCGCCGGTTTGTACGCGGCATGGGCAAGCCAAGACTTACCGGCGAGGAAATGACGGCCATCGTGCAGGAGGCGGTCGACCGTCTTCCTGGGGGGTTCGTCATCTTCGGCCCCAATCATGAGATTCTGCTCTCCAACGATCAGAACGAACGCGACTTCGAGTACACCAACAAGGCTCTCCGCGAGGGCAAGAGCTATATCGAAGCCATTTTCGACGCGACAAGGGCCGTGCGTCCCGAGCTCTCGCAGGAAGATGCGCGCTCCGTCGCCGCCTTCATTCATGACAAGCTCGAGAAGAGCGAGCCTGTCGAAGTGCAGACGCCGCATGGCGCGATCATGCAGATCATCGAGACGAAGCTTTCCTTCGGCGGTTCGGTTGCCGTTGGCGCTGACGTGACGGGCATTCGCGAGCGAGAGCGCGAGTTGAAGAAGGCACGCAAGGAAGCGGAGGCCGCGAACGAGGCGAAGTCTGCCTTTCTGGCCAATATCAGCCACGAGATCCGCACGCCGCTGAACGGTATTCTGGGCATGGCGCAGCTCATGGCGGCATCCGACCTGACGCCGGAGCAGCGCGACCAGCTCGACACGATCCTCGACAGCGGCAAGACCCTTATGGCGATCCTGAACGACGTACTCGACCTCTCGAAGATCGAGGCGGGCAAGTTCGACATCTCGCCCATCGACAATGATCTCGGCCATCTCTTGCACCGCCTTGAAAAGCTCTGGGCGCCGCGCGCGATGGAAAAGGGGCTTTCGCTCAAGCTTGAGGTCGATCCGCAAGCCGAAACCTTTCTGCGTTTCGATCCGGTACGTGTGCGTCAATGCGTGTCGAATCTCGTGTCCAACGCGATCAAATTCACGGACAGGGGCAGCATCGTCGTTTCTGCGACGTCCGCTCCGCTCGGTGGTGGCGATTTCGAGGCGATCGTCCGTGTGTCGGATACGGGCCTCGGCATGAGTCCGGAGACGGTCGGCAAGCTCTTCACGCCCTTCACGCAGGCAGACGCCTCCACCTCGCGCCGTTACGGCGGTACGGGGCTCGGGCTTTCGATCAGCCGAAAGCTCGCCGAACTCATGGGCGGCGGCATCTCGGTCGAAAGCGAGGAGGGGCAGGGGTCCGTCTTCACTCTCTCCTTCCGTGCCGCGCATGGGCGAAGAAAGGAAGAGGCGCCCGCAGGTGCCGATGTGGACCGGACCGGCGGTGTTCGCTGGGCGGCGGGGCTTTCACTTCTTCTCGTGGACGATCACGCGCTCAACCGCAAGGTCGCGCGCCTCTTCCTCGAACCGCTCGGTATCTCGATCGTCGAGGCGGAGAATGGGGAGGAGGCGATCCGCTGGCTGCAGACAAGGGCGTTCGATCTCGTGCTGCTCGACATGCACATGCCGGTTATGGATGGGTCCGAGGCGCTCGCCCATATCCGCGCCCATGATCTGGCGTCGGTTCGGGAGGTGCCCGTCATCGCCCTGACAGCGGATTCGCTCGGGTCCAATAATCGCCGTTACGCCGAAATGGGCGCCGACGGCTATGTCGGCAAACCCATCGATCATCGCGAACTCGTCGTCGAGATCGGCCGCGTACTCGAAATGAAATATGGCCGTGTGCCGGATCCGAAGGCGGCCTTCCCCGATCTTCGTCAGGCAGGCGCCTGAATGGAATCTACTCCGGCAGTCCCGCACCGATATCGATGAAGTGTTCGCTGTCGAGACGTTCGAAATGGAAATGTCCGTCGGCAGCGTGGGGCGCGTCCGGCCTGAATCCTTCAGCGATGCCGAGAACGAGGTGGAGCCCCTTCGCGCGGTCGGTCATCGGCAACTGCGTGAGATCGAGCCTTTCCCGGAAGCCGTCTCCATGTACGACTTCCTTTCGAATCCAGCGTCCGCAGGGAGGCGAGGCGAACATCCGCTTCATCGAGACGCCGGACGTGTTGCGATATTCATCGGGAACGAAATCGAGATAGTTGCGCCCGCGCAGGTCGAGGCCCAGCGCATTGCGGATATGCTCGCCCGCAAGCCGGAAGAGGACGCGGCGGTATGCTTCGGTGTGCAGTTCGACGAGATAGATGTCGGCCAGGAAGCTCGCGAAGCGTTCGGGGCGAAAGTCCGTCTTGTCGGGAATCGAGCTGTCCCGGGGGATCGCCGCCCATGCTCTCTGGAACGCATGGCTCCGCTCGGTGCGCTGCGTTCCGGATGCGGCCGGACCGATGGGTTCTTGAAGGGGCCGGATAAGAGCGGCCATATGTTCCTTCCTTCCGGTTCAACCTGGAGGCGAGGCGGATTGTGGCTTTCTCCTCTTAATGCAAGCTGAATCGATTGTGCCGTTCCGGGGCGATAAGCGCGCTTGCCCGAAGCTGGAGGGGGACGGATTTGCGACACTGTTCATGAACATGAAAAAGGCGCATCCCGCCAAGGATACGCCGTTTTCTCCAGGCCGATGCGCCGGGGATCAGTTCGCGGCCGTGATATCCGAAAGGTCGCCTGCTTCGGCCTTGTCGATCTGCTTGCGCAGATGATCGAGAAGGGCGTTGAAGTCGCCGCCATTGTTGCGAATGACGCTGGTGAAGGTGGAGCGCTGCTCCTGTGCGAGCCAGATACCGACCACGTTCACGTCGAATATCTTGAAGTCACCATCATTCTTGATCAGCCACCAGTCCACGGTGACGGGTTCGCGCCCGTTGGTGAACTTGATTTCGCTCTGCACGATGGCCTGTTTGTCGCCCTTGGTCTTGGCGCCGAGAATGTCGAGTTTTTCGTCGTTGTAGTCGGAGAGGCGGGTCACATAGACCTTCACGATGAACTCGCGCACGAGTTTCAGATATTCGGCCTTCTGTTCGGGCGTCGGCGTCCGCAGATACTGTCCGAGCGCGAAGGCGGCGATGCGTTCCATATCCGCCTTTTCGTCGAGAAGCTTTGCGAACTGCGCCTCGCGTTCCGTCTTCGTCGTCGTCTTATCGCTGATGATATCGATGGCGCGCGCCGACACTTCCTCGACGAAAGCCTTCGCCGCGTCCCCGGTCGAGGCGGCCGCCTGTGCGGCGCTTGCGACAAGCGCCATGCAGAGCGCAAGCGGCGCGAGGAAACCTCGGGCTCGATGTATAGTCAGTGTCGTGACCATTTCACTCTCCAGTTCCCGTCCGTTTCAGTATTTGGCCTGAATTTTCCTGACCGCGCTGCGAGCCTGGATCAGAACTGCAGACTGGGACTTTCGGGTTCGTTTGTGTCGAAATTGAGGTTCTCGATGTCCGGCAGATCGTCGAAATCCCTTTTGCCGTTCGCGATCTCGTTGCTCCGAATCTGCCTGTAGAGGTTCCGTATCGTCGCATAGTGGTCGACCGAGGTACGCTCGATCTGGTCGAGCGTGTCGAGGCTGCGCGCGCGCTGGTCGATGCCGTTCACGGCGAAGCGGATCGTGGGAACGGTCTTCGGACGGTCCCAATATATATAAGTGAGCGGGTCGAAGAACTGGTCGACGACGAAGCCAGTCAGGTCGCGGGGCGGGGCGGGGCCAAGCACCGGCAGATAGATGTAGGGCCCTTCCGCAACGTCCCAGGTTCCAAGCGTCTGGCCGAAATCTTCGCTGTGCTGGGGCATGCCCCAGTCGGCGGCCGGATCGAAAAGGCCGAGAACGCCAACCGTGGTGTTGATGCCGAAGCGGCTCGCGGTGGTTCCCGCGCGGTCCCATTCCCCCTGCAGCATGTCGTTCGCTAGGATGACGGGGCTGCGCAGATTATCGAGGAAGTTGCGAATACCGTTCCGGCCGGGTTCCGGCACGACGCCGTCATACCAGGTGGCAACGGGCTTCAGCAGGATGGTGTCGAAGAACTTGTTGAGCTCGAAGAAATAGCGGTTCATCGGCTCCAGCGGGTCGTTCTCATCGGTGCCGTTGTAGTCCACGGCCCCGTCCGCCTGCATGGCCGGGTCGTCCTGCGCGGCTGCCATATGCGGCGCTGCAGCAAGCCCGATCGCGAGCGCAAGCAGGGCGCCCAGTCTGCGGGCCTTCGCCTGCCGTTCGCCTGTCCGATGCGTGATCTTCATTTAGCCCCGCTCCCAATCCGATGCCCTGGCGGGACTGAAACATCCCTGGCCGGCAAGCTTTCCTTCTTCGGCTTAAATACGCGTGAACGGCATCGAAATTCGCGAATTTCCGCCGATTCTCGCGTTTCTACGGCCATCCTAGCTATCATACGAAGTCAGGGTTAACCAGCTTGGGGCGCCGCCGCGATGCAGAATCCCTTCGTGAGTCGAGAAAACGTCACAGTTTCAAATAAGGGGTTTTGAAAGACATAAAGATATGTTTATATCCTTCGCGAAATCTAAGGGACTGAGTGTCACATGGATCAACTTCTCGCGGGATTGCGGGCGGCGGGCGAGCCTACAAGGCTGCGTCTTCTGGCCTTGCTGGCGCATAGCGAACTGACCGTCACGGAGCTGACGCAGATTCTGCGTCAGAGCCAGCCGCGCGTCAGCCGCCATCTGAAGCTGCTCTGCGAGGCCGGGCTGCTGGAGAGGTTCCGCGAGGGAAGCTGGGTCTTCTACCGGCTGGCGGGGAACGGTCCGGTGGCCGAACTCGCCGAGGTCCTGAGCGGTCTCATCCCGCAGGAGGACCTCATCATTGCGCGCGATATGGAGCGGCTGGAGGCTGTGCGCCTCGCGCGGGCGGAGAAGGCGGCGGCTTATTTCCGGGCCAATGCCGAGGAGTGGGACAGGATCCGATCGCTCTACGTGCCCGAAGACAAGGTCGAACAGGCAATGCTCGATCTCGGCGGCGCGACGGAGATGGAACTCGTCGCCGATCTCGGGACCGGCACGGGCCGGATGCTGGAACTCTTCGGGCCGAAGGCGAAGGCCGGGCTCGGTATCGACCTCAGCCCGGAAATGCTGGCTCTGGCGCGCGCGCAGCTTGCGCAGCAGTCGCTCCAGCATTGTTCGGTGAGGCAGGGCGATCTCTACGACCTGCCGATGCAGGACGGTACCGTCGATCTCGTCACGCTGCACATGGTGCTGCACTACCTCGACGATCCTGCGGCCTCCATTGCGGAAGCCGCGCGCGTCCTCAAACCCGGCGGCCGCCTGCTGATCGCGGATTTCGCGCCGCATGAACTCGATTTCCTCCGCGACAGCCATGCGCATAGACGCCTCGGTTTCTCGGAAGGCGAAGTAAACGAATGGCTGGCCGATGCCGGTCTCAAAGTAGGTGAGACGAAGGTGCTTCCGCCCGAAGGCGGAGAGGACGCGAAGCTTACCGTGCTGATCTGGGTGGCCGACAAGCATGGCGTGCCTTCCCGGCCGGCAAAGACCTCAATCGAATTCGAGGGAGTGAAGTAGGAAAAATGTCGAAGACGCCCAAGAAAGAGCGAAACGAACGGACAAGCGTGTCTTTTGAGTTCTTTCCTCCGAAGACGCCGGAGATGGAAGAGACGCTGTGGAAGTCCATTCGCCGGCTGGAACCGCTGCAGCCGGAATTCGTCTCCGTCACCTATGGTGCGGGCGGATCGACGCGCGAGCGGACCCACGCCACGGTGAAACGCATTCACGACGAGACCTCTCTCGAGCCGGTGGCGCATCTGACCTGTGTCGGCGCATCGAAGGCCGAGGTGGATGACGTCATTCGCGCCTACTGGGATGCCGGCATCCGTCATATCGTGGCGCTCCGGGGCGACATGCCGGAACTCGGCGCGCCCTACAAGCCGCATCCTGAAGGCTATCAGTCCACGCCGGAGCTCATCGAGGGCATCCGCAAGATTGCCGATTTCGACGTCATCGTTTCGGCCTATCCCGAGAAGCATCCGGAATCGGAATCGCTTGAGGCCGACATCGAGCTGCTGAAGCGAAAGGTCGAAGCGGGCGCGACGCGCGCCATCACGCAGTTCGTCTTCGACACGGACAAGCACATTCGTTTCCTGGAACAGGCCCGCAAGGCCGGCGTCGAGGTGCCGATCGTGCCGGGCATCATGCCGACGACGAACTTCAAGGGCACGAAGCGTATGGCGGGCCGCTGCGGTGCCAGCATTCCGAAATGGCTTGACGACTACTATATCGGTCTCGACGACGATCTGCCGACGCGCAAGCTGATTGCGGCCTATGTCGCTGCGGAGCAGGTCAATCGGTTGCGGAGCTACGGCTTCGACCGTTTCCACTTCTACACGCTCAACCAGGCGGATCTCACCTTTGCGATCTGTCATGTGCTGGGACTTCGCCCCCAGTCCGTTCCGGCCACGCCGGAAACCGTCTGAGCCGCGAAGCGAACAGCATCTGGAGGATAAAAATGTCTCACCCGAAAACGCGCGAAGAACGCATCGCCTACCTCAAGAAGGAGGTGAAGGAGCGAGTCCTCATTCTCGACGGTGCAATGGGCACGATGATCCAGAAGTACAAGCTTCAGGAAGAGGATTACCGCGGCGAGCGCTTCAAGAACCACCAGAGCGATGTGAAGGGCAACAACGAGCTCATCTCGCTCGTCCAGCCCGACATCCTGCGCGAGATCCATCTGCAGTATTACCGTGCGGGCGCGGATTTCGCCGAAACAAACACTTTCGGCGCAACGCGCATCGCCCAGGCCGATTACCACATGGAAGATCTCGCCTATGAGATGAATGTGGAGAGTGCGCGGATCGCGCGCGAGGCGGCGGATATCTGCGAAAAGGAAGAGCCGGGCCGCGTCTGCTACGTCGCGGGCGTTCTCGGGCCGACGAACCGCACGGCGTCAATTTCGCCGGACGTGAACGATCCGGGCTTCCGCAATATCGACTTCGACCGTCTCTACGAAGCCTACAAGGAAGCGACGAAAGGCCTCATCGAGGGCGGCGCCGACACGATCATGGTCGAGACGATCTTCGACACGCTGAATGCAAAGGCCGCGCTTTATGCGGTGGAAGATGTGTTCGAGGAATTGGGCTTCGAACTGCCCATCATGATCTCGGGCACGATCACCGACATGTCCGGCCGTCTTCTGTCTGGCCAGACGCCGGAAGCCTTCTGGAATTCGGTGCGCCATGTGCAGCCTTTCTCCATCGGGCTCAACTGCGCGCTCGGCGCCAAGGAAATGCGCCAGCATGTCGATACGCTGTCGCGCATCGCCGACACGCATGTCTCCGCGCATCCCAATGCGGGCCTGCCGAACGAGATGGGCGAGTATGACGAGAGCCCGGAACAGATGGCGAAGCTGGTCGGCGAATTTGCGAAGTCCGGCATCGTCAACATTCTCGGTGGCTGCTGCGGCACGACGCCGGATCACATCAAGGCGATCGCCGAGGCGGCGAAGGCGGGCAAGCCGCGCGCCATTCCGCAGATCGAGCGGCGCATGAGGCTCTCTGGCCTCGAGCCTTTCGCGGCCGACTGACCTGGCTGATCCTGCGGCCGCCGCTCGCGAAGCCGGCGGCCCCGGTTCACGCCTGAAATTCAAATCTAAAAATGCAGATCGGGATGAGATGACTCAAACCACGGCAAACTTCATCAATATCGGCGAACGCACAAACGTGACGGGTTCGGCGCGGTTCAAGAAGATGATCATGGAAGATCGCTTCGATGACGCGCTGGCCGTCGCCCGTCAGCAGGTCGAGAACGGCGCCCAGATCATCGATATCAACATGGATGAGGGCATGCTCGATTCGGAAGCGGCGATGATCCGTTTCCTGAACCTGATTGCCGCCGAGCCCGATATCGCGCGCGTGCCGATCATGATCGACTCCTCCAAATGGAATGTCATCGAGGCGGGCCTCAAGCGTGTTCAGGGCAAGGCGATCGTCAACTCGATCAGCATGAAGGAAGGCGAGGAGCAGTTCCTCGAACAGGCGCGCAAGATCAAGCGCTACGGTGCTGCGGCCGTCGTCATGGCTTTCGACGAGGTGGGACAGGCCGATACGGCCGATCGCAAGTTCGAGATTTGCGAACGCGCCTACAAGCTGTTGACGGAGAAGGTGGGGTTTCCGCCCGAAGACATCATCTTCGATCCGAACATCTTTGCCGTCGCGACAGGCATCGAGGAGCACAACAACTACGCCGTCGAATTCATCAGGGCCTGCGAACGCATCAAGCAGAACCTGCCTTATGCGCATATATCGGGCGGCGTCTCGAATATTTCCTTCTCGTTCCGCGGCAACGAGCCCGTGCGCGAGGCGATGCATTCCGTCTTCCTCTATCACGCCATCAAGGCGGGGATGGACATGGGCATCGTGAATGCGGGCCAGCTCGCGATTTACGACGATATCGACCCGGAATTGCGCGAGCTTGTGGAGGACGTGATCCTGAACCGCCGCGACGATGCGACGGAACGTCTGCTCGAAGCCGCGGAGCGCTACAAGGGCGAAGGCGGCAAGAAGCGCGAGGAAGATCTCTCCTGGCGGGAGAAGCCGGTCAACGAGCGCATCACGCATTCCCTCGTGAAGGGCATAAACGCCTATATCGAGGAAGATGTGGAGGAAGCACGCCATAACTTTGAGCGTCCGCTCCACGTCATCGAAGGCCCGCTGATGGACGGCATGAACGTCGTCGGCGATCTGTTCGGCTCGGGCAAGATGTTCCTGCCGCAGGTGGTGAAAAGCGCCCGTGTGATGAAGCAGGCTGTCGCCTATCTCATGCCCTTCATGGAGAAGGAAAAGGAAGAGATGGGCATCACCGATGACGACGCGGCCGCGCGCATCCTGATGGCGACGGTGAAGGGCGACGTGCACGACATCGGCAAGAACATCGTGGGCGTCGTTCTCCAGTGCAACAATTTCGAGGTGATCGACCTCGGCGTGATGCAGCCTGCCGAGAAAATTCTCGAGGAAGCGAAGAAGCACAAGGTCGACATCATCGGCCTCTCCGGCCTCATCACGCCCTCGCTCGACGAGATGTGCTACGTCGCGGCGGAGATGGAGCGTCAGGGCTTCAACATTCCGCTGATGATCGGTGGGGCGACCACGAGCCAGATTCACACGGCGGTGAAGATCCACCCCAACTACAAGGCGGGACAGGCGATCTATGTGACGGACGCCTCGCGCGCCGTCGGCGTTGCCTCGAATCTCATTTCCGAACGGAAGGACGACTACGTCGCGGATATCCGCGAAAAGTACAAGGATCTTGCCGAGCGCCATGCGGCGGGGCGGGAAAAGAAGGAGCGCCAGACGATCGAAGGCGCACGCGAAAACCGCTTCAAGATCGACTGGAAAGACTACAAGCCCACGAAGCCGGCCTTTCTCGGCACCAAGGTCTTCGACGATTATCCGATCGACAAGCTCGTTCCCTACATCGACTGGACGCCCTTCTTCCAGACCTGGGAGCTTCACGGGCGCTATCCGCAGATTCTCGACGACGACAAGGTCGGTGAGGCAGCTCGTTCGCTCTTCGAGGATGCGCAGGAAATGCTGAAGCAGATGGTCGAGGAAAAGTGGCTGAAGGCGCGCGCCGTGATCGGCTTCTGGCCCGCGAACGAGATCGATACGGACGACATCGAGCTCTATACGGGCGATGACCGCAAGGAGCGTCTCGAGGTCTTCCACACGCTTCGCCAGCAGATGAAGCGGTCGTCTTCCGACCGCGCCAATTATGCGCTTTCCGACTTCATCGCGCCGAAGGATAGCGGCGTCGAGGACTATATTGGCGGCTTCTGCGTCAGCACGGGCTTCGGCGAAGACGACGTCGCCAAGGGCTTCAAGGAGAAGAACGACGATTACCGCGCCATTCTCTCCCAGGCGTTGGCCGACCGTCTGGCGGAAGCCTTCGCGGAGCACATGCATGAGCGAGTGCGCAAGGAGTTCTGGGCCTATGCGTCTGACGAGAAGCTCTCCAACCAGGACCTGATCGAGGAGAAGTATCAGGGCATCCGGCCCGCGCCCGGCTATCCCGCCCAGCCCGATCACACGGAAAAGGCTACGCTCTTCAAGCTGCTCGATGCCGAAGAGAAGATCGGCGTGAAGCTCACCGAGAGCTATGCCATGTGGCCCGGCGCTTCCGTCAGCGGCATGTATTTCAGCCATCCGCAGTCGGAATATTTCGGCGTCGGCAAGATCGAGCGCGACCAGGTTGTCGAATACGCCAAGCGCAAGGGCATGGAGCTTCGCGTGATGGAGCGCTGGCTTGCGCCGATCCTCAACTACACACCGGGCCAAGAGCCCGAAGAGGAAGCGGCGTAACGCTCAGCCGAGCGTCTTCGCCCATTTCTCAGACCAGACGGTGAGGGGCGTGAGCTGCGAGAGCAGTTCGCGCCCCATTTTCGTGAGCGTGTAGCCTTCTTCCGCCTTCAGTTCGACGAGGAGCGCCTCGCGCATCTCCGCGAGCCGCGTATTGAGAACGCTCGGCGATATGCCGCCGCAGGCCGCCTGCAACTCGCGGAAGTTGAGCGGCTCGTCCCTGAGTTCCCAGAGAATCCGTAAGACCCAGCGCCTGCCGATGAGGTCGAGCAGCGCCATCACGGGGCGGCCCGTCGTTGAGCCGCGTACACGGGCGCCGGGGCGGGGCGCGCTTTTTGGCCGTTTCGGAGTTTGTTTCGTCATGGGGCGAGAATAGGGCTTGCGCTACGAAAAGAGAAGCGCCATGTTTCTGCTACTTAAATCGTAGCAAGGAGGGGCGCATGGCCCGGATCGAACCTGCCGCAAGGCCCTATGAAGTGGATATGGAGGCGACGCTAGAGAAGCTCATGCCGCCCGGCGTCGAGCCGCTCGTCCTTTTCCGAACGCTGGCGCGAAGCCCACGTGTCTTCCGCCGTTTCATGGCGGGCGGCCTTCTGGACAAGGGGTCTGTCACGCTTCGTGAGCGCGAAATCGTCATCGACCGCGCCTGTGCCCGTTGCGGCGGCGAATATGAGTGGGGCGTTCACATTGCGCTCTTCGCGGAAAAGGCGGGCTTCGGCGCGGAGGAAATCGCGGCGACGGTTGCGCCGGGCGAGGCGGATTGCTGGACGCCGCGAGAGAAGCTCCTCATTCGCCTCGTCGACGAACTTCATGACACGGCTCATGTGAGCGATGCGCTCTGGAGCGAACTCACGAGCGAATTCAGCGGCGAGCAGCTGATAGAACTCGTCGTGCTGACAGGGCTCTATCACATGGTCTCGTTCACGGTGAACGCGCTTCGGCTCGAACCGGAGGCTTATGCGGCGCGTTTTCCCGCCTGAAATGAAGAGAGGGCGCATGGTGAACCATACGCCCTCTGAATTTCGTGATGCTGTCGCCTGTTCTCAGAACAGGCCCATCGTAACGGCGCCAACGAAGAAAAACGCCAGTCCGGTCGCCAGGTACCCGATCTTCATTGCAAGCATTCCGGCCTCCCGCATCTTGGGTGGAGAATGACTCTCGGGCCTCTCGGCGCCATTCCGCAAGCGAAATCATGGCTGCGCTGCAACATGCGGTCTCGGGCGATTGAAGAACGCCCTCCAAGGCATTGAATCCGGCCCCGAAATCCCCTGTGGATGAGTTTCTGTCAGTGTCGGCGAATCGTCATATTCCGGGGCCGGGGTGAGCACGGGACACGCAATTGTGCATTTCGCGCTTCACGGCTGTGGATCAGCCCTGGAATCGGATGACGGGCTTGCCCACGCTCTCGCGGTCGAGCAGGCGCTGCAGCACGACGGGCGCTTCCTTGAGCGGGTAGCTTGCCGCGGGCTCCGGGTGGATGCGGCCTTCGCTCGCCCATGCCGTCAGCGTCTTCATCAGCGGCACATTCGCGCCGGGATCCGCGCGGATATGGCCGCCCCAGTCGACGCCGACTATGGAGGAGCGTTTCAGCAGCGGCAGGTTCAGCGGAATGCGCGGAATGTCGCCCGCCGCGAAGCCGACCACGAGGTGCCGTCCGCCGGGCGCAAGGCAGCGGAAAGCCGTCTCCGAAATATCGCCGCCCACGGGATCGTAGACGAGGTCGACATCGCGCCGCCCGGTGAGGGGCTCCAGTTCCTTCCGCCATTCCTCCTTCGTGTAGTCGATGGCGAAATCCGCGCCCGCCGCCTTCGCGGCCGCGCGCTTCTCCTCGGTCGATGCGGCGGCGACGACCGTCGCGCCCATCGCCTTCGCGACATCGATCGCCGCCATGCCGACGCCGCCCGCGGCGCCGAGCACGAGCACCGTCTCGCCTGCCTTCATGTGGCCGCATGTCTCGAAGCCGTAAAGCGCCGTGCAATAGGAGACGATGAAACCGGCGGCTGCTTCCGCGCTCATCGCGTCGGGAACGGGGATGCAGGCGGCCGCGGGCAGCGCGAGTTTTTCCGCGAGCGCGCCGACAGGCGAGAGAGCCATCACGCGCTTGCCGACAAGCGCTTCGGGCACGCCTTCGCCCACCGCGACGACCTTGCCCGCAACCTCGCTTCCCGGCACGAAGGGGAGCGGCGTCTTCACCTGATAGCGGCCCGCGACGAGCAGCGCATCGACATAGCCGAGCCCTGCCGCCTCCGTCTCGATCACGAGCTTGCCTTTCGACGGGGCCGGCTCGTCGATCTCCTCCAGCACGAGATCTGCGGGCGGGCCATATTGCAGGCAGCGGATCGCTTTCATTGTTTTCTCCCGGAGTTTCCTGTTCCCGGCATCATGCGCGGGCGAAGAAAACATGCAAGCCGCGTCACGCTTTTCCGTATCCGCCGCCGCCCGGCGTTCTCACGATCACCATATCGCCCGCATCGAGCTCTGCCGTAGCGGAACCGCCGAGCTTTTCCGTCTCGCCATTCGCGCGGCGTATTTCGTTCTCGCCAAGCGCACCGTCCTTGCCGCCCGCAAGTCCGGATGGCGCGACGATGCGATGCGTCGAAAGAATGGAGAGGCTCATCTTCTCGCGGAAGCGGATGGCGCGTATGGCGCCGTCGCCGCCTCTGTGCTTCCCCGCGCCCCCCGAGCCCTTGCGGATCGAGAACTCCTCCAGCAGAACGGGGAAGCGCCATTCGAGCACTTCGGGGTCCGTCAGCCGCGAATTCGTCATATGCGTCTGCACGGCGTCGGCGCCGTCGAAATCGGGCCCCGCGCCCGCGCCCCCCGCAATCGTCTCGTAATACTGGTGGCGCTCGTTCCCGAAGGTGAGGTTGTTCATCGTGCCCTGCGCAGAGGCCATTGCGCCGAAGGCGCTGAAAAGCGCATCCGTCACCGCCTGGCTCGTCTCGACATTGCCGCCGACGACCGCGGCCGGATAGCGGGGCGCCAGCATCGATCCTTCGGGGATCACGATCTCGATGGGTTTGAGACAGCCTTCGTTCAGCGGAATGTCGTCATCGACCATGCAGCGGAAGACATAAAGCACCGCCGCGCGTGCGACGGAGGAAGGCGCGTTGAGGTTCGTCGCGAGCTCCGGGCTTGTCCCTGTGAAGTCGATCCTTGCCGTGCGCGCCTCACGGTCGACGCTGACGGAGACGCATATCGACGAGCCGTCATCCATCTTCTGCTCGTACTGCGCATCCTTCAGCCGGTCGATCACGCGGCGGACATTCTCTTCCGCATTGTCCTGCACATGGGTCATGTAGGCGGTCACGACGTCGAGCCCGAACTCCGCCACCATCTTTCTCAGTTCCTCCGCGCCCTTGTGGCAGGCGGCCACCTGCGCGCGAAGATCGGCGATGTTCTGGTCCGGGTTGCGCGCGGGATATTTTCCGCTCGTCAGCAGCGCGCGAATCTCGTTCTCCAGAAAGCGTCCCTCCGCCACGATGCGGAAATTGTCGATAAGGACGCCTTCCTCTTCCACATTCCTCGAATGCGCGGGCATGGAGCCGGGCGATATGCCGCCGATATCCGCATGGTGTCCGCGCGCGGCGACATAAAAGAGCCGCGTCGTCCCTTCCTCGTCATAGACAGGCGCCACCACGGTCACATCCGGCAGATGCGTACCGCCATTGTAAGGCGCGTTCAGCACATAGACATCGCCGGGTTTCATCTCCGGGTTCTGCTCGATCACCGCGCGCACGCTCGCGCCCATGGAGCCGAGATGCACCGGCATGTGCGGCGCGTTGGAAACGAGCCCGCCGCCCGCATCGAAGACCGCGCAGGAAAAGTCGAGCCGCTCCTTGATGTTCACGGAAGATGCCGTGTTCTGCAGCGCGGCCCCCATCTGCTCGGCAATGGACATGAAGCGGTTGTTGAAGATTTCGAGCATCACCGGGTCGGCATCCGTGCCGATGACGGTGCGCTTCGGCAGCGGCACGACACGGCGAAGCAGGATGTCGTCTGCTTTCGTCACCTCGGCCTGCCAGCCGGGCTCCACGACGATGGTCTGGTTCGGCTCGATCACGAGGGCAGGGCCGTCGACTTCCTGTCCGGGCTTCAGCGTTTCGCGGCGATGGATTGCGGCGTCCCGCCATTCGCCGGCTATGAAGACCGGGCGGCGATCCGCCGCTTCCGCCTTGCCGGAAGCCGCCTCTTTCGCGGGGCCCTCGTTCTTCCGCGCCAGCCTGTCTTCCGCCGTCACTTCCACGGCCTCGACCACAATCGCCTTGCCCTCGAAGCTGAAGCCGAATTGCGCGCGATGCGCCTTTTCGAAGGCCGCCGCGGCTTCCGCCACGTCACGAGACACAAAAGAAATCTGCAGCGCCGTGTCGCTTCCTTCGTAGCGCAGATGCAGCAGCGGCGTCACCGCGATCTCGTCTTTCGCGATGCCTTGCGCTTCGAGCTCCTCGCGCACTTCATCGCCAAGCGCGGCAATCGCTTCGTCGAGTTCGCCGCGCAAGCCTTCGTTAAAAGGTTTCGTCACCGCGCGGGCGCGCGAGGCGGAAATGCGGGCGAGCCCCATGCCATAGGCGGAGAGAAGGCCGGAAAAGGGATGAATGTGAACGGTCGTCATGCCGAGCGCATCGGCGACGAGGCAGGCATGCTGGCCGCCAGCGCCGCCGAAGCAGGAAAGCGCGTAAGCAGTCACGTCATGCCCGCGCTCGACGGAAATCTTCTTGATCGCATTCGCCATGTTCTCGACGGCGACGCGCAGAAAGCCTTCGGCGGCTTCTTCCGGCGTCTTTCCGCCGCCGATCTCCGCCGCGAGTTCGGCGAAGCGCTTGCGCACGGTCCCGGCGTCGAGGCTCTCGCTCTGCTCCGACCCGAAGACGGCGGGAAAGAGATCCGGTTGCAGCTTGCCCACCATGACATTCGCATCCGTCACGGTCAGCGGCCCGCCGCGCCGGTAGGCGGCGGGGCCGGGATTCGCGCCTGCCGAGTCCGGGCCTACCTGAAAGCGCCCGTCCTTGTGATGGAGGATCGAGCCGCCGCCCGCGGCCACCGTGTGAATGCGCATCATCGGCACGCGCATGCGCACGCCCGCCACTTCCGTCTCGAAGCTCCGCTCATATTCGCCATTGTAATGCGACACATCGGTCGAGGTGCCGCCCATGTCGAAGCCGATCACGCGCTTGAAGCCCGCCTCCGTCGCGGTCGCCGCCGCGCCGACGATGCCGCCTGCCGGGCCGGAAAGGATCGCATCCTTCCCCTCGAACATCGCCGCATCTGTCAGTCCGCCGGAAGACTGCATGAAGAAGAGATGCGTTTGCGGATCTTCCGTGCCGATCGCCGCCGCCACGCGGTCGACATAGCGCCTGAGCAGCGGCGAGAGATAGGCGTCCACCACCGTCGTGTCGCCGCGCGAAACGAATTTGATGAGTGGGCTTACGCGGTGGCCGAGCGAAACCTGCGTGAAGCCAAGCTCGCGGGCGATCTCGCCCGCCCGCTCCTCATGCGCCGGGTAGCGATAGCCATGGAGGAAGGAAATGGCGACCGAGCGGATACCCGCTCCATATGCCTCTTCCAGCGCGCGGCGCACTTCAGCTTCATCGAGCGATGCGAGCACATCGCCTTCCGCCGTCACGCGCTCCGTCACCTCCGCCACGCGCTCATAGAGAAGTTCCGGCTTTTCGATCTTCAGCCGGAAGAGATGCGGCCGCGCCTGATAGCCGATGGCGAGCGCGTCGCGAAAGCCCCTGGTCGTGAGCAGCAGCGTGCGGTCGCCCTTGCGCTCCAGCAGCGCATTGGTCGCGACCGTCGTCCCCATCTTCACCGCGCCGATCCGTCCGGCGGGCAGGGGAGCATCGGGTGCCACGCCCAGCAGATCGCGGATGCCCTGCAGCGCCGCGTCCTCGTAATGCTCCGGGTTTTCCGAAAGGAGTTTCCGCGCATGGAGGCTCCCGTCCGGCGCGCGGCCGATCACATCCGTGAAGGTGCCGCCACGGTCGATCCAGAAATCCCAGCGGCCGGTTTCTGTCTTTGCCTGACTCATGCGATGCAAACTGCCACAGCCTCCCGAATGTGTCCCACCCTCCCTCAGGGGGAGGGTGGATTCGAAGAGAAGCGCAGGAGTGCGGAATCCCTCATTTCCGCAAGGTCATCAACCGATTTCGCAGATGCGAGACAGGAAAAAACGTCCTAAGCTGCCCTCATGTCGATTTGGGGTAAAATCGCGGGCGCCGGCGTGGGACTTGCCGTCGGCGGGCCCTTGGGTGCGCTTCTGGGCGCGGTCGCAGGACATATCGTCATCGACCGCGCGCTCCAGGACAGCGAAGTCGTGTTCACGATCGCCCTCATCGCGCTTTCGGCCAAGATGGCGAAGGCGGATGGCGAGGTGAGCGATGCCGAAATCCGGGCCTTCGAGGAAATCTTCAACATTCCGCCGGGCGAGGCGAAGAATGTCGCGCGCGTCTACAAGGTCGCGCAGCAGGACGTGGCGGGCTTCGAGGCCTATGCGCGTCAGGTCGCGCGCATCTATCAGGACCGTCCCGCCGTGCTCGAAGACGTGCTCGACGCGCTCTTCCACATCGCCAAGGCGGACGGTCACGTCCATCCGCAGGAACTCGAATATCTGCGCACGGTGGCCGATATTTTCGGCTTCTCGGAAATCGAGTTCGCGCGCATCCGCGCCAGCCATCTCGGGCAGGAGAAGGGTGATCCCTATCTCGTTCTCGGCATCACGCCGGATATTTCCGACGAGGACCTCAAGAAGGCCTATCGCCGTCTCGTCCGCGAGAACCATCCCGATACGCTCATTGCGCGCGGCGTGCCGCAGGAACTCGTCACCATCGCGAACGAGAAGCTCGCCGCCATCAACGTCGCCTATGACCGCATCGCGAAGGCGCGCGGCATCGCGGGTTAGGGGCAGGAATCTCTTATCTACCTGAAAGCGGACTGGGCCACGGCCTGTTGATTGAGCGGGCTCGATCATGACGCCCTTCTGGAAACTGTCTGCCGCCGGTTTCGCCGCCACCGCCATTGCCTATGGTCCGGCGCGAATGGGCTTCGGCCTCTTCCTGCCGGAATTCAGATCGGTCTTCTCGATCTCGCTTCAGGCAGCGGGCTTCATCTCCAGTCTCGGCTTTTTCGGGTTCTTCGTCGGCCTGCTGATTTCGCAGTTCCTGACCGCCCGCAGAGGGCCCCGGCCGCCCATCGTTCTGGGCCTCGCCGCCGCAACAACGGGCATGAGCCTCGTCGCCGTCGCGTCCAACCTCACGGTTCTTTCCCTCGGGGTTCTTCTCGCGATGTTGAGCGCCGGATTCTCGTGGACGCCCTTCAGCGATGCGATCAACCGGCAGGTGGAAGAGAGACTGAGGCCCGTTTCGCTTTCGCTGGTCAGCACGGGAACCGGTCTCGGGATCGTGGCCGCGGGCGCCGCCGCACTTCTCATGAGCATTGGCGGCGTTTCGTGGCGGCTCTGCTGGGCCTTGTTCGCGGTTGGGAGCGCCTTCGCCTTGCTTTGCAACTGGATCGCGCTCAGCGGCGCCGGTGAAGCCTCCGGCGTGCGGCGCCCGCTGCGCTGGCAGGCATTGTTCCGGCGCGCAACCACGCCGATATTCGCGATAGGCTTGTGCTATGGCGTCACATCGACGGTCTATATCTCCTTTGCAGCCGACAGGATCGCACAAGCAGGCGGTGTGCCAGGCCTCCCGGCAAACCTCTCCGGCAGTCTCGTCTTCATTTGCTATGGCGCCTTCGGGCTCCTCGGCCTCGTTACGGGTCAGATCAAGACGTTGACGGGGCTGCCCTGGCTGTTGCGTCTGCTGCTGCTTGCCTCCGCGCTTTCTTCCGTCCTCATCGCATTGGCGCCTGCATCCTGGGCTGGCGTGGTCGTCTCGGCGGGGCTTCAGGGCATCAATGTGATGATGACAAGCGCCGTCTTGGCTTTCTGGTCGGACCGGCTGTTTCCGGCATTTCCTTCGCGCGGCTTCACGGCGGTGCTGCTCGCCGTCGCCACGGGCAGCGTGCTCGGTCCGGTCGCCGCGGGATCGTTCGCGAGCCATTTCGGCGTGACGGCGATGTTCCTCGCGACCGCCGCTCTTGCAGCGTCGGCCGCGCTGGCCATCCGCTCCGGCTATATCAGCGAAACACCGCACCCGGAGTGAGAGGGAGCGAGGGGTGGTCCCTGTCTCCCTTGGCCGGGCGCGCTACTGAGAGTATTCGTGTGAGGCTCTCCAAGTATCGAGCAGGTAAAACCGGAACCGCGCTGAAAGGCGGGGATATCGCGAATGCAGCGCCGAAACCGGGGATAAGATTTCAGGAAAGAGTGGGCGCGGTTGTCGTGACGTTTCGATGGCGGTCGGGGCCGGCTCACCGGGGATTTCTTCACTACGGGAAAGGAGCAGGGACAAGTTTCCGGGAAAACAGGTCGGGAAATGCCCACCCTGATTTTTTGCTGTAAAGGTCCGAGGCGTCCCTCCGGATGTCGTGTGACGTTTTGGTGACGTTATGATGACAGTTGGGCGGAAAACGGGCTATTTATCCCCGGTCAGGCCGAGAGCGGGCCTTCCTCTTTTTCTTTTCCCCGCCCTATGCGCAGGGCCGCGCCTGCGCTAACAACGGGCCCGAAAGGCCGCCGGCCGGACGGCGCCTTCGGAAGATACGGACAAGCGATGACCCCCCTTCATCTGGGCTTCATGGTCCTCATCAATCTGATCTGGGGCTTCGCGCTGATTGCGGCGAAGGTGTCGCTCGAGCATTTTCCGCCGCTTCTCTTCGCGGCGCTGCGTTTCACGCTGATCGTCTTCGTGCTCTTTCCGTTCCTGAAGATTCACAAGGGACGGATGAAGGAAGTCATCATCATCGCGCTCTGCGCGGGGCCGGTCGGCTTCGGCTTCTTCTTTCTCGGTCTCGCCCTGTCCAATGCCTCCGTCGTCGCCGTCACGAGCCAGCTTGGCGTTCCCTTCGCCACCATCATGTCGGTCATCTTCCTCAAGGAAGAAGTCTACTGGCGGCGCTGGCTCGGCATCTCGCTGTCCTTCCTCGGTGTGATGATCATCAGTTTCGATCCGGCGGTCTTCAGCTATATCGACGGTCTGCTTTTCGTCGTCGCCTCGGCGCTTGTCGGTTCCGTCGGCACGATCTACCAGCGTCAGATCAAGAATGTCGGCGTGTTCGAGCTGCAGGCCTGGGTCGCGGTCGCCTCCGCGCCGCTCATGCTCGGCGCCTCCTTCGCCTTCGAGCAGAACCTGGTGGAGCTCGTCATGTCGGCGAACCTTCTCCAGTGGTCGGGCGTCTTCTATGTCGCCTTCGCGTCGAGCCTTGTCGGCCATGCGGGGATCTACTACCTGCTGCAGCGCTACGAGGTGACGCAGACGGCGCCGCTCACGCTCCTGTCGCCGATCTTCACCGTCTTTTTCGCCGTGATGCTGCTTGGCGAAGTCCTGACGACGCGTATGATCGTCGGCGCGCTCGTTGCGCTGACGGGCGTGCTCATCGTGTCGATACGACAGAAGCGGATCGTGGATACGGGATTCTGATGCTCAACTGCATCGAACGGCCATCGCCTAACTTCAACGAACGTCCCTCGGGACGGGCCGTCGACATTCTGCTTCTTCATTACACGGGCATGGAAAGCGGCGAGGCGGCCGCCTCTCGTCTCTGCGACCCGGCGGCGAAAGTCTCCGCTCACTATCTTGTCGATGAAGCGGGCGCGATCACGCGCATGGTGCCGGAGCATTTGCGCGCCTGGCATGCGGGTGTCGCTCATTGGGCGGGCGAGGGCGACATCAATGGCTGCTCCATCGGCATCGAGATCGTGAATGGCGGTCACGATTTCGGTTGTCCCCCCTATCCGGAAGCGCAGATGCGTGCGGTCGAGGCGCTCTCCCGCGAAATCCTGTCGCGCCATCCGATTCCGGCGCGGCGCGTGCTCGCACATTCCGATGTCGCGCCCGCGCGCAAGGCTGACCCTGGCGAATGGTTCGACTGGGCGCGTCTCGCGCGCGCCGGGGTGGGGCTTTGGGTGGAACCGGAGCCCGTCATCGACGGACCCGTGCTGCAGCAGGGCGATCGCGGCGACACGGTTGCGGAGCTTCAATACATGCTTGCCGATTACGGCTATGGGCTAGAAGTGCTCGGCCGCTACGACGAAAACACGAAGGCTGTCGTCACCGCCTTCCAGCGGCATTTCCGGCCCCGGAAGGTCGACGGGGTGGCGGACGTTTCGACCGTCGCCACCCTTCGCCGTCTTCTCGATGCCGTGAAATCAGCCGCTTAAGGCGTGAGCGTCACGCGGCCGAAGGCCTTGCGGCTTTCGATATATTCATGCGCCGCTGCCGCGTCCTTGAGGGCGAAACTCTTGTCGAGCACCACCTTCAGTTCGCCCTTCGCGATCTCTGCGATCATCTTTTCGATGTTCCTGTAGACGCGATCCGTGAAGATTTCCGCGCCGAGAAAGACGCCGGTGATCGAGCGGTTGCCCGCGCGCAGCGTCGAGAGGTCCATCAGCGCGTCTTCGCGCCCCGCATCGCCTACCGTCGAAACGCGCCCGCGATAGCCAAGCGCGAGGATCGACTTCTGGAGCGTCGGGCCGCCGACAGGATCGACGACGAGATCGACGCCGCGATTGTCGGTGAGGCGCATCGCCTCCGCGACGAGATCCTGCGTCTTGTAGTTGATGCCGTGATCCATTCCATATTCGCGGAGCCTGTCGAGCTTCTCCGCGCTCGATGCCGTCGCGATCACCGTTGCGCCCGCGCGCTTCGCGAGCTGGATCGCCGCAAGGCCGACGGCGCTTGCGCCCGCCTGGATGAGAACCGTTTCGCCTTCCTTCAGGCGGCCGAATTCGAAGAGGCAGTCATGCGCCGTGCCGAAAGGAACGGGGATCGCGGATGCCGTCCTGATGTCCATGCCGTCCGGCACAGCCCAGGCCGTCTGTGCGAAGACGGAGCGTTTCTCCGCGTGCGAGCCGTGCATGTTGACGGTCGTCACGCGCTGACCCGGCTTGAAGTTCGTGACCTTCTCGCCGACTTCCACGATCGTGCCTGCTGCCTGATAGCCGACGATGTGCGGCACGGTCGCAAGCTCGCCGCGCGCGCGGTTCAGCGTGTCGCCGCCTTCGATGCTCACCGCCTCGACATCGATCAGTATGCCTTCGGGCAGGCAGGCCGGGTCTTCGACGTCCTCATATTTGAAGACCCCTGGCGGTCCGTTCTCATAATAGACGGCGGCTTTCATGCGGTTCCTCCCGATGCTGATTTTTGACGTTGCGGCCTATGTCGGCACGGCGCGCGCGATATGCAAGCCTTGACGGGCAAGATGTTTCGGCTCATGTCAAATGCGTCAGATGGCCGGATGGCCGCTGTCCTCCGGGACAGAGGAAAGTCCGGGCTCCACGGAAACACGGTGCCGGATAACGTCCGGCGGGGGCGACCCCAGGGAAAGTGCCACAGAAAGCAAACCGCCGGTCCTCAGGGACCGGTAAGGGTGAAAGGGTGCGGTAAGAGCGCACCGCGCGGCCGGTAACGGGCGCGGCACGGCAAACCCCACCGGGAGCAAGACCAAATAGGGGCGGCATTCCGGTTCGTCCGGAAAACCCGTTTCCGGGCCGCCGCCCGGGTTGGTTGCTCGAGGCGTCCGGTAACGGGCGTCCCAGATGAATGGCCATCGCCCGCAAGGGTACAGAACCCGGCTTACAGGCCATCTGACACCTGTTTTTCCTCCACTGTCATCGAAGCGTCGCGAAACCGTCATGCTTCCACGCACCAGTCGCGGGAGGAGAGATGGCGGCTCCACGGTTTCGGGTCGTTTCCCGACGCGAAAGCCCGGCCCGTAAATCGCATCGCCCTTGCTTACCTCTTCTTATCCCCGCTGGCCGGGTTCTACGTCAGGCCTGCCGATCGCTCGTGCTGCCTTCCTGCATAGCCGGAGTGTTCCGGAAGTGCACAGACAGGCCTAAAGAACAGATATTTGTTCTTCTTATGTTCTCTAAATATCGGCAGTTTTAATGACCTGTTAAGCAGCTCGAATACCGCGTAAAACCGCGAAAATACTGGGGTTTCCCGTTGACGCCCATATAATCCCATGTTATCCCATGATGTCCCGTACAAGGCCATGCTGCCCCGAATGGTGCCAGCCGGTCCCGTGGACGAAGGGCTCCCTCGGGCAGGAGGGGGCAGGCCCGATAAAGGGGAAGAGGTCGGACGATGTCGTTCCGGGGGCGTTTCACGAACAAGATCGACGCGAAGGGGCGTATTTCCGTCCCCGCGAAGTTCCGCGCCGTGACGATCGCCCAGGGCCTCAATGGCGTGATCCTGTTTCCGCCGCTCAACCCCGGCGCCTTCATCGAAGGGTGCGGACCTGCCTTTTCCGACGTGATCGATCAGATGCTGGACCGGCTCGACCCCTTCGCGCCGGAACGCCAGACCCTGTCGGCAGTGCTGATCGGCGAAAGCGCGGAGCTCAATTTCGATGCCGACGGACGCGTCATCCTGCCAGAGGCGCTCCGCAACATTGCCGGCATCACGGATGAGGCGACTTTCGTGGGCATGGGCCAGCGCTTCCAGATCTGGGAGCCCAAGGCCTATGACGCCTATTACGCGAAGGCGCTAGAGGACGCCCAGAAATACCGCGACATGTTGCGGTCCCCGGCGGCACAAAGCGGGGGTGGCCAATGAGCGATGCCGGCCAGACCAACAGTCCTCATGTTCCGGTGATGCTGGCCGATGTCCTCGACGTGCTCAAGCCTCGCGACGGCGGCATCTATGTGGACGGAACTTTCGGTGCAGGCGGCTATACGCGCGCGATCCTCGGCTCGGCCGATTGCGCGGTGCTTGCCATCGATCGCGATCCGACGGCGATCCTCCGCGGGCGTGCGCTCGAACCTGAATATGGTGGTCGCCTCACCCTGATCGAAGGTTGCTTCGGCGACATGGAACGGCTCGTTCGCGCGCTCGGTCACGAGACGGTCGATGGCGTGGTGCTCGATGTCGGCGTGTCTTCCATGCAGCTCGACCAGGCCGAGCGCGGCTTCTCCTTCCAGCAGGACGGGCCGCTCGACATGCGCATGAGCGGGGAGGGGCCTTCCGCCGCCGATGCGGTAAACCATCTCGACGAGGGCGAGCTCGCACGCATCATTGCCGTTTACGGCGAAGAAAAGCGTGCCCGGGCCGTCGCCCGCGCCATCGTCAAGGCGCGCGAGGAGACGGAGCTTCACCGCACGCTCGAACTTGCGGAGATCGTGGCGCGTGTCATTGGCCGCCGTCCGCAGGACAAGATCCACCCCGCGACGCGTACCTTTCAGGCGCTCCGGATTTTCGTGAACGACGAACTGGGCGAACTTGCGCGCGGCCTTTCCGGCGCGGAGGCACTTCTCCATGAGGGCGGCCGACTCGCCGTCGTCGCCTTCCACTCCCTCGAGGATCGCATCGTGAAGCGTTTTCTCGCCGAGCGGACGGGGCGTGCGGGCCGCGCTAACCGATACATGCCGGAAAGCAAGGAGGTCGAACCTTCCTTCCGCGAGATCGAGCACAAGGCGCGCAAAGCGTCGCAAGCCGAGATCGAGATGAATGCACGCGCGCGCTCCGCCAAGCTGCGCGCCGCCGAGCGCACCGGCGCTGCCGCCATTCCGCTCGACCTTTCGTCGCTCGGCCTTCGCAGCATGCCCTCCTTCCTCGGAGGTGCCGCATGATCCGTGTCATCAATCTTCTTTTGGTGCTGGCGGTGATCGGTCTGTCGGTCGGTCTCTATGACATCAAGTACCGCGCCGAGACGGCGGATCGCCATGCTCGCCAGCTCGAGGGCCGGATTGCCAAGGAACAGGAGGCCATTCGCGTTCTTCGCGCCGAATGGTCCTATCTCAATCAGCCGGAACGGCTGCAGGAACTGGCGAAACGCTATACGGAGCTGAAGCCCCTCACCGCGGCGCAGATCGGCACTTTCGACGATGTGCCGATGCCGCATATGGCCGATGAGTTCTATGTGCCGCAACGCCAGCCCTTCGGCGGCTATGCGGGTGTTTCCGCGAGCGATATCGGTATGCCGGGGAGTACCATCCAATGATTGGCTCCCGCACTGGTTCGAAGAATGGCCGCCGCGCCGACACGCATGCCCAGGGGCGTTATCTGCCGCCGGGCTATGACGCAATCGCGAAGCCCCGCGCCCCGCGCAGCGGTGGCGGCGAGGGACGGACGCCGTCGCAGCGCCGTATCTTCCTTTCGCTTGCGCTCTTTGCCGCCTGCTTCACGCTGGTCGGCGCCCGGCTCGTCGGCCTCGCCATCATGGGCGGTGACGGCGAGAGCAATGTTGCGATTGCCAGTGCGGCGACGCAGATCCATCGCCCGGATATCGTGGACCGGAACGGCGAGGTGATGGCGACGGATATTGCGACGGCTTCCCTCTTTGCCGATGCGCGCTATGTGATCGATCCCGCGGAAACTGCCCGCCAGCTTGCCAGCGTGCTGCCGGACCTCGATGTGCAGGACGTGACGCAGAAGCTCGAAACGGGCCGCGCCTTCATCTGGCTGAAGCGGGACCTGACGCCAAAGCAGCAATATGCCGTCCATTATCTCGGAATGCCGGGTCTCGACTTCCGCAACGAACAGAAGCGCGTCTATCCGAACGGCAAGACGGGCTCCAACGTGCTCGGCATGGTCGATATCGACAACCGGGGGATCGCCGGTATCGAGCGCTATATGGACGATACCTTCGCGCGCAAGGATGACACGGGACGGCCCAAATTCGACCGCAATCGCACGCTCATGCTTTCCATCGATCTGCATGTGCAACATGCGTTGCGCGATGAACTCGAAAAATCGATGGCGGAATTCAGCGCCCTGGCCGCGGTCGGCGTCATCATGGACGTGCATACGGGCGAAGTGGTCGCGATGACTTCTCTGCCCGATTTCGACCCGAACGACCCGATGGCTTCTCCGGACAACAGCCGCTTCAACCGTGCGACGCTCGGCGTCTACGAGATGGGTTCGGTTTTCAAGGCCGTGACGCTGGCGGCCGCGCTCGACAGCGGCAAGGTCGGTATCAATGCAAGCTTCGATGCGACCAAGCCGCTGCAGGTCGCGCGTTTCAAGATTCACGACTATCACGCGGAGAACCGTTGGCTCACCGTGCCGGAAGTCTTCATCCATTCCTCGAATATCGGCACGGCCAAGATCGCGCTGCAATTGGGAAGCGAAGAGCACCGTCAGTATCTCGCGCGTTTCGGTCTGCTGACCCGGCCCGAAATCGAGCTGCCGGAGGCCGGTTCGCCGCTTCTCCCTGCGCGCTGGGGTGAGCTGTCGACCATCACGACTTCTTACGGCCATGGTATCGCCGTGACGCCGCTCCAGGTCGCCTCCGCGGTTTCGACCATCGTCAATGGCGGTTTCAAGGTGGAGCCGACCTTCCTGCGCCACAACGAGCCAAGGCTTGGCGAGCGCGTCATCTCGGCAGAGGCGAGCGCGACGATGCGCGGACTGCTGCGCCTTGTCGTCATGGAAGGCACGGGCCGGAAGGCGGATGTGCCGGGCTATCCGGTGATGGGAAAGACCGGCACTGCCGAGAAGCCGATCAAGGGCGGTTATTCCCGGAACAAGCTCATTACGTCCTTCATCAGCGCTTTTCCGGCGAACGATCCTCGTTACGCCATGATCGTGATGTTCGATGAGCCCAAGGCCACCAAGGAAACCTATGGCTATGCCACCGCGGGGTGGAACGCGGCGCCGGTGACGGCGCGCGTGATTTCGCGCGTGGCGCCGCTGCTTGGCATCAAGCCGGCGACGAAGCCCCAGGAAAACGATGTGTTGAGGCAGGCGAAACTCGTCTCCTACGAGACGTTGAGCGGACAGTGAAGTTTATCGCCATCCCCTCGGTGGGGGAGGACGGAAGGGCAGAAGGCCCCGGGTTGAGTAGACGGCTGAAACAGAATGTTGGGTGACATGCAGCTTGCGGCGTTGATCGGGAACGATTCCCCGGCGCTCCCCGAAGGGGGGGCAACGGAGATCGTCGGCCTGACGGCGGACAGCCGCGCCGTGCAGCCCGGCTATCTCTTTGCGGCGCTGCCGGGCACGAAACTCGACGGCACGAAGTTCATCGGGCAGGCGCTTGAAAAGGGCGCGGCGGCGCTGCTCGTTCCGCAAGGGTCGGCGGTCGAGGCGGATGTGCCGGTCATTGCCGACCGAAACCCGCGCCGGCGCCTCGCCTTGATGGCGGCGCGTTTCTTCGGTGCCCAGCCGAAGACGATTGCAGCCGTGACGGGCACGAACGGCAAGACATCCGTCGCGACCTTCACCCGCCAGATCTGGGCCGCGCTCGGCGAGCAGGCGGCAAGCCTCGGCACACTCGGCGTCACGAGCCCGAAGGGCGATCGCCCGCTCGGCTACACGACGCCGGACCCAGTGGCGCTGCAGGCGGAGCTCGCCGCGCTCGCAAAGGAAGGCGTCACGCATCTTGCGATGGAAGCATCAAGCCACGGGCTCGCGCAGTACCGGCTCGACGGTGCGAAGCTCGCGGCGGCGGGTTTCACCAATATCACCCGCGACCACATGGACTACCATACGAGCTTCGATGACTACCTCTATGCGAAGCTGCGCCTCTTTGGCGAGGTGATGGGGCCGGGCGGCGTCGCAGTCATCAATGCCGACAGTGCGCAGTTCGCCGAATTCGAAGCCGTTTCCTGGGCGCGCGGGCATCGCTTGATTTCGGTCGGGCGCAAGGGCCGCGACATCTTCCTCGCCTCGGCAAGACCGACGCTGCGCGGGCAGACGCTCGGTCTGGTGCATGACGGAGCGAACTATGAAGTGAACCTGCCGCTGGTGGGCGGTTTCCAGGCGTCGAACGCGCTTGTCGCAGCGGGGCTTGCCATCGGCTGCGGCGCGGAAGCGAAGAAGGTCTTTGCGGCGCTCGAAAGGCTCACCGGCGCCAAGGGGCGCATGGAGGAGGTGGCGCATCTCCCCATCGGCGCTTCCGTCTATGTCGACTATGCGCATACGCCGGATGCGCTGCAGAATGTGCTGGAGGCGATGCGGCCCCATACGCAGAAGCGGCTTTCCGTCGTGTTCGGATGCGGCGGCGACCGGGACCGCGGCAAGCGGCCGATCATGGGCGAGATTGCGGCGAAGCTCGCCGACCTTGTTTATGTGACGGACGACAATCCGCGCAGCGAAAGCGCGAGCGTCATTCGCGCCGAAGTGATGAAGGGCTGTCCGCAGGCGACGGAGATCGGCGATCGGGCCGAAGCCATCGAGACCGCGATGCGCTCGCTCGAAAAGGGCGATGTGCTTGTCGTCGCGGGCAAAGGCCACGAGACCGGCCAGATCATCGGCGACAGGACGGTCCATTTCTCCGACCACGAGGCCATAGAGGCAGCGGTGGAGAAGATCGGAGGTGCGCGATGACGACGCCTCTGTGGACGAAAGCCGATGTGATTTCGGCAACGGGCGGTGAAGCCATCGGCGGCGAATGGAACGCCAGTGGCGTCTCCATCGACAGCCGGACGCTTGAGCCGGGCGACCTCTTCGTCGCCATTGTCGGTGAAAATTCCGACGGTCATGCCTATGTCGAAGGCGCGCTGAAGAAGGGCGCATCCGCCGCGCTCGTCTCCCGCGTGGATGATGCGATGCGTGCGGCAGGCCCGCTTGTGAAAGTCGCGGACACGCTTGAGGCGCTCAATGCGCTTGGCCGTGCGGCGCGCAAGCGCGCCCAGGCGAAGGTCGTTGCGGTTACGGGCAGCGTCGGCAAGACCGGCACGAAGGAAGCGCTTCGCCTCATCCTGTCCGAGCAGGGGCCGACCCATGCTTCCGCCGCCTCCTATAATAATATGTGGGGCGTGCCGCTTTCGCTTGCGCGGATGCCCGCCGATACGCGCTTCGGCATTTTCGAAGTGGGCATGAACCACCCCGGCGAAATCACGCCTCTTTCAAAGCTGGTGGAACCCTTCGCCGCGCTCATCACGACAGTCGAAGCCGTCCACATGGCCTTCTTCGACAGCGTCGAGCAGATCGCCGATGCGAAGGGCGAAATTTTCGACGGCCTGCAGAAGGGCGGCGTCGCGATCCTCAATCGCGATAATCCGCATTACGACCGGCTGCGCGCCAAGGCGGAACTCAGCGGGGCAGGACGCATCATTTCCTTCGGTGAACACCCGGAGGCGGATGCACATCTTGAAAAGGCGGCGCTCAAGGAAGACTGCTCCTGCGTCTCCGCAACGATCTGCGGCCAGCCCGTCACCTACAAGCTTTCAGTCCCCGGCCATCATATCGTGATGAACTCGCTTGCCATGCTGGCCGTTGTCCATGCGCTCGACGCCGATCTCGCCATGGCCGCCCTCGCCATGGCGCATCTCAAGGCGCCGAAGGGGCGGGGAGAAAGGCACAAGGTCGAAACGCCGCTCGGACCGTTCACGCTGATCGACGAAAGCTACAACGCCAACCCTGCCTCGATGCGCGCGGCGCTGGAAGCGCTTGGTCAAGCCAGGCCCGAGGGCAAGGGGCGCCGCATCGCCGTCATCGGCGACATGCTGGAGCTCGGCGACGATTCCATCGCGATGCATCGCGGGCTTATCGAGCCGATCAAGGCTGCCGATGTCGATCTCGTCTTCGCGAGCGGTCCGCATATGCGCGAGCTTTTCAAGGCGCTGCCGCAAAGCCTGCAGGGCGCCTATGCCGAAACATCCGACGAACTGGGCGAGGCGCTCCGCGAGGCGGTGGAACCAGGCGATGTGGTGATGGTGAAAGGGTCTCTCGGCTCCCGAATGGGGCCGCTCGTCGACATGCTGAGGGGGCTCGGCGACGACGAGGGCGAAAGCATTCGCCGCAACAGAGGGGGCAACTGATGCTTTACGACTGGCTCGGCGGCATGGCGGATCAGGTGGCGGCGCTCAACGTGTTCCGCTACATCACGTTCCGCACGGGCGGCGCAACGATGACGGCGCTGCTCATCAGCTTCCTTTTCGGTCCGCGCATGATCGCGCTGCTTCGCGCGCGCCAGCGCCGCGGCCAGCCGATCCGCGAGGACGGTCCGCAGACGCATGTGATCCAGAAGCAGGGCACGCCCACCATGGGCGGGTTCCTCATCCTGGTGGGTCTCGTTCCTTCCGTGCTGCTCTGGGCCGATCTGGGCAATCCATATGTCTGGATCGTCCTCTTCGTTACCCTCGGCTTCGGCGCTGTGGGTTTTGCCGACGACTACCTCAAGGTGTCGAAGATTTCGCCGCAAGGCGTTCCGGGGCGCGTAAAGCTCCTGTTCGAATTCGCGATCGCGCTCGTCGCCATGTGGGCGTTGGTACTCGTGTCGAGCGAGCCGCTGCAGACGGCGCTCACCGTTCCCTTCTTCAAAACGCTGCTGATCCAGCTCGGGGGCTTCTTCTTCCTCTTTGGCGCGCTGGTGATCGTCGGCGCGTCCAATGCGGTCAACCTGACGGACGGTCTCGACGGGCTCGCCATCGTTCCGGTCATGATCGCGGCGGCAGCCTTCGGCCTCATCGTCTATCTCGTCGGTAACGCAGTTTTCGCGGATTATCTGCAGATCCACTTCGTGCCGGGCACGGGCGAGCTTGCGGTCTTCTGCGGCGCGCTGATCGGCGCGGGGCTGGGTTTCCTCTGGTACAACGCGCCGCCCGCCATGGTCTTCATGGGCGACACGGGCTCTCTCGCGCTTGGCGGTGCACTCGGCGCCATTGCGGTGGCGGCGAAGCATGAACTTGTGCTCGCGATCATCGGCGGTCTCTTCGTGCTTGAGGCGGTGTCGGTCATCGTGCAGGTCGCTTCCTTCAAGCTTACGGGCAAGCGCGTCTTCCGGATGGCGCCCCTCCATCATCATTTCGAACAGAAGGGCTGGGCGGAGCCGACCGTCGTCGTGCGCTTCTGGATCATTTCTGTCGTGCTCGCGATGGCGGGCCTCGCGACGTTGAAGTTGAGGTAGGGAATGATCGCAGCGACCGGCTTCGACAAGCGGAACGTGGCGGTGCTGGGCCTGGGAAAGTCCGGCCTTGCGACGGTGCGTGCGCTCGAGGCCGGTGGCGCGAATGTTTTCGCCTGGGACGACTCGGAAGCAAAACGCAGCGAGGCGAAGCTGGCGGGTTTCCGGCTGTCCGATCCCAATGGCTGGGACTGGACGACTTTCTCCGCGCTGATCCTCAGCCCCGGCATTCCGCTCACGCATCCCGTGCCCCATGAGGCTGTCGGGAAGGCGCGGGCGGCCAATGTCGAAGTGATAGGCGATGTCGAGCTTTTCCAGCGTGCGGTGAACGCGGCGGGAAAGGATACGCGTGTCGTCGCGATCACGGGTACGAACGGCAAGTCGACGACGACGGCTCTCATCGGGCACATGGTTCGGCGATGCGGCGGAGATGCGCAGGTCGGCGGCAATATCGGCCGTGCCGTCCTCGATCTCGATGCGCCGGAAAAAGGCATTGTCTATGTGGTGGAAGTCTCTTCCTACCAGATCGACCTTGCGCCCGGTCTCGCACCGGACATCGCGGTGCTGCTCAACATTACGCCCGATCACATCGATCGTCATGGAACGCTTGAGCACTACGCGGACGTCAAGGCGCGCATCTTCGCGCGCCAGGGAGTGGGCGATACCGCCGTGATCGGCGTGGACGATGCGATGACGTCGAAAATCTGCACGCAGGAGGTTGCCCGGCGCGCAGAGACGGTCGTCCCCGTCTCGATCGGCAAGGCGCTCTCGCGCGGCGTCTATGTGCTCGATGGCGTGATCTATGACAGCACCGGTACGCAGGCGGCGAAGGTGGGGGACCTTCGCGAAATCAAAACTCTTGCGGGCGCCCACAACTGGCAGAATGCCGCGGCAGCTTATGCCACGGGCCGCGCGCTCGGCTATCAGCGCGAGCGTATTCTCGCCGCTTTCGAAAGTTTCCCCGGTCTCGCGCACCGCATGGAGATCGTCGGCGAAGCGGATGGCGTTCGCTTCGTGAATGACAGCAAGGCGACCAATGCCGACGCCGCCTCGAAGGCGCTTGCGACCTACGACAACATCTACTGGATCATCGGCGGAAAGGCCAAGGAGGGCGGTATCGCCTCGCTCGAACCCTGGTTCGCGAAGATTCGCCGCGCCTATCTCATTGGCGATGCGGCGCGCAGCTTCGCGGAAACGCTGAAGGGCAAGGTAGAGGCCGTTCATTGCGGTACGCTCGACCGGGCGGTCGAGACGGCGGCGCGCGATGCCGCTGCGGACGGAGCCGCGCTCAAGGTCGTCCTTCTTTCGCCCGCCTGCGCCTCGTTCGACCAGTTCTCCAGCTTCGAGGAGCGGGGAGACGTCTTCCGCGCCGCGGTGCAGGAGCGCCTCAAGGTCAAGGGAGGTGCCGCCGCATGATCCGTCTTGCCCGTACCAATCGCAGCATGTTCGCCGAATGGTGGTGGACCGTCGACAAGTGGACGCTTGTCGGTCTTTTCAGCCTCATGCTGCTTGGTGGCGTGCTTGCGCTTGCTGCAAGTCCTGCGGTCGCGACGCGCATCAATCTTCCGCCGTTCCATTTCGTATACCGGCAGATGATCTTCCTCGTGCCGTCCATCGCGATCCTGATCGGCGTGTCGCTACTCAATGTGCGGCAGGTCCGTCGCGCGGCGGCTTGCGTCTTCGCTGCCGCTTTCGTGCTGATGGCGCTCACGCCGCTGATCGGGCCGGAAGTGAAGGGCGCGCACCGCTGGCTTCAGATCGGTCCCTTCGGCGTGCAGCCCTCCGAGTTCGTGAAACCTTCCTTCATCGTTCTGGTCGCCTGGCTCTTTGCGGAATCGCAGCGCACGCCGGGCGTTCCCGGCATGGCGATCGGCGTCGTGCTTTTCGGCATGGTGGTCTCGGTGCTCGCGATCCAGCCGGATTTCGGCCAGCTCATGCTACTCACCATGGTCTTCGGCGCCATGCTCTTCATGGCCGGGCTTTCATGGGCCTGGATCGGTTCTCTCGCCATGCTGGCGCTGGCCGGTGCCATTGCGGCCTATACGCTGATGCCGCATGTCGCGAGCCGCGTGGACCGGTTTCTCAATCCGGAATCTGGCGATACCTATCAGATCGATCGCGCGCTCGATGCGGTGACGGCGGGCGGCATTACGGGGCGCGGCCCGGGCGAGGGCATCGTGAAGCGCATTCTGCCGGATGCGCATACGGACTTCATCTTCGCCGTCGCCGCAGAGGAATATGGGATCATCGCGGGTCTCGTCATCATCGGCATCTTCGCGGCTATCGTTATCCGCACGCTCCGTCAGGCGATGGACGAGCCGGATCTCTTCGTGCAGTTCGCTTCCTGCGGCCTTGTCGCCCTGTTCGGCCTGCAGGCCCTCATCAACATGTCGGTCAATGTGAACCTCATGCCCGCGAAAGGCATGACGCTGCCCTTCATCTCCTATGGTGGTTCGTCGCTTTTCGCGCTCGCCTTCGCCATGGGCATGCTGCTGGCGCTGACGCGCCGCCGCGCGGGTTCGCAGGTCGCGCGCCAGAACGGACGGGGGATCGACGCATGACGCATTATCCTCGCGGTCCCATCGTCATCGCCGCCGGCGGCACGGGCGGTCATCTTTTCCCGGGCCAGGCGCTCGCGCAGGAGCTGCGCCGCCGCGGGCGCAAGATCGTTCTGATGACGGATGAGCGTGTGCAGCGCTTCGACCGTCTTTTCCCCGAAGCCGATATCTACGCGGTTCCCTCGGCGACACCTTCAGGCAAAGGCCTCGCCGGTCTCGTGAGGGCGGCGCCCGCCATTCTTGCGGGCGTCGCTCGCTCACTCGCCATCCTGCAGCGTGTGAAGCCCGCCGCGCTGATCGGCTTTGGCGGTTATCCGACGCTGCCGCCGGTCGCCGCCGCTATCCTGCGCGGGGTGCCGGCCTGCGTTCACGAGCAGAACGCCGTACTTGGGCGGGTGAACCGCCTCGTCGCGCCGCATGTCGAAGCGATCGCCTCGACCTTCGACAAGCCGAAATTCCTGAAAGCTCGCGATGCGGGAAAGCTGGTTCTCACCGGCAATCCGGTGCGCGACGCCGTGATCGCGCAGGCGGGCGCGGCTTACGACACGCCGCGGCCCGGCGGCGAAATTCGTCTTCTCGTTTTCGGCGGCAGCCAGGGTGCGCGCGTGATGAGCGACATCGTGCCCGCCTCGCTGGCGCATCTGCCGGAGGAGATGCGGAAGCGTCTCCGTGTCGTGCAGCAGGCGAGACCGGAAGATATGGAACGCGTTGCGCGCGTCTACGAGCAGGCTGGAATTCACGCCGAACTCAATTCCTTTTTCGACGACATGCCGGAGCGCATCGCGCATTGCCATCTCGTCGTCGGCCGTTCCGGCGCTTCGACCGTGAGCGAACTCGCCGTGATCGGGCGTCCCTCGATCCTCGTGCCGCTGCCGCACTCGCTCGACAACGACCAGAAGGCGAACGCCGAGAAGCTGGCGGATGCGGGCGCGGCCTGGATGATCGAACAGAAGGATTTCACCGAGGAAGTGTTTGCACAGCGTATCGAGCGGCTCTTCTCCGCCCCGGCCGATCTCGAAGCGGCTGCTGCGGCGGCGAAGGCTCAGGGCCAGCCCAATGCCGTGCGCGAGCTTGCCGACCTCGTCGAAGCGCTTGGCCGGGGCGAATACCGTGCGCTCCGCAGCCGCGCGCGCAAGGAGATCGCGCAGGGCGGCAACGGCAATCTCGAATTCACGACGGGAGGTGCATGATGCGCCCGGCACCTCTCGACATCGGCAATATCCACTTCGTCGGCATCGGCGGTATCGGCATGAGCGGCATTGCCGAAGTCATGCACAATCTCGGCTACAAGGTGCAAGGCAGCGACCTCGCCGACAGCGCCAATGTGAAGCGCCTGAAGGCGCTCGGCATCAAGGTCTTCATCGGCCAGAAAGCCGAGAATGTGAAGGACGCGCAGGTCGTCGTCGTCTCTTCCGCCATCCGGCCGGAAAATCCGGAACTGATGGAGGCGCGGGCGCGCTTCGTGCCGGTGGTGCGGCGCGCGGAAATGCTGGCTGAACTGATGCGCCTCAAGAGCTGCGTCGCGATTGCCGGTACGCATGGCAAGACGACGACCACTTCCATGGTCGCGGCCATTCTGGACAAGGCGGGGCTCGATCCGACCGTAATCAATGGCGGCATCATCAACGCCTACGGCACCAATGCGCGTCTCGGCGAAGGCGAGTGGATGGTGGTGGAGGCCGACGAGTCCGACGGCACCTTCATCAAGCTTCCGGCGACCATTGCCATCGTGACGAATATCGACCCCGAACATCTCGACTATTACGGGACTTTCGAGGCGGCGAAGGATGCCTTCCTGACCTTCGTGGAGAACGTGCCTTTCTATGGCGCAGCGGTCATGTGCATCGATCATCCGGAAGTGCAGGCGCTGATCGGGCGCGTTCGCGACCGCCGCATCGTCACCTACGGCACCAATCCGCAGGCCGATATCCGCGCGACCAATGCGCGTGTCGAAGACGGCTTCAACGTGTTCGACGTGACGATCACCGACCGCAAGACGCGTGAGACGCGTGAGCTGAAGGCCGTGCGCCTTGCCATGCATGGCACGCATAACATGCTGAACAGCCTGGCCGCGATGGGCGTCGCGCTGCAGATGGGGATCGGCGACGACAAGATTCGCGAGGCGCTTGAAGGTTTCGGCGGTGTGAAGCGCCGCTTCACCTTTGTGGGCGAATGGAACGGCGTGCGCCTCTATGACGATTACGGCCATCATCCGGTCGAGATTGCGGCCGTTCTGCAGGCCGCGCGTTCGGCGAGCTCCGGCCGCACAATCGCCGTCGTCCAGCCGCATCGCTATACGCGCCTGCACAATCTCTTCGACGAATTCTGCGCCTGCTTCAACGACGCGGATGCCGTGATCGTCGCCGATGTCTATGAGGCGGGCGAAAAACCCATCGAGGGCGCGAACCGCGATGCGCTGGTGCAGGGTCTGCGCGACCGCGGCCACCGCGACGTGATGCCGCTCGAAAGTCCGGAGGCGCTGCCCGGTCTCGTCGCGGAGGTGGCCAAGCCCGGCGACCTCGTCGTCTGCCTCGGCGCGGGCAGCATCACCTATTGGGCGAACGAACTCGCCGCGAACCTCGAAGCGCTGAGCAGGAAGAAGACTGCGAAAAACGCCGCGAAGGCGAAGCCTGCCGGGAAGAAGCCTCCGACGAAAAAGCCGGGGAGGAAGAAGTGACGATGGTGCAGACAAGCACATCCTCGCTGATCGGCCGGCTGCCCAAGGTGCGCGGTGAGCTCACCGCCGATGCGCCGCTCGCGCCGCTCACCTGGTTCCGCGTCGGCGGAAACGCCGAAGTGCTATTCCGCCCGGCGGATGCGGACGATCTCGCGGACTTCCTGCGCGGCACGCCGGAAGATGTGCCGGTGACGGTGATCGGTGTCGGCTCCAATCTTCTCGTGCGCGAGGGCGGCGTGCCGGGCGTCGTTGTCCGGCTCGGACGCGAGTTCATGAAGATCGAGGTTCAAGAGGGGGACTGCGTGCGCGCAGGCACGGCGGCGCTCGATGTCGCCGTTGCCCGCGCGGCGCAGGAAGCAGGCATTGCGGGTCTCGAATTCTACCGGGGCATTCCCGGCTCCATCGGCGGTGCGCTGCGCATGAATGCGGGCGCCTATGGCCGGGAAACGAAGGACGTATTGATCGCCGCCGTTGCCATCGACCGCAAGGGCGAGCGGCATGTGCTGACGCTTGCCGACATGGACTACAGCTATCGTCATTCGGGCGCGCCGGAAGGTCTCATCTTCGTGGAAGCGCTCTTTCAGGGAACGCCGGGCGACAAGGCGGAAATCCTCGCGCGCATGAACGAGATCACGGCCTCGCGCGAGGCGACGCAGCCCATCCGTACGCGCACGGGTGGCTCCACCTTCAAGAATCCGGATGGAAAGAAGTCCTGGCAGTTGATCGACGCCGCCGGTTGCCGCGGTCTCGTTCGCGGTGGTGCGCAGGTGTCGGAGCTTCACTGCAACTTCCTGATCAATCTGGGCGATGCCACTGCGGCGGACATCGAGGATCTGGGTGAGGAAGTGCGCGCGCGCGTGAAGAAGACGAGCGGCGTCACGCTCGAATGGGAAATCAGGCGCATCGGCGAGAGGGAGGGCGAGGCATGAGCAGCGGTGCGAAACATGTCGCCGTCCTCAAAGGCGGATGGAGCGCGGAGCGCGAGGTGAGCCTCGTGTCGGGCCGCGGCTGCGCCGAAGCGCTCAAGGGTCAGGGCTACCGCGTCACGGAAATCGATGTGGGCCGCGACCTTGCCGACCAGCTTCTCAAGGTGAAGCCGGACGTTGCCTTCAATGCGCTGCATGGGCGCTGGGGTGAGGATGGCTGCGTGCAGGGTCTCCTCGAAATCCTGCGTATCCCCTACACGCATTCGGGCGTGCTCGCTTCGGCGCTTGCCATGAACAAGGAACGCTCGAAGCCGATGTTCCGCGCGGCTGGTCTGCCGGTCGCGGAAAGCGTTGTCGTTCCCCGCGAACAGGCAGCCTATGGCCATGTGATGGACCCGCCTTACGTGATCAAGCCGGTGAGCGAAGGCTCCTCTGTCGGCGTCTTCATCGTGCGCGAGGGCGACAATCGTCCGCCCGCCGAGCTTACTTCGCCCGAATGGAATCTGGGCGACGAGGTGATGGTGGAGCGTTATATCGCCGGCCGCGAGCTCACCTGTGCCGTGATGGGCGAGGAAATCTTCGGCGTGACGGAAATCATCGCGAACACGGCTTTCTACGACTACGAGGCGAAGTACCAGACGGGCGGCTCGCGCCACATCATTCCCGCGCCGATCGACGAGCATACCTACGCCGAGGTGCAGCGGGTGACGCTCGCCGCGCACAAGGCGCTCGGCTGCCGGGGCGTCAGCCGCGCCGATTTCCGCTTCGACGATACGCGGCCCGGCAAGCCCGAGCTCATTCTTCTCGAGGTGAACACGCAGCCCGGCATGACGCCGACATCCCTCGTACCGGAGCTTGCGGGCCTCGCGGGCTATTCCTATGGCGAACTGGTGAGCTGGATGGTGGAGGACGCATCATGCGACAGGTAAAGAGCCAGTCGCGTACCGGCGTCCGTGCGGCGCCTCGCGGCAAGACAATGAAGAAGAATTCGAAGGTTGCGCCAGGCAAGCGGCGCAACACAAGTGCGATGAGTACATTCGGCCGCCGCAGGGACCGCCCGGCGGGTCCTGTCGCGGCATGGATCGAGAATCTGCGCGAGGGCAATTTCGGCACGCGGCCTTTCGCCTGGGGAGCGGTCGCGCTCATCGCCGGTGTCATCGTATACGGCATCGTGATTGGCGGTCATGCGCAGGCGGCTGCCGATGCGGCTGACCGGCAGGTGAACCGCGTGCTCGCGCTTTCTGGCTTCTCCATTCAGGATGTCCGCGTGACGGGCAGGGCGCAAACGCGCAAGGAAGACCTTCTTGCCGCGGTGGGTGTCGAGCGGGGCGATCCGATCTTCGGCTTCGACACGGAAGCGGCGCGTCAGCGCATCGAACGGCTTGGCTGGGTCGGTTCGGCCACGGTAACCCGGCTTCTGCCGGATACGATCCGTATCGAGGTGAAGGAACGCGAACCTTTCGCGCTCTGGCAGCGCGGCGGCACGCTTTCGATCATCGATGCGGAGGGCCGCCCCATCACCGAGGAGGGCGTGCAGGACTTCGCCCATCTGCCCTTCATCGTCGGTTTCGGCGCGCCGCGCGAGGCGACTGCTCTTCTCAATCTCATGAGGGCGGAGCAGCCGCAGCTCCTCCAGCGCGTCCGCGCCTTCGTGCGTGTGAGCGACCGGCGCTGGAACCTCCGCCTTGAAAACGGCGTCGATGTGAAGCTGCCGGAGACGGGCGTCGAAAAGGCGCTCGCCGATCTCGCCGCCTATGACACGCAATACAAGATTCTGTCCCGGGACATCGTTTCCGTCGATCTCCGCCTGCCGGACCGCGTTTCGGTCGAGCTGACGGAGGGTGCGGCGACGAACCAGGGGATCGCGACGGAAGCGACAATGAAGAATGGCGCGGTGCGGACAGGCGTCACCTCGCGTGGAGGCAATACATGAACATGGTTTCTCTGGGTTCGAGGAGCTTTCAGGGCAGGCCGGTGGCGGCCGGGCGGTCGGGTACGATCGCCGCGCTCGATGTCGGGTCGAGCAAGATTTCGTGCTTCATCGCGAAGATCGAGCCGGGCCGGATGTCGAACGGCCATGCGCCGGTTCGGGTGATCGGCATCGGCCATCAGGTCTCGCGCGGCATTCGCGCAGGCGCCATCGTCGACATGGATGCGGCCGAAGAGGCGATCCGCGTCGCGGTCGACGCGTCCGAGCGCATGGCCGGGGTCACGATTCGCGAGGTCGTTGTCGGCTTCTCGGGTGCCGAGCCCAAGAGCCAGACCGTCGGCGTGCGGGCTTCGATCACGGGCGGGGAGGTGAGCGACGGCGACCTCTCGCGGCTCATCCATCATGCGCAGGCGAACTTCCAGCCTGAAGGCCGCGACGTCATGCATGCCATCCCGACCAATTATTCCGTGGACGGCAGCCGGGGCGTGCGCGATCCGCGCGGCATGTTCGGCGAAAAGCTCGGCGTCGAGGTTCACATGGTCAGCGTGCTGCGCGGGCCGCTCCGGAACCTCGAACTCTGCATCGAGCGTTGCCATCTCTCGGTCGCGGGGATCGCCGTGTCGCCTTATGCGAGCGGGCTTGCCTGCCTGGTCGAGGACGAGATGGATCTTGGCGTCGCCATGATCGACATGGGCGGCGGCACCACCTCGCTCGCAATCTTCTTCGAAGGCGCGATGGTCTACTGCGATTCCGTGTCAATCGGCGGGAATCACATTACTAATGACATTGCGCGTGGACTCTCCACACCGCTCGCGCATGCCGAGCGGATGAAGACTCTGTACGGGAGCGCGCTGGCGAGTCCTTCGGATGAAAGAGAGATGATCGACGTGCCGCAGGTGGGCGAAAGCGATACCGATTCGGCCAATCACATTCCGAGGTCGATGCTGACCGGCATCATCCAGCCGCGGCTGGAGGAAACTTTCGAACTCGTGCGGGACAGGATGGAAGCGAGCGGCTATGGCCGTCTCGCCGGGCGGCGTGTCGTTCTGACGGGCGGCGCGGCGCAACTCAACGGTGCGCGGGAACTTGCGGCCCGCATGCTCGACAAGCAGGTACGCGTCGGCCAGCCGATGCGCATTACCGGGCTTGCCGAGGCGACCGGGGGGCCTGCCTTCTCGACCTGTGCGGGCCTTCTCTCCTATTCGCAAATCTCTCCCCTCGAAGCCGCCGGCGCCGAAGACGACGCCGGGCAGGCCGCGGCGACCGGCCACTTCCGCCGGTTCGGACGCTGGCTGAAGGAGAACTTCTGATGAAACGCGCAAAACCGGGAACGACCTTCGTCGAACGTGCCCTGGGGCGGCTGGCGGCGCCGCCCGGCAGATGGGGCCTCAAACCGCCGCCCCGAAGATGCGCGGCGACCCCGACCCCGGTTTTCAAACTACGCCCCCAGGAGGCCACACAATGAGCATCAAACTTTCGGTTCCCCAGACGCAGGAACTCAAGCCCCGGATCACCGTGTTCGGTGTCGGCGGCGCGGGCGGCAATGCCGTCAACAACATGATCGAAGCCGGCCTCGAAGGCGTGGACTTCGTGGTCGCGAATACGGATGCGCAGGCGCTGGCGCTTTCCTCCGCCGAACGCCGCATCCAGCTCGGTGCGTCGATCACGGAAGGTCTGGGTGCGGGTTCCCGCCCCGAAGTCGGCTGCGCCGCCGCCGAGGAAGCGCTTCACGAGATCGTGGAGCACATCCAGGGCGCGCACATGATCTTCATCACCGCCGGCATGGGCGGCGGCACGGGCACGGGCGCAGCCCCGGTCATCGCCCGCGCGGCCCGCGAGCAGGGCGTGCTCACCGTCGGCGTCGTCACGAAGCCCTTCCAGTTCGAAGGCTCGCGGCGCATGCGCCTCGCGGAAGATGGCATCCGCGACCTGCAGCAATATGTCGACACGCTGATCATCATTCCGAACCAGAACCTCTTCCGGGTCGCGAACGAGAACACGACCTTCGCCGATGCCTTCGGCATGGCGGACCAGGTGCTGCATTCGGGCGTGGCGGGCATCACCGACCTCATGATGAAGCCCGGCCTCATCAATCTCGACTTCGCGGACGTTCGCACCGTGATGAACGAGATGGGCAAGGCCATGATGGGCACGGGCGAGGCCTCCGGCGAGAACCGGGCGATCGAGGCGGCCGAAGCCGCGATCTCGAACCCGCTCCTCGACGAAGTGTCGATGAAGGGCGCCAAGGGCGTCCTCATCAACATCACTGGCGGCATGGACCTCACTCTTTATGAAGTGGACGAGGCGGCGAACCGCATCCGTTCGGAAGTCGATCCGGACGCGAACATCATCGTCGGTTCCACCTTCGATACCTCGCTCGACGGGCGCATGCGCGTCTCGGTCGTCGCGACCGGCATCGAGGCGGAAGAAGCCCAGCTCGGCCGCCCGGAAACCCAGGCGCCCGCCCGTGCCGTGTCCGAGCAGCGTGCGGCTCCCCGCAGCACGGCGGCGACCTTCCCTGCGCAGGTGGCTCGTAACGCGAACCCCGTTCAGGCGCAGGTCGAGCGGATCGAGGAACGCATGGCTCCCGCCGCCGAGGCCGCCCAGCAGGCCGAACTCGGCATCGAGGAGGAGGCCGCTCCGGCGCCGCGTTCCTCCGGCCAGTTCGATCCGAAGGAATACGAAGCCGAGGTCATCATCCACAAGCCGGAACCCCGCCAGGCGGCCCGGCCGGAACCGGAAGCGCCCGTCGTGGCGGCGAGTGCCGTTCGCGCGGAGCCGAAGACACCGGCGCGGCCTTATATTCCGGGCGATCTCGACCGGGTGCAGAAGGGCGATCTGCCCTCCTTCCTTGGCCAGAAGTCGCAGCCCGTTCAGCAGTCCCGTGCCCCGAAAAAGGGCCCGAGCTTCTTCGAGCGTCTGACTGGCGGCCGCCGCAAGGAACAGGAAGAAGAGGCGGCTCCGGCGCCTCGCCGCGAGCCGACCGTGGCGCAACGTCAGGCCCGGGCCGAGCCTGCCCGCCAGGCGCCTGCCGAAACGGTCCGCCCGCAGCAGGAGAGCCTGTCGCCCTCCACGGAGAGCCGTCTCGTGCAGCCCTCTTATGAAGAAGAGCAGCTCGAGATCCCGACCTTCCTTCGCCGTCAGGCGAACTGACGAAGATCCTGCCGGTGCGCGCCGCCGGCAGGCCTTTTCGGGCACTTGAGACAGGGTAAACCCGTCCGTTCCGGAACGAATTTCCGGCGGGCGGGTTTTCCTTTTCAATCAGGGGGTTAACGACCAGCCCTGATCGTAACATTCAGTAAAAATCTGTTATTTGAGGGGGAATCGGGGCGCTGATAGAACCGGGTCAGCAGACCAGAGGGGGCAGGACTGCTGCGAGGTATGGAAAGTGTTTCAAGTGCCGAAATCCGAGTTCGAAACGATCATGCTGGAAAACGTCCGGCGCGATAGGCGTATCCGTGCGATCGCCTTCCCGCAGCTGACGGTCGTCCGGCCTGTCGTGATCGATGGCGTGGGGCTCCACAGCGGTGCGCCGATCCACATGGTCCTTCGTCCGGCGGAGGCCGATTATGGCGTCGTCTTCCGGCGTACCGATCTTGTGGCCCAGGGCCGCGAGGTTTCCGATATTCGCGCGACCTACGACAATGTCGTGAACACCATGCTCTCGACCGAGATCGGCAATGCCGCCGGTACGACGGTCAGCACGGTGGAACATCTCATGTCCGCGCTCTCCGCGCTCGGCATCGACAATCTGCTCGTTGAGATCGACGGGGCGGAAGTGCCGGTGCTCGATGGCAGCAGCGAAATCTTCATCGACAAGATCGAAGCCGTCGGCCTCGAGAAGCTCGACGCGCCGCGCAAGGCGATCCGTATTCTGAAGCCTGTCGTGGTCGAGGACGGCGCGAAGCGCGCCGCGCTCCTGCCGGGCGAGGGGTTCCGTCTTTCCTTCGAGATCGAGTTCGACAATCCCGTGATCGGCCGCCAGTCGATCGAGGCGGATCTGCACGATCCCTTCTTCGCCGAGGACATCCTGCGCGCGCGCACCTTCTGCCTGCGCCGGGACATCGAGGCGATGTGGGAAGCCGGGCTTGCCAAGGGCGGCTCTCTCGACAATGCCGTGGTCGTGGATAACGATCATGTCATGAACGAGGAAGGCCTGCGCTACGACGACGAGTTCGTGCGCCACAAGGTGCTGGATGCGGTGGGTGACCTCGCGCTTTCCGGCATGCCGCTCATCGGCCGCTACGAGGGCTCCCGCGCGGGACATGCCATGAACAACCGGGTGCTCCGGGCGCTCATGGCGGACCCCACGGCCTATGAGATCGTGGATTTCGCCGAAGCCCGCCACGCGCCGCTCATGCAGCGGGAAATCGCCATTCCGGCCGATTGATTACCGGCCTTGCCGATCATGAAAGGGCGTATCCACGGATGCGCCCTTTTTCCATGTTTTCTCCGCTTTTGCTGCGTTCCCCGCCCGTCATGCGGGCGCTATGGTCTCGACGCCCTTATTGGGATAGAAAAAGGCTCCGCGTCGGCCCGCTTTGGGGTCCGACTCGGCCAGAATGCGCGCACCGGCCGGCCGGTGCGCCCGGCACTCGAACGAACGAAATGGACTTTGCCCGAATGAGTGAGGCCAGGCTGCCCATCCGCCGTAACCCCGCCTTTTCCTTCCGCGCCATCCTGGCGGGCGTTTTCGCCCTCGCCATTACCGGGCTTGCGGGCTGCTCGTCCAATGACGACGAGCTCCCTTACGAGGAGCGGCCGGTCGAACAGATCTACAACAAGGCGATGGATCACATGGCGGCGGGGGAATATATCCCCGCGACCAAGGAGTTCGACGAGGTCGAGCGCCAGCACCCCTATTCGGAATGGGCGCGGCGATCGATGCTCATGGGCGCCTATGCCAACTACAAGGTCAACCAGTACGACGAAGCGATCCTGAGCGCCCAGCGCTTCATATCGCTGCATCCGAGCAACAAGGATGTGCCCTACGCCTATTATCTGGTCGGCCTTTGCTACTACGAGCAGATTTCCGACGTCGGCCGCGATCAGAAGATGACGGAAAATGCGCTCAACTCCTTCTACGAGCTGACGCGTCGTTTTCCGAACAGCGAATATGCGCGCGATGCGCGGCTCAAGATCGATCTCACGCTCGACCATCTGGCGGGCAAGGAGATGGAGATCGGCCGCTACTATCTGAACCGGCACGACTATATCGCCGCGATCAACCGCTTCCGCACCGTGATCGAGAGATACCAGACGACGACGCACACGCCCGAAGCGCTGGAGCGGCTCACGGAAGCCTATCTCTCGCTCGGCATCAAGACCGAAGCGCAGACGGCGGCGGCGATCCTCGGCTACAATTTCCCCGGCAGCGAGTGGTACGAAGACAGCTATGCGCTGCTGGCGGAACAGGGGCTTGAACCGCAGGAAAACAAGGATTCCTGGATCAGCCGCGCTTGGAACTCCGTTTTCTGATCTTTCGGCTTGCCATAGAAGGCGTGTTTCATGCTCGCCGCGCTGTCGATCCGTGACATCGTTCTCATAGACCGGCTCGAGCTTGCGCTCGACAAGGGCCTGTGCACGCTGACGGGCGAAACGGGCGCGGGAAAATCCATTCTTCTCGATTCGCTCGGTCTCGCGATAGGCGCGCGAGCCGATGCCGGTCTCGTGCGTCAGGGCGCGGAGCAGGGCAGCGTCACCGCGGTCTTCGATCTCGCGGGCGATCATCCGGCGCGTGCGCTTCTCGACGAAAATGGCATCGAGGCGGAAGGCGATCTCATCCTGCGCCGCGTGCAGACGAAGGACGGGCGTTCGCGCGCCTTCGTGAACGATCAGCCTGTAAGCGTCGGCCTGCTGCGCCAGCTTGGCGACATGCTGGTCGAGATCCACGGGCAGCATGACGAGCGCGGCCTTCTCGATGCCTCCGGCCATCGTGCGATCCTCGATGCCTTTGGCGGGCTCGAACCGAAGGTGCAGCAGGTGAGGAAGCTCCACGCCGCCGCTTCCGCCGCGCGCGAGGCGCTTGCGGAACATGAGGCGGCGCTGGCGAAAGCGAAGGCCGAGCAGGATTATCTCACTCATGTCGTCGGCGAGCTCGATGAGCTCGCGCCCGAGCCCGGCGAGGAGACGGCGCTTGCCGAAGAGCGCACGCTGATGATGCATTCGGAGAAGATTGCGGCCGATTTGTCCGAGGCCGAGCAGGCGCTTTCCGGCGATGGCGGGCTCGACGCGCGTCTCAACGTGGCGCTCCGCCGTCTTTCCCGCGTTGCCGAGCAGGCCGGCGGGCGGCTCGATGCTGCGATTGCCGCGCTCGACCGGACACTTGTCGAAGCGGCGGAGGCGCGCGATCAGATCGCACAGGCGCTGCGGGCGATGGAGTTCAATCCCGCGCGGCTCGAAGCCGTGGAGACGCGGCTCTTCGCGCTCCGCGCCGCTGCGCGTAAACATAACGTGCAGGTCGATAGTCTCGCCGCGCTCGCGGAAAAGCTGCGCGGCCAGCTTCAGGAAATCGAAGGCGGGGAGACGAAGCTTGCGGCGCTCCGCAAGGCGGCGGAAGAGGCGGGCGCCGCCTATCTTGTGGCGGCGAAGGCGCTCTCCGATGCGCGCATCAAGGCGGCGGCGAAGCTCGACAAGGAAGTGATGAAGGAACTCGTGCCGCTGAAGCTCGACAAGGCGAGCTTCAGGACGCAGGTCGATGTTCTGTCCGACGCTCAGGGCGGTCCCGAAGGTATCGATCGCGTGTCCTTCCTCGTTTCCACAAATCCCGGTGCGCCGCACGGACCTCTCATCAAGATAGCTTCGGGCGGCGAGCTTTCGCGTTTCGTGCTGGCGCTCAAGGTCGCGCTAGCCTCGCGCGGCAGTGCGCCGACGCTCATTTTCGACGAGGTGGATGCGGGCGTCGGCGGCGCGGTTGCCGAGGCCGTCGGCCTACGTCTCGCGGAACTTTCGCGCGAGGTGCAGGTTCTGGTGGTGACGCATTCTCCCCAGGTCGCCGCCCGCGCACGGCACCATTTCAGGATTTCAAAGGGCGCTGCCGGCGAAACGAAGGCGAAGAAGGACGCGCCGCTCGCGACGCGTGTCGAAACGCTGGACGCCGATGCGCGGCGCGAGGAAATCGCGCGTATGCTGGCGGGCGCGACCGTGACCGATGAAGCGCGTGCGGCGGCAGACCGGCTGATCGGAGGACACCCGTGAGCAAGTCCGGCTCCAGAAAGAAAAGCGAGGCACATGACGGCGGCGAGGCTCTGGCGCGCAAGCCCGTCGATCATCTCACGATGGACGAGGCCGCCGAAGAGCTCGAACGTCTTGCCGGGGAAATCGCGAAGCACGACAAGCTCTATTATCAGAAGGATGCGCCGCGCATCTCGGATGCGGATTACGACGCGCTGCGCAAGCGCAATGACGATATCGAGGCGCGCTATCCCGAACTCGTGCGAGAGGACAGCCCGTCCCGGCGCGTCGGGGCGGAGCCTGCGGAAGGTTTCGGCAAGGTCGTCCATTCCGTGCCGATGCTCTCGCTTGGCAATGCCTTTGACGATGACGACGTCACCGATTTCTGGAACCGTATCGTCAAGTTCCTGAACCTGAAGGAGAGCGACGAACTCGCCGTCACCGCGGAGCCGAAGATCGACGGTCTTTCCGCCGCGCTGCGCTATGAGAAGGGAAAGTTCGTTCAGGGTGCGACACGCGGCGACGGGCGCGAGGGCGAGAATGTCACAGAAAACATTCGCACCATCGCCGACATTCCGAAGACGCTGAAGGGCAAGAACATTCCCGATGTCGTCGAAGTTCGCGGCGAAGTCTATATGTCCCATGACGACTTCGCGAAGCTCAACGAGCGGCAGCGCGAAGCCGGCAAGCAGGTCTTCGCCAATCCGCGCAACGCCGCCGCGGGCTCGCTCCGCCAGCTCGATGCGAAGGTAACGGAAAGCAGGCCCTTGCGCTTCTTTGCCTATACATGGGGCGAAATGTCGGACATGCCGGCGGATACGCAGAGCGGCATGATCGAGACATTCGAGAAGTGGGGCTTCACGGTGAACCCGCTTTTCCAGCGTTCCACTTCGATCGAAGAACTCATCGCCTTCTATCACGACGTCGAAGAGCGCCGCTCCGAACTCGGTTATGACATCGACGGCGTCGTCTACAAGGTCGACCGTCTCGACTGGCAGCAACGCCTCGGCTTCGTCTCGCGTTCGCCCCGCTGGGCCATCGCGCACAAGTTCCCCGCCGAGCAGGCGACGACCGTTCTCGAGAAGATCGAAATCCAGGTCGGCCGCACAGGTGCGATGACGCCCGTCGCGCGGCTCACGCCGGTCACGGTCGGCGGCGTCGTCGTCTCGAACGCGACGCTCCACAATGCGGACGAGATCGAGCGGCTTGGCGTCCGCCCCGGCGACACGGTGGTCGTGCAGCGCGCGGGCGATGTCATCCCGCAGATCGTGCGCGTGGTGGAGGACCGCCCCCGGGGCAAGAAGAAGTTCGAGTTTCCGGACAAATGCCCCGAATGCGGCAGCCATGCCGTCCGCGAGATCAATCCCAAGACAGGCAAGCTCGATGCCGTGATGCGCTGTACCGGCGGCCTTGTCTGCCCGGCGCAGGCGGTGGAGCGTCTTCGTCATTTCGTTTCGCGCAATGCCTTCGACATCGAAAGTCTCGGCGAAAAGCAGATCGCTGCTTTCTACGAAGACGGGCTGATCGCGAAGCCGGACGACATCTTCACCCTTGAGGAGCGCGACGCGAAATCGCTCAAGAAGCTGAAGGACCGCGAGGGCTGGGGCGCTACCTCGGTGAAGAAGCTCTTCGAGGCTATCGACCAGCGCCGGGAGGTGGAGCTCGACCGTTTCATCTTCGCGCTCGGCATCCGCCATGTCGGCGAGACGAATGCGCGGCTTCTCGCGCGCAGCTACGGCACGCTCGAAAATTTCGAGGAACAGATGCTGGCCGCCGCCGACCCTGAGAGCGAAGCCCGCGCCGATCTTCTCTCCATCGATGGTGTGGGCGAGGTGCTGGCGGAGGCCATCACCGATTTCTTTGCCGAAAAGCATAATCGGGATGTGATCGAAGGTCTGAAGAAGGCTGGCGTGAAGGCCGTGCCGCTTGAGGCGCAACAGACGGATTCCCCCATCGCGGGCAAGACCGTCGTCTTCACAGGTTCGCTTGAGCGGATGACGCGCTCGGAGGCCAAGGCCCGCGCGGAGCAGATGGGCGCCAAGGTGTCGGGCAGCGTGTCCGCCAAGACGGATCTCGTCGTTGCCGGTCCCGGCGCGGGCTCCAAGATCGCCAAGGCGCGCGAACTCGGCATAGAGGTCATAGACGAGGATCAGTGGATGGAAATGGCCTCAAATTGAGGCCTTTTTCGCTTAGGCGATCTTAACCATCCTCCGGCGAAACTCGGCTCTTGCCATTGCAGGGGTTGGCGCCGCCAGCCGGGAGATCATGGAAGCCATTCTGTTTCTTCAGGAAACACTCATCCTCGACCAGCTCGTCTATGCGGCCGGGGTGGCGCTGTCGCGCGGCCGGGCCGGGACGGCGGAAGCCGCCGGTCTCGAGGTTGTGTCCCTTTCCGGCGAGGCCGTTCAGGATCTCGTGCCGGAATGGCGCGCGCTGGAGGAAAGAGAGCCTGCTGCTGCCACGGCTTTCCAGTCCTGCGATCTCATTCTTCACTGGGCGAGGTGTTTCTCGAACGAACGTAACGAGCTTCGCGTCGTCGCGGTTCGCGAGCGGGGTGAACTCGTGCTCGTCTGGCCGCTCGCTGTCGAGGCAGGGCCTTTCGGCCGGATCGCCTGCTGGGCGGGCGATCCCGTCGGGCAATATGGCGATGTCGTCGCGGCGCGGGGCGCCGCCTGCGAAGTCTGGATCGAAGCCGCCTTTGCCGAAATCGGCAGGTGGGAGAATATCGGTTTTCTCTGCCTGCGCGGCGTGCGCGAGGATGGTGCTATTGCCGAATGGCTTGCCCGGAAAGGCCGCCCCCTCGGCTCGCCCGAACAGGCGCTCGTCTTCGACGCGGCGCCCTTCGCCGACGCGGAAGCCTTTGCCTCCGCTCGCTGGCCGGAACTGAAGCGCAACCGGCGGCGCATGAAGAAGCTCGCCGAAATCGGAAATGTCGAGTTCGGCATCGCGGGGCCGGGCGAGGAGGCGCGGGCGCTCGTCGCGCGGGCCTTCGCCTTCAAGCGCGAGTGGCTGGCAGAGCGCGGGCTTTATGGCCGCGCGTTGATCGACAGCCGCACGGAAGAATGCCTGCTGGCGCTGGCCGGCGATCCGGCCTCCGCCATCGCCGTCTCCTCTCTGTCCGTAGGCGGAGAGATAGCCGCCGTCGAGATCGGCTTCCGGCGCGGCGGCCGGCACTATGCCTATATGGGAAGTTTCTCGCCGGCTTTCGCGAAGCAGGGCCCCGGCAATCTCACGACGGAGTTCACCATCCGCGATTGCATCGGGCAGGGGCTCGGCGAATACGATCCCTTGCCGCCAGCCGCCGACTACAAGCTTGCCTGGAGCAATGCGAGCGTGCCGGTGCACGACTATGGAATCGTGCTCACCTGGGGCGGCTATGTCGCGCTCGCCTGGGCGTCGATCCTGCGCCCCGCCGCAAAGGCGCTCTACGAAAAGCTGCCGCTCACCGTCAGGCGGTATCTGCGGAAGTAGCCCGCCCTTAAATCGCCCGCGTCGCTTCTTCGAGCCAGGCCTTTGTCTCCGCGTCGAGTCCGGGGGAGAGCGCCGCGCGCACGCGCGCGTGATAGGCGTTGAGCCAATCCGCTTCTTCGTCCGTCAGCAGGCGCCGTTCGACAAGCGCGAGGTCGATGGGCGCGAGCGTCAGCGTCTCGAAACCCATCATCATGCGTTCGCCGCCCTCGACGGGCGCGGGCGGCGTCACCACGACGAGATTCTCGATGCGGATGCCATAGCCGCCGGTCTTGTAGTAGCCGGGCTCGTTCGAAACGATCATGCCCGCGCGCAGGGGCACATGGCCCATCTTGGAAATGCGCTGCGGGCCCTCATGCACCGAGAGATAGGAGCCCACGCCATGGCCCGTGCCGTGGTCGTAGTCGAGGCCCGCCTTCCAGAGCGCCATGCGCGCGAAGGCGTCGAGCTGCGCGCCGGATGTGCCTTCGGGAAAGCGCGCGGTCGCGATGCCGATATGGCCTTTCAGCACGCGGGTAAAGCGGTCGCGTTCCTCCGCGCCGGGCGTGCCGATGGCGATGGTGCGCGTCACGTCGGTCGTGCCGTCCATATATTGCGCGCCGGAATCGACCAGAAAGAGCTCGCCGGAATTGAGCGGGCGGTTCGTCGCCTCGGTCACGCGGTAATGCACGATGGCGCCGTTTGCGCCCGCGCCGGAAATCGTGTCGAAGCTCACATCCTTGAGCTTTCCCGTTTCCGCGCGGAAGGCTTCGAGGCGCTTCGCCGCATCGATTTCCGTCACGCCGCCTTTCGGCGCTTCCGTGCCGACCCATTTCAGGAACTTCGTCAGCGCCTGCCCGTCGCGCAAGTGCGCCGCGCGCGTGCCCGCGACTTCCGCCTCGTTCTTGATCGCCTTCGGCAGTTCGCAAGGGTCGGTCCCGCGCTTCACTTCCGCCCCGGCCGCCTTCAGCCGCGCGTCGATCCATGAGGCGCAGGTCGCCGGATCGACAAGCACCGTCTTCTTCGCCTGTCCGAGTTCGTCAAGCCGCCCGCCCAGCGCCTCGCGCGGATGCACCGTCACGATATTGCCGAGATGGGCGCGCGCGGCATCGTCCAGCTTTCGCTCGTCGATGAAGAGTTCGGCATGGCCGTCCTCGTGCAGCAGCGCGAAGGAGAGGGGAAGCGGCGTATGCGGCACGTCCTGCCCTCGAATATTGAAGAGCCAGGCGATCGAGTCCGGCATGGTCAGCACCGCCGTGTCGGCATCGCTCACCATGAGGTCGGCGGCGATGCGGCGGATCTTCTCCGCCGCCGGTTCGCCCGCATATTCGAGCCCGTGCGGGTTCACCTTTGCCACGGGCGGTTCCGGCTGGTCGTCCCAGACCGCGTCGAGCGGATTGGTGTCGACCGGCACAAGCGTGCCGCCCGCGCGTTCGGCGGCGGCGCGGAGCCGCGCCACGGCGTCGATCGTGTGCAGCCAGGGGTCGTAGGCGAGCTTCGCACCCTTTGGCAGGTTCTCCTCGATCCAGCGCGTAGGCGGCTCTTCCATCAGGTGCTTCGCCTCGAACGTGTCGAGGTCCACCTGTCCGCGCACCTGCAGCGTGTAGCGCCCGTCGACGAAGATCGCCGCCTTGTCCTTCAGCACGATCGCCATGCCGGCCGAGCCGTTGAACCCCGTGAGCCAGCGCAGCCGCTCCGCATGGGGCGGCACATATTCGCCCTGGTGCTCGTCCGCACGGGGGATCAGGAATCCGTCGAGCCCGCGGCGGCGAAGTTCCTCGCGGAGCTTCGCGGCGCGTTCGATGCCGAGCGCCGGGTTGGCGCTGTCTTCATAGGTCTGGAACATGGCTTAAATCTATGTGTCGCCGGGCCGGACGGCAATGGCCGCCTAGTTCCGGCTGGGGTCGAGAAGCGGCACTGTCCACCAGCCGGAGGTGAGCAGCAGGCCCTCGCGTTCGAGGAGTTTCTTCTTTTCGGTATGGGCGTCCGGCGCGATGACGACGGATTGCGCCGCGCCCCTGGCGGCGGCCTGGGTCAGCGCCTCGCGCAGCAGGCCGCTTCCCGCGTCTGCCCAGAGCGTATCGTCGGCTACCGTGAAATCGTCGATGACGCAGGTCTTGCCGCCCGGCTTGTAGACGGGCGGGGGCTCCTGCAGCGACGCGATCAGGAAGCCGTTCACCGTGCCGTCCTCCCCCTCGCTTACCAGCGTGACAACGTCGTCCTTGCCGACAAGCATGGTGAACCAGCCCTCCGACATGGAGGCGCTGTCCTTCGCCTTGCGCCAGAATTGCGGCTGCCATTTGGCCATGCGCCGCCGCGCTTCCTCGACAAGTTTGACCATCGCCGGAACATCTTCCGGCCTTGCGTCGCGGATCATCGTCAGGCCTCCATGCGGAGCGTCACCCAGTCGCCCTTGGGTCTGCGGGAAACGAGTTTAAGGCCCTGCATGCGCATCGCGCCAGCAACCATGTTCTCCTGCGTGCGGAGTGTGCCGGAAAGGATCAATGTGCCGCCCGGCCGGAGATGCGCCCGGAATGCGGGCGCGAGCGAGACGAGCGGCCGCGCCAGTATGTTCGCGATAATGAGGTCGTAGGGCGCGCGGGCGCGGAGGTCCGGATGTCCGAAGCCCTTGGCGGTCAGCGCGGTGATGAAGGGGCCGACGCCATTCGCCTTCGCATTCGCCTTCGTCACCTCGACGGCGACGGGGTCGATATCGGAGGCGAGGACGTTCACCCTTGCGAGCTTCGTCACAGCGATGGCGAGGACGCCCGTTCCCGTGCCGATGTCGAGCACGTTGAGGGGCACGCCTGGCCGCACGAGTTCGGACACATATTCGAGGCAGCCCGCCGTCGTTTCGTGATGCCCGGTGCCGAAGGCCTGTCCGGCATCGACGAGAAGAGGGATCGCTCCGGCCGGCACCTTTTCAGCGTCATGGCTCCCATAGACGAAGAAGCGGCCCGCGCGCACGGGTTCGAGCCCTTCGAGCGAGCGTGTCACCCAGTCTTCGTCCGGCACCGGGTCGACATGGACGCCTTCGGCCTTCGCGCCTGCTTGCGTCTCGGCCCGCGCGATCAGCTCGCGCACCGCGTCTTCTTCCGGCTCCTCGGCATAGAGCGCCTCGACGCGCCAGAGCCCATGCGCCTCGACCTCGTTCCATTCGGATGCCGTTTTCACGAGCGGCGAGGAGCCCGGCTCCGCTTCCGTCGTCGAGACGGCCAGCACTTCCGGCCAGATCGCCGCCTCGAGCACATCGGAGAATGTTTCCGTCGCCTCGTAAGGCACGGTGAAGGAGAGCTTCCAGAGGGATGTCATGGTGCGTTCACACCCGTTCCAGAAAACTGTCGATCACCTTCTTGCGGCCCGCCTTGTCGAAGTCGACGGTCAGCTTGTTGCCGTCGATCTCCGCCACATGGCCATAGCCGAATTTCTGGTGGAAGACGCGTTCGCCATGAGCATAGCTCGCGGCTGAAGGGTCGGAGGTCGCGACGAGTTCTGCATGCGCCTCATAGGCGGGCGGCTTCGTCCGCATTTCAGAGTTCGCCTGCGCGCGCCGCCAGCCGGGGCTCGAATAGTCGCTGCCGCGCGCGAAGTCCTGCGCGAAGCGGCTCTGGCTGTAGTTCTGGTAGCTCGCGCCCGCCATCGCGCTTTCCGTCACTTCCACGTGATGTTTCGGCAGTTCGTCCACGAAGCGGGACGGGATCGAGCTCTGCCACAGCGCATGCACGCGGCGGTTTGCGGCGAAGGAAATATAGGCGCGCTGCTTCGCCCGCGTGATGCCGACATAGGCGAGACGGCGTTCTTCCTCCAGCCCCGCAATGCCGTTCTCGTCCAGCGAACGCTGATGCGGGAACAGGCCTTCCTCCCAGCCGGGCAGGAACACCGTGTCGAATTCCAGCCCCTTGGCGCTGTGCAGCGTCATGATGTTGATCTTGTCCGACGTTTCGTCCTGCTCGATCTCCATGACGAGCGAGATGTGTTCGAGATAGCCCGCCAGGTTCTCGAAATGCTCCATGGAACGCACGAGCTCCTTCAGGTTTTCGAGCTTGCCGGGCGCTTCCGCCGACTTGTCGTTCTGCCACATCTCCGTATAGCCGGACTCGTCGAGAATGATCTCCGCGAGTTCCGTATGCGGCATGCCGGGAACGAGCGCGCGCCAGCGGTCGGCCATCTCCACGAAATTCGCGAGCGCGCGCCGCGCGGCGGGCTTCAGTTCCTCGCTCGCCACGAGCATTTTCGAGGCGCGGAAGAGCGATGTGTTCTCCGCCCGTGCGAGCTTGTGGATCGTCTGCACGGCGACATCGCCGAGCCCGCGCCGCGGCCGGTTCACGATGCGCTCGAAGGCGAGGTCGTCGTCCGGTTGCGCGACGAGGCGCAGATAGGCATTCGCGTCGCGGATTTCGGCGCGCTCATAGAAGCGCGGGCCGCCGACCACGCGATAGGGAATGCCGAGATTGATGAAGCGGTCTTCGAATTCGCGCATCTGGAAGGAGGCGCGGACAAGGATCGCCATGTCGCGCAGCAGATGCCCGTTCCGCTGCAGCTGCTCGACTTCCTCGGCAACGGCGCGCGCTTCCTCTTCGCCATCCCAGTAGGAGGCAATCTTGATCTTCTCGCCTTCATTGTCGTTCGCCTCGGTCCAGAGCGTCTTGCCGAGGCGCTGTTCGTTCGCGGCGATGAGGCCCGAAGCGGCGCCGAGAATATTCGCCGTGGAGCGGTAGTTCCTCTCGAGGCGGATCACCTTCGCGCCGGGAAAGTCCTTCTCGAAGCGCAGGATGTTGTCCACTTCCGCGCCGCGCCAGCCATAGATCGACTGGTCGTCGTCGCCCACGCAGCAGATATTCCTGTGCTTCTGCGCGAGCAGCCGGAGCCACAGATATTGCGCGACATTGGTGTCCTGATATTCGTCCACCAGCATGTATTTGAAGCGCTCCTGATATTCGGCGAGCACTTCGGGGTGCGTCTGGAAGATCGTCAGCACTTCGAGCAGCAGGTCGCCGAAGTCGGCCGCGTTCAGCACTTTGAGCCGTGCCTGATAGGCGGCATAGAGTTCGCCGCCCTTGCCGTTGGCGAAGGCCTGCGCCTCTCCGGCGGGCACCTTGTCGGGTGTCAGCCCGCGGTTCTTCCAGCCATCGATATAGGAGGCGAGCTGGCGCGCGGGCCAGCGCTTCTCGTCGATGCCTTCGGCCTGGATGATCTGCTTCATCAGGCGCTGCTGGTCGTCGGCATCGAGAATGGTGAAGTCGGAGCGCAGCCCCGCGAGTTCCGCGTGACGGCGCAGCATCTTCGCGCCCAGCGCGTGGAAGGTGCCGAGCCACTGCATGCCTTCCACCGTGCCGCCGATGAGCATGCCGATGCGCTCGCGCATCTCGCGCGCCGCCTTGTTGGTGAAGGTCACGGCCAGCACCTGTCCAGGCCAGGCCTTGCGCATGGCGAGCAGATGGGCGAGGCGGGTGGTCAGCACGCGCGTCTTGCCCGTGCCTGCGCCCGCCAGCACCAGCACCGGTCCTTCAAGGCTTTCCACGGCCTCGCGCTGTTCCGCGTTCAGGCCTTCGAGCCAGGGCGCGTGCATGGCGCCCATCGCGCGCTCGCTGGTGCTCAGCTCGCTCGATGATCGTGCGGTCGTTTCCTCGGGGATGCTCCCGAGATCGAAGGGGTCACTCGTCATTACTCATCCGGATGTGAAGGGCGGGGCAGCCCGTGAGGCGAATCCCGTCCGGGCAGCATAACATGGGGAGGCGGAGCCGCCTTGCCCATGGGCCGGGGGCTCTCCGCTTGAGCCTCCACGGGGGCCATGCTAAACAGATCGGACAGTCTAAGTCCTTGTAATTTCATAAAAAAGAGGGGGCGGGGCGTGAGCGCGGGCAAGGACAGGCGCGCCGACGGTGCGCGAGAGGTCAACATGGTCGTGCTCTCCGTGCTGGCGCTCGCCGTGGGGCTCGCCACGGGCGTTGGCGCGGTGATCTTCCGCTCCATGCTGGTCGGTCTCCATAATCTCTTCTTTTTCGGCCAGTTCTCCCTCACGCCCACCTCCGGCGCGACCGGGCCGCTCAGCCCGCTGGGGCTTCTCATCATCCTCGTGCCGGTGGCAGGCGGGCTCGCCGTCGTCTGGATCACGCGCCGCTTCGCGCCCGAGGCGAAGGGCGGCGGCATAACGGATGTCATGGACGCCGTCTATCACCGCGAAGGAAAGATCCGCCCGCGCGTTGCCGTGGTGAAGACCATCGCCTCCGCCTTGTCCATCGGCTCCGGCGCCACGGTCGGCCGCGAAGGCCCCATCGTGCAGATCGGCTCGGCCATAGGGTCGGCCATCGCGCAGTTTTCGCATCTTCCGTCCTGGCAGCGCATCACGCTTCTTGCGGCGGGTGCCTCGGCGGGCATCTCGGCCACCTTCAACACGCCTCTCGGCGCGGTGCTTTTCGCGCTGGAACTGATCCTGCCGGAAATCAGCGCGCGCACCTTCCTGCCGGTGGTCATCGCCACTGGCGCGGCCACCTGGATTGGCCGTGTGGTCTTCGGCTCCTATCCCGCCTTCGTCCTGCCGGAGTTCTATTTCGCCGCTTCCGAGATGGATCACATCTTCAATCTCGGAGCCTTCGTCGTGCTTGGTCTTCTCTCCGGCCTCGTCGCCTGGGGTTTCATCCGCACGCTGCTCTTCGCGGGCGAGGTCATGCCGCGCCGCTTCCCGAACGAATATATGCGCGCCGCGGTTGGCTTCACCGGCATCGGCATCGCACTCTTCCTTTTCGCGTATTTCACCGGCCACTACTACATCATCGGCGGCGGCTACGACGCCATCGCCGCGATCCTCGAAGGTCATGTGACGACCTTTGCGCTCCTCGCCGTTCTCTGCCTTGCGCAGGTGCTCGCCACCTCGCTTTCCATCGGCTCTGGCGCGTCGGGCGGCGTCTTCGCGCCCATGCTCTTCATCGGGGCGGCGCTTGGCGGCGCCTTCGGCGCGCTTCTGCATCTTGTGGACGAGAGCCACGGCATCGGCATTCCCGACTATGCGATCATCGGCATGGCGGCCGTCGTTGGCGGCGGCACGGGCGCCGCCATGACCGCGATCACCATGAATTTCGAGATGACGCGCGATTACAACATCATCGTGCCGCTCATCATCGCCGTTGCCGTCTCCATCGGCCTTCGCCGCGCGCTCATGCGCGACAATATCTTCAGCGCCGAACTCGTGCGGCGCGGACGTCCCGTCCCGAAGGACCGCTATTCCAATCTCTATCTCGTGCGCAGCGCTCGCGAGGTGATGGATTCGAATATCGCCGTCATGTCGGCGGAACTGCCGCTTGCCGAAGCGGCGCAATGGGTCACGGAAGCCGGTATGCCGAATTTCGTCGTGCTGCAGAAGGAGGGCCGCATTCGCGGCGTGGTTTCGCTCGACAGCCGTATCCGCACGCCGGAGCTGCTGGGCCGCAAGCCTGAGTTTCTCTCCGACATGGCGATCTCCGACTACATCGTCGTGCGAGAGAACAACATTCTCGAAGAGGTGATGCGCCGCCTCGCCGAGCGCAACGCGAAGCTCGCACTCGTCGTGAAGGACAAGCCCGGCGTCCCGCGCCCCGCCGACGTCCTCGGCATCATCGGCAAGCCGCAACTCGCGGATGCAATCCTCAAGACGCAGATGCGTTGAGCGGAAGGCCGCTGCAGAAGACAAAAATAGGAGTGTCATCCCGGCTTTCGCCGGGATGACATCGGTGGGTGAGGGGGACCGGGCCGGGACGTCTGGAGAGGAAGAAAAAAGACCCTACTTCCGCCGGATCCCGATCACGTGCCCCGCCTGTTCCGGCCGGGCAAGGCTCGCATGCGCCTTCGCCAGCGCCTCGATCTTCTTCTGAGAGGCTTCGGGGAAGGGCGATGCGCGGCGCGTCTTCATGTCCACATGAATGCACATCTGCTCGCTCGTCGCGGCGAGGTAGCCCTTCTCCGCGTGATACATATGCGCGAAGACATGGATGCGTTTCGCGTCCGCGTCCAGCACCTGATAGGTGATGCGCACCTCGTCGCCCTCCAGCAATTCGTCGAGGTAGCAGACATGTACTTCCGCCGTGAAGCAGGAGCCTTCGCCCTGTTTCGTGTAGTCCCAGCCGATGCCGAGATCGTTGAACAGCTTGTCGAGCGACTGGTCGAACAGCACATGGTAGTAGGCCATGTTCAGATGGCCGTTATAGTCGACCCATTCATGTTCGACTTTGCGCAGCGGGCATTCGAAGGGCGCGGCGAGGGCGGTATCGGTCATGTCGTTCCTTCCCGGTCGTATTTTTCAGGCAGGATAGCAACCTTCCCGCGCTGAAAGGTTGGAAAAAATTGCGCTCCTTCGCGATTTTTCGGCGGCGCGCTTCGGTGCTACCCTGTTCGGCAAAGAGAGGAAACACCATGGGCGAAGCAGCGCGAACAGAGGGCAGGGAGGCGGCGCTCGCCGAACTCGGCGCGCTGCTCGGCGACCGTCTCACCACCGCGCAAGCCATTCGCGAAGCGCATGGGCGCGACGAATCCTGGCATCCCGTCGCCATGCCCGATGCCGTCGCCTTCGCGGAGACGACGGAAGAGGTCGCCGCCATTATCCGCATCTGCGCCGCACATGGTCTCCCTGTCATTCCCTTTGGTGCGGGCACTTCGCTCGAAGGTCATGTTTCCGCCGTTCATGGCGGGCTCTCTCTCGACCTCACGCGCATGGACCGCATTCTCGAAGTGAATGCCGAAGATCTCGATGTCCGCGTCGAGGCGGGGGTCATGCGCAAGGCGCTGAACGAGCATCTCCGCGACACGGGGCTCTTCTTCCCGATCGATCCCGGCGCGAATGCGACGCTTGGCGGCATGGCGGCGACGCGCGCTTCGGGCACCAACGCGGTGCGCTACGGCACGATGCGCGAGAACGTGCTTGCGCTGACCGCCGTCATGGCGGATGGCTCCATCATCCACACAGGCACGCGCGCGAAAAAGTCTTCCGCCGGTTATGACCTCACGAGGCTTCTCGTCGGCTCGGAAGGCACGCTCGGCATCATCACGGAGCTGACGCTCCGCCTCTATGGCATTCCGGAAGCTACGCGCTCCGGCGTCGTTCCCTTCCAGAGCATCGAGGGCGCAGTCGACGCCGTCATCGAGACGATCCAGTCGGGGCTCCCCATCGCGCGCATCGAGATTCTCGATCCGCTCTCGATCCGCGCTTGCAATGCCTATTCGAAACTCACGCTTGCCGAGGTGCCGACCCTCTTCGTGGAGTTTCACGGCACGGAAGCTTCCGTCGCCGAGCAGGCGGAGCGTTTTGCCGCCATCGCATCGGGCCATGGTGCGGGCGCCGCTGAGTGGGCGTCGAAGGCGGAGGATCGCACGCGTCTCTGGGAAGCGCGGCACAATGCCTATTACGCCGCGCTCGCCTATGCGCCCGGCAAGAAGGGCATGGTGACGGATGTCTGCGTGCCGATCTCGCGTCTCGCGGAAGCGATCTCGGGCACGCTTGCCGATCTCGAAACCTCCTTCCTCAAGGCGCCCATTGTCGGCCATGTCGGCGATGGCAATTTTCACATGCTGCTGTTGATGGACCCCTCCGATCCGAAGGACTTGAGCGAGGCGACGCGCCTCCACGATCTCATGGTCGCGCGTGCCCTCTCGCTCGGCGGCACCTCGACGGGCGAGCACGGCATAGGCGAGGGCAAGATCAAGTTCCTCGAAACCGAGCATGGCGCGGGCGTCGGCGTCATGCGCGCGATCAAGCAGGCGTTCGACCCGAAGGGAATTCTGAATCCGGGGAAAATTTTTTCCGCCTGATGCGGCTTATCCCCGCCCGTTTGTGACAGTCGCGCCGAAAACCGGGGATAAAAAATTTTCGGGGATTTCTTTCGGGGATTTCTTCGACCGGAACGAAGGCGGTTTATCCCCGAAAATCCGTTTGTAACGGTTTGATGACGTTTTGATGACGGTGGGGCGGGGTTATCCCCGCTTTCGTCTCAGTCGAGCGTCTGCCGGAAGCGGTTCAGCGAGACGATGGAGACCACCGTCAGGAAGGCAAGAAGGGCCAGGAGGTCCGGCGCGATTTCGCTTATTCCGTTCCCTTTGAGGAGTATCCCGCGCACGATCCGCAGAAAATGCGTGAGCGGAAGAACCTCGCCGAGCCACTGCGCCCAATGCGGCATGCCGCGAAAGGGAAACATGAAACCGGAAAGCAGGATCGACGGCAGGAAAAAGAAGATCGTCATCTGCACCGCCTGCAATTGATTGCGCGCCAGCGTCGAGAAGGTGAAGCCGACGGCGAGATTCGCGGCGACAAAGAAGAAGAGAACGAAGGCAAGCAGTCCAAGACTTCCCGCGATCGGCACATCGAAGAGCCAGTAGGCAGCCGCGAGCACCACGGCTGCCTGTATGTAGCCGACGATGATGTAGGGCAGGATCTTTCCCATCATCACTTCGAACGGACGCACCGGCATCGTCAGCAGGTTTTCCATCGTTCCTCGCTCCACTTCGCGCGTCATCGCGAGCGCGGTGAAGATGATCATGGTCATGGTGAGAATGACGCCGATCAATCCGGGTACGATGTTGAGTTCCGTGCGTCCTTCCGCGTTGTAGCGGCGATGGATGACGAGGTTTACCGGGTCTGGCGCGGGACGAAGCGAGGCGAGCGGTCCTTCGAGATCGCGGTTCAGTACCTGCGCCGTCAGCAATTGAATGCCCGCAACGGCATTGCCTGTCGCAGCAGGGTCTGTCGCGTCGGCATCGAGAAGCAGCTTCGGCCTCGCACCGCGTTGCAATTCACGGCTGAAGTCCGCCGGTATCTGCAGGACGAACTGCACCTTGCCGGTGCGGATCAGGTCATCCGCTTCCGCCGCCGTTTCGGGCTTCGCCACGATGTCGAAGTAATCCGAGTTCTCCATTCCCTTCACGATGCTTCTCGTAAAGACCGAATTGTCCTGCGCGAAAAGCGCTGTCGGCAGATGCTTTGGATCGGAATTGATCGCATAGCCGAACAGCACCAGTTGCATCACCGGAATGCCGAGCATCATCGCGAAGGTGAGGCGGTCGCGCCGCATCTGGATGAATTCCTTGCGGATCATCGCGGCAAGACGGGAGAACGAGAAACGTGCGGTCATGGCTCACCCGAAATTGTCCGATGCGCCTTGCATCATGTGGATGAAGACATCTTCGAGCGTCGGTTCGACCTTCTGCCAGTCGAGCCCCGCTTCGCCGCGCCACGGCGCCACTGCGGCTTCGAGCGCATTGTCGTTCGCGCCGCTCACGTGAAGCGTCGCGCCGAAAGGCGCCACCATCTCGACGCCGCTGCGATCCGCGAGTTCGCGCGCAAGGCGATTGATCTGGCGTTGCGAGTTGCTGCTTACGAGCCATGTCACGAGACCCGACTGACGGATGACTTCATTCACCGTGCCGCGCGCGAGAAGCTTTCCATAGGCGAGATAGCAAATCTTGTGGCAGCGTTCCGCCTCGTCCATGTAATGCGTGCTGACGAGCACGGTGAGACCGTTGTCGGCGAGCTGGTGAATCTCGTCCCAGAAATCACGCCGGGCCTTCGGGTCGACGCCCGCCGTCGGCTCGTCGAGGAGCAGCAGTTTCGGTTCGTGCATGATCGCGGCGGCAAGTGCTAGACGCTGTTTCCAGCCGCCGGACAGCGCGCCCGCAAGCTGGTTCGCGCGCGTTTCGAGGCCCAGTTTTTCGAGTGTTTCTCGCACCGCCTGTTTCGGCTTCTTCAGTCCATAGATGGATGCAACGAAGGCGAGGTTTTCGCGAATGGAGAGATCTTCGTAGAGGCTGAAGCGCTGCGTCATGTAGCCGACCTTCAGCTTGATCTTCGCGCTGTCGGAAATGATGTCATGGCCGAGGCAGGTGCCGGCGCCCGCATCCGGTGTCAACAGCCCGCAGAGCATGCGGATCGTCGTCGTCTTTCCGCTGCCGTTCGGTCCGAGAAAGCCATAGATCTCGCCTTCCGCCACCTGCATGTCGATGCCGTCCACCACCTTCGTCTCGCCGAAGCTTTTTGTGAGGCCCTGCACGTCGATGATGAGGGGCGCGTCGGCGGCGGGTTCGGCGTGGTGGGTCTGGCTCATGGGCGTTCACTCGGGATGTTGCGCGGGGAGCGAAACGGTAACGGGCTGGCCGGGGTGGAACGCTTCCGGATTGTCGTCCGGCGTCGCCTCCGCCATGTAGACGAGCTTCTCCTTCGACTGGTCGCTATAGATGACGGGCGGCGTGAACTCCGCCTCGGTCGAGATGAAGCGGATCGTGCCGGTCGCGTTTTCGGGGCAATCGCTGCAGGCAAAGCGTACCTTGCCGCCTTCCTCGATGTGACCGAGTTCCGCTTCCGGTACGAAGAAGCGCACCTTTATGTTCCGGGGCGGGAGAAGCGAAACGATTGGCTGGTTCGGATTGGCGTACTCTCCCTCGCGGAACATCACGTCCTGGACGATGGCGTCTGCAGGCGCGCGGCCTTCGCGCCGGGAGAGCCGCCATTCGGCCTGTGTGATAGCAGACGCGGCGGCGAGCATCGCGGCGCCAGCGCGGTCGCGCCGCGCATGCGCTGTATCGACTTCCGCCTGCGCGACATTGCGTTGCTTGCGAAGCGCGAGCTTGCGTTGATATTCGAGTTCGGCTTCGCGCAACGTGGCTTTCGCTTGCGTCAGGTTCGCCTGTGCGCTTTCAAGCGCGGCCTTTTCGACCGTAGTTTCCAGTTTGAAGAGCAGGTCGCCGCTCCTCACGCGGTCGCCGCGCTCGACGGCCAGTTTTTCCACGATGCCACCATCGACGGGCGCGACGCGCACATAGTCGCCCTCGGCATAGCCTTGCCATGTGTTTTCAGGGCGTTCGTTGCATGCCGTGAGAAGAAGCGCGGCCCCGCAGGCGAACAGGAGGGAATGGAGGCGCATCGTTCAGGCCTCCCTGTCCGCTGCGAGGCCGCGCGCGACGAATTCCGCATGGGCGGTAAAGAAACCGTCTGGATCGAAAAACGGAAGTTCGCCGAATGTGTTTCGCGCAAGCGTGTTCATGAGAATGGGGAAGATGATTTCTTGTGCCGCCGCTTCGACATTGCATTCGCGGAATTCGCCGCGCGCGATGCCGCGCTCGATCACGCGAGAAAGGTTCGCGAAGCCGCGCAGGATGACGTGGTCGCGATAGAATTCGCGGATCTCGGGGAAGTTCGATGACTCGGCGAGGATGATCTTCGCGAGCGCAGGAAGTTCCGTTCCCGTCGCGATCTCCTTCAGCTTGCCGATCATGAAGTTCAGCAGGTCCGCGCTCGGTCCGTCGTAAGTGTCGAGAAGGCGCTCCATCTCGTCGAAACGGGGCGTCGCGATCTCGCGCACGATGGCTGCGAAGAGATCCGCCTTGCTGTCGAAATAGAGATAGATCGTCGCCTTGCTCACGCCTGCCGCTTCCGCGACTTCCTCCAGCCGGGCCGCCGCAAATCCCTTGTTTGCAAAAATCCTGAGACCCGCCGCCATGATTTCGGCGGGTCTTTCCTCCTTGCGACGCTGGAATTTCTGTTCCTGAGCGGGGGCGGGCATTGGGCAGTTTTCTCTTTCCAGTAAATAACTGACTAGTCAGTTATTTACTCCCATCGAATCCGGACGTCAATTGGCGCGACAGCCCTGCCAAATAGACAATGAATATCAATGACTTGACTGAGGTGCGCTCGTTCGGCGCCTTGCCGGTCATGGACCGAAGGTATGCCGGGGCCCGCGGGGCGGGGACAAACTGGCTGCGAAAGGTAGCTACCCCTCTTCAGTCGCCGTCCTTGCCGTCGGGAGTGTCGGTGCCGGAAGGTTGTATCTGCTTTCCTTCCAGCTCGCGGCGGCGGCGTTCTTCCTCAAGCTTCGCGCGCTTCTTCTGGGCGCCCGAACGCCCGAACTTAACCCTGTTGGCGGCGGCGGTTTCTTCTTTCCGTTTTTTATCGGCGCGCTTTTCTTCTTCCCGCCGCGTTTTCCTGAATGAGGCGAAATTCACTATATTTCCGCGATCCGAATCCATAATTTGCCTGCCATGTGCCGTCGGGCGGCCTGCCGCCTTCGCTTTCATGCGAGACTAGGCCAAAGGTGGTTTGCAGGAAACGGGGGTGGAGGTGTGCCGTCCCTGCATCCGGCCTTGCCGAGTTGGAGAGACTGTTGAATTCGATCCTGACCTATATCGCGGGGCTGCTCGTCCTTCTGCTTTTTGCGGCCCTGGTGGGACCAAGCCTTGTCGATTGGAACCAGTTTCGCCAGGAGATCGAAGCCCAGGCAAGCGAAGCGACCGGGCGGCCGGTCAGCATCGGCGGCGATATCCGTTTTCGTATTCTTCCCGCGCCGCATCTGACGCTTGGCAAGATCAAGATCGGTCAGAATCCGGAAGCCAATTCTCTTCCTTCCGACCTCAACTTCGCCACCTTCGCCGAGATCGACGGAGAGGTCGCGCTCGCCCCGCTTCTCAGCGGGGATATCGAGATCACGAGCGTTCGCATCGTTGATCCGGAATTCAATCTGGAAATCCTGCCCGATGGTTCCCCCAACTGGCGCGGTTTCGCATTTGCCGAGAACATGCCGGATGAAGGAATGTTCTCGCTTGCCTCGATCAGTCTCGAAAAGGCGAGCTTCGTCAACGGAACCGTCAACTACCGCAACAGGCTCAATGGACGAAGCTGGAAGGCGGAAGAGGTCACGGGCGAGGTCGTCGCAACCTCCCTGCTGGGGCCGCTGCGTTCCGAATTCACGGCAAAGGTCGAAGGCGCCCCTCTTTCCGTTCGCGTTGGGCTTGGCAATTTCGGCGGGCAAAAGGCGTTCCGCGTCACGACTGAAGTCGACGCGCAGGATAGTCCCCTTACTTTCCTCTTCTCCGGCGTTGCTACGGAACTTTCGCTTGCGGCGCGCCTCGATGGAAACGCCCGGTTCGAATATGGGGCGGATGAGAGCGGAAAGAACGCGCCGATGAAGGCTGTTGCCGGCCTCGTCATCGATACGCGCCAGGCAACCTTGCGGAATCTCGCAATCGAGATGAGCGGAACGACTCTTGGCGGGTCAGCCGAATTCAGATGGGACCGGGCACCGTCCTTCTCCGCACGGCTTGCGTCGGACAGTTTGACGCTGGACCCTCTTCTCGACCTTGCCGGTTCCGGAAAACAGGAGGATGTCGCACCTCTCGAAAGGCTTTTTTCTCTTCCCCTTCCAGCCGGCCTGAGCGGCGATCTCGATATCGAGACGGCTATTCTGCGCCTTCGCAGCACGGTCATTCGCGATATGAAGATCGATTTGACATTGGCGGATGGCGAGATTGCCGTCGAGACGATGGAGGCAACTCTCGGCGGCCCGACAAGGATCGACGCGCAAGGAACATTGCGTTCCGTTGAGAATGGACTCCGTTTCGACGGAAAGGCCAGCCTCGATAGTGCGAACCTTCAAGGCCTTGAGCGATGGATTGCCGATACGCAAGGCGTCACGCGCGATACCGTTCAATCGGGCTCGCGAGGATATCCCTTTGCGGCGCAGGCCACGCTTCGACTTTCCTCCGGTGAATATGTCTTTTCGGATGTCGAGGCGGCTTATGCGCGGAAGCTCGGAACGCCGCAGCTTCGCGGTGAGATCGCTTATCGCAATACCGGCGAGAGACCACTCATCGATGCGACCCTCGACATTGCGGATTTCGATTTCGATCCACTTTTTTCTCTCGTTCCCGAAGGTGGCGATCCATTCGCCTTCTTCCATGCCAACGATATTGCGTTGCAGTTCAATGCCGGGAAGTTGGGGCTCCTTGGGCAGACCTATGGCGACGTTCATGCCTCGCTTGAGCTGGATGCAGGAAGGCTTCTCGTGTCGAAGTTCGATGTCGGTGATGCCGTCGGTGCTCGCCTTTCCTTCACTGGCGATCTCACTGGCGTGACCACCGGCAAGCGCGACGACGTGCGCGGCACATTCTCAGGCACGATCAAAGCTGATCGCTTTGGCGGCTTGCTCGGTGCAGGCGGTATCGAGGTGCCGAACGTGGAGGGGCCGGTGGACCTCGTTGTCACCGGGACATCCGGAGAGGCAGATGACAGCAACTCGCGCGTCGACACGCTGACGCTGAAGGGTTCCGTTCGCGGCAGCTTGGTGGACGGTGTCTTGAAGCGTCTCCATGAAGGCGATGGCCAGATCGAAAGGCTGGATATAATCGGCAATGCCGTCAATGAAGAAGGACGGGTATTACTGGAGCAGCTCGGCCTCTCTCCACGTGATGGGCTTGAAGGGTCGGGCATGGTTTCCGTGCAGATGAATGGTGCGGAAGGAAGCTACGAGGCGAATTTCCGCGTCAACGTGAACGGCACCACACTGACGGCGCGCGGCAGCGTTCTCAATCCTTTCACGTCTCTAGAATTCGACGGCCGGGCGGAGATTGCGGCCTCGGGTGTCATGCATGTTCTGGGTGCTTTCGGTGCGCCGGATGCACTTGCGGACTGGATCGGCGAACAGGCGGGCGGCCCGGGTTTTGTTTTTTCCTCCGATGTCGTCTGGGACAAGGAGAGCCTTGCGCTCAATGGCTTCGAGAGTGTCGCGGGCAGTTTTCGTCTTTCCGGCGATGCTCTCTGGCGCGCGGGCGAGGGCGACCGGCTGCCTCGCCTGACAGGTGCGTTCGAGAGTAATGCCGTCGATCTCACATCGCTGGTTTCGAACGGGGCGGAGGACGGTGAACGCTGGCCGGCGCAAGCTCTCGACTGGTCGCCGCTTTCGGCTTTCGATGCCGACGCAGAGCTCAAGATCGCCCGCCTGTCGCTCGGTACACTTACGGCGTCGAATGTAACGAGCCGCATTGCCGTGTCTCATGGTGTGTTTACGGCCTCGCCCTTTTCAGGCGATTTCGCGGATGGCCGTCTCACGGCCGGCGTGCGCGTCGAAGGCGGCGAGGGCGAGCCGGGCATAGGACTTACCTTCCTTGTCGAGGAAGCCAGTCTTGGACAGACTTTTTCGCAGGCCTTCGGTGCATCGCCTGGCAGCGGGCGGCTTACCTTCAATGCGCAATTGCAGGGACAGGGGCGTAGCTGGCTGGCGCTCGTTTCGTCAACGAACGGAGTCGGAAAGTTCGAGGTGAGCGATGCGACGATCCGGCCTTTCGATCTCGAAGGATTCACAGAGGCTCTGTCCGGCCTCGTTTCGATCGAGGCTTTCCCCGAACTCATTTCGGAAAAGCTGTGGCAGGGAGAAACATCGGCGAGCGGTATAGGCGGTGATTTTACGATGGAAGAGGGCGTCCTCAGGTTCGAGGATGGAATGATCGAACTTGAAGGCGGCGCAGGCGAGATAACCGCTAGCTACGATCTGCCTAGGCTTGCGTCCCAGGCCGATATGACGGTCAAGCCTTCGCGGCCCGATGGCGCGCCCGCCTTCAGCGTCTTCGCGCGCGGGCAGGGTAGCGGCATGAGCGTCGAGACAGACACGATCGCGCTTCAGGATTTTACCGCAAAGCGTATTCTTTCCCGCAATCTCAAGGAAACGGGTGCTGAGGTACCCGAAGAGCTGCGGAATCTGATGGATCTGCCCCCGGCCGGGGCGAGTAGCGGTACCGCGACGCCGATGCCGCGCCCAGCCACAGGCAACTGAGGTTTCAGTTATCCGTATCGCAGGAAGATGGCCTACGCTTCTTGACGGCATCGAGTACGTAGACGCGAATGGCGGAAGAGAGGCTTCCTTCACCGCCGCGGCTCGTGTCGATCCTCCGGACGAGTTCGTTCACGGAGGTTTTTTCCGTACAGGCGAGCTCCTTCAACGTGTCCCAGAAGGGCCGTTCCAGAGAGATCGACGTGCGATGACCGGCGATGGTCACCGAGCGTTTGATTTCGCCCGTGCGTTTCTCGCCGCTCATCTCAAGCCTCCGGTTTACTCCGGCGCGATCATTTTTTCAGGGCGGACGACCGCGTCGAATTCCTCGTCCGTCACATAGCCGCCACCGATAGCTTCCTCGCGGAGCGTCGTACCGTTCTTGTGCGCGGTCTTGGCGATCTTGGCCGCGTTGTCATAGCCGATCTTGGGCGCCAGAGCCGTCACGAGCATCAGCGAGCGTTCGAGCGCCGCCTTGATGTTGTCCTCGCGAGGCTCGATACCGACGACGCAATTGTCGGTGAAGCTCACTGCGGCGTCCGACATAAGGCGAACCGATTGCAGGAAGTTATAGGCCATCACCGGATTGTAGACGTTGAGTTCGAAATGGCCCTGGCTGTCCGCGAAAGTGAGCGTCGCGTGATTCCCGAAAATCTGGGCGCAGACTTGCGTCATGGCCTCGCACTGGGTCGGATTCACCTTGCCCGGCATGATCGAGGAGCCGGGCTCGTTCTCCGGCAGCGCCAGTTCGCCGAGGCCTGAACGCGGGCCTGAGCCAAGAAAACGGATGTCGTTAGCGATCTTGAAGAGTGAAGCGGCGACCGTATTGATCGCGCCATGGCTGAAAACCATCGCGTCATGCGCGGCGAGCGCTTCGAACTTGTTGGGCGCCGTCTTGAATGGAAGTTTCGTGATCGCTGCGATCTTCTCCGCGACCTTCTCGGCGAAGCCGACCGGCGCGTTGAGTCCGGTGCCGACTGCCGTGCCGCCCTGTGCGAGTTCCATCAGCTTCGGCAGCGTCTGCTCGATGCGGGCGATGCCATTGTCGATCTGCGCCGTGTAGCCAGAGAATTCCTGACCGAGCGTCAGCGGCGTCGCATCCTGCGTGTGGGTACGGCCGATCTTGATGATGTGGTTCCAGGCCTGCGCCTTGTCATTGAGCGCATTGCGCAGCTTCTGGAGCGCGGGGATCAGGCGGTGGTGGATTTCCTCCGCGCAGGCGACATGCATGGCCGTTGGATAGGTGTCGTTGGACGACTGGCTCATGTTCACGTGATCGTTCGGGTGAACGGGCTTCTTGGAGCCCATCTCGCCGCCGAGGATCTCGATGGCGCGGTTCGAGATCACCTCGTTCGCATTCATGTTGGACTGGGTGCCCGATCCCGTTTGCCAGACCACAAGGGGGAAGTGTTCGTCGAGCTTGCCCTCGATTACCTCCTGAGCGGCCTGGACGATGGCCTTGCCGACTTTCTCGTCGAGGCGGCCGAGTTCCATGTTGGCTTCGGCAGCGGCGCGCTTCACGATGCCGAGCGCGCGGACGACAGGAAGAGGCTGCTTTTCCCAGCCGATCTTGAAGTTGCCGCGCGAGCGTTCGGCCTGCGCACCCCAATAGCGGTCGGCGGCCACTTCGATGGGGCCGAATGTATCGGTTTCGGTACGGGTCTTGGTCATGGCGAGGCGCTCCAGAAAGGCTTTCCGCCGCAGGCAGGGCGGGAGAATTTCGACGGGCGCCGGTTTAGCATGGGGGGCGGCTGAACGCCAAGGCGGAGGGAGGCTGGGCCCCTTTACTTCTTGCGGAAGGCGTCCAGGCTCACGACTTCGCCAGACGCATCGGTGGCGGGTTCTTCCGGGGCGGAGGGTTCCGTTGCGGGTTTTACCTCTGCCTCGCCGCCAGCGCCCTCGGTCTGGAACTGCAAGCCGAACTGCACGCTCGGGTCGAAGAAGCCTTGTATGGCGGAGAAGGGGATGACGAGGTGTTCGGGAACCTTGTTGAAGGTGAGGTCGACCGAAAACCGGTCGTCGCTTACCTCCAGGTTCCAGAACTGGTGCTGCAGCACGATCGTCATTTCTTCGGGGTATTGTTTGCGCAGCTTTTCAGAAAGCTCGACGCCCGGTGCGTTGGAGCGGAAGGAAATATAAAAGTGATGCTCGCCGGGAAGGCCCTGATCGCGCGCGATCTTCAACGCGCGGCGCACGACGCCTCTCAGCGCATCCTGCGCCAGCATGTCGTATCGCATAAGGTCTTCGGCCACTTCGTACTCCCTGAAAGGCGAGTCGTTTTCTTTTGCGATTCAAGCAGCGTTTGACGGCGAAATCCAGACGCGAGCGCCGGAAAGCGGTCCATTCGCCGCGGAGATTCCGATCCGTGTGGCGAGAACGACACCTGCGCCGGCCAGGAGCGGTATTCACTACGCAAAAATGGAAGTGGGGGCTTCTGTTGCCAGGTGCCCCCGAACCCCGCCTTACCCGGCTAAGGGCAAGGGCTTAAATCGAGGTTGTCGCACTGCTTAAGCAGCGAGACGCGCCTCAGCATAGTTGTCGTTGGCAACTATCAAACGGCCCGATAACGGCGGAACCATGCCGGGCAAAAAGACTGTCTTTACACCCTCGTCGATCCTGTTTCGCCCCCAGGAGCCCTGCCATGACAGGGGAAATCTGGTGGAGGCGCCGGGTACCGCCCCCGGGTCCGAATGGCTTATTACACAGCCCGTTTATCGCCATAGCCGAGCGGGAAATCCCGCCGGCACCTCTAATATAGGGCGGAAATTCCTTATTTGAAGTGTATTCCGCGATTACCCCTGCGGCAGGTTCTCGCGGAAGAAGCGGATCGCGTTCCCGCCCATCACTTTCGATATTTCTTCTTCCGTGAAGCCTGCGTTGAGCATCTCCGCCGTCAGTACCGCCAGTTCCGAGGTATCGAAGGCGACAGGTACGGCGCCGTCATAGTCGGAACCGAGCGCGACGTGATCGATACCGAGGAAATCCACCGCGAAGCGAATCGATCTCACGATCTCGGCCGGGGACGTGCCGCAGGCAGCGCCTTCCCAATAGCCGATGCCGACAAGGCCGCCCGTGTCCGCGATCCGCTTCATCAGCGGGTCCTCCAGATTACGCGGGCTTTCGCAGGCGCCATACAGGCCTGTATGCGAAACGACCACCGGACGCTTCACCATGTCGAGCGTGTCGCGCACGACTGCGGGGGAGGCATGGGCAAGGTCGATGATGATCTTGCGGCGCTCCATTTCGCGCACGGCTTCCCGGCCGAAATCGGTGAGGCCCTCGCCCGAAAGGCCATGCAGCGAGCCGCCCAGTTCATTGTCGAAGAAATGGGTGATACCCATCATCCGGTAGCCCGCATCGTAGAGCGTTCCGATGTTCTCGATCTTTCCCTCAAGCGGATGTGCGCCCTCGATGGCGAGAAGGCCGCCGACGGGGGAGGAACCGCCGCCACGCCGCTCGATCAGCCGGTCGATATCGGCTGCGTTCCGCACCACCATCAGCTTTTCCGGTGCGCGGCTTTCCGCGTCCTTCAGTTTCTCCGCCTGATAGAGGGCGCGCTCAAGCAGGCTGTCCCAGGTGCGGCTCGGCCAGCGCTGCACGGTGGCGAGCAGGGTAATGATGTCGCTGTCCCCGCTCGTTCCCTCATATTGCTGGTCGTAGGGCACCTTGGTCACGGCTGAGAAAACCTGCAGCGTCACATTGCCTTCCGTCAGCCGCGGTACGTCGACATGGCCCCGGCTGCTGCGCTCCAGCGGGTCGCGCGCCCAGAGCAGCGTGTCGGCATGAAGGTCGACCACGGAAAGACCGTCATGCATCGCCTGCGCGGCTTCGGACACCTCATAAGGGTCGTGATCGGCTACGCGGTTGATGTTGCTCTCCAGAATGCCGGGCAGCAGGAAGAAACCGAGCGCGGCAATAATGAGGAGGGCGATGGCGATCCCACCAAGGATACGCTTCATGGGGGTCTTCTCCCTTTTCGTTTTTCTTTTCGCTTCAGGGGGCGAAACCTGCCCCGTCGCGGCGCATTCTGTCCGGGCGGGACGCGCTTGGCCAGCTTTGGTTGACCTCGCGGAAAAGGCCATTCTTTTGCTGTGGACAACTCATCTGCCGGTCCAGGCAAGGTGGCGGGGAGGGGGGCTTCCGGCTAGACTGGCCTAACGAATCTCAGGAACCGCAAATGCAGCAATATCTCGACCTCATGCGCCTTGCGCGCGACACGGGCGTGACCAAGACCGATCGCACGGGAACGGGCACGCGCAGCATTTTCGGCCATCAGATGCGCTTCGATCTCTCGGCGGGCTTTCCGCTCGTCACGACGAAGAAGCTTCATACAAAGTCGATCATCCACGAATTGCTCTGGTTTCTCTCCGGCGACACGAATATCCGCTATCTCAAAGCGAACGGCGTCAGCATCTGGGACGAATGGGCCGACGAAAACGGCGATCTCGGTCCCGTCTACGGGCACCAGTGGCGCTCCTGGCCGACGCCGGATGGCGAGAAGATCGACCAGATCAGAAATCTTCTCGACCAGATAAGGAACAATCCCGATTCGCGCCGTCTCATCGTTTCGGCATGGAACGTCGCGGATGTCGACAAGATGGCGCTGCCGCCATGCCACTGCCTGTTCCAGTTCTATGTGGCGGAGGGAAAACTTTCCTGCCAGCTCTATCAGCGTTCGGCGGACATCTTTCTCGGTGTGCCTTTCAACATCGCTTCCTATGCGCTCCTCACCATGATGGTGGCACAGGTGACGGGGCTTGAGGCGGGCGAGTTCATCCACACATTCGGCGACGCTCATCTCTATCTCAATCATCTGGAGCAGGCGGACAAGCAGCTCTCGCGCGAGCCGCGAGCCCTGCCGGTGCTGCATATCAATCCGGATGTGAAGAGCCTCTTCGATTTCACCTTCGACGATTTCAAGCTCGAGGGTTACGACCCGCATCCGCACATCGCGGCGCCCGTCGCCGTTTGAAGGTGCGCGGTTTGATGCGTCTTCACCAGCGCATTCTCACCGTGCTTCTTATTGTTGCGGTGCTGCTGCTCGCGGCCTTCGCCATGTGGATCATATTGTTGCGCCTTCGTCCTCTCGATCCGGAAGGGCTGCGTGCTCCGGCAATCGTATCGGAACTTGAAATCGAAGGGGCGAATGCATGACGATCCACGTTTCCTTCGTCGTCGCCATTGCGGATAACGGCGTCATCGGCCACGACAATGACCTGCCCTGGCGGCTTTCCGGCGATATGGCGTTCTTCAAGCGTGTCACGATGGGAAAGCCCATCATCATGGGCCGCAAGACCTGGGAGTCGCTGCCGCGCAAACCTCTCCCCGGCAGGCCCAATATCGTGGTCACGCGTAATGAGGATTATCGCGCCGAAGGTGCGGAGGTCGTCACCTCGGCGGAAGCGGCGCTAGCGCGCGGGCGCGAACTTGCGGAAGAGCTTGGCGTCGATGAAATCGCCGTCATCGGCGGCGCCCAGCTCTATGCCGAGACGTTCGATCATGCGACGCGCCTCTATATCACCGAGGTCCACGCAGAGCCGGAAGGCGATGTCAGCTTTCCAGCCTTCGATGTGTCGCGCTGGCGCGAGGTTTCGCGGGAGCGTCACGAGGCGGGCGAAAAGGATAGCGCGGCATACTCCTTCGTTCTTTACGAGAAGCGCGATTGAGTTTCACGGCCCGCCGTCCCACAATGCCTGCCTCGGCTTTTCAGTTTGAAACGGAGACGGCAGATGGACGTGCGTGCGGCGGTAGCCTTCGAGGCGGGCAAACCTCTCGAGATCGAAACGGTACAGCTCGAAGGCCCGAAGGAAGGCGAGGTGCTGATCGAGGTCAAGGCGACCGGCATCTGCCATACCGATGCTTTCACGCTGTCGGGCGAGGACCCGGAAGGCGCGTTCCCTGCAATTCTCGGCCATGAGGGTGCGGGCGTCGTCGTGGAGGTCGGACCGGGCGTGAAGTCGCTCTCTGTCGGCGATCATGTGATCCCGCTCTACACGCCCGAATGCCGCGAGTGCAAAAGCTGCACGAGCCACAAGACCAATCTCTGCACCTCCATCCGCGCCACCCAGGGCAAGGGCGTGATGCCGGACGGCACCAGCCGCTTTTCCTACAAGGGCAAGCCCGTGCTGCATTATATGGGCTGCTCCACTTTCGCGAATTACACGGTTCTCCCAGAGATCGCGCTCGCCAAGGTCCGCAAGGACGCGCCTTTCGACAAGATCTGCTACATCGGCTGCGGCGTGACGACGGGCGTCGGCGCGGTGATCTTCACCGCGGGTGTCGAGCCGGGCGCGAATGTCGTCGTCTTCGGTCTTGGCGGCATCGGCCTCAATGTCATTCAGGGCGCGCGCATCGCGGGTGCCGACAAGATCGTCGGCGTCGACATCAATCCAGCGCGCGAGAGCCTCGCCCGCCAGTTCGGTATGACGCATTTCGTGAACCCGAAGGAGATCAAGGGCGATGTCGTCGGTCATCTCGTCGAGCTCACTGGCGGCGGCGCCGATTACAGCTTCGAATGCATCGGCAATGTGAACACGATGCGACAGGCGCTCGAATGCTGCCATCGCGGCTGGGGCGAAAGCATCATTATCGGCGTTGCGGGCGCGGGGCAGGAAATTTCCACGCGTCCCTTCCAGCTCGTCACCGGACGCGTCTGGAAGGGCACCGCCTTCGGTGGCGCGCGCGGCCGCACCGATGTGCCGAAGATCGTCGACTGGTACATGGACGGCAAGATCAACATCGACGATCTCATCACGCACACCATGCCGCTCGAAGACATCAACAAGGGCTTCGATCTCATGCATGAGGGCAAGTCGATCCGTTCAGTCGTGGTCTATTGATGTCGGTCGAGATCCTCTCATCGCATCGCTGCTTCGGCGGCACGCTCAGCATTTGCCGTCACCATTCCGCGGCGACCGATACTCATATGCGCTTTTCCGTCTACATCCCGGAGGGGAAGGGGCCGTTTCCGGCGCTCACCTTCCTCGCCGGTCTCACCTGCACGGAAGAGAACTTCACCACGAAGGCGGGCGCCTATGGCCGCGCGGCGGAACTCGGCCTTGCCATCATTGCGCCGGACACGAGCCCGCGCGGCGAAGGCGTCGCGAATGACGATGCCTATGATCTCGGGCAGGGCGCAGGCTTCTACATCGATGCGACCGAAAAGCCCTGGGCGCCGCATTTCAACATGGAAACCTATGTAGCGCGCGATCTACCTGCGGCTGTGCGCGACAATTTCCCGGTCGACGGTTCGCGCCAGGGCATAACCGGACATTCCATGGGCGGGCATGGTGCGCTCACGCTCGCGCTCAAATATCCGAGCCACTACCGCTCCGTTTCCGCCTTCGCACCCATTGTTTCGCCGACGCGCTGTCCCTGGGGCGAGAAGGCGTTCACCGCCTATCTCGGTTCCGACCGGTCTGCCTGGGCCGCTCATGATGCATCTGCGCTCATGGCAAGCGGCAGCGCGGTCGGTCACTTCGACGATATCCTCATCGATCAGGGGCTCGCCGATCAGTTTCTCGAGAAGGAGCTGAAGCCGGAGCTCTTCGAGGAAGCATGTGCGATGCATCGGCAGAAACTCACACTTCGCCGCCATGAGGGCTACGACCACTCCTATTACTTCATCCAGTCCTTTATCGGCGATCACCTTACATTTCATGCCGAGCGGCTGAAATGAGCGGAGTTGTCGATGTCGTGGTGGTGGGTGCCGGTGCGGCCGGCCTCGCCGCCGCGGCTCGAGCCTATGAGCTCGGGCTTTCCTGCTATCTACTCGAAGCAAAGGATCGCATTGGCGGGCGCACCCATACCGACACTGCCACGTTCGGTGTTGCGTGGGATCGCGGCGCGCATTGGCTTCACTCGGCTGACGTCAATCCGCTGACGCGGATTGCCGAAGAACTAGGTCATTCCTATCTCGCGCGGCCACGTCCCTTCGACGGGTTCATCCATCTCGGCTCGGGCTGGGGCGAGAAGGAGGAATGGCGGGCCTATCGCGACGAATTCGAAGGGGCGGTCATGCGCGCCGTCGATGCGGGTGAGCAGGGGCAGGATATTGCCGCACTCGACGTGATGGACAACGGCTCGCGCTGGGCGCGCATGGTGCATCACATATTCGCCGCCATTTCGGGCATGCCGCCTTCGGATATCTCGACGGCGGATCTCGCCGCCTATCGCGACACGGAAGCGAACTGGCCGCTGGAGCGCGGTTATGGCGCGCTTCTCGCTGCGCGCTACGCAGACCTGCCGGTTGAACTTTCGACGCCTGTATTCGCAATCGACATGAGCGGCGCCAGCATACTCATCGAGACGCCCAGAGGTAAGGTTCGCGCGCGCAGTCTCATTCTCACCGTGTCGACCAATGTGCTTGCTTCCGGCGCGATCCGTTTCACGCCCGAGCTGCCTTCGCGACTCGTTTCCGCGCTTCATGGCGTGCCGACCGGGCATGCGAACAAGGTAGCCTTTCATTTCCGGCGCGATGTTTTCGGGCTGCCGGAGACGAGCTATGTGAATTTCATGGACGAGCGTCAGGCGGCGCGTCCCGCCTGCTCCTTCCAGATACGCCCTTTCGCGAGCAATCTCGCCATCGCCTATCTGGGCGGCGATCTTGCCGAAAATCTCGACAGGGCCGGCGAAGCCGAGATGACCGCCTTCGCGCGCGAGGCGCTTGGCGACATGTTCGGAACGGACATCTTCAAGGAACTCACCGGCACCGCCGCTACGTCGTGGACGACCGACCCGCATACGCTTGGCGCCTATTCCTGTGCGCGGCCCGGCCACGCCGCCGATCGTGCCGTGCTTGCAGAGCCGGTCGGCGACCGCCTTTTCCTCGCCGGGGAGGCCGTATCCGCGGACTGGTTCTCGACCGTTCAGGGCGCGCATGTGACGGGGATCGAGGCGGCGGAGAAGGCAGCCGTCTATCTGGAACGCGTCATTGCGGGGGCGCTGTCGCGTTGACAGAATAAGACCAACAAGAACACCGCATAAAAATCAGGGAGGAAAAGATGGCGGAAATGAAACTGATTGCCGACGGGTTGAAGTTTCCCGAAGGTCCGATCGCCATGCCGGATGGAAGTATCCTGCTTGTCGAAATCGCGCGGGGAACGCTGACGCGCGTTACGCCGGACGGAAAGAAGGAAGTCGTCGCGGAACCCGGCGGCGGTCCGAATGGCGCGGCTATCGGTCCGGATGGCGCTTGCTACATCTGCAACAATGGCGGCTTCGAGTGGCATGATCGCGACGGGCTTCTCTTTCCGGGCGATATCGCGAAGGATTATTCGGGCGGACGTATCGAGCGTGTGGACCTGAAGACCGGCAAGATCGAGAAGCTCTATACCGAGTGCAACGGTATTCCGCTCAACGGCCCGAACGATATCGTCTTCGACAAGTCCGGCGGTTTCTGGTTCACCGATCTCGGCAAGGGTCGCGGCCGCACGCAGGATCGCGGCGGCCTCTATTACGCGAAGCCGGACGGCTCGATGATCAAGGAAGTGGTTTTTCCGATCACGTCGCCGAATGGTGTCGGCCTTTCCCCGGACGAGAAGACGGTCTATGTCGCGGACACGATTCCGGGACGGCTATGGGCGTTCGATATTGTTGGCCCAGGCGAGGTAGCGCCGCCGGAAGGTCCGCTGCCCGGACGTTTCGTGGGGTCCCCCGCCGGTCTCAACTTCTTCGACTCGCTTGCTGTGGATGCGGAAGGAAATGTCTGCGTCGCGACGATCTTCAATGCAGGCATCACGTCTTTCGCGCCCGATGGCTCGAAGATCGTGCATACGCCGACGGACGATGTCATCACGACCAATATCTGTTTCGGCGGCAAGGACCTGAAGACCGCCTATATCACGCTGTCGACGACGGGGCGGCTCGTCGCGATGGATTGGCCGGTCGCGGGGCTTGCTCTCAATTTTCTGAACAAGTAACGCGACGCCACGATTCCGGAGGAGGGCACGTTCCGGATGCGGAACGTGCCTTTTTCTGTGTGAGCGGCTGTGCAACCATGCGCGGCCTTTTGGGGTACACGGCATCGATTGAACAGGGAGGATGCGATGCGTCTCATAGTAAGTGTACTCGTTGCGTTGATTGCGTTCACGGGAGCGGCGCTTGCCGATCCCTTTGCGAACTTCTACGGAAATACGGTCAAGGTCGCCGGCCCGGCGGGCGAACGTCTCGTCTTTATCGACGAAGGCGGCACCTATTCGCAGAAGCTGCCGGATGGCAGCACGGCGGAGGGCAAGTACGAGGTCAATGGGGATACCGCCTGCTTCCTCGGCGGCGAGCAGCCCTATTGCGTGCCCGCTCAGGCGCGTGAAGTCGGCGAAAGCTGGGAACTGACCGCGCCGGACGGCTCCACCGAGCAGGCGACGCTGGTCGCTGGCCGCTGAGCCTGAACTTCCTCGCAGGAAAAGACGGCCGGTCCTTCGGGACCGGCCGTTTCAGTTCGAGGGGAGGGGATTCGAGTTCACTCAGGCGACGTCGCGCCGCGCAGAGCCGTCTTTCGCGCTTTCGTCAACGATGGGAGCGAAAGTGCCGTAGATCATCCGCCGGCCGTCGAAGGGCATGTTCTGCGGATCGTATTTCATGCGTTCGTCTTCCATCAGCTTCGGCCAGTTCCTCTCGCGCACTTCCTTCGAGGGCCATTCGACCCAGGAGAAGACCACGGCCTCGCCTTCCTGAATCTTCACTGCGCGGTGGAAATCCGTCACCTTTCCGTCTGCCACATCGTCTTCCCAGGCCTCGACCACGCGTGTCGCACCGTGATCGAGGAACACATCCGCCGCCTTTTCGGCCATCGCGCGATAGGCTTCCTTGTTGGCTTCCGGCACGGCGAGCACATAGCCATCCACATGGCCCATCTTTCCGCCCGGGCCTTCATCGATCATCACCGAAAAGCCGCCATAGACCATGCGCATGCCATCGAAGGGCATCTGCCCCATTTCCTGCATTCGCGGATCGGTTCTCATTTTCTGCCCGGCGGCATCGCGAACCGCGCGCGAGGGATATTCGCACCAGGAGAAGAGGACGGTCTCGTCCGGTTTTGCCTGCACGGCGCTCTTGAAGTCCGTCACCTTTCCGTCCGGCACATCGTCGCCCCAGCCTTCGACCAGACGCGTCATGCCGAATTCGCTGAACATCGGCCAGGCGCCCAGCGCATGTTGCCGATAGACCTCCTTGTTCGCTGTCGGCGCGGCGACAATGAATCCTTCCACATATGTCATTGCGCATCTCCATCGGTTTCGCATCTAATAAGTTTGATATCAAAGTATGGGGCCGGTGTCAAAAGTCGGCGGCATGGCCCGCACGTTCTTCTCCGGCTGAACCCGGTCAGTCCTCGATGGAGATTCTGGGGCCCTTGCGCGCGCCTTCGCCAAGCGCGCGGTCGAGATGTTCGCCGACGCGACGGGCGATTTCGAGGAAGGGCTTTGCTTCATCGCTGTCGGGCGCCGTCGCGACGACAGGTTCTCCGCTGTCCGATTTCTCGCGGATCGTCATGTGCAACGGTACCTCGCCGAGAAAGTCGCAACCGAGCTTCTCCGCCATGCGCCGTGCGCCGCCTTCGCCGAAGATATAGGATTTCTCGCCCGAACCGGGGCTTACGAAATAAGCCATGTTCTCGACAATGCCGAAGACGGGCACATGCGTCTTTTCGAACATGGCGAAGCCCTTGCGTGCGTCGATCAGCGCGATTTCCTGCGGCGTCGAGACGACGACCGCGCCCGTCAGCGGTACGCGCTGCGCCATGGTGAGCTGCGCATCGCCCGTACCCGGTGGCATGTCGACGACGAGCACGTCGAGTTCGCCCCATTCCACATCCGACATCATCTGGGTGAGGGCGGACTGCACCATCGGCCCGCGCCAGATCATCGGCGTGTCCTCGTTGACGAGATAGCCGATCGACATGGTGCGGATGCCGTACTTCTCCTTCGGAAGGAGCTTCTTTCCGTCCTTGCTCTCGGGCTTTCCCTTGAGACCCATCATGCGTGGGATCGACGGCCCGTAAATATCCGCATCGAGAAGGCCGACGCGCCGGCCGAGCTTCGAGAGCGCCAGCGCGAGGTTCACTGCAACGGTCGATTTGCCGACGCCGCCCTTGCCGCTGGCAACGGCGATGATCGCCTTCACGCCTGGAATCTGCATCGCTCCCTGAGAGGTACGCTGTTGTTCGCCGCCATGGGAATGGTCATGCGCGCGCGAGTGCGAATGTCCCTTCCCCGCGGAGGGAGAAGCGCTGTCGCGATGCGCGGTCAAAACGGCGGTTACGCTCAGCACGCCAGGCAGCCGCTTCACCGCCTCCTCGCAGGCCTTGCGCAGCGGTTCTTTCTCCGCGCCCTTCTTCGGGTCGACCTCGACGGAAAACCCGACATGGCCCTCGCGCACGACGAGGCCCTGGATGAGACCGGCGCTCACCACGTCCTTTCCGCTGTCTTCGTCCATGATGGCGGAGAGGGCCGCTGCGATGTCGTCACGGGTTACGCTTGCCATTTTCTGCTTTCGGATCGCTTCTTTTGCCGCGGCATCTTGAAGAAGGCGCGCTGCCGCTCATATCGCTCTTGCCGGCGCCCGGTTCACCCGGTTCGCGTTGCGCCTGTGGGGTCTCTGTCATATAAACCCCGGTATGTGCGTTTCCAACCGGTCTATCACTTCGCAATCAAAGGATTCTTGATGCCCTGGGAGAACAAGAACGGCGGCGGCGGCTGGCAAGGTGGCGGCGGCGGCCGGGGGCCATGGGGGCAGGGACCGCAGGGTGGCGGTGGCGGTAATCAGCCGCCGGATCTGGACGAGGTGATCAGGCGGGCGCAGGAAAAGCTGCGTCAGGTTTTCGGCGGCGGCTCGGGTCCGGGCGGAGCGCCCGGTGCCGGTGCTGGCGGCGGACGTGGCCCCGTTTTCGTGATTGGCCTGCTCATTCTTGCCGTTCTCGCCTATTCCTCCTTCTTCCGGGTGAATACGGACCAGCAGGGTATCGTGCTGCGCTTCGGCAAGCTCGTCCGCACGGTCGAGCCCGGCCTTCACTTCAAGTTTCCCTATCCGGTCGAGACCGTGCTGACGCCCGCGGTTACGCGCATCGACGAGGTCAATATCGGTAATCTGCCGCAGGAAAGCCTGATGCTGACCGGCGACGAGAATATCGTCGACATCGCTTTCACGGTGCAGTGGCGCATCAAGCCGGGACAGGCATCCGACTTCTTGTTCAATGTCGAAAACCCCGATCTCGCCGTCAAGGCAGTAGCCGAAAGCGTGATGCGCGAGGTGGTCGGTCAGTCGAATATCGAATTCCTGCAGACGACCGGCCGGAACGACGTGCAGGTGCAGGTTCTCGAGCGCCTGCAGAAGACGCTCGATGGATACGACGCGGGCGTCGAAGTGACGCAGGTCAAGCTGCAGAAGGTCGACCCACCCGCACAGGTCATCGACGCCTTCCGCGATGTGCAGGCCGCACGTGCCGACCAGGAGCGTGCCCGCAACCAGGCTGAGACCTACGCGAATACTGTGATCCCGCGTGCGCGCGGTGAGGCGGAGAAGATCAAGCAGGCGGCGGATGCCTATCGCGCCCAGGTGGTTGCCGAGGCAGAAGGTGACGCGCAGCGTTTCATCTCCATCTACAACGAGTACCGCAAGGCCGAAGACGTCACCCGGCGCCGCATCTATCTCGAAACGATGCAGGATGTGCTGGGCGATATCGACAAGGTCGTCGTGACGAATGGCGCGGGCGGGCAGAACGTCTTGCCTTATCTGCCGCTCAATGAACTGAAGCCGAGGTCCTCTTCGCCGTCCTCCTCTTCTTCTTCCGCCGCAACCGGCAACACGACCACGAATGGAGGCCGCTGATGAACAGGTCCGTCGCAATCGGAGCGGGCGTCGTCGCGGTCATCCTGGCCATCGGCGTCTATCTTTCCGCCTTCACCGTCAGCATGACGCAGCAGGCGATCGTGCTGCAGTTCGGCGATCCGCGTGCCGTGGTCACGGAACCGGGGCTGCACTGGAAGCTGCCGGTCATCCAGAACGTCATCTATATCGACAAGCGTATCCTCAATCTCGATCATGGCGCGCAGCCCGAGGAAATCATCGCCAAGGACCGCAAGCGTCTCGTGGTCGATGCCTTTGCGCGCTACAGGATCGTGGATTCTCTGCGTTTCTATCAGGCCGTGGGCGCCCCGCGTAACGCGGATAGCCGTCTTCGTCCGAACTTCGTGTCCTCGCTTCGTAACGTGCTCGGCGATCACACGCTGGAGGAGGTCGTGCGGGATGACCGCGCCGGCCTGATGAAGAAGATCCAGACGGCGTTCAATGCCGCCGCACAGCAGTTCGGCGTGGAGGTTGTCGATGTGCGTATCCGCCGCGCCGACCTTCCGGATCAGAACAGCCAGGCAATCTATCAGCGCATGCAGACGGAGCGCGAACGCGAGGCCGCCGAAATCCGCGCTCAGGGTAACGAGGAAGCGCAGCGCATCCGCAGCCGGGCCGACCGCGAAGTAACCGTCATCATCGCCGAAGCCGAACGCGACGCACAGATAGCGCGAGGCGAGGGCGATGCGAAGCGGAACGAAATCTATGCGGGTGCCTATTCCCAGGATCCGGATTTCTTCGCCTTCTATCGTTCGATGGAAGCCTACCGGCAAAGCCTGAAGGGCGACAATACGACCATGATCGTTGAGCCGCAGGGCGAATTCTTCCGCTATTTCGGCGCCGAGAGCGGCCGCCGCTGACGGGCGGAGAGACGTGGGCGATTTTCTCACGGCGATCGGTCTCGCCCTCGTGATCGAGGGCGTGCTCTATGCCGGCTTTCCCGGGCCGATGCGCCGTGCGCTCATGTCTGTGTCGGGAATGCCCGAACAGTCGATCAGGATGGGCGGGCTCATGGCGCTTGCGATCGGTGTTTTCGTCGTCTGGCTCGTTCGCGGCTAGCTTTTGGGGCGGTGCCTCAATTCGTCCATAATCCCGCTGAAAATGACACGGACCCGCAGGCTGGCGGGAAGACCGGGGAGTATGTGTAGATGGCTTTGACGAGCGGCGAGGCGAAGACGCGGCGGTATTTGCTTCCGGCCCTTGCGGGCGCGCTTCTCTCGGTTCTCTTCCTCGCCTTCGAGGCCGCGCCAGCCACAGCGCGCGGTGCCCCCGACAGCTTCGCCGATCTCGCGGAGCGGCTATCGCCCGCCGTCGTCAATATCTCGACATCGCAGGTTCTCGATCCCGGCGACATGGCGATCCCGGGCGTGCCCGAAGACTCGCCATTGAACGATTTCTTCGATGAATTCCTCGAACAGCAAGAGGGCGCGCGTCCGCAGTGCGTTCAGTCGCTTGGGTCGGGTTTTCTGGTCGACCCCAAGGGCATCGTCATCACCAACAATCATGTCATCGACGGCGCGGACAAGATCGAGGTCACCTTCATCGACGGAACGACATTGCCGGCAACCGTCAGGGGCACGGACCCGAAGACGGATCTGGCCGTTCTCGAAATAAAGAGCGACAAGGCTCTCCCCTATGTCGAGCTTGGCGACAGCAACGGGCTGCGCGTCGGCGATTGGGTGCTTGCGATAGGCAATCCGTTCGGTCTCGGCGGCTCGGTAACGGCGGGTATCGTCTCCGCGCTCAACCGCGACATTCACGCCGGTAACTACGACGATTTCATCCAGACGGATGCAGCGATCAATCGCGGCAATTCGGGTGGGCCGCTTTTCGATCTCGACGGCCGCGTCGTCGGCGTGAATTCCGCAATCATTTCGCCTTCCGGCGCTTCCGTGGGTATCGGGTTTGCTGTGCCGACGAGCACGGTGAAGCCCATCGTCGAGCAGATCCTGAAGTATGGCGAAATGCGGCGTGGCTGGATCGGCGTGCGCATTCAGTCGGTCACGCCGGAAATCGCCGAGAGCCTCGGTCTCGGTGTTGCGCGGGGCGCGCTCGTTGCGGGCATCAGTCCCGATGGGCCGGCTTCGGCGGCGGGTATCGAAGTCGGTGACATCGTTCTCGCTTTCGACGGGCGCACCATTTCGGCGATGCGCGATCTGCCCCGCGTCGTCGCGGAGGCGGCCATTGGCTCCACGGTCGATATTCAGCTCTTTCGGGATGGCGAAACGCTGACGCGCAAGATCGAGATTGCGCGTCTCGTGGATGAGGAAGAAGAGGTCGCGGTAGCCGCACCGGAGCAATCGCCGGGCGACAAGGCAACGGTCGTGCTCGGCCTCAGTCTCTCCGCCCTCGATGCGGATCTGCGCCGCCGCTTCGCCGTACAGGAAGGGACGACCGGCGTTCTCGTTACGGATGTCGATCCGCTCAGTGCTGCCGCGGAAAAGGGTATACGTCCGGGCGATGTCCTCGTCGAGGTCGCGCAGCGCGAGGTAATGACACCGCAGGATGTGGAGCGGATCGTTCTCTCGGAGGAGAAGAGCGGCCGAAATTCCGTTCTGCTCAGGATTCTGGCGGGTGGCGATACCCGCTTCATCGCGCTCAGGCTGGGCGGCGAGTAGCGCGCCTTACCCGATCCGGATCTCTTCCTGCCGGTATCCCTGCAGATAGAGCAGCGCCGTCAGGTCGCCATGGTCGATCCGGGCGGACGCGGCTTCCGCCACCACGGGCTTTGCATGATAGGCGACGCCCAATCCCGCTTCCTCGATCATCGCAAGGTCGTTAGCGCCGTCGCCCACGGCGAGCGTTTCCTGCGGCTTCAGCGCCAGTTCGTCGCGCAGGCGCCGCAGAGCCTCGAGCTTCGCTTCCCGCCCGAGGATCGGTTCGGCGACGCCGCCCGTCAGCTTGTTGTCGACGAAGATCAGGCGGTTCGCCTGGTTCGTGTTGAAGCCGATCGCATGCGCCACGCGCTCTGTGAAGAAGGTGAAGCCGCCCGAGACGAGCGCGCAGGCATGGCCGTCGCCCCGCATCGTCGCGACCAGTTCGCGCGCGCCGGGCATGAAGGTGATGCGTTCGCGATAGACTTTTTCGAGCGCTTCGAGCGGAAGCCCTTTCAGAAGGCCCACCCGCTCGCGCAGCGCCGGCTCGAAGCCGATTTCGCCGTTCATCGCGCGCTCCGTGATTTCGGCGATCTGCGGCTTGATGCCCAGTTCGGCGGCCAGCTCGTCGATGCATTCCTGTTCGATGATGGTCGAATCCATGTCGGCGACGAGAAGCCGCTTGCGCCGGTGTTCCACTGGCTGTGCGGAAAGGTCGATCTTCGCGCCCTTCAGCGCTTCGCGCGCCGCCGCTTCCGCCGCGGCCGGGTCGCCGTCGAAAGGAATGTCGCAGGCCATATCGGCGGCGAGCCAGTTGGCCGCGCCGGGCGCGGGCAGGGCGGATCGCGCCGCGTCCACATGCGTGCTTGAAAGCGGCGTTGCTTTGTTGCCTATCAGGGTCAGGACGTATTTCATCGCGAAAACCGGATCGGAGCCTTTTCTTGAGTGAGCCTGTGGGCAGAGCCGTCCTTATTGCAGGGCCAACCGCCAGCGGCAAGTCGGCGCTGGCGCTTTCGCTGGCCGAAAAGCTCGGCGGCGAAGTCGTGAATGCCGATTCCATGCAGCTCTATCGCGAGATGCGGGTGCTCACCGCGCGTCCCTCCGAGGCGGAGGAGGCGCGTGTGCCCCATCATCTTTATGGCGTGATCCCGGCCAGCGCGCCGCTCTCAGCCGGGCTCTGGGCGGTTCGCGCCGCCGAGGTGATGCGTGAGATCGCCGAGCGCGGGCGTCTCCCTATCGTTGTCGGCGGCACGGGGCTTTATTTCCGCGCTCTCACCGAGGGGCTTTCGCCCATCCCGCAAATTCCGGCCGCTATCCGGGAGGCCGTGCGCAGCGAAGTCGCGGAGGCAGGCCCCCACGCCCATGCGCTGCTTGCCGAGGTCGATGCCGTCCTTGCCGAGTCGATCCGGCCCTCCGACAAGCAGCGGATCGCCCGGGGGATCGAGGTTTTCCGCGCCACGGGCCGGACGCTTTCCGCCTGGCAGAAGGAGCCGCCGGAGCCTCTCGTCATCGGCAATTTCGCGAAAATCGTCCTCGTGCCGGAGCGGGGCTGGTTGCGTGAGCGGATCGACCGCCGCTTCGACCTCATGCTTGAGGAAGGGGCGCTCGAAGAGGCGAGGGCCATGGCCGCTCTCGATCTGGACCCGGCGCTTCCCGCGATGAAAGCGCTTGGCCTCCGCCCGCTCATTCGCCATCTCGCGGGTGAAACCTCGCTGGAAGAGGCCGCAGAGGCTGGAAAAAGGGAGAGCAGGGCCTATGCGAAGCGGCAGGAGACCTGGTTCCGCACGCAAATGATTTCGTGGAAGGCCTTCTCCACGCAACTTTCGGAAAGCCTTAATGCGGAAATCTTGTCATTTATTGACGATTTGGGGTTGACCCGGTCCTGAAGCGCGGCTAGGTTGCGCGCGCTTTCGGCGGCAATGCGCGGAAAAGGCTCGGGAATCCGGGGCTTCGCGCGGGCCGCTTTGTTGTTTTTGCTATCCGGCCGAGGCCGGGGCACACAAGGACCGGAACAATGGCGGCTCAGGAACTGACAGGCGCGGAAATCGTCATCAAGGCGCTGGTCGATCAGGGCGTGGATACGATCTTCGGCTATCCGGGCGGCGCCGTTCTCCCGATCTATGACGCGCTTTTCCAGCAGAACAAGATCCGCCATATCCTTGTCCGTCACGAGCAGGGCGCCGTCCATGCCGCGGAAGGCTATGCGCGCTCGACGGGCAAGCCCGGCGTCGTTCTCGTGACCTCCGGCCCCGGCGCGACCAATGCGATCACCGGCCTCACCGACGCGCTGATGGATTCGATCCCGATCGTCTGCCTCACGGGGCAGGTCGCGACGCATCTCATCGGTTCGGATGCCTTCCAGGAAGCCGACACGGTCGGCATCACGCGCCATTGCACCAAGCATAACTGGCTCGTCAAATCCGCGCCGGAGCTCGCGCGCGTCATGCACGAGGCCTTCTATGTCGCGACGCATGGCCGTCCGGGCCCCGTCGTCATCGACATTCCGAAGGATGTTCAGTTCCAGAAGGCCGAATATGCCGTCTCGCCGCACATCACGCACCGCACCTACCGTCCGGTCGTGAAGGGCGACATCGACAAGATCAAGCAGGCGATCGAGATCATCGCCAATGCGAAGAAGCCCATGTTCTACACGGGCGGCGGCGTCATCAATTCGGGCCCCGTCGCGAGCCAGCTGCTGCGCGAGTTCGTTCGCCTCACCGGCTATCCGATCACGTCCACGCTGATGGGCCTCGGCGCCTATCCGGCCTCCGACAAGCAGTGGCTCGGTATGCTCGGCATGCATGGCACTTACGAAGCCAACAACGCCATGCATGATTGCGACGTCCTCATCAATATCGGCGCGCGTTTCGACGACCGCGTGACGGGCCGTCTCGACGCCTTCTCGCCGAACTCGAAGAAGATCCATGTCGATATCGACGCTTCCTCGATCAACAAGAACGTCCATGTCGATGTCGGCATCATCGGCGATTGCGCGCATGTCCTCGAAGACATGCTGCGCATCTGGAAGTCGAAGGCGCGCCGGCCCGACAAGGCGGCGCTCGCCGACTGGTGGAAGCAGATCGACACATGGCGCGACCGCAAGTCGCTCGCCTACAAGACGAATGATGAGGTCATCAAGCCGCAGCAGGCGATCCAGCGTCTCTACGAGATGACGAAGGGCCGCGAGGTCTATGTCACGACGGAAGTCGGCCAGCACCAGATGTGGGCGGCGCAGCACTTCCATTTCGACGATCCGAACCGCTGGATGACGTCTGGCGGCCTCGGCACGATGGGCTATGGCCTTCCCGCCGCCATCGGCGCGCAGATCGCGCACCCGGACGCTCTCGTCGTCGATATCGCGGGCGAGGCCTCGATCCTGATGAACATTCAGGAGATGTCGACCGCCGTCCAGTTCATGCTGCCGGTCAAGATCTTCATCCTGAACAACGAATATATGGGCATGGTCCGCCAGTGGCAGCAGCTCCTCCATGAGGGCCGCTATTCCCACTCCTATTCGGACTCGCTGCCCGATTTCGTGAAGCTGGCGGAAGCCTATGGCGCCACGGGCATCCGGGCCGAAAAGCCCTCCGAGCTCGACGCCGCCCTCAAGAAGATGATCGAGACCCCCGGTCCCGTCATTTTCGACTGCCGGGTCGACCAGTTCGAGAATTGCTACCCGATGATCCCCTCGGGGGCGGCCCATAACGAGATGATCCTGGGTGACGATCCGGAAGGCGCGAGCGTCTCCGAAGAAGGAAAGATGCTGGTCTGAGGGCAGGGGGAGCTTGAAAAATCGCTTCCCCCCGGACCCCATACCCACTACAGAGACGCGCATGAAAAAGGACGAGACAATCGAGCGGCACACGATCTCCGTGCTCGTTGACAACGAGGCGGGCGTGCTTGCGCGCGTGATCGGGCTCTTCTCGGGCCGGGGCTACAATATCGAGAGCCTCACGGTTGCCGAGGTGGACCAGGCCGAACACACCTCGCGCATCACGGTCGTCACCTCCGGCACGCCCATGGTGATCGAGCAGATCAAGGCGCAGCTCGACAGGCTGGTGCCGGTCCATCGGGTGATCGACCTCACCGTCGAGGCCAAGGCGGTCGAGCGCGAAATGGCCCTCGTCAAGGTCGCGGGTACGGGCGACAAGCGTGTCGAGGCGCTGCGCCTTTCGGATGCCTTCCGCGCCCGCGTGATCGATACGACGCATTCCTCCTTCGTCTTCGAGGTGACGGGTGCGCCGGACAAGATAGACGCCTTTATCGGGCTGATGCGCCCGCTCGGGCTGGTTGATGTGTCGCGGACAGGCGTGGTGGCGATCGCCCGCGGTCCAGAAGCGATGTGATTTAAAGACGAACCGAAGGAATAGAAGCCATGCGCGTTTATTACGACCGCGACGCAGATGTGAACCTGATCAAGGGCAAGAAAGTCGCCATCATCGGTTATGGCAGCCAGGGCCATGCCCATGCGCTGAACCTGCGCGATAGCGGCGTGAAGGAAGTCGCCGTGGCGCTCCGTGCCGGTTCGTCCTCGGCGAAGAAGGCCGAAGGCGAGGGCCTCAAGGTCATGACCGTCGCCGAAGCGGCGAAGTGGGCCGATGTCCTCATGATGCTGACGCCGGACGAGCTCCAGGCCGACATCTACTATCAGGACCTCCACGAGAACATGAAGCCGGGCGCGGCGCTTCTCTTCGCGCATGGCCTCAACATCCATTTCAACCTGATCGAGCCCCGCAAGGACATCGACGTCCTCATGGTCGCGCCGAAGGGCCCGGGCCACACGGTGCGTTCGGAATACAAGCGCGGCGGCGGCGTGCCGTCCCTCATCGCCGTCCATCAGGACGCGACGGGCAACGCGCATGACGTCGGCCTTTCCTACGCTTCCGCCAATGGTGGCGGCCGCGCCGGCATCATCGAGACGACCTTCCGCGAGGAATGCGAGACGGACCTTTTCGGCGAGCAGGTCGTGCTCTGCGGCGGTCTGGTCGAACTCATCCGCGCCGGTTTCGAAACGCTGACGGAAGCGGGCTACGCGCCGGAGATGGCCTATTTCGAATGCCTGCACGAAGTGAAGCTCATCGTCGACCTCATCTATGAAGGCGGCATCGCCAACATGAACTACTCGATCTCGAACACGGCCGAGTATGGCGAATACGTCACGGGCCCGCGCATCATCACGCCGGAAACCAAGGCCGAGATGAAGCGCGTCCTCAACGACATTCAGTCGGGCAAGTTCACGCGCGACTGGATGCTCGAGAACAAGGTCAACCAGACGAGCTTCAAGGCGACGCGCGCGCGTGCCGCCGCGCACCCGATCGAAGAGGTGGGTGCCCGCCTTCGCGAGATGATGCCGTGGATTTCGGCCAACAAACTCGTAGACAAGGAAAAGAACTGACGCGATCTCGCATCAGCCCGACGATACATGGGGCCCTCCGCGAAGATCGCGGGGGGCCCTTTCCTTTTCAGGAGAGGTCACATGCCTCCATCATTCGCTCCCCACGGCGCTGCAATCGCCTTCCTGCATACGGCGGCGCTTCATATCGAAACCTTCGAGCGGCTCGCGCGAGAGATGGCGCCGGGGCTCCGCCTCACTCATGTCGTGCGTGAGGATCTCCTCGCCGCCACGGAGAAGGCGGGAGGCATCACCACGGCCATTTCGCTGAAGACGCAGGAGGCGCTTCTCGCGCTCGCGGAAGGCGGCGCGCGCGTCGTCGTCTGCACCTGCTCGACATTGGGTGCGGAAGCCGAGCAGGCGGCGGGCGAAGCCGAAATCCCGGTCATGCGCATCGACCGGCCGATGGCCGACCGCGCGGTGCGCGAGGGCACCCGCATCGGCATCTGTGCCGCGCTTGCGCCCACGCTCGCGCCCACGCATGCGCTGATCGAAAGCTCCGCCGCCCGCGCGGGCCGCGACGTCGAAATTCGCGAGTTTCTTTTCGATGATGTCTGGCCCGCCTTCCGCCAAGGCCGCCTCGGCGATTACCACGAAGGCATTGCCGCGCGTCTTGGCGAGGCAGCGCGCGAAGTCGACCTTCTCGTGCTCGCCCAGGCTTCGATGGCCCCTGCCGCGCGTCTCGCGGGCGCGCTCGCCGCGCCGGTTCTGTCCTCCCCCCGCATCGGTTTCATGGAAGCGGCAAGGATCGCGGGTGCGAGGATTGCGGAGCCGGTCTGATCGGGGAAGGGGCGGCTCTACACCGCCATCCCGTATTTCCTTGCCTGCTCCTCGACGAAGACATCGATCTCGTCGAGGAGTTTTTCCCAGGCCGCTTCCGTTTCCGCGCTCCACTCGCTGCCCAGAATCTCCGCGAACGTATCCCTCACGGTACGGAAGAATGTCGCGAAGACGGCGGGCGGCACGCCGAAGCCGTCATGGTTGGTGAGTTCGCTCTGGATCAGCACCGGCGCATAGGCGCGCGGCCCCAGCAGGTCGAACACGCAGTCGAGCGCTTCGGCCAGCATGTGTCCCTTCGCGCTGTCGTCGCGGTCGAGGACGAAAAGCTTCCTCATCTCCGGCTGTTCGGCGAAGAGACGCGCATAGACCTGCGCCGCCGGATCGCCCGCGATTTCCGCCACGCGCTCGATGGAGCTTTCGATGAGGGATTTGTCTTCTTCCGTGAGGCTCATGGGCGCTTCTCCCTTGTTCTTCTGTTTTGGGAAACACTAAACCATCGGTGTCATCCCGGCGAAAGCCGGGAACCATGGGCATATCCGCGCATGATGCGCGGGCGGAGCAAGGCGCTGGCCCCCATCCGTCACTGCGAGCGACATTCGGGGTCCACCCTCCCCCTGTGGGAGGGTCGAAAAATTCAAACGGAGTGCGGAATTTTTCGGGGAGGGGTAAGCGGCGGAGGTAAGAGGCGAGTCATTCGCGGAGAGCGGAGGCCCCCTCCCCGAAATTCGCTTCGCTGGCGCTCACGAATTTCGACCCTCCCACAGGGGGAGGGTGGTCCGGATAGTAACCGCAGTACTTAACGGCAGTTGCTTCCTCGTGCTGACGCACTCCTCACAATGACGCCGGAGAGGGAAGCTACCCGTAAACCATCCCGTGCCAGCCGTCGCGGTCGAAGGGCGACCATTCGCCTTCCGCCTGTGCGAGGCGGTCGGCCACCGCCCAAAGCACGAGCGGGTTCACGATCATGCCGAGATGGGTCGCGGGAACCTCGATATTTTCGGTCTGATCCGAGGGCTCTTCGCGGCAGGCCTCCCATGAGACGATACCGTCGCTTCTTGAATAGATCGAGGTGCAGGGAACGGGCGGGGGGACGCGGCGGCGCGCGGCGGCGTCGGGCTTGCGGCTGCCGTCCACGGCGAGGTCTGAACCGAAGGGGCTCCCCAGCGTCACCACCTGGCGCACCGCTTGCGGCATTTCCCGTGCCAGTTCACGCGCGAAAATGCCGCCAAGGCTCCAGCCGACAATGCTGATGCGGCGGCCATAGCGTCCATGCAGGTCTTTGAGCCGCGCGCGGAGCTTCTCGTGCAGTTCCCGGCTTGGTCCCCAGTTATGTCCCTGCTTCCAGGGATGGGCGACATAGCCGAGTTCCTCCAGATAGCGGCGAATGACGAAGGTCGATTCATCGCCGGTCAGAACGCCGGGCAACACGAGCACCGCGTGCCCATCGCCGCGCGGCGCGGAGAGAAGCGCCGGGATCGCGGGCGCCAGCGCGCCAAGTTCGGCGAAGATGCGCAGCTCGCCAAGACGCGAAAGCCAGCCCGGCTCGCGGGATTGCGTCTCGTCGTCGCGAAAGTCGCCCCAGCTGTCGATGGTGTAAGCCATGCGCCGCCCTTTTCTACATTGGCGGTCATCATACTGCATTGCAGCATGAAAGGGGCGTAATTTTCCGCGACAGCCGAAATGTCCCGCGCCGTCAGCTTGCCAGCCTGCAGCCTCTCTCTGTCAGGAGCTTTATCGAGAACCAGGCGGCCGAAACGGTCAGAAGTATCTGAAGCTGGAACGGAAAGTACGTAATGCTGAAATCGGGGACGATACCGTAGAGAACCCTGTAGAGCACTCCTTGCGTCATCATCATTCCGGCGATGAAGAAAGACACTGCGACCGTTGCAAGGCACAACAGCAGCGAAGGGGAGTTTTTTCGTGCGTAGACGAAGGTGAGGAACAGAAGTTGAAGAAATCCTTGGAGGTACAGCAATCTGCCGCCGACAGACATCCCTGCCGAATATATGGCGTCGTTCCAGGTAGCCGCCTTGAATTCGAGGTAGTGATGAGCGGCCATCAAGATGAATAGCAATCCGAGATCGACTGTCAGGAAGACGGCGCTAAGCAGGAATGCTCTCGGTAGTCTCTTTTCCATTTGTTGCCTTCATCGATAGAGACCTTAAGGCAATTGTTCGCCCTCATGCGCGTGATCGGGGCAGGCCTCATCCTCGATCTGAACGGTCGCGTGGCCGATGCCGAACTTCTCCGAGAGCCGTGCCTTGATGCCGCCAAGCGCGGCGTGCGAATCCGTTCCGGGGGTGAGCTGCGCATGAAGCGTCGCCACGGCGTTGGCGGAGCCGAGCGACCATGCATGAACGTGATGCACATTGCAGACGCCCGGCACGTTCCCCATCAGGTCTTCGGCAATCGTCTCGCCTTTCACGCCCTCGGGCGTTCCCTCCATCAATATGTGAGCGCTCTCTTTCGTGATGCCGATGGCGCTTTTCAGGATCAGCAGCGCCACGAGTACGGAAAGAATCGGGTCGGCGATGGTGTAGCCCGTTCCCATGATGATGAGCGCCGCCGCAATCGCCGCGACGGAGCCGAGCATGTCGCCCATGACATGCAGCGCCGCGCCGCGCATGTTCAGGCTGTCCTCGCCGCCATGCAGCAGCTTGAAGGCGACGATGTTGACGAGAAGCCCCGCCGCCGCAATGACGAGCATCGGCACGCCCATGACGGGCGCGGGCTCCATGATGCGGCCTGCCGCCTCGACCACGATCCAGGCGACCACGCCGATCATCACGATGCCGTTCGCGAAGGCGGCGAGAATCTCCGCCCGCGCGTAGCCGTATGAGCGGGCCTCGTCCGCCGGGCGCCGCGCAAGTTTCGTCGCCACGAAGGCAAGCATCAGCGCGCCCGTGTCGGTCAGCATATGGCCCGCATCGGCGAGAAGGGCGAGAGAGCCCGAGACGATGCCGCCCGCGGCTTCGAGCACCATGAAACCGCCGGTGAGCCACATGGCGAACATCACGCGCTTCTCGTTTCCCATGCCGTGCGAGTGGCCGTGGGAGTGCGAATGATTGTGCGAATGGTGATCTGCAGTCATGCAGGAGCTTTCGTTTTTCCTTTGCCTTTCGTCCCACCCGCCCCTGGGGGCGGGTCGAAATTCACGAAGGGAATTTCGGGGCGGGGGAATTCTTCGCCGATGCCGCGCCCCCGCCCCAAACCACTTGCAGTGGTTTGACCCTCCCCGAGGGGAGGGTAGGCGGAAAGGGCAATGTCTGCGGCAGACTTCATTCCGCGTCCTCGTTCACATGCGCGATCATGTCGGAGATGACATGCGCCACGTGCTGGTCGTGGATCATGTAGAAGATCTGTTTGCCGCGCCGGTCCGCTGTGACGAGCCGCGCCGCGCGCAGCAGCCGGAGGTGGTGGCTCACCAGCGAAAGCGACAGGCCGAGCCGTTCGGCGATGTCGCCCACCGATACAGGCCCCTCCAGCGTCGCAATGACGATGCGCAAGCGGCTCGGGTCGCCCAGCATCTTGAACATGTCCGCGAGCTCGTAGGTCTTGTCCTCGCGCAGCGCGGGGGCAGGGGCCTTCGAGACGGGTCTGGGAACGGCTTTCGGGGTGGCGCTCATGCCAACCTCTTCAATTGAACAACTGTTCAACTGTTATCAGAAGGGAATGGGACGTGCAATACCCTCCGTCGTCATTGCGAGGAGGCGAAGCCGACGAAGCAATCCAGGGGCGCGGGCACGGAGCAAGCGGCCCCTGGATTGCTTCGCTCCCTTGCGGTCGCTCGCAATGACGGGGCGAGAGGCAGTGTGATGCCGGCAAGCCTCCGTTCCGGCCTCCGGTCCGATGTGCTAAACCCGCTCCCGTCCAATCCTTCGGAGGCCCCATGCGCATCGGCACGCCGCTTTCCCCATCCGCTTTTCGCGTCATGCTTCTGGGCTCCGGCGAGCTCGGCAAGGAAGTGGTCATCGAGTTGCAGCGGCTCGGCGTCGAGGTGATCGCGGTCGACCGCTACGAGAACGCGCCCGCGCAACAGGTGGCCCACCGCGCTCACGTGATCGCGATGACGGATGCAAAGGCGCTTCGCGCGCTGGTCGAGAAGGAACGTCCGCATCTCATCGTGCCGGAGATCGAGGCCATCGCGACCGACGAACTCGCGCGTATCGAGGCGGACGGCCTTGCCGAAGTCATCCCGACAGCGCGCGCAACGCAGCTCACCATGAACCGCGAGGGCATTCGCCGCCTCGCCGCCGAAGAGCTTGGCCTCAAGACCTCTCCCTACGCCTTCGCCTCCACGGCGGCGGAACTGAAAGAGGCAATCGAGGCGGGTATCGGTTTCCCCTGCTTCGTGAAGCCCGTCATGTCCTCTTCCGGCAAGGGGCAGAGCCTTCTGAAAGGGCCGGACGACATTCAGCCCGCATGGGACTATGCGATGGCGGGCGGCCGCGTCGAGGCGCCGCGTGTGATCGTCGAAGGGCTCGTCGATTTCGACTACGAGATCACGCAGCTCACCGTGCGCGCCAAGGGCGCGAGCGGGGAGGTCGAGACGCATTTCTGCGAGGCCGTAGGCCATCGCCAGGTGAAAGGCGACTATGTCGAAAGCTGGCAGCCGCAACAGATGAGCGAGAAGGCGCTTCTTGCTTCGCGCGACATTGCGGGCAAGGTCACCGCCGCGCTCGGGGGCAGGGGCATTTTCGGGGTCGAGCTTTTCGTGAAGGGCGATGAGGTCTGGTTCTCCGAAGTGAGCCCGCGTCCGCACGATACCGGGCTCGTCACGCTCATCACCCAGTATCAGAGCGAGTTCGCGCTTCATGCACGCGCGATCCTCGGGCTCCCCGTCACCGTCGACATGATCTCGTCCGGCGCCTCCGCTGTCATCTATGGCGGGCTGGAAGAGAAAGGCATCGCCTTCGAGGGCGTCGACAAGGCGCTCTCCCTGCCGGGCACGGATATCCGGCTTTTCGGCAAGCCTGAATCCTTCGAGAGGCGGCGCATGGGCGTGGCGCTGGCGCGGGCGGCGGACGCGGAGGAAGCGCGGAAAATCGCAAAGCAGGCGGCGGATGCCGTCAAACCCGTTTCCGGGCCCGTCTCCGGTACGAAATAAATTTCGTTCGCCGCCTTCCTTCCTCTCGTAACCCTGTTGCTTGTCCTCCATCTCTTCCGCCATGTTGACGGGCCCGTTCCGGGGTGTCGGTTCATGGAGAACTAATTGACCTATCTCTTACTCGTCGTCGGCCTTCTGCTGCTTCTCGGCGGCGCCGAATTTCTGGTCAAGGGCGCGGCGGGGCTGGCTTCCCGCCTTGGAATCTCTCCCTTCCTCATCGGATTGACTCTTGTCGGCTTCGGCACCTCCTCGCCGGAGCTCGTCGCAAGCCTGCAGGGTGCCTTCGAAGGCTATCCGGGCATCGCGGTCGGCAATGTCATCGGTTCCAATATTGCCAACATCCTGCTGATCCTCGGTGCGTCCGGTCTCATCTTTCCGCTGTTGTGCGACCGCAACGTGCTGAAGCGGGACGGCACGATGATGCTTCTCGCCGCCGCCATTCTCATCGCCGTCTGTCTGATGGGCGAACTCTCGCGCGCGGCCGGTTTCGCCTTCCTCGCCTTGCTCGCGGTCTATCTCGTCTATACCTACCGTGCCGACAAGAAGGGGCAGGACGGTGCGGGCGAGCTTCATGCCGCCGAGGCGGAGTTCCTCAAGGCCCGCCATCCCATGAGCCTCGTCATCGAGATCGTCATGGCCGCGGGCGGCCTCGTCTCGCTCGTCGTCGGTGCGTCGCTTCTCGTCGATGCCGCGGTCGAGATCGCGACGGGCCTTGGCGTGTCCGATTCCGTCGTCGGCCTTACCATCGTCGCCGTCGGCACCTCGCTGCCGGAACTTGCGACCTCGGTGCTCGCCGCCTTCCGCCGCAAGGCGGACATCGCCATCGGCAATGTGGTGGGTTCCAACATCTTCAACGTGCTCGGTATCGCCGGTGTTGTCGCCGCGGTGAAGCCGGTGCCGATTCCCGGGGATATCGCGTCCTTCGATATCTGGGTCATGGGCGCCGCCTCGATCCTCTTTATGGTCTTCGCCTGGTCGGGCGCGCGGATCGGCCGGGTGGAGGCGCTGCTCCTCCTCATCGGCTACGGGGCCTATGTGACGTTTTTGTTGCGTTAGTGTGACGGTCGGGCCGGTTTGTCCCCGGCAGTGGGGACAAGTCCGTCACTCTAAATTCGCAAATCATATTTTGCATTTCCGCATTTAAAGCGGGTGTTTCTGCCGCTATCCTGCTGTCTCCGATCTTTGCCGGAGGCAGGACAGGGCATGAACTGGGACGATTTGCGCTTTTTTCTGGCCGTGGCCGGGGCGGGTAGCCTTTCGGGCGCCGGCCAGCAGCTTGGCGTCAATACGACGACCGTTTTGCGCCGCGTGGCCTCCCTGGAGGACGATCTGGGCGCCCGTCTCTTCGAGCGCGAGCGCACCGGCTACCGTCTCACCGCCGCCGGGGAAAAACTGGTCGAGGCGCTGGAGCCCGTCGACCGGCGGCTTTCCGCGCTTCCCCGCGATTTCGCGGCTGCCGGAGAGGGGGCGGAAGGCTCTGTCCGGCTTGCCGCGGGCGAGACCATTGCCTCCTTCCTGCTTGCCGCCGAGTTCCCCTCCTTTCGGGCCGAGCATCCCGGTCTGGAGCTGGAAATCCTTACGGATCCGAGACTTGCGGCCATCGGACAGGCCCCGCGGATCGGCAATCCGCTGAAGGATGTCGACATCGCGCTGCGTCTCGCTCGTCCCACGCAGGGCGACATGCTGATGCGCAAGCTGGGTGACCTTGCTTACGGGCTCTACGCATCGCCTGCCTATCTCGAAGAGCGCGGGCGGCCGCTCCAGATGCAGGATATCGCGGGACACGACCTTATCGGCTTCCCTCGCGGGGAAACGCCTCTTGGACCCGTCTGGTGGTTCTCGCGTGCGGAAAAATCGGCGCGAATCGCGTTCCGGTCATCCAGCGTTTCCGCTCGCGCGGAAGCGGCGCGGCGCGGTCTCGGTCTCGCGGCGCTTCCCTGCATGGTCGGCGATCTTCAGGAGGGGCTCGAACGCGTCTTCGGACCTGATACGTTGGGCTCGCTCGAAATGTGGCTGATGACGCGCAACGATCTTGCCCAGCTTGCACATGTCCGCGCCGTTATGGAATTCGTTGTGGACGCGGTTAAGCGCCATCGATCCCGTATCGAGGGGCGCGACCACGAGGTTCGCGACCTTATGCCCCCGTTGCGTCCAAACCATTGAAAACCCGTCGAAATTCAGATCAGGCCATTGCCATTGCGCGAGGTTTCAGCGTAAAAATCTTGTGCTGATGCGGGTTTGGACAGCCTTAACGCGCCCTTAGTTTCCTGGCGGCTATGGTTAGTGCCGCGTTAGCCGCGGAAGTGCCTCGGCGGGCTTCCGGGGTGTGTCCGCGACATTCTGTTTCGTGATCTGCAGACAGGACAGGCGATGTTTTTTGCGGTCCAGGCGAGGACGACGCTTTCGTACGAAACGGGCACAGGATCTGCCTCAGTTTCGTCGCAGACCGTTCGTATGCTGAGAATCAGCGAGGGTTATCACGCAGCCGCGAGAGGGGATTGACCGGTTGCAGTGCCGCCGGGAAACGATGAGGGGCCAGACGATTTCCCGCCTTTCATGTGCGCCGGCGGCGATTTTTCCGACGCGCCTTAACAAAAAAGCCACCTCGCGTGGCGCATTCTCAACTGCTGCCGAAACGCTCGTCGTTTCCGGTGGCGCTCTACCGAAGGAATAAGACAAGCATGCTTTCCGGTCTGCTCGGCATGTTCTCGGCCGATATGGCAATCGATCTCGGCACCGCGAACACCCTGGTCTATGTGAAAGGACGGGGGATCGTTCTGAACGAGCCGTCGGTCGTCGCCATCATTGAAAAGGGTGGCAAGAAGCAGGTCCTCGCGGTGGGCGAGGAAGCGAAGATGATGCTCGGCCGTACACCCGGAAACATTCAGGCGATCCGCCCGATGCGCGATGGCGTCATTGCCGATTTCGAAATTGCGGAAGAGATGATCAAGCACTTCATCCGCAAGGTGCATAACCGCCGCTCATTCGCCAATCCGCAGATCATCGTTTGCGTCCCGTCGGGCTCGACGGCGGTCGAGCGCCGCGCCATTCAGGAGTCGGCGCTTTCGGCCGGTGCGCGCCGCGTCTATCTCATCGAGGAGCCGATGGCAGCCGCAATCGGCGCCGGGCTTCCGGTGACGGAGCCGACGGGTTCCATGGTCGTCGATATCGGCGGCGGCACGACGGAAGTCGCCGTGCTCTCTCTCGGCGGTATCGTCTATGCGCGTTCCGTGCGCGTCGGCGGCGACAAGATGGACGAGGCGATCATCGCCTATATCCGGCGTCATCATAATCTGCTTGTCGGCGAAGCGAGCGCGGAACGGATCAAGAAGGAAGTCGGCTCGGCCGCGATTCCCGCCGATGGCGATGGCATGACCATCGAGATCAAGGGCCGCGACCTGATGAACGGTGTGCCGAAGGAAATCGCAATCGGCCAGAAGCAGATCGCCGAAAGCCTTGCGGAACCTGTCGGCGCCATCGTGGAGGCGGTCAAAGTCGCGCTCGAAGCCACCCCGCCGGAGCTCGCGGCAGACATCGTCGACAAGGGCATTGTGCTCACGGGCGGCGGCGCGCTTCTCACCAATCTCGATCAGGTGTTGCGCGACGAAACGGGACTTCCGGTCAGCATCGCGGACGATGCGCTTTCCTGCGTTGCACTCGGCACGGGCAAGGCGCTCGAACATATCAGGACGATGAAGCACGTCCTGTCCTCTGTGTACTAGGCGAAACGGAAACGGCTCCTCCATGGAGCATTCGGCAGGGGCGGGCGGGCCGCAGTAGAGAGCAGTAGTCGTCATGGACCCGAATCGTTCAGCGCTGCCGTTTCGCGAGTTCTCTCACCGGATTTCGCTTGTCTTCATGCTGACGCTTGCCGCTGCGCTGCTTTTGCTCGGCAGGGCGGAGACCTATGTCTTCGACCGCGCGCGTCAGGTGGTGACCGATCTTGCGGCGCCGCTTCTCGAAGTTGCCTCCCGTCCGGTGGCGGCAACGCGCCGCATCATCGAGCGCACAGACGAATATGCCTATGTCTTCGATGAGAACGAGCGGTTGCGCGCGGAAAACGCGCGGCTGCTCGCGTGGAAGGAAGAGGCGCTGAAACTTCAGGCGAAGGTCGCGCGCTACGAAGCCTTGCTCAATGTGCAGGTCGACCCATCGATCGATTATGCGAGCGGTCGCGTCGTGAGCGATTCCGGCGGTCCTTTTGTCGACACGGTGCTCGTCAATGTGGGCGCCGAACAAGGCGCAAGGAGCGGCCAGGCCGTGATCGACACGGATGGGCTTGTCGGCCGCATCGTTTCCACCGGCCCCAAGGCGAGCCGCGTTCTCCTGCTGACGGACCTGAACAGCCGTATTCCCGTCGTTATCGAGCCCGCACATTACAAGGCTGTGCTGGCGGGCGACAATACGGACTGGCCGAAGCTTGAATATCTCGCATCGCAAAGCGCGATCTCGCCTGGCGACCGTGTGGTGACATCCGGCGATGGCGGTCTCATTCCACCGGGCCTTCCCGTCGGTCTCGTCATCCAGACGAGTTCGGGAGATCTGCGTGTGCAGACCTTCTCGGACCGGGGACGTCTGGATTTCGTCCGTGTGCTGCAATATGAGTTCCCCTCCAAGGTGAAACGACAGGATCCGCCGGAGGTTCTGCAAGGAGGGCCGGAGGAAAGCGAGGAAACGGGTGCGGAAGTGCCCGCGGCGCCTGCAGCGTCCGCCAGCCAGGCGGCGGCGAGAGAGTAGCGCGCATGGCGAAACTCGAACCCTATACGCCGACACCCGCCGCCCGCGCTGGCCGCATCGTCATGACGGTAATGCCTTTCGTGATGGGCATGGCTTGCGTGCTGCTCGCCTTCGTGCCGCTGGGGCGGATCGTCGGTTCGCCGCTCACGCCGGCCTTTCCGCTGATGGCGATCTATTACTGGGCCATCGTCAAACCGGAGATGTTTCCGCCCGTTGCCGTTCTTGCCGTGGGCCTGATGTTCGATCTCGTCTCCGGCGGAGCGATCGGGCTCTGGGCATTCGTCTATGTCGTCACCTATGCGGTCGTCATCTCGCAGCGCATGCTCCTCGTAAATACGCCATTCTCGGCCTTCTGGTTCGGTTTTCTGGCGACTGCCGCCTTTGCCGGATTTCTGGGCTGGGTGATCGTTTCGATCATTCACGGCATCTTCGTGCCGCCGGGATCCGTCATCCGCCATATGGCGGTCACCGTGGCGGTCTTCCCTGTCTTTGCTATGCTGTTCGGGCGCATACAGACGCGCGTTCTGCAGGGAAGCTAGAGCGATGGGGCCGGGCACATGCAGATAAGCGGACGCGACAGCAACAGGTACCAGACGTTCACGAGGCGGGCGGCGCTGCTTGCCGGGGCGCAGGGCGTTGCCTTCGTCGTGCTTGCCGGCCGCATGTATTATCTCCAGGTTCTCAAGACCGATCAGTACCGGATGCTCGCCGAGGAAAACCGCGTCAGCATGCGGCTTCTCGCGCCGTTGCGTGGAAATATCGTCGATCGTTTCGGCCGCATCCTCGCGTCCAACAGGCAGAATTATCGCGCGATGCTGATTTCCGAGCAGACACCGGATGTTGAGGCAACACTCACGCGCTTCTCCAATATCGTCGAGATCGACGAATACACGCGCAAAAGGATTCTGCGCGATATCTCGCGTTCGCCGCGCTTCATGCCGGTGACGGTCGCGGAGGACCTTTCGTGGGATGAATTCGCGCAGGTGAACATCAACGAACCCGATCTCCCGGGGATCGTTCCCGATGTCGGCGAGACCCGCGACTATCCTTATGGCGAGGAGCTTGCCCATATACTGGGGTATGTTGCCGCCGTTTCCGAAAAGGACCTTGCTTCGGCGGAAGGCGATCAGCCTGTCCTGAAACTGCCGGGCTTCCGGATCGGCAAGGAAGGCATCGAAAAAACCTACGACAAGGAATTGCGCGGCGTGCCCGGCTCCAGCCATGTCGAGGTGAATGCCTATGGCCGCGTGATCCGCGAATTGTCCAAGGATCCCGGAACACCGGGCAGCGAAGTCGTGCTGACGCTCGACATGGACATCCAGCGCTTTGCATGGGACCGGCTGAAAGGCGAGTCCGCCAGCGCGGTCGTTCTCGACATACATTCGGGCGACGTCATCTCGTTTGTCTCGGCGCCGGCCTACGACCCCAATCAATTCAATATGGGCTATGGCACGGCCGAGTATAAGGCGCTGCTCGAAAGCCCTTATCTGCCGCTGATGAACAAGGGCCTCGCCGGCATGTATCCGCCAGGCTCCACATTCAAGATGGTCGTGGGCATGGCGGCGGTTGAAGCGGGGATCGATCCGGCGAACCGTGTCTTCTGCCCCGGCCACTATTCGCTCGGCAGCCACGATTTCCATTGCTGGAAGAAGGGCGGGCATGGCGCCGTCAATCTGCACGATGCGATCAAGCATTCCTGCGACGTTTATTTCTACGACACGGCGAAGCGGATCGGCATCGAAGCCATTGCCGACATGGCCAGGCGTTTCGGGCTCGGCGAGACCTATGGTTTCGAGGTTCCGGGCGAGAAGGCGGGGCTTGTGCCGACACCTGGATGGAAAAGGGCGGTCAAGGGCGAGGTCTGGCATCAGGGCGAAACCGTGATCGCCGGTATCGGCCAGGGCTATCTCCTGGCGACGCCACTGCAACTTGCGGTGATGACGGCGCGGATCGCCAATGGCGGTTATGCGATAGAGCCGCGGATCACGCGCGCGGTCGGCGGTTCGCTCGTTCCCGTTAAGGAGCCGAAATTCATTGGCGTCAGCGAAGATGCCCTCCGGGCGGTCATGGCAGGCATGAATGGCGTGTCGAACGAGATCGGCGGCACGGCCTATCGTTCGCGCATCGCAGAGCCCGGTATGGAGCTCGCGGGCAAGACCGGTACGGCACAGGTGCGCCGGATCAGCCGCGCGGAGCGCCTCAGCGGAGTGTTGAAAAACGAGGATCTCGAGTGGCGGCAGCGCGACCATGCGCTGTTCGTCTGCTTCGCGCCCTACGATGCGCCCCGCTATGCGATGTCGGTAGTGATCGAGCATGGCGGCTCGGGATCGGGCGCGGCTGCGCCCGTCGCTCGCGACATCATGCATGAGGTTCTCAAGCGCAATCCGGTCCGGCCGCAGGCCGGCAATCCGCCCCGGGGCGCCGGCAGACCGGCAAGGACAGGCTGATGCTCGATCTCAGACGCTTTACCGGACATGAAATGCGCCTTGGCGAAAAGCTCGCCGAGTTCAACTGGGGCTTTCTGCTTCTGCTAACACTGATCGCCTCCATGGGTTTCGCCATGCTCTATTCGGTGGCGGAAGGAAGCTTCTCTCCCTGGGCGTTGCGGCAGGCGGCGCGCTTCGCGGCGGGCGTCGCGATCATGATATCCGTCGCCATTATCGACCTGCGGCTCTGGATGAGGCTCGCCTATCCGCTTTACGGCTTTGCCCTTGTTTTGCTGATCGCCGTGGAGATCATCGGTTTTGTCGGCATGGGCGCGCAGCGCTGGCTCAATCTCGGTTTCGTGTCGGTTCAGCCTTCCGAAATCATGAAGGTGACGCTGATTCTCGCGCTTGCCCGATATTTTCACGGATTGACCCTCGAAGAAGTTTCGCGCCTGCGCAATCTGGTCATCCCGCTGGCCCTTGTCGGGGCGCCCGTGGGGCTCGTCGTCGTGCAGCCCGACCTTGGCACCGCAATCCTGCTCACGGCAACGGCGGCCGTTCTCTTCTTCTCGGCAGGTCTGCGCTGGCGTTATTTCATCCTGGCGGGTGCTGCCGTATTGGCAGCCATTCCGGTCGTCTGGAGCCGCCTGCATGACTATCAGCGTAACCGCGTTCTCACTTTCCTCGATCCGGAGCGGGATCCGCTGGGCGCCGGCTATCACATTCTTCAATCGAAGATCGCGCTCGGTTCCGGCGGAATCTTCGGCAAGGGCTTCATGGAGGGAACGCAGAGCCAGCTCAACTTCCTGCCCGAGAAGCACACCGACTTCATTTACACCATGCTTGGCGAAGAGCTCGGGCTTGTCGGCGGACTGGTTCTGCTCACGCTCTATTTCGTGGTGCTGATGTTCTCGCTCAATGTGGCGCTTCAGTGCCGCAACCAGTTCGGACGGCTGTTGGCCATCGGCGTTTCCATGACCTTCTTCTTCTACGTCTTCATCAACGCTTCCATGGTCATGGGACTTCTGCCGGTGGTGGGCGTGCCCATGCCGCTCGTTTCTTACGGCGGCACTTCCATGCTCTCGCTCATGTTCGCTTTCGGGCTCCTGATGAGCGTTCATATCCACCGGAATCTCGAGATTTCGCGGGGGCCAAGCGCTTTCTGGTAGGGGCGGGCGGCACGATGCAGGGCATTGGCCAAAAGAGGGCCAGGGCGGCTGGACAGGCCTCCATTCCTTTGCTATAGGCTCCGCTCCCCCACGAAATCGGTGGCCGGGATGGTGGTTTCCACCGGCCGTCAAGGCGGCACGGCGGGCGCATAGCTCAGTTGGTAGAGCAGCTGACTCTTAATCAGCGGGTCCAAGGTTCGAGTCCTTGTGCGCCCACCAAACATTCCTTCTGCTATTCTCCGACGGAACAAATCTCAACGGGGGGATTTCCCGGTGAAAGCGCTTTCCTGGATTGCAGCTCCACTCTGGCCGCTTCAGCTTGTCAGCGGGCAAAAGTCCTTTCGTGCGAATCCGCTGCTTGGCAGTCCCGGGCTCAACCGGCGCGGGCTTCATCTTGCTCGCGTTCGTCTGGCCGAGAAGATGGCCGAGTCCCGCCGGAAACGCCTTTCAGCGCGAATCGACCCCGCGTTGAAAGCCCGGTACGAGGCCAATGGCTACCTCGTGATCGAGAACTTCCTGCCGCCGGATGAGTTCGCTGCGCTCAAGCGCGATCTGGAGGAAAATCCGCTCCGCTCATGGGAGCGCCGAGAGGGATCGACCGTTACGCGGCGCGGCAGCCTCGATCTACCGGACATAGAGGGGCGCGCCGCGCTCGAAAGGCTGATGACGGGACACAGGATTTCCGATCTCCTGCGCTATCTCGCGGGATGTGGAGGAGAGCCGCTCATCCATCTTCAAACGATTCTGGCCGAAGGCGATGCCGCGCGGCCCGATCCCCAGAATACGCTTCACATGGACACGTTCCATTCGACGGCGAAATCCTGGCTCTATCTGCAGGATGTAGGAGAGGAGGACGGTCCGCTCCGCTATGTGCCGGGCTCGCATCGTATGACGCCAGCCCGCCTCGAATGGGAACGCGAACTCAGCATCGGCGCGGCGAGGAACCCCGATCCCGAGATCGCTGCGGGTTCCTTTCGCGTTTCCGATGCGATGCTGGAAAAGCTCGGCTATGCGGATGCGAAGGCGCTCGCCGTTCCGGCCAATACGCTCGTTGTTGCCAATACGCATGGCTTTCATGCGCGCAAGGCGAGTACAAGGCCGACCCTTCGCTCAGAAGTCTATGGCAGCCTTCGCCGCAATCCCTTCCTGCCCGTCAGCGGCATGCATTTGCATTCGCTACCGGGGCTCAAGGGGCGGCTCAGCACACGCCAGGCGCAAATCGATGAACTTCTCGCGCGTTATCTCGGCGTAAAAGGTCCCTGGATTTCCGTGCCGCCGAAGCGGATTGGAGATCCCGCCTCGATCTGAGTTTCAGTGGCAGTCGGGCTTTTCCGAAGCCAGGGATCGCCAGACCTCGTCCCAGCGCGCATGGTCCATGCCGGCAATGGTGACGAGTTCGGCGCATGACGTCTCTCCCATGCGTGCGAGAAACCGCCGGTTGATCGCCGCGGGAACCACATCGTCCTTTTGTCCCACATAGTGAATTTGCGGCAGGTCTTTCAGTCTGGCGGCGCTGTTGGCCGGGTTCAGCGAGCCCGAAAGCGGCGTGACCTTGTGGAAGGTGGTGAAGGCATCCGTGTCGAGTGGGGAGGCGACGCTCTTTATCCAGGAGACATCGGTTCGCCGCGCGGCCAGCAAGGCAGCGATGGTGCCGCCTCCCGAATATCCGACAAGTGCGAGGCGCGAGGCGCCCGCATTTTCCTTGAGCTTGTCCAGAGCCTCATTCATTGCCGATACGCTCTCTTCGCCATAGCGCTCCGTCGTCCAGAGATCGCTCCTGCAGTTTCGGGCCGCGTCGCCGCCCGTGTACTGGCACGGCCGCGCGAGATAGGCGACCGCAGATGCAGGGTCGGCTGCAGCAAGCTTCATGGCAATGGGGTTTACGGGCGTCGGATCGGACGAGCGGCGGTCGCGCCGCTCCCATGCGAGGCCATCGCCCTCGATATAGACAGTCAAAAGCCCGATGGAAGCCGCGCCGCGAACGCGGGACAGGAGATCGAACCGCGCGGTCTGCAGTGTCGCCGTCGCAAAACCATTGGCGCCGGCTATTTCGTTCGCCTTTGCCTCGCGTTCGGCCGGTGCCGGGGCGCCGGCGCAGGCGGCAAGCAGAAGGAAGGCAGGGGCGGCGAGGAGGAAAGGCGGGAGCTTCATCGGCGAGCCAGAAAAGGGAACGGCTCTGGAGTGAACCAGAGCCGTGCCCGAAAGTGTAGCCCAATCCGGTCCCTTGGGAACCCTTGCTCAGGCGCCTGCCTGCTGCCGCCGGCTCTGTTTCTGGCCGCCGGGCTTGCCGCCCTGCTTGCGTTCGCCGCGCGGCGCATTGGCACCCTGATTGCCCGGCTTGCCGAAACGGCGGTGCTTTCCGGGCTGGTTGCGGTCGCCGCGGTTCTTGTTCGGACCGCCGCGGCCGCCGCGCTTCGGCGCGAGGGGCTCGCCTGCGGGGACAACGATCTGCTCGCCCAGCCATTCGGTCGTGTCGACCGCCGTCAGCGGGCGCTTGGTCAGCTTCTCGATGCTCTTCAGGTGAGCGCGTTCGGCGGCATCGCAGAAGGAAAGGGCGATGCCGCTCTTGCCCGCGCGCGCCGTCCGGCCGATGCGGTGAACATAGCTCTCCGCTTCGTTCGGCAGTTCGTAGTTGATCACATGCGTGATGCCGGAAACATCGATGCCGCGCGCGGCGATGTCCGTCGCGACAAGAACACGCGCCTTGCCATTGCGGAAATTGTCGAGCGCGCGCTGGCGGGCGCCCTGCGACTTGTTGCCGTGAATGGCTTCCGACGGCACGCCGGATTTCTCGAGCTGCTCGCTCACGCGGTTCGCGCAATGCTTGGTCCGGGTGAAGACGATGACGCGGGAGAGTTCGGTATCATCGAGCAGCTTCGCGAGGAGCTCGCGCTTGCGCTTGCCATCGACATGCATCACGCGCTGGTCGATGCGATCCACCGTCACGACTTCCGGCGTCACTTCGACGCGGACGGGGTCGCTCAGGATGTCCGCGGCGAGATGCTCGATGCTTTTCGGCATGGTGGCCGAGAAAAGAAGCGACTGACGCTGCTTGGGCAATGCTGCCACGATCTTGTTCACGTCGCGCACGAAGCCCATGTCGAGCATCCGGTCGGCCTCGTCGAGAACGAGGATCGAGGTGCGGGACAGGTCGACATGCTTCTGGTTCATCAGGTCGAGCAGGCGGCCGGGCGTTGCGACGAGAATGTCGACGCCGCCGGACATGGTGCGGACCTGGCGGAACTGGTTCACGCCACCGAAGATCGTCGTGTGTCGCAGCTTGTAGTTCCGGCCATAGGCTTCGATGCTCTTGCCGATCTGGAGCGCGAGTTCGCGCGTCGGCGCAAGGATGAGCGCACGGGCCTGCTTCGGATGGCGCTTCTCGTGCCGCGAGGCAAGGTGCTGCAGAATCGGAAGCGTGAAGGCAGCCGTCTTGCCGGTGCCTGTCTGGGCTAGACCCAGCAGGTCGCGGCCTTCGAGCAGGGCCGGAATTGCCTGTGCCTGGATGGGAGTGGGGTTAATGTAGTTCTGGTCCGCGAGGGCGCGGCAAAGGGGCTCGGCAATGCCGAGGTCGGCAAAAGTTACAGTCGTCATATTTACTCAAGATCTTTCAAGTCAAACGTCGTGCGCCCGGCCACAGCGGCCGGCGCTTTAACGCGGTTTCTTGCCGCGTTCCAACGCGCTTGGAATCGGGAAGGGTCGAATCGTCCGGGGATCAGGCGGTGCCGAAGGGCAGCGCAAAGCGCGCACACGCGAACGATTGGGTGTGACATGAGGCTTTTACCGTCGAATGTCAAGGATTTAGCGGTAGAGGATATCGCCTGGAACGGATTGTCGCGGGGCTCCCATGCGGGCATCATCCTCACAAAAGCGACGAAGAAGCGGCAGATTCGATGATAACGGCCTATGTTCCCGCCAATGGAATGCTGAAGCCGACGGAGCTTGCGGCGGGTGACCCGATCCCCGAAGGCGCCGTGTGGGTCGATGTGCTCTCGCCTTCCGATGACGACCTGACTTTCCTCGACAAGGCGCTCGGCCTCGATGTGCCGACCAAGGAGGATATGCAGGAAATCGAGATGTCGAGCCGCCTCTATCATGAAGATGACGCGCTCTACATGACGGCGACAATGATTACGCAGGCCGATACGCCGAACCCGCTCAGCGTGCCTGTCACCTTCGTCCTTGCCGGTCACCGGCTGATCACGCTTCGTTATGCGGAGCCCCTGCCGTTCCGGCTTTATGCCACGCAGTCCCAGCGCCATGTCATGCCCTGCGCGACGGGGGAGGATGTGCTGGCCGGTCTTCTCGATGCCATCGTCGACCGCCTTGCCGACATTCTCGAGCGCGTGCAGAACGACATCGAAACGCTCTCCCGCGAAATCTTCGATCATGAGCGGCGCGGCCGGAAGGACTACAACGCCATTCTCGCGCGTGTCGGGCGCGGCTATGCGCTGACCTCGCAGGCGCGTGAAAGCCTTGTCAGCTTTGGCCGGCTTGTCAGCTTCGTCGCGCGGCCGACAGAGACGAAGATGCCGAAGGCTGCCGAACGCGGCTTCAAGACGATTACGCGGGACGTTACTGCCTTGAGCGATCACGCGACCTTCCTCGCGAACAATATCAACTTCGTTCTCGACGCCACCCTCGGTCTCATCAGCAACGAGCAGAACAATGTGATCAAGATTTTTTCGGTCGTCGCGGCGATATTCCTGCCGCCGACGCTGATCGCAAGCAGCTACGGCATGAATTTCCAGTTCATGCCGGAACTTCACTGGGCCTATGGGTACCCGCTGGCGCTAGGTCTCATGGTGGCCTCCGCGGCCGCCACATATCTCTTCTTCAAGTTTCGTGGCTGGCTATGAGCGGCACGCGCACGGAATGGATCTGGATTCGTCATGCCCCGGTGCAGGGGCAGGAGAACCGCTATTACGGCCGGTTGGATGTTGCACCGGAGCCGGTCGATCCCTCGCTTGCTTCCGCCATTGCGCGGCGTCTGCCGGGCTCCGCCGTCTGGCTTTCCTCCCCTTTGACGCGCACGAGAGTGACCGCGCTCGCCCTCAGGAACGGGGTCGATCCCATTGCAGTCGGCGATTTCAACGACCAGAATTACGGCCTATGGCAGGGGCGGAGCTTCAACGACGTCTTCGCGCAGAACCGCTCGCTCGACTGGTCGAACCCGGTCGACATTCAGCCGCCGGAAGGCGAAACCTTCTTCGACGTTGCGACACGCGTCTATGAGGGCGTTCAGCGGCTGACGGATCACTATGCAGGGCATACGCTCGTTTCGGTCGCGCATGCGAATGTCATTCGTGCCGCGGTCGCGCTTGCGCTCGATATCGATCTTGGTACGGCGCTTCGCATCGAGATCGCGCCGCTTTCAATCACGCGGCTTTCGCACAGGCTTGTGGACGGCGTTCACCGGTGGAGCGTCGGCTGCATCAATCTCGAAGTCGGCGGGTGAGGGAGATCAGGCTTTCGCCGCCTCGTCTTCCCAATGCGAGATCACGCGTTCGATGTGATTTTCCATCTCTGCGAGCGCTTCCACGATCAGCGAAATCCGCTTCCCCGTCATCTCGTGATAGGCGGATGCCATGAAGATGCCGCTCGCATGGGTCTCGATTTCATCGCAGAGATCCGTATCGGCGCCCGCGGCGCGCAATGTCTCGCCAATTTCCTGCAACCGTTCCGCGGCCTTCGCTATGTCGCCAGCCGCGCGCTCGGCGGCTTCCGCCACGGCGGCGAGTGCGTCCGGGCCGGTTTCCGCGTTGTGGTGCCGCTCGCCGGGTTTCACGGCGGCGACAGCCTTCCGCGTCTCGTTCATCGCGCGGCGCATCTGCTGCATGTCGTGGTAGAGAAAGCCGAAGCGGGTGTTCGCCGATGTTTCGCGCGCGAGGTCGTAGAGCCGCTCGATGGCGAGGATCACGTCTTCGGTATTGGCAAAGCGGTTGCGCCGGGCATATTCCTCCAGGAACCATCGGCCCTTGGGGCTCGCGAGAACGGCCTCTTCAATGGCGTCATATTCGTCCTGGTCGATCTGGCGGGCGGCGTCGCTCATTTCAAGGCTCCGGCTAGGGGAGCCGGCATTATCGCGGGTATTTGTTTCCCATTGGTTGAGGTGGCATTAACCGGCTTGCCGTCCGGCCGCCGAGATGCGAAGGAAATGCAGCATTCCCGGCGAAAGGCTTGAGACGGTGGACCTTCCGATCGACATAGAGAGCATCAAGGGCTTCATGGACCCCGCCGAGGGGCAGGCGCTCCATGAGGCGGCGGCCGAGGCCTCGCGCATGGGCCCTGTGCTCGAAATCGGCTCCTATTGCGGCAAGTCGACCGTCTATATGGGGGTTGCCTGCCAGCGGAACGGCGCCGTTCTCTACGCGCTCGACCATCACTACGGTTCGGAAGAAAACCAGAAAGGATGGGAGCATCACGACGAGGCGCTCTATGACGCCGAGACGGATCGCCTCAATACGTTCCCGCTCTTCCGCCGCACCATGCGCATGGCGAAACTCGAAGACACGGTGGTGCCGCTGGTCGCGCCGTCCGAAGTGGTATCGAAGGGTTGGGCCACGCCGCTCGCCATGGTCTTCATCGATGGAGGGCATGGCATGGAGCCCGCGCTCACGGATTATCGCCTCTGGGCGCCGCGGGTCATGCCGGGCGGCATCCTGGCAATCCACGACGTCTTTCCGGACCCGAAGGATGGCGGCCGTCCGCCTTACGAGATTTACAAGATGGCGCTTGCGTCCAATCTCTTTGCGGAAGAGAAGGCGGTAAAGAGCCTGAGGCTACTCCGCCGCCTCGGCTAGTGTGCGCTCGGCGAAGAGATGCGCAGCCGGCGTCATGCCTGTTATGGCATCGGTCGCGAGGATCACGGCCGCAGCCGTCCATGCGGGCTTTTCCGCCGGCCAGGCGACTTCGTCCTCGAACTGGTAGCCCATCCAATAGGCGCCGCAACCGGCCTTCCACTGGTGCTGCCAGGAGAGCATGGCTTCCGCCTGCTTGCGCTGCCCGGCGACGAGGAGCGCCATGGTGAGTTCCGCGCTTTCGGCCACCGTTACCCAGGGCTGATCCAGCACGCAGCGGCAGCCCTTGCCCTCGGCGACGAAGATGTCCCACTTCCAGGCGAGGCGCTTGCGCGCCGCTTCACCGGTCACTACGCCAGCGAGAACAGGGTAGTACCAGTCCATCGAGTAGCGGTCTTTCGGTTCCCATGTCCGGTCGAAGCGATGCGGCTTGTCGCGCAGCGCCTCGCCGAGCTTCGCGCGCGCTTCCATGAAGTGGCGCGAGGGGTGGCCGAGCTCGCGCGCGATCTGCGCCGCGCATTCAAGGCTCTTGTAGATCGAGGAACAGCCGGTGATGAGCGCATCGTCTTCCGGCGTGTGCGGATCGTCCGCCGCCCAGCGGATGTCGCCATGCGGACTCTGATGGGCGAGCACGAAGCCCATTGCCGCCTCAATGTGAGGCCAGAGCCCCGCGAGCCATTTTCTGTCGCGCGTGATCAGATAGTGATGCCAGGCGCCCGTCGCGATATAGGCGGCGAAATTCGTATCGCGGACGGGATGGCCTGCGTCCTTTTCCTCGCCGGTAAAGCGCTGCTCCTCCTCGTCGAAGGGGACCGCCGCGCCGAGCTGGCCCCACCAGGAGCCGTCCTTGAGTTGCGTGTCGGCAAGATATTGAAAGGCGCGGCGCGCATGCTCGATTTCGCCGAGCACGGTCAGCCCCATTGCCGCTTCCGTGTGGTTCCACGGGTCGATAACGCCGCCGTCATACCAGGGGATCGCACCATTATCGCGCTGCAGCTCGATAATGCGCGCGCGGGAGCCGTCGAAGAAATTGTCAGGCAGCCTGTCGCCCCAGGTGAGATGCGTCATGCGTTCACGCCGCTCCCTTGGTGAAATAGAGAACGACGCTCTTGCCCATGAGGGGCCCGGCGATCTTCTCCAGCGTGCGGGTCAGCCAGGGGCGCTGCAGGATGTCCCATTCGAGGAAGCGCTTGTAGAGATTGACGAGCTTCACATCCTCGCGCTTCACGCCGACGGCGCATTTGAGCCACCAGTAAGGCGAGTGCAGTCCGTGCGCGAAGTGGCGATGGAAGAAGGAGAGGCCGCGCGCCTCGACCGCGCCCTTCAATTCGCTCTCGCGGAAGATGCGCACATGGCCGCCCGGCTCGTTGTGGTAGTCGTCGGACAGCGCCCAGCAGACCCATTCCGGCCAGAAGCGGGGAACGCTCACGGCCAGCGTGCCGCCGGGCTTCAGGATCCGGTCGATTTCGGCGACGGCCTGCTTGTAGTCGGGGATATGCTCGAGCACTTCCGAGCAGAGCACCTTGTCGAAGCTTGCATCGGGGAAGGGGAGCGAAAGCGCGTTGCCGACGGTCAGCGAGAAGGCGCGTTGCGTTTCGGGGTCCATGTCCGGGCAGGAGCCGAAGCCGTCGCGCGTCTTGCGCACGTCTTCATAGCCGAGGTCGAGCCCGACCACATGGCACTGCGCGTGGTAGTACATGGCATGGACATGCCGCCCCGCGCCGCAACCGAGGTCGAGCGCGCGCTGGCCGTCCCTAAGCCCGAGCACGTTCAAGTCGATTGTCTGCATTCTCTATTGTCTGCCTGTAGATGTCGGCGCATTGGCGCGCCGCACGTTCCCATTTGAATTCGGCGAGGATGCGTTCGCGTCCGGAGCGGCCATAGGCCTCGCGCATCTGCGGGTTGTCGAGCATCTTCGCAATGGCTTCCGCGAGCGCCGGCGGGTTGGAGTGCTGCACCACGAGCCCCGCATCGCCCACCACTTCCGGCAGCGAGCCGCCATTCGTCGCGATCACCGGCGTGCCGCAGGACATGGCCTCGCCGCAGGGAAAGCCGAAGCCTTCATAGACGGAGGGCGAAACGGCGATTGTCGCCTCATTATAGAGTTCGGTGATTTCTTCGTCGGTCACGCCGCTTACGAACTCGACCTTGTCCATGATGCCGAGCTGGCGCAGTTCATATGACGTGTTGCCCTCGCGCAGCTTGCCGATCACGCGGAGCTTCAGGTTCGGTCGCGTCTTCAGCAGTTCCGCATAGGCGCGGATGAGATAGATGAGGCCCTTCAGGGGTACATCCGCGCTCGCGCAGGCGACGATGAGGTCGTCGCGGCGCTTGATGTGAGGCATCGGGCGGAACTGGATGTGATCGATGCCGTGCAGCACGAGCCGCGTCTTTGAGACGTCGACGCCGAATTCGCGCACTACGTCGCGCCGCGTGCTTTCCGAGACGACGATCAGCGGATCGAGCTGGCGGGCCACCTTGATCTGCATGTTGAGGAAGGAATACCAGCGCTTCTTCAAGAGCTTCAGTTTCAGCGTGCGCGCATGGTCGATGTCGATGCGCCGGTCCATCGTGATCGGATGGTGGATCGTGCCGACCACGGGCATGCCCATATCGCGCATCTTGAGAAGGCCCCAGCAGAGCGTCTGGTTGTCGTGGCAGACGTCGTAGTCGTCGAGCGTGCCGCGTACATAGCGCGCCATGCGCTCGCCGAACGTATAGGGCTCGGAGAAGCCGCCCGTCGCATGGCTCCACCACTCGAAGAGATCGATGGGGGAGGCGAACATCCAGGGCCGGATCGAGCGGATCGGATGCGGGTTCGCATAAAGGTCGAGCGAGGGCAGCTTGATGAGCTTCACGCGCGGGTCGAGCTCGGGATAGGGCGGGCCGGAAATGACGTCGACCTGATGGCCGAGTTCCGCCAGCGCCTTGGCGATATGGCGCATATAGACGCCCTGACCGCCGGTCGTGGGGTTGGAGCGGTAGCTCGGCAGGAGGATACGGAGGGGGTGGTCGCCGTGAATGGCCGCGAGCCTCGGGGTGTCGGACGCGGGGCGCGCCACCGCCGGTGCCTCGGGTTTCGGTTCAGCGGCCGCATTCCGCTCAAGCACTTGCGACATGCCTTGTCCTCTCAAAGCCTTTCAGGTCCGCTCGACCCGCAACAAGGGGCAGCGTCCGGAGCTCCCATTGGCGGGCGCGAACCCGGACCGGATTAAAACTTTTCGCCTGTCGTGGGCGGCGAACGGGTGGCCGGACACCGATATGCCTCGCGCGGTGGGGCGGTCCCGAACGGCGGGGATCATATCGGGTTCGTCGGGGGGCAACAACCCGCTAACAATAATGTAAGCGAGCCCTCTTCAGTTGATGCTGCGTCTCGGCGGCGCGTTGCCTTCGCCGGGCTCGGGCGCCGCGCCGGACTGATGATGGACGAGGAGCCAGCCATCGCCGCTCCGTATGAAGATGTTGGTGGCGATGAGGTAGTCCTGTCCGATGCGCTCATAGCAGATCACAATCCCTGTGTCGCGATGAATGCCCGCCCGCGCATGGAGGCATTCGATATCGGGGCTGGCCGGGCCCGTCAGTATGGCGTGCCAGCTCTGCAGCACGCTGTCCCGGCCCTCCACCGGTGGCCAGCCGGGATGGAGGCAGGTCACGGGTTCTTCCTCCGCCCAGACGGCGCTCATGAGCGTGACGTCACGCTCCGCAAAAGCGCGGTAGAAGGTTTCGTTTGCGAAGAGAAGTTTGGCGCGATCGCGTGCGGGAGAGGAGCCGGTTGCCATGGAGTTCGTCCGGGTGGTGCCAAGGCTGCGATTAGGCGCAGTCTAGCAGCATTGACGAATTTTCACATGTGCCGGTGCGGGGACCGAATGTGCGGTCAGATGCCCGCGTACCACTCATATCCCGTGTTGTCCTCCCAATAGCCGCCCTTGCCCCGGCCTATCGCCTCGAGGCTTTCGACGGCCTCCACGCGCATCACGAATTTCGCCTGTTTGTAGCCGAGCTGTCGTTCGACCCGCAGTCTGAGCGGTGCGCCGTGGCCGACCGGCAGCTCGCCGTCATTCATGCCATAGGCGAGGATCGTCTGCGGATGAAAGGCGTCCACGAGGTCGATACTTTCATAGTAATTCGTACCGCGAAAATCGTCCGCGCAATGAAAGACGATGTAACGGGCGCTCGGTTCCAGTTCGACTGCGTCGAGCAGGGCGCCTAGCGGTACGCCGGTCCATTTGCCGATGGCGCTCCAGCCTTCCACACAATCGTGGCGTGTGATCTGGCTTCGCGCTGGCATTGCTTTCAGCTCCGCCAGTGAGAAGCCCTTTGGCTGTTTCACACGTCCATCCACTTCGAGCCGCCATTCGGCGAAGCTCGAGGCAAGGTGGCGCAGATACTCGGGCGAGCGCGGCATGGTGTTGCCATTGGTCCGGAAGACCGGCGACATCTCCGACGGCTCGTATTCGCGTGCCAGCGGATTGATGCCGAGCAGGCGTTGCATCCGGTAGGAGAGCCGCTCGCCGGTCGAAAGCACGATCTCCTGAAAGGTCGGGCTCTGGCCGAGGCGGTCGCAGCCAGGCAGCAGAAGTGCCGCGGCGCCCACGCCGAGCGATTTCAGTATGCCGCGCCGAGAGAAAAATTCTTCCGTCATTTCCCGGTCTCCTCCGGAAGGCGATAACGCCCCGTGATCATGGAGCGGATTTCGTTGAGGGGCCCCGCCAGCACCACCATTGCGAGATGCAGGAGGATGAATGCGACGAGCAGCATTGCGCAGATGAAATGGATCGAGCGCGCGGATTGCCGTCCGCCGAAAATGTCGAGAAGCCAGGGCCAGCTAGCATTCATGGCGGGCGACATGGTCAGTCCCGTCAGCACCATCAACGGGATGAGCCCGCCCAACACACTGAGATAGGCGAGTTTCTGCAGCACATTGTAGTGGCGGGCTTCCTCGCCCTTTGGCAGATCGAGCCGCGCGTGTTTCTTCACGTCCTGCCAGATATGGGTGGGCTTCAATTGTTCCTTCATCGGCAACAGATCGCGCTCGATGTGCCGGTTCCAGTAGCTCCAGACCGCATAGGCAAGAATGCCGATGGCGAAGACCCAGGCGAAAGTGATGTGCCAGCGCCGCGCCAGCGCGAGATTGTAATTGGAAGGGATCGTCGCCCAGCCGGGAAAGGCGCGGTTACGCGTTGCGCCGTTCTCGTCCTCCCAGACGCCGAGCAATCCCGTCGTCTCCACACGGAAATCGCCGATCCTCAGATAACCTTCGCCGTCCGCATTGCCGATCTGTAGCCAGGCGGGATCGGGGTTCGCGCCATACTCGCCCCAGTAAAGGCGGGGATGCGCATTGAAGATCATCAGTCCGCTCATCAGGAGAATGACGAGCGCGACGAAGTTGGTCCAATGCCAGATGCGTGTAGACAGGCGGTGGCGATAGATCGTGCCGCCGCGCTGCATTTCCTCTGTATGAAACATATCTGTGCTGCTCATTGCGTCTGCCTTTCTGCAGGACAGTCTCGTTGCGAGGTGCGCACACGGGCAAATCACATTCGCCGCACCGCTTCGTGAACGTCGTTCACGGGATTGCGCGGAACCAGAGATTGGCGAGGGCGAGTACGGAGAAGACGAGGTTCGACGCGAAGAGGATGACGAGATAGAGGCCCCAGGGCTCGCGAATGCCGTCCACCGGATTTCGCCGGACGAGCCAGAAGAGCAGCGGCGTCCAGAATGCGGCTGCCCCCGCCGCGATGAGGCCGGAAGGAACCTCCAGTCCGGCAAGCGCGATGGTGAGCGCCATGACCGCAAGCCAGATACCGAGGATCGCTCTTGCTTCGGTGCGGTGGAAGATGAAGCAGATCGAGAGGGAATTGAAGAGGACCAGCCAGTAGACGAGGCCACGCGCCGCGTCGGGCACGCCGGAAATCGTCTCCAGAATTGCCATGATTGCCCCCTCGCAACCTGCCCGGACTGACCGGATTTCCCTTTCTGGTCAGTCTGGCCGCCGGAGCGGCCTCAAGGCAAGTCACAAAGAAGTGGGCTGGGGAAGTGGGGCAGGAGGGGTCAGCCGAAGCGGCGCTTCAGCCAGTCCACCATCAGCGCGTTCAGCTCCTCCGGCTTTTCGGACTGGGTCCAGTGGCCGCAATCGGGGATCACGTGCTTTTCGAGATCTGGCACATATTGCTCCATGCCGATGGTCATTTCGGGCCGGAGCACGATGTCGTCCGCCGCCGAGATCATCAGGCTCGGCGCGTCGACCTTCTCGGTCTGGCCTTCGGTGATTTCCCAGTTGCGCGTGAAGTTGCGATACCAGTTGATGCCGCCCTCGAAGCCTGAGTTCTCGAAGGCCTTCGTGTAGTAGGCGAGTTCCTCCTTCGTCAGAAGCTGCTCGCCGGGCCAGGTGCTTTCGTCCGTCTCGAAGCTCTTCAGGAAGGAAAGGTTCTTCTGGTCCGCGGGCAGTTTGTCGAAATCGGCAAGCGTCATCGCGCTCTTGCGGTACCAGAAGCGCATGGTGCGGGCGACGTCCTTCTCGAACATCTTTTCCGCTACGCCGAACTGCTGGAAGAAGACGATATACATGTCCTCGCCGAAGGCCATGCGCATGCCCGCGATGGGGTCGATGGGCCCGCGCGGCAGGAATGGCGTGTTGACGCCGATCACGCCGGCGACGCGGTCGGGGTGGCGCAGCGGCATCTGCCAGACGACCATCCCGCCCCAGTCATGCCCGGCGAAGATCGCCTTCTCGATGCCGAGCGCGTCGAGCATTCCCGCCAGATCGTCCGTCAAATGATGAATGTCGTAGAGGGGCACCGCGTCCTTGCCCTTCGGCCCGCCCGTATAGCCATAGCCGCGCATGTCCGGCGCAATGGCTCGGAAGCCCGCCCCGGCAATGGCGGGAAGCTGGTGGCGCCAGGAATAGGCGATTTCCGGAAAGCCGTGGCACATCACCACCGGCACGCCGTCCTTCGGCCCCTGCTCGTAGACGGCCATGCGGATGCCGTTCGTCTCGACGTAATGCGGCTCCGGAAAATTCATCGCCGTTCTCCTCCCTTGTGTTCTTGCTGCCCCGTCAGGCGGACTTCAGACGCTCCTGGTCCGCGGTCGGCGAAATGCCGAGCGAGCTCAGCATTTCCGTCCGGCCGGGGCCGAGCTTCGGCGGATAGAGATCCGCGTTGCGCTTCTTGCCGCGCGCCCAGGTCCTCAGCACCTTCGACACGTTGCGCGGGTCGCGCAGCCAGGTGTTCGGGGCATCGACCATGTGGAAGGAGCGCATGAAGGCGCGCATCAGCTCCACGTCGCCGCGAATGGCGGGCATGATCGCGTCCTCGGCGAAGCTCTTGAAGAGTCGCGCCTTCACGCCCGGCTTGTAGTCCGGGTCGAGCGCGTTGCGCGCGCGTTTCGCGGCGGCCAGATCCTGCTTCACCATGTCGTCGTAATGCTGGCGGAGTTCCTTCGCCAGTTGCGCGTGGTAGAAGCGCGCCCTCTCGTGCGGGTCGTTCGACCTCTCCAGCGTTTCGACGAGCGCTTCCGCGGCGACGCCCGCGAAGGAGCAGCCTCGTCCGTAAAGCGGGTTCGTCCGGATCACGCTGTCGCCGATCGGGAAGAAGTTCAGTACGCGGGGCTCGCCATCCTTCGTCATGTGACGCCAGCGGCTTATGAGTTCGCCCATGCCGAAAACGCGGCTGACCGGCCGCGAGGTTTCGCTCGACGTCCATTGCGCGATTCCGGGAAGCTGCGCGCATATCGCGTCGAAGTTCTCCGGCCTTACGATGGCGCGGCGAAGCTCCATCTCGATCTCTGGCACCGCGAGCGTGATCGAGAAGCAGCCATTGTCGGCGGGGAAGAGCCCGTACTTGATGAAGCCGAGATCGCCTGCGCCGGGAATCTTCGTGCGCGCGGGCTCGTTTTCCGGATCGTGCAGCCGGTAGTGGCGCGTGAAATAGAGAATGCCCGCGCGTTCGGTTTCCTCCGAGATACATGCGCCCGCATCGTTCAGCCATTCGATCATCTGACTGTTCTTGCCAGCGGCGTCGATCACGATGTCGGCGAGCCAGTCCTTCGTCTCGCCATTCTGCTCGGCGCGGACGCCGGTCACGCGAAGTTGCCCGGCGGCATCTCTGTCCGTCAGGATGCCGCGCACCAGCGTTCCCGTTTCGAAGCGGATGCCCTGCTGGCGTGCCGCGTAGCGGCGCATGATGAATTCGAGCGTCGTGCGGCGGCTGGTCAGGATCGTCATATCCTTGTCGCTGGGCACGGGCCTGTAGCTTTCCTGAAGCGACAGGGGCAGCCCGTCCGCGAATTTCAGTTCGCGGCAGCCGGCGGCCAGAAGCTCTTCCATGAGGTCGGGGTAATTGTCTCGGATCAGTATGTGGAGCCGCGCGAGGAAGGCGTGGCTGTGGCGCAAATGGCCGACGCCTTTGCGTTCCCAGCTTTCGAAAGCCTCGTCGGCTGAGGCTTCCGGCGGAGGCGGGTCACGTTCCAGCAGGGTCAGTTCCCGGCCCTTGCGGGCCAGTGCCAGCGCTGTCCAGAGGCCGGCTATGCCGCCGCCAACCACCAGAATGCGTTCGCTCATCCTCACGCCTCCTCCATCTGCATGCCGTCCGGCTTACAGAAAAACTAGACTACGGTCTAGTGAAAATAGGAAGCGGTCCCGCGGCTGTCCAGAGCCTGGCCTCGTGAAGTTTTGTGCTCAGCCCGCGGGTGTCGCGCGGAGTGACGAAGCCGCGACGGCAAGGGCGATCCATCCTGCCAGGAAGGCGACGCCGCCGACCGGCGTGATCATCACGAGCGCGCGGCTGCCGGTGAGGCCCAGATAGTAGAGCGAGCCCGAAAAGAGAATCGTACCCGCCACGAAAGCCCATCCGGCGAAGGTTGCGGCCGCGCCGCCGCCCTGCGCCGCTACCCAGGCGACCGCGAGAAGCGCCAGCGCATGATACATCTGGTAGCGCGCGCCGGTCTCGAAGACCGCGAGTTCCGCCGGCCCCACGCGGGCCTGCAGCCCATGCGCCGCGAAGGCGCCGAGCGCCACCGAAAGAAAGCCGCTCAACGCGCCGATGGTGAGCCAGAGTTTCATGGGTTTGCCCCTGCCGAAGTTTTCGTCTTTCCGGCAAGTCTATGCTTGTGGGAGCGGGGGCAGAAAGTCTTTCCTGTCCGCGTTAGTCTGGTGCCGGGTTTCATGCGCGAAAGGAGGTCCTCATGGCCGAGGCCTTTAGGAAATGGCAATGCGCGACCTGCGGCTTCATCTATGACGAGGCGGAAGGCTGGCCCGACGACGGCATCGCGCCGGGCACACGCTGGGCGGATGTTCCGGAGGACTGGGTCTGTCCGGACTGCGGCACGCCGAAGGAAGATTTCGACATGGTCGAAATCTGAGACGTAGCGTCACCGCGCTTTTTCCCGGAGTTCCGCCATTTTTTGCGACGGTTTGCCGCTTTGAAGCTGCCGCTTAAAACCCATACTCTGTTTGTGGGTTTAATGTTTGCAGCAGAAAGAACGGCCATGATCCCGCAGGAAATCGCCAAGACCATCATCGATCCGAAGGCCTATGCCGATGGCAAGCGTGTCGACGACGCCTTCAGCTATCTCCGAAAGGAGATGCCGTTCGCGCAGGCACAGCCGGAAGGTTTCGATCCCTTCTGGGTCGTGACGAAACATGCCGATATTCTCGAGGTCGAGCGGCAGAACGACCTCTTCCACAATGGCGACCGCGCGACGACGCTGACGCCCATAGATGTGGACAAGAAGGTCCGTGAGCTGATGGGCGGTTCGCCTCATCTCGTGCGTTCGCTCGTGCAGATGGACAATCCCGATCACTTCAACTACCGCCGCCTGACGCAATCCTGGTTCATGCCGCAGAATTTGAGGAAGCTCGAGGCGCGCATTCGGGAGATCGCCAGGGGCTTCATCGACCGTATGGCCGATATGGGCGGGAGCTGCGATTTCGCACGCGACGTTTCCTTTCTCTATCCGCTGCACGTGATCATGGAGGTGCTGGGTGTTCCGGAGTCGGACGAGCCGCGTATGCTCAAGCTCACGCAGGAGCTTTTCGGCAGCGCCGATCCGGATCTCAATCGCAGCGGCGCGGAAGTGAAGGATGCCGACGCGGCGCTCGCGCAGATCGGCGCCACGGTGGGCGAGTTCATCGAGTACTTCAACGCAATGACCGAAGACCGCCGCGCCAATCCGCGCGACGACCTCGCCAGCGTCATCGCCAATGGCAAGATCGAGGACAAGCCGCTCGGTCATCTCGAAGCCATGTCCTACTACATCATCGCCGCGACCGCCGGTCACGACACGACATCGAACACGACGGCGGGCGGCCTCTGGGCGCTGGCCGAGAATCCCGCGGAATTCCGCAAGCTCAAGGAAAATCCGGCGCTCATCCCGAGCTATCTCGAGGAGTCGATCCGTTGGGTCACGCCGGTCAAGCATTTCATGCGTACCGCGACGGCGGATGCCGAGGTGCATGGCCAGAGGATCGCCAAGGGTGACTGGATGATGCTGTCCTATCCCTCCGGCAATCGCGACGAGGATGTGTTCGCCGATCCCTTCGTCTTCAAGGCGGACCGCTCGCCGAACAAGCATGTTGCCTTCGGCTATGGCGCCCATGTCTGCCTCGGGCAGCATCTCGGACGGATGGAAATGCGCATTCTCTGGGAGGAGCTTCTGCCGCGCCTGCAAAGCGTCGAACTCGCGGGGCAGCCGAAGCGGATGGATGCGAATTTCGTATGCGGTCCGAAGTCGGTTCCGATCAGCTACCGCATGAACTGAGCGAGAAGGGGGGCGCCGGGGTATGAGCGATGGTGCGAACGAGAAGGCCTTCAGGACATGGCAATGCATGACCTGCGGTTTCATCTATGACGAGGCCGAAGGACTGCCGGACGAGGGCATCGCTTCCGGCACCCGCTGGGAAGACATTCCCGATGACTGGATATGTCCGCTCTGCGGCACGCCCAAAGCCGATTTCGAAATGATCGAATTGTGAAGGAGTAATCTTCCGCTGCGTCACTCCGCATTTTTGCGGATGACGCGGCGTTGACCCCCGGAGACCGCAAGGTCATTGTTGCGCCATCAAAACAAAAAACACGCAACCGGCGGTACAAGCCGGAGCGGGCCCATAAAGGGAGGGACGCAACATCATGCTCACCAAGGCAGACGATTTTCCGATTCACCAGACGCCGGAGCCGATCGCATTTTCGGGAACGGACAGAAACTTCTACGACCGCTATTTCTTCAACGGCTATACGCGCAGCGGCGATGTCTTCTTCGCCGCCGCGCTCGGCGTCTATCCGCATCTCAACATCATGGACGGCGCGTTCAGCGTCATCGTCGACGGCGTGCAGCACAATCTCCATGTCTCGCGCTTCCTGAATTCCGAACGTCTCGACACGCAGGTCGGCTCGCTCTCCATCGACGTTGTGGAGCCGCTTCATTCTTTGCGCGTCCGCGTCGCGGAGAACGAGCATGGCATCAAGGCGGATCTGACCTTCACCGGCCGCGCGCCCGCGCTGAAGGAGCCGCGCTTCACGCGGCGCAACGGTCCGCGCACGCTGATGGACCTCACCCGCCTCACCCAGAACGGCACCTGGGAAGGCTGGATCGAGGTCAAGGGCAAGCGTATCGAGGTGAAATCGAGCGACTTCGTGGGCACGCGCGACCGCTCCTGGGGCGTTCGTCCCATCGGCGCTTCCGATGCGCAGCCCATGGTACCGCCGATGGAATTCCAGTTCTTCTGGCTCTGGGCGCCGCTCAATTTCGACGATTGCATCACGCTGTTCCATGTGAACGACGACGAGCATGGCGAGCCCTGGAACCTCTCCGGCGTCGTCTGCCCGCTTGGCCGCGATGCGAAATCGCAGGAGATGGATCGCGTCAGCTACGAAATCGATTACATCTCCGGCTCGCGCCACGCGAAGTCCTGCTCGATCTTCTTCGAGACGCGCAAGGGCGAGAAGACGCGGATCGATCTCACGCCGAAGTTCCATTTCTACATGATGGGCATCGGCTACGGTCATCCCGAATGGGCGCATGGCGCGCACAAGGGCGACAACGCTGTCGGCTATGAGGAGTTCAGGCTCTCGGACATCAAGAGCTATGCGCCGCCTCATCTTCACATCCAGGCGATCTCGGACGCGGTGATGACGCTGCCGGACGGTTCGACGCGCAAGGGCTGCGGCATCCTCGAACAGATGATCGTCGGGCCGCATGCGCCTTCGGGCTTCACCGACATTCTCGATCCGGCGAAGTGAGGGCCGGAATGGAGGATCTCGCTTCCCGCATCGCTGCCTATCTCGCGCACCGGATGCCTGCCGCATCCGGCATCGAGGTGAGCGGCATATCGCGTATTCACGGCGGCGCCAGCCGCGAAACCTTCCGTCTCCGCGCAAGCTGGCAGGAGGGCGGGGCGAGGATCGAGCGTGCGCTCATCCTGCGCCGCGATCCCGTCGCAAGCCTGATCGAGACGGAACGCGACATCGAATACAACGCCTATCGGGCCTTCCATCCGACGGGGCTTCCGGTGCCCGAGCCGCTCTATCTCGAAACGGATCTCCAGTGGCTCGACAGGCCCTTCTTCGTGATGGAGCAGATCGAGGGCTGCGCCGCGGGCTCGCCCTTCAACGCCGACCCCTACGGGCCCCTCGCCGAGAAGATCGGCAGGCAGTTCTGGACCCATCTCGGTCATATCGCCGCCGCCGATCCGCATGGCATCGGCTTCGCGGCGAACATGGAAGAGATCGCGCCGGACGAGTGCTGGAAGCGCGAGCTCGACAAGTGGGAAAAGGTGATCGACGAGGACGAGCTCGAGCCGCAGCCGATCGCCCGCGCCGCAATCCGCTGGCTTCGCCGCAATCCGCCCACGCCCGCGGAAAGGATTTCGGTCGTGCATGGCGATTATCGCACCGGCAACTTCCTTTATGACGGGGAAGGCAATATCCGGGCGATCCTCGACTGGGAGATGTGCCATCTCGGCGATCCCTTGGAGGATGTCGCATGGGCGGCCGATCCGCTCTGGGCCTTCGAGCGGGCCGAGCGTCCCGGCGGCATGATCGCGCGCGAGGAAGCCTTGCGCATCTGGGAAGAGGCGAGCGGTCTCAAGGCCGATCCCGTCCGCCTGCGCTGGTGGGAGATATTCAACTCGCTGAAGGGGCTGGCGATCTGGATTTCCTCCGGCAAGGAATATCAGACCGGGGCGAACCGCGATCCGATCCTCGCCTTTCCGAGCTGGTATTGCACCGATGTCCATAATCGCGTCCTGGCGCACAGGCTCGCCGAACTTTCGAAGGAGGCCCGCGCATGAAGCCCGATGTCGGAACCGTGATGCACGGCTTTTTCGGAACGCTGCTCGGAGAGATTGCGCCTCATCTGGGCGCGGAATACTCGATGGGCAATGTCGGCATCATGGGCATGATGATGTACATGGTCGCGGAGGAATATGACCGCGCCGCCGATATCCGCGCGACGGAAAACAGGGAGATGCGTTCGCTCTTCTCCCATGCAGCGACGCTCGTCACCGAGCCTGCGCTGAAGGCGAAGCTTTCATCCGCGGCGGCGGAAAAGGAAACCTCGCTCCGCATTCAGGCGCTGAACGCCCGCAATGCGGCTCTGCAGAACCTGCTGATCGAGTTGCAGGCTCATGCGGAGGCGTCGGACGCCGGATGGGCGCGCAATCTCGAGGCCCGCATCTGGGACTATCTCGTGGCCGCCGCCGAGCGGCGCAAGCTGCCGCTGCCGTCCTTCGGATAGGGCGCTCTTCCCCCGGACCTGCCGCCGCGCTATCACTCGGTCGCAGCGTCCGGGGTTTCCCTTTCCATGTCTCTCGCCATTCGCCTTGCGACCGTCTACGGCACGATGTTCCTGTTCACGGGCGTCTATCTGCCGTTCTTTCCCGTATGGCTGAAGTCCAAGGGGCTCGATGCGGGCGAGATTTCCCTCGTCGTCGCGCTTTCGCTCTTCCTGCGTATCGTGGTGAGTCCCTTTTTCGCGTCCCTGGCCGACCGGCTGGACGACAGGCGCCGCGTTGCGCTCTGGCTGGCCTGGGCGTCGCTTGCCTGCGCGGGGTTGCTCCTCATGGCCGAGGGGTTCGGGCCGATCCTTCTCATTGCGCTCGTTCTCAATGCCGTCTTCCCGTCGATCTCGCCGCTGGTCGAAACCATCGCCATGCGCGCGCGGATCGAAGAGGGCATGAACTACGGCCGTGTCCGCATGTGGGGTTCGATCACCTTCATCGCCGCAAGCGCCGGCGCGGGCTGGCTTCTCGAATGGACGGCGCCTTCCGTCATAGCCCTGTGTTTCGTCGCCGCGCTTCTGTGCAATGTCGCAGGCGCCTGGCTCCTGCCGGAGGATGCGCCGCGAAAGGCCAGGCCCCACGCGCCGCGTTCGCGCTTCGCCGACGTGCTGGAAATCGGGCGGCATCCCGTTTTCGTTTTCTTCGTGCTCGCCGCGAGCCTCACCCAGGCGACCCATGCCGTCTATTACGCCTTCGGCTCGCTCGCCTGGCAGGCGCAGGGCTATTCGGACATGGTGATCGGCCTGCTCTGGGCGACGGGTGTCGTGGCCGAGATCGTTCTTTTCTACATCTCCGGCCCGTTAATGGCGCGGATCGGCGCCGTCAGGCTCGTCATGCTGGCTGCGGCCGCCGCCATTCTCCGCTGGACGGTGACGGCGCTCGATCCGCCGGTCGCGCTTCTCTTCGTCATGCAGGCGCTTCACGCCTTCACCTTCGGCGCGGCCCATCTCGGCGCGGTGCAGTTCGTGGCGCAGGCGGCGCCGCCGCGTCTTGCGGCCACCGCGCAGAGCCTTTACGCGGCAATGGCGTCCGGCGTTATCATGGGACTGGTGACAATCGGCATCGGTCCCATATATGAAGCTCTCGGGCCCCATGCCTATTTCGTGATGGCGGGGGCGGGCGCGGTGTCGCTCGCGGGGGCCTTCATGGTGGGGCTTCGCTGGAAGGGCGAGGTTCTCGCCGCAGAGGATGAAGGCGAGGAAAGGCAAGAAGAACATGGCCATTGAAGTCATCCCGACCGGCGCCGCGCTCGGCGCGGAAGTTCGCGGGCTCGATCTCTCGAAGCCGCTCACCGATGCCGAGTTCGAGGCCGTTCAGCAGGCCTGGTACGATCACATCGTTCTTCTCTTCCGTGGACAGAAGATCGACGACGACGATCTCGTCCGTTTCTCCGCGCGTTTCGGCGAACTCGACATCGCGCCGGCCAGCGCGACCGACATGGCGGGCGGGCAGGCGCTCTCGCGTCCCGAGATATGGATCATCTCCAACGTGGTCGAGAACGGGAGGCCCATCGGCGCGCTGGGCGACAAGGAAGCGGAGTGGCATACCGACATGTCCTATGTCGCGGAGCCGCCCATGGCGAGCGTTCTCTATTCGCTCGAAATCCCCGATAGGGGCGGCGATACGAGTTTCGCCAATATGTACAAGGCGCTTGAGGAACTTCCCGCCGATCTGCGCGCCGCCGTCGAGGGCCGTATCTGCAATCACGATGCGAGCATGACGAGCGTGGGCGAACTTCGCGCGGGCGCCGAGGCGGTCGTGGATGTGCGCACGGCGCCGGGCGCGAAACATCCCGTCATCCGCACGCATCCCGCGACGGGCGGCAAGTCGCTCTATCTCGGACGCCGCCTCAACGCTTATCTCGAGGGATACTCCGTCGAGGAAAGCGAAAGACTTCTCGACCGGCTCTGGGCCCATTGCGCGAAACCCGAATTTTCGTGGACGCACAAATGGCAGGTCGGCGACCTTCTCATCTGGGACAATCGCTGCGCGATTCATCGCCGCGACGGTTTCGATGGCAGTCAGCGGCGTGTCATGCATCGCACGCAGATCAAGGGACGCGCCCCGCGCTGACGCGCCGTCGCCCTTGCGTCAATTTTCCGCCGTTTGACTTTGCCCGCAGATACGCCAGTTTCTGCGGCAAAAGCATTCGCCAAATGGAGGAAAACAAATGCGCGCTTTGGTGCTTGAGGGCAATTTCGGTATCGAAAATCTGAAGCTCAAGGAGCGGGACGTGCCGAAGGCGGGTCCCGGTCAGGTCGTGCTGAAGATGAGGGCCGGCTCGCTCAATTACCGCGACCTCGCCACCGTCACTTTCGGCGGCAATCCCAACCTTCTGCCGCTCGTGCCGTTGTCGGATGGCTGCGGCGAAGTCGTCGAGGTGGGCGAGGGCGTCACGCGCCTGAAGAAGGGCGACCGCGTCGCCCCGAGTTTCTTTCAGGGCTGGCTCGCGGGCGGTCCCGTTGCGCAGCAGCTCGGGCCGACGGCGCTCGGCAGCCCGATCGACGGTTGCGCGCAGGAATATATGGTGCTTTCCGCCGAGGGCATGTCCAGGGCGCCCGCCAATCTGTCCGATGAAGAAGTCGCCTGTCTTCCCTGCGCCGCGCTCACGGCCTGGCGTGCGCTCGTCGTCGAAGGCAATCTGAAAGCGGGCGACACCGTTCTCGTGCAGGGCACGGGCGGCGTTTCCATCTTCGCGCTGCAATTCGCAAAGGCGATGGGCGCGCGGGTGATCGTCACATCGTCCTCCGACGAAAAGATCGAGCGCGCGAAGAAGCTTGGCGCGGACGATGCGATCAACTACCGGGAAAAGCCCGACTGGGAACAGGAGGCCCGCCGTCTCACGGGCGGGCGCGGCGTCGATCACATCGTTGAAGTCGGCGGCGCCGATACTTTCCCGCGTTCCATCATGGCGGCCCGCGTCGGCGGTCATGTCGCGGTGATCGGCATTCTCTCCGGCCTCACGAAAGACGTGAACGTCGCCGCGATCTTCGCGCAGAACCTCAAAATCAGCGGCATCACCGTCGGCAGCCGCACGCATTTCGAGGAGATGTCCCGTGCGATCGAGCAGAACGACATCCACCCCGTCATCGACAAGCGTTTCGCGCTGGACGAGGCGCAGGAAGCTTTCCGCCTCATGCAGGGCGCGTCGCACTTCGGCAAGATCGTGCTGAATATCTGAATCCGATTTGGGGTGTGGGGCGGGCTCGCCTCACCCCCATAATTCCCGTTCCGGCGGATAGACGAGGCTTCCCTCGTAGCGGAGCGCCGGTTCGCGATCCTTCGCGAGCAGCAGCGGCCCGTCGAGATCGACATAGTCCGCCTGTTGCGCGACGAGCATGGCGGGCGCCATGGCGAGCGAGGTTGCCACCATGCAGCCCACCATCACGCGCAGCTTCCTGAGTTTGGCGCAGCGAATGACGGCGAGCGCCTCGGTCAGCCCGCCCGTCTTGTCGAGCTTCACGTTGACGAAGTCGTAGAGCCCGACCAGCCTGCGCATGCCTTCGAGCCCATGCGCGCTTTCATCCGCGCAGAGCGGCACCGGGCTCTCGATCCCGCGCAGCACCTCGTCATCCTTCGCAGGGAGAGGCTGCTCGATCAGCGACACGCCGAGCCGGGCGAATTCGCGCGCCAGCGGAAGCACATCTTCAGGCTTCCAGCCTTCATTGGCATCGACGATGAGCGCCGCGTTCGGCGCGCCCGCCCGCACGGCCTCGACGCGCGCCACGTCTTCGTCGCCGCCTTGCCCGAGCTTCAGTTTCAGGATCGGCCGTTTCGCCGCCTTCGCCGCCGCCTCGCGCATGTCGTCCGGCGCGGCGAGGCTCAGCGTATAGGCGGTGGTCAGCGCGCGAGGGGCGGTGAGCGAGGCGAGTTCCCATGCGGGCTTGCAGGCGAGTTTCGCTTCCAGGTCCCAGAGCGCGCAATCGAGCGCGTTGCGAGCCGCACCGCGCGGCATGGCGCGTTGCAGTTCCTCGCGGCTCATGCCGTCGGCTATGGCCTGCTGCTGTCCCTTGATTGCGGCGAGGACGTCCTTCTCGTTCTCGCCATAGCGCGCGTAAGGAACGCATTCGCCCTGGCCCGTCAGCCCGTTCTCGCTGACGCGGGCCACCACCACGCGCGCCTCCGTCTTCGCGCCGCGCGAGATGGTAAAGGCCCCGGAGATCGGCCAGGACTGGATTTCGGCGGATATCTCGCGCATCGCGGCGGGTTCGTCTCTTTGTGTGAAAGGAATGAAAAACTGGCGCGCGATGATGGCTTTTGTGTGTGATCTCTCCAAGCCCCAATTTGGGTCATGTCTGACGAGATTGGTCTCCCTTCGCGCCGGTAAAGACGTAGCCGGCGCCATAGACTGTCTTGAAGGGCGGAGCGTGCCTGCTTGCGGATTCGATTTTGCGGCGCAGGCGGCGAACCACAGCGTCGAGATTCCGCGGGTCGTTTCCTGCGGATAGGACAGACCGGCTCTGGGGAATATGCGGTGCGGCCATGAGCGGCCTCAGAAATGCGATTTCCGTCGCGGTAAGAGAGACCGAGCTTCCATCCGGGGTGTGCAGGCGCCAATTGATTTCATCGAGTTGCCAGTCAGACAGAGAACCATCGGCGCTGGAGGGTAGAGTGACGAGCCGGCGCATGAGGTTGCGGCAGCAGGTTTCGATTTCACGCAAAGATGCGGTTTTGACCAGATATATGTCGGCGCCTGCGCCTCTTCCCGCGAGGCGGTGCTCCTCATCGCCGTAGGCGGTAAGGACGATGATGCCAACAGAGAGGTCGTATCGCCGGCGTGTCGCGGCGGCGATCTCCAGTCCGCTCCCATCCGGGAGTGCGAGGTCGAGAACGATAATATCGGGGCGGTCGTGCAGAAGGTAGTCGAGGCTTTCCGCGCAACTCCCGGAATGATCTACCCGCCAGCCATGGCCGGAAAGATATTCGACGAGGTCGATGCGCAGCGCCGGTTCGTCTTCAACGACGAGGATGCGTCCATCATGTATCACGGTGGACCTCATGCAACGTGAGCGTCACTTCCGTACCGCCTCCGTTTCGAGGTGAGATAGAGATGTCGCCATCGTAGCGAGCCGCGAGGCGTTTGGCGGTGAAGAGTCCCAGGCCAGTCCCGTCATATCCCTTGGTATTCCCGGCCCGGAAGAACCTGCTTCCCAATTGCTCGCGCTCGGCCGGGGCGCCTGGCCCGATGCCCCGATCGCTTACCTTCAAGGTGACGCTTCCTTCGTGCTTTGTCAGTACCAGCTTTATCGGACTGCCGTCAGGTGCATATTTGAGAGCGTTGTCGAGGAGATTTGAAACGATGATGGCAATCGAGTCCCGATCTCCGTCGAAGTCCAGCCGCTGAGGCATGTCGAACACGAAACGCGGCGCGGCTGCGAGTTGTCTGATGAGTTTGGCCAGATCGAATGCGGAGTTGTGCTCTCCGCCGGGCGCGGCAAGACCCGACGACAGAAACGCTTCCACGAGCCGGTTCATCCGGTCCGTCGCCTGACGGATATGGACTACGCGGCGCGCGAGCGCCGGTTCGGTTTGGCGGTTGAGTGTTTCCAGCATTTCGCTCGCCCGCGCGATCGTGGCGAGAGGCGTTCGCAACTCATGGCTCAGCATGAGCAACTTGCTCCGTTCATCCTCGACATATGAGAGCAACTCGGCGCGCAAGCGCACGCCGACCAGAATTGCGGTCATCAATCCCATGAACAGAAAAGAGAGCAGGTGAATCAGAAGATATATTTCCTGATAGGCGTTGGTTCCGACGAGGGATTCGGGCGGGAGCAAGAACGCCCCCGCGGCGCGGCACAAAGCTGCCAGGACGATCAGACAGCACCATCCCGTCATTATGTATCGCAACGAAGCCGGTTGTCTGCGATCGCGCAGAAACATGCTTGCGCAGGCGCCGTAGCAAAGACCGATTAGCAGGGAGAACAGGCTGATCCGGATGACGATGCCATCCGGCCAGAGCAGCATCAGTACCGGCCATCCCAGAACGACGGTCGCCAATATTGCGACTTCGACAGCATTCATCCGTGGACGTTCCAGGAAACGGGCGAAACCTTCGAGCATGAGCACCATGCTGGATGCGGCTAGTGCATTTCCCAGCCATGTCGCCACGAAGGTCCCCGCGGACGGCGCTTCGGGCGAAGCGAGCAGTAGCAGGAGGAACCCTGCGCTTCGGGCGCCGAACGATGCGGCTAGCGGCAGCATTCCGGGAATTTGTCTTTGCGCGCGATAGAGGATCAGACCGCAAGCACAGAACAGCGCATCGGCAATGATCGCGACAATGAGAATGGTTTGAGCTTGCAGCATGGCGAACCACTATCGCCGGGCAAGCGATTCCTCTCAAGCATTCACGCGGTCAGAAATAGTCAGATTTGGACATAAACAAACATAGTTTGATTGTTTTCAATATAATGTTCGTTTTGAACTACTTATATTCGAATATTAGTAATTCATTATTGGAATCCCTTTGTATTCTTCTCTCTGAATGTTTCGATTCGTCTCTCGCATGAGGCGGATCGCCCCGTTCGGCAAACAGGGAGACAGGCCATGCCCGGATTTCACTCGCGTCCGCGATCCGCGTTTTCTCGAGTCCCGAACCATCGCCGTGCAATGAAAATCAGCGCATTGCTCTCATCCGTCGCGTTGTTTCTGTCGGTTCCTTCTCATGCAGTTTGGGCGCAGAGCGTTACCGCGACCGGCGACGTGAATCCTGTTCCGACTCCCAATCCGGTTGCGGCCTGGGATGTTGGCGGCACCACGCTGCAGGTAGGCGATACGGGCACGGGCAGCCTCACCGTTTCCGGTGGAGGCGCTCTCACGAGCCAGGATGCCAACATCGCGAACGATTTCGGTTCTCAGGGTTCGGTCACGGTAACGGGGGCGGGTTCGTCCTGGAGCAATACCGGAGCGCTCAGCGTCGGTAATTTCGGCGATGGTACGCTTCTGATCGAGGAAGGCGGAGCAGTGTCTGTCGGTACCGATCTCTTCGTCGCCGACAAATGGGTCGGATCGGGCTCTGTGACGGTCACCGGCGGTGGTTCAACCCTCGATGTTGGCGGCGCAATTTATGTTGGCGACAACCTGATCGGCGACATGAGCGTCCTCGACGGCGCGGAAGTCAGCAGCGGAGAGAGCTTTATTGGCTATTTCGCGGATTTCGGAGGGGGAAGCAACGGCGAGGGAACGGTCCTGGTCGCGGGTTCGGGATCGCGATGGTCCGTCGCGGGCGATCTGCACGTCTCATATGACTATCGGGGTGTGTTGACCATCGCGGATGGTGGCGAGGTAACGGCCGGGTCGAATACCATCAGGCTTTCTGCAGGCCCATTTGCCTCCATCGGCGGGTATGGTGAAATCAATATCGGCGCGGCGGCAGGAGAAGTGGCGCAGGCGGCCGGTCGTCTCGATGCGGAGGGTATCGAGTTCGGTGGGGGAGTGGGTGTCATTACCTTCAATCACACCGATACCGACTTCGAACTTGCGTCGAACATTTCAGGCGGCACGCCCTCAAGCGCATTCATAAACCAGATTTCCGGAACGACGACATTGAGCGGGGATTCCTCGGCCTTCGGTGGTACCACCACCGTGTCCGGTGGCCGGCTCAATGTCGATGGTGCTCTTGGCGGCGTACTCGATATCGATGGCGGTACGATCGGTGGATCGGGCTCGCTGGGCGATCTCACTCTGGCGGCCGGCGGTACGCTTGCGCCCGGTAATTCCGTCGGCACGACGAACGTCGCTACGGCTACGTTCGACGCCGGATCGACTTTCGAGGTCGAACTCAACGACGGAGGTTTTGCCGCGGGGGTGAACAACGATCTTCTGGCTGCGAGCGATACCGTGACGATCAACGGCGGTACCGTGCGCGTCAGGCCGGAAAACGGCACCGATGCAGGAACCTCTTACAGTGCGGGAACCTATACAATCGTTACCGCAGCCAACGGGGTAACCGGTACGTTCGATGCACTGATCGACGATTACCCTTTTCTTGATTTTGTCCTTTCCTACGGCACCGGCGACGTTCTCCTGACATCAACGGTGCTTGCGACAAGCTTTTGCACGCCGGGCATGAGCGCCAATCAGTGTGCAACCGGAGACGGCGCATTCTCCGTCGGTTCGGGCGCTCTCTTTACAGCGGTGCTGAATCTTCCCGCGGGCGGGGTCGCTGACGCGCTCGATAGTCTTTCAGGCGAGTTGCACGCCTCGCTCGCGACGGCGATCGCCGAGGAGGCAGGGATTGTTCGCCAGGCCGCCCTGCGGCGGATGGGAGACGCCCCTGAAAAGCAGGAGGGAGCCAAGGCGTGGATGGACGTATTCGGCGGAAGGAAGTCCTGGGATGGAGATGGCAACGCCGCGGAAATGGATAGCTCCTCCGGCGGCGTTGTCGCGGGCGTGGATGCCTGGCTTTCGGACTCCGTGTTCCTCGGTGCCCTTGCAGGATTTGCCCGCTCGGACATCGACGCCGATATGCGCATGTCCGGAGCGACCGTGGAGAACTATCATCTTGGTATCTACACCGGATCCCGGCTCGGAAGACTGTCGCTGGAAATGGGGGGCGCCTACAGCTTTCACGATATCGAAGTCGGGCGGACGGCGGTCTTCACCGGCTTTGCCGGCAATATGAACAGCGACTACGATGCGCGCACGCTTCAGGCATTCGGGGAAGCTTCCCATGCGTTCGACGCAGGCGCATCCGCCCGCGTGACGCCCTTCGCGAACATCGCATATGTAGATGTCGAAACGGATGCCTTCAACGAGAGGGGCGGCGCGGCGGCGCTTGCGTCGTCTGGATACGACCTGGACACCGTCTACACCACGCTGGGATTGCGGGCCGATACCGCGTTCCAGCTTCGAGACGTAGATGCGACCCTCGACGTCATGGCCGGTTGGCGGCGGGCGTCCGGAGACAGGACTCCTTCGGGCTTTCATTCATTTGCCGGAGGAAACACATTTCAGGTTTCAGGCGTTTCCATCGCGGAAGAAGCGCTCGTAGTCGATCTGGGAGTCGCGGTGGAATTGGCGGAGGGTGCCGAACTCAAACTGGCCTATGGGGGGCAATTTGGCTCGGCATTTTCAGGGCACGCTGCTCATGCAGGCTTCCGGCTCGATTTTGCATGGTGAAGCTGCGGCGGTGCTTATCCGTATTGTCTTCGTCCTTCGCGATTGAAGGGCGGGAAGGCGGAACGAGCTGACGGTTCATATGCGGCCCGCGAAGAAGGCCCCGTTCCAGTGCTCGCCGGGCGGGTTCGTCTCATAGGCCGCGATCCGCGCCTCGTAGAAATCGTAAAGCGTCGGGATCGCGCCGTTGAGCTTGCGGCATTCGGTGATGGCGGCGCGCGCCTCCGCCCAGCGCTGGTTGCGATAGGCCGAGAAGATCAGCGTATGCGCCTCCTGCAGCGCGCGGAACTTCGGGTTTGCCCGCATGATGGGGTCGCCCAGCAGTGCGAAGACGCGGCGGCCCTCCGGGTGGCGGGGCGTCGAAACGAGGTCGATCTCCAGCAGCGCATAGCGGTCGCCGACCGCGCGCTGCGTGCCTTCGCCGACGATGATCGCGGGGCCGTAGTGGCGCGCATTCTTCTGCAGATAGGCCGCAAAGCTCACCGGTTCGCCGAGTACGCCATAGTCGAAGCGCTGCACCGCGCCCATGTTTCCGGTGATGGCGGTGCCCGTGTCGATGCCGATGGAAAGGCTCAGCGGCACATGGCTCAGGTGCTGGCGGCGCGCATCTTCCTCAAGGAATTCATTGAGCGCTTCCAGGTTCTCCACCATGCGCAGCGCCGCGTCGCAGCCCTTGGAGGCGTGGTCGCCCGCATCGAGCGGCGCATTCCACACCGCATAGAGCGCATCGCCCACCGTGCGGTCCACCATGCCGTTGCGGTCCTGAACGATCTTCGTCATGGGCGAGAAGAAGCGGTTCAGGATGTCGGCATAGGCCGTCGGATCTTCGAGATAGCGGTCGGAGATGATGTTGAAGCCGCGAAGCCCCACCACAACGGAGGTTACGTCGCGGAGCGAGCCTTCCGCCTGGATGATGCGCGGATTGGCCTTCACCTTCGCAAGTCCCGCGGAGGAGAGGCGCCGCGAGAACTGCGTCTCGATGAAGCGGATTTCGTCTTCCGTGTGCAGCCTCGTCATCAGCGCGCAGGTGAAGGCCGCGGCGATCAGCGTCACGCTGGCAAGCGCCGGGTCTATCAGCCAGCGGTAATTTTCGAAGGCCCACCATGAGCCATAGCCTGCGCCCGCGACGAGGACGAGCGTCAGCGCGATGCCCCAGCGGAAGCGGAACCGGCGCACGACGAGGATCACGAGCACGCCCGCGACGAGAATGAAGAGCTGTTCGGCGGCCGAGACCCAGCCCGGCCGCGTCAGGAAATGTCCGTCCAGGATCTGGTCGATGGCATTTGCCGCGATGGCGCCCGAAGCGAGGCGCGTTCCCGCAGGCGTCTGGTACATGCGGTCGGACCCGTTGGCCGATACGCCGATGACCGCGATGCGGCCCGTCACGGCGGCCGGGTCCGCCCGTCCGGACAGGATGCTGCCCGCGGAGAGGCGGCTTCGCGTCGTCTCGTCGCCGAAATAGAGGGCGAGGCTGCCATCCTTCAGCGTCTGCGCCGCGAGGGACGTGCCCTCGATAGCGATGCTCTCGATGCCGGGCTCGATTTCGAAGGAGAAGCCGTTGTCGGGCGTGGCGACGCGCGCGGTAAAGCCCGTGCCGCCCTTGGCGACCCGCAACACCTCGAGCACGTTCGAGGGATAAAGCGCGCCGTCGAGATTGGCGAGCATGGGCAGTCCGCGCACGGTCTTGCCAGGCGCCGTATCGGGCAGGGTGGCGCCATTGCCCTTCGCCGCCGCTTCGAAAGCGGGCAGCGTCGCGCGCCATGTGTCGACGGCATTCATGTAGTGGCGCGGATCGCCGCCCTGCGGCGTGATCGCCGCGCGGCGCAGCGGATCATGCGCGTTCTGGAAGGCGGTCTTGCCGGGAACGAAAGAGACCACCGAAGGTGTCGAGGCGAGCAGCGCCGTAAGTTGCCGGTCGTAGTTCGGAACGCGCGTCAGCGATGAGCCGAGCCCATCAAGGTTTCGCTCGGTCTGCAGGGGCGCCCAGAGGCGCATCAGTTCCGCCGTCGAGGTCGGGTCGCGGTCGGCAAGCGGCATGTCGATCAGGATCGCTTCCGCGCCCGCGTTCTTCACGCGGCTTGCGAGATCGTCCAGCCGCTTGCGCGGCCAGGGCCAGGCGCCATAGGTCTTCGCGGTCTCGGCGTCGATGTCGATATAGACCGCGTGAGGGCCTTCCGGGCCCGCCTCGCGCGGCAGGATGCGCTGGTAGAGGTCGAAGACCTGGTTCCGCAAATAGGACCCGGCGCCCTGCGGATCGTAGATCGACACGGCAAGGCTCAACACCAGCACAAGGCCGGGAAGGATCGCTGAAAGTCTGCGGAATGCAGGCGTCGGGTTCATGCTTCGCTACTCGTCCCGCGCCGAACATGTGTGCGCGGAGTTGCATCATATTGGACCTGTTTTCCTTCTCTTGTCCCGTTCCGGAACACAAGAAGGAACTCTCGATACCCTCACTGCAGCTTCCGTTCCACGGGTTCGGGGACACGCCATACCCGTGCTCACAAGCTTCGCCGAGCCGTTCCTGCGGCGGCTTTTGAGCGAGATTTTCATTTCGGTTCAGGAACCGTCCTCACGACCGTCCGTTAACTTCGCACCGGAGACGGCGGAGGCGGGGAAGAGGGGCGCTCGCGGGGGTTCAAAAGGCACCCCGCATGAACAGGAACAGGTTCGAATGCCCACCACCACACTGCTTTCCAGCGCTACCGAGGTCGATCTGTCGGATCTCGTGCCCCCCGGTGCGGTTACGGCCGTGCTTCGCATCACGGTGACCCCGGCGAATGCCGGTGTCCTCATCTATGTCGGGCCGGATTACGAGATGCCGATCGTCGCGAACGGTCCCGTCTGGGAAGGCCATGTCGATTGTCAGCCGCCGCGCATCTTCGTGAAGGGCGTCGGCGATCCCGCTCCCCGATGGTCGGTGGAGTATGCGGGAGCGCGCGGCGCGGCGGCCTTCTGACAGGTTCCCGGCAAAACCCTCTGGAAGTTCCACGAAACCCAACAAGGCGAGACACATCATGGCCAAGAGCAAATATGACGAGGCGCAGCTTCACGAACTTCTCTATCAGGCGCTCGAAACGGAAGCGGGCGGCATCGAGATTTACGAGACGGCGATTTCCTGCGCCGCCAATGACGACCTGAAGGAAGAATGGAGCGGCTATCTGAAGGAGACGCGCGGGCACCACAAGAAGCTGATGGAGGTTTTCGACAAGCTCGGCATCGATCCCGAGAAGCAGACGCCCGGCCGCAAGGTCGTCGCCCATATAGGCCGGTCGCTCGTGAAGGCGATGGAGATGGCGCGGGAAGAGGGCGATGCGGATGCCGCCCAGCTCGTTGCCGGCGAGTGCGTCGTCCTCGCCGAAACCAAGGATCACATGAACTGGGAGCTGATCGGCCATGTCGCGCAGAACAGCTCCGGCGACACGGCGAAGATCCTCAAGGAAGCCTATGAAGCCGTGGAGCAGGACGAGGATCATCACCTCTACCACACGACCGGCTGGACACGGGAACTATGGATCGATGCCCTGGGGTTCCCTGCCGTCGTGCCGCCGCCCGAGGAGGTGAAGAATGTCGAGACGGCCATAGGCGCCGCCCGCGCGGAAAACGCGCGGGGCGAGATGCTCTGAGCGTCATGTCCGGAGCAGGAGCCGGCGGCGGGATTATTCCGCGCCGGTCTCGCTCTTCAGATAGGCGATGACGTTCTCGCGATCGTCCTCTTTCTTGAGGCCGGGGAAGGACATGGTCGTACCGGGCACCATCGCGGAAGGCTTCGTCAGATAGGTATCGAGGGTTTCCTCGTTCCAGACCAGGCCGTCCTTGCCGTGCTGGATCATCGCCTCGGAATATCTGAAGCCGTCCTTGGTGCCGGCCGTGCGGCCGAAGAGGCCGTGGAGGTTCGGCCCGATGCGATCGGGGCCGCCAGCTTCCACGGTGTGGCAGGCCTTGCAGCGGGCAAAGATCTTCTTGCCCTTTTCGATGTCGCCGCCTTCATCCGCCAATGCCGCGCCTGCCACCGTCATGACGAGAGTGAGAGCCGTCAGGCCTGTGAAAATGCCGCGCATTGGAATCTCCCTTGAAATCGCAGTTGGGCCCGCTTTTCCTGCCGGGCCGGGATGCAACCTAACCTAATCCGGTATAAAGGGAAGGGCATGCGACAGACTGGCGCGGCATCGGTGGGGTGGCTTTGAGTTTTGTTCGCGTGCTGGCGGCTCATGTGCCAATGCCGTCGAATTCGGGACACCGGCTTGCTGTTCGTGCAATCGGCGGGCAGAGTGACCGCAGTCCAACCGAATAGCCGAAATCGGGGAAATTTTGGCGGAAACGAGCAGCCGCGGGGGAGGGGCAGGCGAACCGGCCACCTACCGCACGAACATCGAAAACCGGGTGCTCCGTCTCGAAGCGGCGGGGAACTGGTCCATTGTCCATCTGAATTCTGTGGATCGCGAACTCCGCAAGCTCTCCGCCCGTCCCGGCGAGGCGCAGCGGGCCGTGATCGATCTTTCGGCCATCTCCCGATTCGATACCGCCGCAGCCTCCATCGTCTCGCGCACAGCGGCCGAACTGGAGCAACGCGGTCTCCGGGTGGAATTCGAAGGCGTTTCGGAAGCGCAACATCTTCTTCTCGACAAGGTCGAGGCCTGCGGCAAGCCCGAGCCCGTCCGCCAGCCGCCGGTCGCGCTCTATCTCCAGATCGTCGGCAAGATCGGCGAAACCACCCGCGCCATCGGCGCGGAGGCCCGCGCCATGCTCGGTTTCATCGGCGCCGTCATCGTGACGCTGGGGCGGACCGTCGCGAACCCGCGCCGCTTCCGCATGATCCCCTTCGTTCATCATATGGAGAAGTCGGGTTTCGACGCCTTGCCTCTCGTCTGCCTGCTCACTTTCCTCATCGGCGCCGTGGTCGCGCAGCAGGGGGCGGTTCAGCTTCGTCAGTTCGGCGCGGAAGTCTTCACGGTCAATCTCATCGCCATCATCTTCCTGCGCGAGGTCGGTCTTCTCCTCACCGCCATCATCGTCGCGGGCCGTTCGGGCAGTGCCTTCACGGCCGAGATCGGCTCCATGAAGATGCGCGAGGAGATCGACGCCATGCGCACGCTCGGGCTCGATCCGATGGAAATGCTGGTGCTGCCGCGCGTCGCCGCGCTCACCGTCACGCTGCCGCTCCTCACCTTCATCGCCGACATCATGGGCCTTATCGGCGGCGGCTTCGTCGTCTTCTTCATGCTCGACATGTCGCCGGGCGTCTATATCTCGCGCGTGCAGGATGCAGTCGACTTCTGGACCTTCGGCGTCGGCCTCGTGAAGGCGCCCTTCATGGCTTCCGTCATCGCGCTGGTCGGTTGCCGCGCGGGTCTCGCCGTCACCGGCAGCGCCGAATCCGTCGGTGCCATGACTACGAGTTCGGTCGTGCGCTCGATCTTCCTCGTCATCATTCTCGATGCGCTCTTTGCAATGTTCTTCACGGCGGTGGGCATATGAGCGAGGGGCGCAAGGGGGAGCCGATCATCGAGGTCGAAGGGCTGGACACGCGCTTCGGCGACAATGTGATCCACGAAAATCTCGACCTCACGGTAAAGCGCGGCGAGGTCATCGGCATTGTCGGCGGTTCGGGCACGGGCAAGTCCGTGCTTCTGCGCACCATTCTCGGACTGAAGAAACCCGATGCCGGCCGCATCCGAGTCTTCGGTCTCGACTTCGCCCGGCTCTCGGAGGAGGAGCGCCGGCTGAACGAGCAGCGCTGGGGCGTTCTCTTCCAGGACGGCGCGCTCTTCTCCGCGCTCACGGTCGCCGAGAACATCCAGGTTCCCTATCGCGAGCATCTCGATCTGTCGCAGGAGCTGATGGACGAACTCGCGGCGGTCAAGATCGCGATGGTGGGGCTCAGGCCCACCGCCGCCTCGCTCTATCCCTCGGAACTTTCCGGCGGCATGAGGAAGAGGGCGGGGCTTGCCCGCGCGCTCGCGCTCGATCCGGAAATTCTCTTTCTCGACGAGCCGACCGCCGGTCTCGATCCTATCGGCGCCGCCGCCTTCGACGAACTCATCAACGATCTGAAGGAAACGCTCGGCCTCACCGTCTTCCTCGTCACGCACGATCTCGATACGCTTCATGCGACCTGCGACAGGATCGCGGTGCTCGCCGAGAAGCATGTTATCCTCGTCGGAACGATCGACGACATGTTGCGTAGCAGCCATCCCTGGATTCACGAATATTTTCACGGGCCGCGCGCGCGAGCGGCCCTTGCGGGCAAATAAGGGTCATGGAAATCAAATCCAACAACGTCCTGATCGGCGCTTTCACGCTTGCCGCGATCGTGGGCATCTTCCTGTTCCTGCTCTGGGTGAGCGGGATTCAGCTCAACAAGCAGTTCGCCTATTACAAGATCATCTTCGACGGGTCGGTGTCCGGCCTCTCGGAGTCGGGCGCGGTGCAATATAACGGCCTGCCCGTCGGCAAGGTGACCGACCTCTATCTGATGGAGAACAATCCGAACAAGGTCATCGCCATCATCGAGATCGACGCGCGCACGCCGGTCAAGGAAGACTCCGTCGCCCAGCTCGAACTTTCCGGTCTCACCGGCGTCGCCTTCATCCAGATCACGGGCGGCAGCGAGAAGTCGAAGCCTCTCGTCGCGAAGGAAGGGCAGGATTATCCCGTCATCCGCGCGGCGTCCTCCTCGCTTCAGGACCTCCTGAAGAGCGGCCCGGAAACGCTGCAAAGCGCGAACGAACTCATGAAGGAGCTGAACAAGCTCGTCGTGGATAACCAGAAATCGGTCAACGAAGCGCTTGCCAATCTCGCGATCATGTCGGAAGCGCTGGCGGGCAGTTCGGACGACGTCACCGTCGCCATCGACCAGCTGGCGCAGGCCTCGCGGCACCTGAACAGCATCAGCCGCAGCGCGGACGGGCTGATGAAGGAAGACGTGAAGCATTTCATCACCGATGCGCGCGAGGCCGCGCGCGCCTATCGCGAGGTCGCGGAGGAGCTCGACGCAATCCTGAAACAGAGCGGGCCGGGCATCGGCGCGGGGCTCTCGCAATTGCCGCAGCTCGTCGCCGATACGCGCTCGCTCGTTTCCTCGCTCGACCGGCTCGCGTCGCGCGCGGAAGACGATCCGGCGCGCTTCTTCGTCGGCAATAACGTGCCGGAGGTGGAAGCCAAATGAGGAAAGACAGCATGACCTGCATCTTGTCGCGCACCCGGCGCTTCCTTCTCGCGGCCTTCGCGGCGCTGCCGCTCGGCGCCTGCGCGCTTGCCGATGTCGCGAGCGGTCCCGCGCCCTCGCTCTATGTTCTCACAGCGCCTCACGTCGCGATGGAGGGCGGCAGGCCGTCCGGTGCGCAGCTCGTCGTCGAGGAATTCTCGGCGCCCGCCGCCGTCGATACGGCGCGCATCGTCTACAAGGCCGCGCCCAACGAGATCGCCTATTACGCGGGCGCGCGCTGGGCGGACCGTGCGCCGCGCATGATCGGTGCGCTCGCCGTCGAAACGCTTACCGACACGGGCCGCTTCCCCGCGGTCACGGGGCCGGGCGCGCAGGCGCGGATGGATCTCGTGCTTTCCGGCGATATCCGCGCATTCGAGGCCTATCGGGAAGAGGGTGCCGGGCTCGGTGCCGGTGCGACGAAGGTGAGGGTCTCGCTCTTCGCGCGTCTCGTGCGGATGCGCGACCGCGCCATCGTCTCCTCGCGGGAATTCACGGCCGAGGCTTCTGCGGGCAGCGGCATGGACGCGATCGTCGCCGGCTATGATGCCGCACTGGACGAGGTTCTCGCCTCGCTCGCCCTATGGACATATGAGCAGTCGCTCCTCGCCATGCCGGAAGAGGCGGGAAGCTAAAGAGGTTTAGCAGCCTCGCCTCAAACAAACATGTCATCCCGGCGCGGCATTCGCGATGAAGACCACCCGCCCACAGGGGGAGGGTGGAAAGGCGAGCCTTTCGCCTAGCCCAGCTTCCCCGTCGCCTGGCCGAGCATGAGATAGACCTTGCCCGTGTCCGAGGTGAGGTAGGTATTCACGAGAATGTTGTCGCGGTCGCGCGTCGTCGCCGCGCCGAGCAGTTCCTCGAACTGCGCGATGAAGCGGTCGACATGGGCGCGGAACTCGCCGTCCTTGCGATATTTCTGCGCGATGCGGTCATGGAGTTCGCGCCCCGCCATGTTGTAGAGGCGGCGCGTGAAGACATTGCGCTCGCCCGCCTGATAACGCTGCCAGAGATCCGGCGGCGGGCTCTGTTCGAGCGCGCGGTCGAGGTCGATGGCGAGCGCCTGCAGCGTCTCGATGACGTGGAGCGAGGCGCGCTGGAAGTCGCCGCCGTCTCCCTGCTGTCCGGCATGGGCGTGGCCGCCCTGGCGTTCGGCCGCCGCCAGCAGGTCCGACATGCCCCAGCGGCGCTGTTCGCCGCCCGCGCGCTGGATTTCCGGCAGCGGCGCCATATGCGGCGGAAAGCGCCGCTCGGGGATCATCGGATGCGATTGCGGCGAGGAGCGGTCGAGCGTGCGCGCATGGCGCACCACGATTTCGGCGATGGTCGCCAGCGCCGAGACCTGTTCCTCCAGAACGTCCTTCAGCGCCCTCGCGCTTTCCGCCGCTTCGCCCGGCAGTTCCTCCATGCGCGCGGCAAGTTCGTCCGTCGCCTCGTGCAGCGCACGGCCCGCCTCGCGCGCGGTGCCGCCAAGGCCGATCATTGCGGCGTTGAAGCGTTCGGCCGCCCTGTCGCCGTCGGTCGAGGCGCGCTCGACCACGCCGCGCAGTTCCTCCGTCTTCGTGCCGACCTTCTCGGTCATCGTTTCCGCCGCCTGGATCACGTCGCGCGACAGCGCGGCGGTCGCGGCGGTGAGCTTTTCCGTGGTCGCGGAGATCGCTTCCGTCGCCGCGCGCGACACGTCGTTCGACAATGCGCCGGAAGCGGCCTTGAGTTCGTCGACGGTCGCGCCGATGGCGCGTGTCGCCGCGCCTGCCGAGCGGCTCACCGAGGTGGAAACATCCGCCGCCTCGTCCGCGCCGCGGCGGATTTCCTCCGCGATGCTTTCGCGCAGCGCCGCCGCGCGGGCCGCCGCCGCTTCGAAGATCGTGTCGAGCCCGGCGCTCAGGCTCTGCACCGCGCGGCTGATCTCCGCCGTGTGGCGGGCGAGCGCCTTGTCGGCCGCGCTCATGTTGTCGCGATGCGCCTCGAATACGGTTTCGAGCCGCTTGTGCTCCTCTTCGAGGCGCCCGGCCGCCTCCGAGATCACCTCGCGCTGTATCTCGTAGCGCTTGCCGATCTCGTCCGCCTTGGAAAGCGCGGTCTCCGCCACGACTTCGAGACGCGATGTCTGCCGGTCGAGCATGGCCGAGGTCTGGTCCGCGCCCGCGCGCGCCGCCTCGCCGATGCGGCTCAGCGCTTCCGTCTGCTCCGCGATGCGCTTGCCCGCGGCGTCGAGGTCGTCCTTCGCCTGTCCCGTGATCCCGCGCACGGCGTCCACCTGCTCGCGGATCGAGCGGGCGATCGTGTCGTTCTCCTCGCCCAGCGTGCGGCTGATTTCCTCCAGGCTCTGCCTGTGGCGCGCGAGGAGGTCCTCCATCGTCCGTGTGCGGAATTCCGCGCGGCCCGAGCCGCGGTCGATTTCTTCCACTTCGCGCTCGATGAGTTCCTTGAGTTCGGCGGCCTGCTTCAGCGCCGCGTCGAGCCCCTCGCGCATCGCGTCGAGCTCGCGCCTCACGGCGGATGAAATCGTCGCAATCTGGTCGGTCGCGAAATCTTCCGGGTCGGACAGGCGGATCGCCGTACGCGCCAGCGCCTCCGACATGAGTTTCATTTCCTGGCCCCGCCAAATCGTCCAGGCGAGCATCCAGATAAGAAGGATGGGGCCTGTCGCCGCGGCCGCGGCGAGCCCCGTCTCGAATTCGCCAAGGGTGCGGATGCCGTCGAGGCCGTAGCGCCCCCACAGGAAGGCGGCCACGGCGCCCGCCCATGCGAGGCTCGCCAGTGCCGCCGTCACGGGAATGCCCTTGCCGGGCTTCCTCGCGATCATGCGGTAGAGCGCGCCGCCTGCCTTGCTGTCCTCGTTCGCCGCGCGGACGGGTGCGTTCTTCTCGGTGCCCGTCTTCTGGGCGGAGGTCCCTTCGGCGGCTTCCTCGGGCGTCCCGGAAGGGGACGCCAGATCCTTGTTTTTCATGGGATTTCCCGGCATCTGCGGCATTGCAGCCTGCCCAAGTTGCCGGTTGCGGGGGAGAGCGTCAACAGGACTCGCCCGACGTCACTCCTCCAGCGTCGGCGGCAGGCAAAGAGGGCCCCCGCGCATAGGGGGCATGCCGGGGGCAAATTGAGGGGACTAGCTGCGGGGCAGAGGGGCCCGATTGCCAAGGGTCTTCCGTGCCACGCAGGGGTGACCCTATCATTGTTAACCATAATTTCAATCACGCTTTACGCAGGGGAAATCGTGGTTTTGCCTTTCCCGGACAGGCCCTTAACCAATCGGTATGGGCTTCGCCGTTACGCTTTTCATCGAATCGGCAGCGACGATGGATGGAGCGGCGGCATGAAACCCACGAGCCTTGCAAAGCAGATGGAGGATGCGCCCGCGCTCCGCGAGGGTCCTTGCGGCGCCGGTCGCCCCATCGACCTCGTCCATCTCTCCAAATACACGCTTGGCAACCGTTCGCTCGAGAACGAACTGCTCGGTCTCTTCCGCACCCAGGCCGATGTCTATCTTGCACGGCTCGACGGCGCCGCCGACGACACCGAATGGAAGAACGCCGCCCACAGCCTGAAGGGCTCGGCCCGCGGGCTCGGCGCATGGGTGCTGGCCGAACTCGCCGAAGAGGCGGAGAAGACCGCGCTCGCTGCCCGCGATGGCGTCATGGCCCGCATCCGCGAGGCGGTCCTGTCCGTCAACGCCTTCATCGACAGCTTCATGGAAGCGTGAGCGGCGGAAGCATCCCTGTTTCATCTCCCCGACCTGAATTTCCGCATCAGCCCAAACCAATAGTGTCATCCCGGCGAAAGCCGGGACCCATTGGTTCCCTCAGCAAGAGCGGCTTTTGTGTCGAGCTCGCTGAACGGCTGGCATTCAATCTTCGATTGCTGCGGCAAGTTGAATTGCGAGTAGGTCCCGGCTTTCGCCGGGATGACATATGAGTTTTATCTGTCTACAGAGTATTCGTCACTACGAGAGGCGAAACACTCCACAAACTCACATTCGGCGTCTGCCATCTGGACCACCCTCCCACAGGGGGAGGGTGGCCGATGCGCGAAGGCAGCAGAATGTCCTACGCCCCCGCCATCTCCTTCACCCTCTCCGCAATCGCCAGCGACGCCGTCAGTCCCGGGCTCTCGATCCCGAAGAGATTGACGAGGCCCGGCAGCCCGTGCGCGTCCGGCCCTGAAATCATGAAGTCCGCCGCCGCTTCATGCGGCGCGTTCACTTTCGGCCGCACGCCCGAATAGGCGGGCGCGAGCGCATCGTCCTTGAGGTCCGGCCAGTAGCGGCGCACCGCCGCGTAGAAGGCGCCGCCGCGTATCGGGTTCACCGCATAGTCGGGCTCGCTTCCTTCCGCCACCTCGATCCATTCGACATCCGGGCCGAAGCGCGCTTGTCCCCCCATATCGAGCGTCAGGTGCACGCCGAGCCCCGCTGCTTCCGGAACGGGATAGATGAGACGCGAGAAGGGCGCGCGGCCCGTCAGCGAGAAGTAGTTGCCCTTGGCGAAATGCGGCACCGGCACATGCGCCGCGTCGAGCCCTTCGATCCGTTCGGCCAGTCGCGGCGCCCATAGCCCGCCCGCATTGACAATAATCCTTGTGCGGAGCGTCATCGGCTCCGCGCCCTCCATATGGACGAGGAAGGTCTCGCCCTCGCGCGTCACGCGCGTCACGTCCGAGCGGAAGGCGATCATGCCGCCCGCATCCTCGAACTCGCCCTGCAGGCTCAGCATATAGGAGTGCGCGTCCAGGATGCCGGTCGAGGGGGAGAGCAGCGCCGCTTCCGCCCGCAGTGCCGGTTCCATCGCGCGCGCTTCCGCACCCGTCAGCTCGCGCAGGTCTTCGACGCCGTTCGCTTTCGCGCGCTTCGCAATGGCTTCAAGCTCGCCAAGCTGCGTGTCCTCCGTTGCGACGATGAGCTTGCCGCATTTCCGGTAGGGCAGCTTGTGGCTTTCGAGGTAGTCGTAGAGCATCTCGCGGCCCTTTACGCAGAGCCGCGCCTTCAGGCTTCCCTTCGGATAATAGATGCCGGCATGGATCACCTCGCTGTTCCGCGCGGAGACTTCGGTGCCGATGGCGCCATGCCGTTCCAGCACCACCGTCTCGTACCCCGCGCGCGCCAGCGCCCGCGCGCAGGCGAGGCCCACCACGCCCGCACCGATCACCACGGCATCGATTTCGCTTTCCGCCACCACCGGCGTTCTCCCTCACGTCATGGCAAAAGCAGTGCCGGAGAAAGGAGAGGGAGGCAAGAGGGCGTCATATATAAGGTGTCATCCCGGCGAAAGCCGGGATCCATGGGTGCCGCGCCCCTCACCCGATCCTCGCGGTCGCTCGGATCACCCTCTCCCCGGAGGGGAGAGGCACGTCGAAGCGGTAGAGCCGCGAGGTGGGAAGGGTGAGGGGGAGGCGCCGAAACCGGGGACAAGTTTTCGGAAAGAAACTTCTCCCCGCTTCCGGGGATAACATCGCTTTCGCTCGCCGCGACGCAACATATCCCCGTCATGCGGCCGCGAAGGGGAGGCGGCACGAAACTCCGGCCTCAAAATGCGAAGCGGGGATATCGCCGTCATTTGTAACGGTTCGATGACGTTACGATGACGGTCAAATCCGGCTTATCCCCGGCCTCGAAATCACTCAATGAAATCAAGGAGTTGGGATGGCACGAAAATCCGGGGATTGTGACAGTGGGGCGCGAAAACCCCTCATTTGTCCCCGGTCGAGCCTGTTTTTATCCCCGGCGGCCTGCCGCTTTATCCTCGCAGAAGCGCCGGCTTATCCCCGAAAGGGGCGGTGGGTTTGACGCATGAAAAACCCTCCGTCAACGGATCAATAGCGTGTTGCGGGGCGGGCCACGGGCCCGTCATCCGTGAGCGAAATATGGGTCAGCGTCTGCTCGTCATGGTTCATGCGCCAGGAGAGGAGCTTCTGCGCATATTCGAGCACCAGCGGAAGATAAGCGGGGTCCGCCGCGCGGTTCACGAACTCGTCCGGGTCCTTTTCGAGGTCGAAGAAAAGCGGCGGCAGCTTCGTGAAGTGGACATATTTGTACTTCTCGTCGCGGATCACGTTCATCGTGCATTGATGCATGGTGAGGTCGAGGCGCTTCTCCGCGCTGTCGTCGGCGGGGTCGCGGAAATCGAATTCCCAATGCGCCTCGCTTCTCCATTTCTCCGGCGCACGGCCTTCGAGGAAAGGCCTGAGCGACGCGCCGTCGCATTGCACGGGTATTTCCGCGCCGATCAGGTCGAGCATGGTCGGCATGATGTCGACATTCTCCGTGAACAGATCGACCTCGGTTCCGCGCGCGCCGTCCGCCTCCCGCCTCGGGTCGCGGATGATGAGCGGGATGTGGTAAGACGCATCGAAATAGCCGCATTTGCCGATCAGCCAGTGGTCACCCATCTGCTCGCCATGATCCGATGTGAAGACGATCAGCGTGTTGTCCCAGCGTCCGCTTTCCTTGAGGAATGTGAAGATGCGGCCAAGCGCTTCGTCCACTTCGGACATCAGACCGTAATAGACGGCTTTCAGCCTGCGTAGTTTTCTTTCGTTCGCCGGGGCGCGGAAGTGTTTGCGCGAGAGCTGGTGTTCGAGCCAGGGATGCTGCGCGCCTTCCGCTTCAGCGTTTTCCTTCCGCCTGAAGCCTGGCACTTCTTCCGGGTCGTACATCGCGTTGAAAGGTTCCGGCGCGACGAAGGGCGGGTGAGGGCGCAGGATCGAGAGGTGTGCGATGAAGGGTTTGTCGCTGCCTGCGATGTAGTCGATCGTGCGGTTCGTCAGGAATGTCGTGTCGTCCGCCTCCTTCGGATAGACGAGCGGGCGGGGTGCCGCCGCGCCGTCCTCATATTCCGTACCCGGAGCGCGGTGGCCATAGGCGAAGCGGATATCGGAGGGTACCTCGTATCCTTCACCTTTCAGCCAGTCGGTCCAGGGTGTCGGCCAGGTACCCATCATGCATACGGGGCGGATACCGGGCAGGGGTCCCTCATAGGTTCTGAGCCAGGGGCTGTCCGGGTCCTCCTCGCGCGGGTCCTGGCTCGTATCCGTGTATCCGAAGAGGACGGGATCGTAGCCGAGCTTCGCCGCTTCCTTCGCCCAGTTGGTATGACGCGCGTCGAGCGGCGTTCCGTTGGTGCCGGAGCGGTGGTTCTGCAGGTACATGCCGGTGTGGAGCGAGGCGCGCGAGGGACCGCAGGGAACGGCGTTCGCATAGTGGCGCCTGAAGAGCACGCCCTCCCTCGCCAGAGCGTCGAGGTTCGGCGTCTTTACCATTTCATGGCCGAGCGCCGAGAGGCACTCGCCGCGCCACTGGTCGGCCGTAATGAAAAGAATGTTGAGCCTGTCCGCCATTTTAGCGTCTCCCGCTTATGTCCCGGGTGAGACTATGCGATGCCGGTGACACGCCGACAACGGCTCGAATCCGGGCGCTGACGCCGCGTCCGGGCCGCTCGCAAAAGCCCCGTGCGCATTGGGGGGTTGAAAAGAAATGAGCCCTGCGTCATGTATGTGCCGGCCCGTTTCGGGTTCCGGCCTTGCCCGGCTCCTTCCACCCTCCGACCAAGAAAAGCAAGATGGCGAAGATCACCTATATCGAGCACAACGGCACGGAACACACCATCGATGTCGAAAGCGGCATGACGGTGATGGAAGGCGCCATCAAGAATTCCATTCCCGGTATCGACGCCGACTGCGGTGGTGCGTGTGCGTGTGCGACCTGCCACGTCTATGTCGCGGAAGCATGGAAGGAAAAGGTCGGCCCGGCCGAGAGCATGGAAGAAGACATGCTCGATTTCGCCTTCGACGTGCGCGACAACTCGCGGCTCTCCTGCCAGATCAAGGTAACGGACGAGCTCGACGGCCTCGTCGTGAACCTGCCCGAGAAGCAGTTCTAGATCGCGCGTCTCAGCCGTTCGCGGCTTTCGGATTCTTTTCGTCGAACACCGTGAATTCGTGCTCAATCGACTTCTCGATCAGGAGCCGCCACAGCGGTTCCGCGATCGAGCGGGCGAGCCCCGCCTTGTCGGCCTGCGCCAGCACCTTCTGCACCACGTCCTCGATCCGCGCTTCGTCGCGCACGGCCGAGCGTTCACCCTTGATCACACCGGCCTGTTCGATATAGCCCTGCCGCTCGGCCAGCAGCTTCACGAGGTCGCGGTCGATCCTGTCGATCTCCTCGCGTACTTCCTGCATCGTGTTGCATTTGACCATTGGGCGTCTCCGGCAGGCTTTCAGGGGTGCGGCACGAGGTCATGCTGCGGTGCCGCATGCGCTGCGTAAGATAGGCATGGAAGCAACTTTGTCACTGGCAAACAGACAATTTTTTGCTTGGCGTTGCGGCATCCGGGACCTATATAGACCGGAAAGGTTGTGAAATATAAATAATCACACTTTTTACCCGGTAATTTAAGCCTCGCGCAGGCGAAACGACAGGTGGCCGAGAATGACTCAGGAAGCGATCTCGACGGATGTGGTGATCATCGGTGCAGGGCCTTGCGGGCTCTTTGCCGTATTCGAGCTCGGCCTTCTCGACATGAAGTGCCACCTCATCGACATTCTGGACAAGCCGGGTGGCCAGTGCGCAGAGCTCTATCCGGAGAAGCCGATCTATGACATTCCGGCGCTCCCTGTCGTCAGCGGTCAGGAGCTCACGGAGCGGCTGATGGAGCAGGCGGCACCTTTCGGTCCGCAGTATCACTACAACGAGATGGTGGAGGAGCTTGAGAAGCTCGAGGACGGACGCTTCCGCGTGAAGACGGATGGTGGCCTCGTCTTCGAAGCGAAGGTCATCGTCATCGCGGCAGGCGGCGGCAGCTTCCAGCCGAAGAAACCGCCGATCCCCGGCATCGAGGCCTATGAAGGCAAGTCAGTGTTCTATTCGGTCAAGCGGATGGAGAACTTCCGCAACAAGAAGGTGCTTATCTCCGGTGGCGGCGACAGCGCGCTCGACTGGACGATCAATCTTCAGCCTGTCGTGCAGTCGATGCAGCTCATCCACCGCCGCGACGGCTTCCGTGCCGCGCCGGACAGCGTCAACAAGATGCATGCGCTCGTGGAAGAGAAGAAGATGCAGTTCCATCTCGGCCAGATCACGGCGCTGCATGGCGACAATGGTCAGCTCACCGGCGTGACCGCAAAGGGCAATGACGGCCAGGATTATGAGATCGAGTGCGACACGCTGCTGCCGTTCTTCGGCCTCACGATGAAGCTCGGGCCGATCGCGAATTGGGGCCTCAATCTCCACGAGAACCTCATCCCGGTCGATACGGAGAAGTTCCAGACCAGCGAACCGGGCATTTTCGCCATTGGTGACATCAACACCTATCCGGGCAAGCTGAAGCTCATTCTCTCGGGTTTCCACGAAGCGGCGCTCATGGCGCAGGCCGCATTCAAATATGCAAACCCGGATGCGAAGGTGACGTTCCAGTACACAACGTCGTCGACCAGCCTGCAGAAGAAGCTCGGCGTCGCCTGACGCTTCCACGATGTCTGGAGTTTGTAATGCGTATCATCCTTGTGGACGGTAAGGGCTGCGAGCATGAGCTTGAGGCCGTTGAAGGCTGGCGGGTGATGGAGATCATCCGTGATTACGGCTTTCCCATTGTTGCTGAATGCGGTGGGGCATGCGCCTGCGGTACGTGTCAGGTAGAAGTCGACCCTGAGTGGGCATCGAAACTGCACGAGCCGCGCGAGGACGAGCTCGACCAGCTTGACCAGAATTATGGCGGTGAGTGGTCGCGCCTTTCCTGCCAGCTCATCATGACGCCGGAACTCGATGGGCTTCGTGTTCGTCTCGCCGATATTGCGATCCGCGAAGCGGCCTGATTTCTCCTTCGAGCCTCACTGGACAAGCCCTCCATATCTCTGCCAACAATGCGGAAGTGGAGGGTTTTTTCTTGCGCCTTATTTCTTTTATCACCTGTCTTCTCACCGCGCTCTTTCTTGTAGCGCCGTCTTTTGCGGAGCCTCCCGAAGCTGTCGAAACCAACCTCTATTTCGGGCTGGCGCTCGAAGCGGGCGGTGAGGTGAGCGAGCTCGAGTGGAGCGCCTTTCTCATGGAGGAAGTCACGCCGCGTTTCCCTGACGGCTTCACCGTCGTCGATGCCTATGGGCAATGGCGCGATCCTTCGCTTGCCGATGCACCAGTCATCCGCGAGAAAACGAAACTCCTCATCGTCGTGCATCCCGGCACGGCAGAGACGGACGAGGCGATTACGGAAATCAAGTCGCTCTATAAATCGCGCTTTGATCAGAAATCTGTCTTTCATACGGATGCACCCGTCCGCATCGTGGAGTAGTCTCCGCTTCATGTTGGCAGCATCCGTACCCGTAGAAAGAAGTTTCGAGATCTGGCCAGGCAGATTGTCCTTCGCCGCGGGCGGCCCCGGTGCGCGCGAGGCGCTCGACGTCGCGACCGATGTCGCCCGCGATCTTGCCCGAGCCGTAATCGAGGATGCGGAACTTCTCGTGAAAGGCGGCGATGTTCTGCCGCGCGGGATTGCAGGCCGTCACGCGCTTGAGGCCGTGGCGCCGTTCCGCGATGTGCAGGGCGGTGATCTGCCGCCTTCGCTTGCGGCTCTGCCCGGCGCGATCTGCGATACCGTGCTCGATGCCATGCGCTGTGCGGCGGGCGAGACGGAATTCGCCATTGTCGCGCTCGGCAACGCGGCGGCGATCTATCAGGAGTCGGGTATCGCCATACCGCCCGATGCGGACATGCCGCCCGTCCTTGCAGAGTTTGCACGTGCGCTCGGGCCTGGCATCGAGGGAGGTGTGGCGCTTGGTGGTATTCATTCCTCGATGCCAACATGCGGCGCGCTCGATATGGTGGCCGTTCAGTCGAAAAGCGCGGCTCATGCGGGTTTTGCCGCGGTGCATGTTGCGGATGCTGCGGCGGCGGGTTTCTCACCACCCAGGGACGGCATGCCGCGAGATCGTCTGTTCGCAGCGGGCTGGTCCGGACGCGTCGTTGCCTGCGCGCCTGGCCTCGTCGAACCGGAGCTGATCTGGGACACCTTGTCGGCCGCTGTCCGCCGGGCATCTTCGCTCCGAGACAGGCGGTTGCTCTCCGCGGCGGCACTTGGTTTCAAGGGACGCGGCCGTACAATCGGCCCAGTCGAGGGTGACCGGCTCTTGCGGTTCGGTGTTTCGGAGTGGCGTTAGACGAGGGGTAGCGCCATACTCTCGGCAAAACGCCAAGGGGAGGATCGTCCATGGGTTTCTACGAACGCCGCATTGTGCCACATATCATCAATTGTGCCTGCGGCACCAAGCCGATCCGTTATCAGCGCAAGAAAGTCGTGCCGATGGCGGAAGGCACGGTGCTTGAAATAGGCATCGGCACAGGCCTCAATCTTCCCTATTACGATTCCTCGAAAGTGACGAAGGTTATCGGCCTCGACCCGTCCGAGGAGTCTTGGAAGCTTGCGGGGGAACGAGCGAAGGATCTCTCTTTTCCGGTCGAGTTCATCGGGCTGCCGGGCGAGCAGATACCGCTCGACGACAAGAGCGTCGACACGGTGCTCTGCACTTTTAGCCTTTGCACCATTCCCGATCCGGTAAAAGCGTTGGAAGGCATGCGCCGTGTGCTGAGGCCGGGCGGCAAGCTCGTCTTCTGCGAGCATGGCGCTGCGCCGGATAGCGATGTTGCCCGCTGGCAGGACCGGATCAATCCCGTGTGGAAGGTTCTCTTTGGCGGCTGTAACCTCAATCGCCGCATGCCTTCTCTGATCGAGGAGGGCGGGTTTCACATTGCCGACCTGCAGTCGATGTATCTGCCTTCCACGCCGCGCTTTGCTGGTTTCAATTACTGGGGCGTCGCGCAGGCCTGAGAAGCGATACGGAGATTACGATGTCGTTGTCGGTGATAGGTGCCGGGTTCGGCCGTACGGGAACTCTTTCGCTCAAATTGGCGCTTGAACAGCTTGGCTTCGCACCCTGTCATCACATGATGGAGGTTTTCGCCAATCCGGGGCAGGCGCCGGTCTGGCTCTCTGCCGCAAAAGGCGAAGAGGTCGATTGGAGCGAGTTGCTGGCGGATTACAAGGCCAGTGTCGATTGGCCTAGCTGCCATTTCTGGCGCGATCTTGCGACGCACTATCCGGAAGCGAAGGTAATCCTTTCAACGCGCGATCCGCGGCGCTGGTACAAGAGCATTTCGGAAACGATCTTCCCTGCCATGGCAGGCGAAATGCCCGGTGAGGGAGGCGCGGCCGATGTCATCTCGATGGCGCGGCATATCGTCAGCGAAAAGACCTTTGGCGGCAGAACCGATGAAGCTCATGTTCTCGATGTGCTGGCGCGTCATGAGGCGGAAGTGAAGCGGACGGTCCCCGCCGGGCGCCTCCTCGTCTTCAATGTCGCGGAAGGCTGGGGGCCGCTTTGCCGTTTCCTTGAGGTGCCGGTCCCCGATATGCCTTTTCCGCGGACCAATTCCAGCGAAGAGTTTCGGGCTCGGCTGAAATAGCCGGGTGTTGGCTTGACCCGTTTGCTTCCCTTGTTTAGAACAAAAAGAGAACATTCGGGGTTGCCATGCTTCAAGCCGAGAAAAATCGCGTTATCGCCGAGTTGAAAGCACGGATTGCCAATCATGAATCTGGGGCTGAAACGGAAAGGCCGTCTTTTCTGCTTGGGCTATCAGAGGTCGATCAGGTTTTGCCTGATGGCGGGCTGAGGCTTGCCGCGCTGCATGAAGTTGCGGCGGCTGCTTATCGGGATATGGGGGCGGCAACGGGGTTTCTCATTTCACTCATTATCAGGGCCAGCCGCGACGTGTCTCTTCCCGTCCTGTGGTGTGAAACGGCCAAGCCACCTTTCGACATGGGGCGGCTTTACGGACCAGGTCTTTCCGCTTTCGGTATGGAACCGGAAAGGTTGATACACGCGTTTCCGGCTTCCGATGCCGACTGTTTGTGGACGATAGAGGAGGCGCTGCGAAGCCGTGCCTTCTCGATCGTTGTCGGCGAGATCGACGGACGCTCTCCTGTGCTCAGTCTTGCTGCGACAAGAAGACTGCAACTTGCGGCTGAAACATCCGGAGTGCCGGCCGTTCTTTTCACCGGGCATGCCAAAGAAGGTGCGAGCGTTGCCATCACCCGGTGGCGTATCGCTTCGGCGAGAAGTAGCCCCGTTCCTTATGTGACCCCAGAGGAAAAACTGCCCGGTGCACCGCGCTGGAAAGTCGAACTCTCGCGTGCACGGGGCGGAAAGCCAGCATCATGGTTGCTGGAATGGAATGCGATGAAGGGGGCTTTTACGGCTGTGTCTCAGGCGGAAGGAAATGACGGCGCTAGACCTGCCCTTACGGCATCTCCTTCGGCTTCGCCTCTCCGGCAGATCGCGTGAAATTCAGCTCACCAGTAATAGGGAGGATAATAACGATAGGGATAGCCGGGATAGGGTCCCCACCAAGGCGAAGGTGTGCGCGCGCGTCTCAAGGCGCGCGTGTTTTCTTCCTGCGCACGAATTTCCTTCAGCCTCAGCATACAGTCGGCAAACGCTTCCGTACCTTCCGTGAAGCCGATTTTCTTGCATTCGATTTCGTCGGCATGTCGCTCTGCTGCCGTCCGAGCTGCTTGTTCCTGCGGGCTGACGCATGCAGCAAGAGTAGCGAGCGCCGCGACAACCAGAATGTTTCGCATGATACGCATGACTGAAACTCCCGAGATCAGAGTCCTACGCCAATACCCACACCGAAGCCGACATTCGGAGAACGGTTGCCTTCTTCTTTTGCGCGGATTTCCTTCATCTTGAGGCGGCAGTTTCCATAGGCTTCGGTTTCTGGCTTGAAGCCGAGGTCCACGCAATTCTGATGATCTATCGCGTCGAGCCGTGCTTGTTCGGCGGCAGGATCGCTGCAAGCGCCCAAGGCAATCGGAAGGGCCAAAATCAAACCGCAAGCCAGCCGTTTCGCGTATGAAAATCGTAACATGCTTCTGTCTCCCGATGCTCAGGGCGCCTGTTCCAGCAACCTAAGGCTACTCCCAATTTGGGCAATGAATGGGCGGAAAGTTAGGCGGATTCGACTCGCCATCCTGGCCGCAAGACGTCATAATTTCGTTCTTGTTTTGTTCTGAATTTGTGGTGCGAACATGAGGAGCGAAAGGCGAGTTGTTTCGCTCTGGCTGCCTTTTTGGCCCATCGAGCGGCTTTACCGCGATCTTGAGAGGCGGCACGGCAAGGTTGCAAAGAGACCCAGGGCGATTGCACGTTCGGGGGCCGGTGGTGTTCGTATTGCCGCATGCGATCAGCTTGCCAAGACTGCTGGAGTAGAGCAGGGACAGCTCGTGCCGGACGCCATGGCGCTTTGTCCTTCTTTGGAATTGCATCCTGCCGATAGCGACGGCGATCGGGAGGCGCTTCAGCACATTGCTCGCTGGTGCGGTCATTACACGCCATGGGCGACGATGGATCCCGTTGGCAGAGATGCAGAGCCAGACGGAATTCTGCTCGACATCACGGGCTGTGCGCATCTCTTCGGGGGTGAAGAAGCGCTGCTGGCAAACCTCCATGGACGCTTCAACAAGTTGAAGCTCACCGTTCGCGCCGCTATCGCTTCAACGCCGGGCGCGGCCTGGGCGATGGCTCGCTATGGTCCTCATCCTTTCTCGATCGTGCAGAAGGATGGAGAGGCGAGTGCGCTGCATGATTTGCCTGTAGCGGCGCTTCGACTCGATAGCGCGATAGCCGATGCTCTCATGCGTCTTGGGTTGAAGCGGACAGGAGATCTCTATGGCAAGCCTCGCGCGCCGATTGCCGCGCGTTTCGGTGAGGTGGTAGCTCGGCGTCTCGATGAAGCACTTGGCTTCGAGCCTGAGCCTATTTCGCCTATATCGCCGCCTGTTCTCTATCGCGCGCAACTGTCTTTCGCAGAGGGACTTACACAACTCGGGCATATTGAGGAGGCTGTCCTCCGGGTGACAGGCGATCTTTGTGAGGTACTGCAACGTGAGCAACAGGGAGCCCGGCAGCTTGAATTGCATCTTTTTCGCGTTGATGGGGAGGTGGTGCGGCTTCGAGCCGGCACCGGAAGGCCTTCGCATGAAGCAGAACATCTGGCGCGGCTCTTTCGCGAAAAGCTTGCGCAGGCAGGTGATGACTTTGATGCAGGGTTCGGTATCGACGGAATCACGCTTGCCTGTCTTGCAGTGGAACCCTTGTTACCCGCCCAAAACAGTTTCGGTGGAAGCGAAGTATGTCGGCAAAATCTCGAAGGTTTTCTGGACCGGCTGAGCAACAGACTTGGCCCTGATCGTGTTGTGCGGCTGGAACCAAGGGCAAGCCATATTCCTGAGCGTGCCTTTACCGATGTTGTTGCCCTTCGCGGACTTACGCCGTCCATGCGTGGCTGGACGATGCATAGAGATCAACACCGTGCTTCCATGCTCGGAGGCAGTCTTCCTCGGCCCGTGCGGCTGCTGCCCATGCCGGAGGCCGTGGATGTCATTGCCGAGGTACCAGAAGGACCTCCCCGTATTTTCCGCTGGCGTCGGATTCTCCATCGCGTCGCACGTTCGGAGGGGCCGGAACGAATTACGCCCGAATGGTGGCGCGGCAACAGGCAGCGGACGCGCGACTATTACCGTGTGGAAGATGAGGATGGTCGCCGCTTCTGGCTATTTCGTGAAGGGCTTTACTGCCGTGGTAGCGAAGCGCCGAGCTGGTTTCTGCATGGTGTGTACGAATGAGCATGCCTTTTGCGGAACTTGCAGCGGCGAGTAATTTCAGCTTCCTGCGTGGAGCTTCTCACGCCGAAGAGCTTGTCCTGACTGCTCAGAAGCTTGGCCTTTCCGCTATTGGCATAGCAGACCGGAACACATTGGCTGGGGTAGTGCGTGCCCACGCAGCAGCAAAGGAAGTGGGAATAAGGCTTGTTGTCGGGACAAGACTTGTCTTGCAGGACGGTTTCGAAGTTACAGCCTATCCGCGGGACCGCGATGCCTATGGGCGTCTGACGAAACTTTTGACACTTGGTAATCGGCGCGCACCGAAAGGCGAATGTCATATCACTATAAGAGATGTCATTGCTCATGGTGATGGGCTTTGTTTTATCGCGATGCCGCCGGTTGTTCCGGGTAATGAGTTCAAGGGCAATCTCGAAGCGCTTGCAAAGGCCTTTCCGGAATCCGTTTGGATTGGTCTCGTACCTCTCTATCGTGGAGACGACCGGCGCCGGCACGCTGTTCTTGCCCGGATTTCGAACGACGCAAATATTCCTCTCGTTGCGACAAACGATGTTCTCTATCACGAGCCGGGACGGAAACCCCTTTATGATGTGCTTGCCTGCATTCGCGAACACTGCACCCTGGAGGAGGCAGGTTTCCGTCTTTCTCCCAATGCCGAGCGGCATATCAAAAGCGTTGAAGAGATGGAGCGGTTATTTGCGGATTGGCCTGATGCTCTGGCGGCACCGCAAGAAATCCTCGCGCGTTGCAGTTTTTCCCTGGACGAGTTGCGATACGAATATCCTTCCGACAGCTTTTCGGAAAGCGAAACACCACAGGAGATGTTGACGCGTCTGACATGGGAGGGCGCAAAGAGGTATTTTCCGGGTGGTGTCAGCAAAAAGATTCGAGAGGCCATAGAGCATGAACTCAGTCTCATCCACGAGATGAGATATGCGCCTTATTTTTTGACCGTGTATGACATAGTGCGCTTTGCGCGAGAGAAGAAAATTCTTTGTCAAGGCAGGGGATCTGCAGCGAATTCAACGGTTTGTTTCTGCCTTGGAATCACGTCGGTCAATCCTTCCGAGATCAATCTTCTGTTCGAACGTTTCGTGTCGCGAGACCGGAACGAACCTCCTGATATCGACGTGGATTTCGAACACGAGCGCCGCGAAGACGTTATTCAGTACATATACGAGAAGTATGGACGGCATCGAGCCGGTATCGCGGCGACGGTGATCAGCTATCGCTCGCGGAGCGCAATTCGCGACGTGGGCAAGGTATTCGGACTATCTGAAGATGTGATAACGGCCTTGTCACGCTCGACCTGGGGGTGGTCAAGTACCGGCATATCGGCTTCTGATGCCCGGGAGATAGGTCTCGACCCCAATAATCCGCAGCTACGTCTCGCATTGAGGCTTGCAAGCGATCTCATCGGTTTCCCTCGTCATCTGTCGCAGCATGTAGGCGGTTTCGTCATCACTCAGGGTCCCCTTGAAGAGGTGGTACCGATACAGAATGCGGCAATGGAAGGACGAACCTTCGTCGAATGGGACAAGGACGATCTCGACAAGCTTGGAATTCTCAAGATCGATGTGCTGGCGCTCGGCATGTTGACCTGTATTCGCCGGGCCTTTGACCTTCTTGGGAAGCATTATGGCAAGCGCTTGACGCTGGCGGACGTACCGCAAGGCGACGAGAAAGTATACGAGATGCTGTGCGAAGCAGATGCCGTCGGTGTGTTCCAGGTCGAGAGCCGTGCGCAGATGTCCATGCTGCCGCGTCTGAAACCCAGGACGTTCTATGATCTCGTCGTGGAAGTGGCGATTGTGCGGCCGGGGCCGATACAGGGCGATATGGTCCATCCCTATCTTCGACGGCGTAACAAAGAAGAGGAGATAGATTATCCGAAGGAGGAGCTTCGTGAAGTGCTGGAGAAAACCTACGGGGTACCTCTTTTTCAAGAGCAGGCGATGAGGATTGCCATTGTTGCGGCAGGATTTTCAGCGGGTGAGTCAGATCAGCTGCGCCGCGCCATGGCGACTTTTCGAAAGTCCGGCACTATCGGCATATATCGCGAGAAGTTCATCAGTGGCATGATCGAAAACGGATACGAGCCGGATTTTGCAGAACGCTGCTTCAAGCAGATCGAGGGGTTTGCCGATTATGGTTTTCCAGAGAGTCATGCCGCCGCTTTTGCACTGCTGACTTATGTTTCTGCCTGGCTCAAGTGTCACTATCCTGATGTGTTCTGTGCCGCAATTCTCAATTCCCAACCGATGGGTTTCTATGCACCCGCCCAGCTTGTTCGCGATGCGCGTGAACATGGTGTCGAGGTGCGTCCGGTCGATGTAAATTACAGCGATTGGGACTGCACTCTCGAGGAGACGCAGCTGGGTAAGTTTGCCGTCCGGCTTGGCTATCGGCAGGTCAAAGGTGTGCAGGAGGAAACGGCGCGGCAAATAGAAGAGATGCGTGGAGGCGGCTTCGACTCTGTGCGCCATTTCTGGCTCAGGACAGGGCTTTATCCTCGCGTCATTGAGCACCTTGCGGATGCAGATGCATTCCGGTCCATCGGTTTGGATCGTCGCGAAGCACTCTGGGCTGTGCGCGGCCTTGGTGGATATGCAAACGGACACAACGGCAAAATGCCCGCTTCCTTGCCGCTTTTTGCGGCATTGGAGGAGGGGGGGCTGCAGCGAGAGGATGAGATGAGCTTACCTGCGATGCCGTTGGGTGAGCATGTCGTTCTCGACTATGCGACGTTGCGGCTTTCGCTGAAGGCACATCCCATTTCTTTCCTGCGGATGCGTTTTGCAACGCAACGCATCATGCCTAATGCGGAATTGAAAGCGATCGAGAATGGACGTCACGTGACACTTGCAGGACTCGTACTCGTTCGTCAGCGGCCCGGTACTGCCAGCGGCGTGATCTTCGCGACGCTGGAAGATGAGACGGGCATCGCCAATGTCGTCATCTGGCCGAAACTTTATGAGAAACGACGCCGTGTCGTTCTTACTTCGAGGCTAATGCTCGTGCGCGGCCGCGTTCAGAAAGAAGGTATCGTCATCCATATCATTGCTGACGATCTCGAAGACTGGACTGGTGAGCTTGGATTGCTGTCCTCGGAAAATTTCGGAGAAGCGGTCATCGCTCGCACGGATGGTGCAAAGCATCCGGGGCAAGATTCCGGGGGTGGCAATTACGGCAAGGAAGAGCAGAAGCGGATACGTGCCGCCCGGTTCGTCCCCCGCAGCCGTGATTTTCATTGACGCGAACGAACGGGCACTTCATTTGGAGCGAAACAACAAGAACTGGAGTGCGCTACCTCCTATCTCCGTCAGCACGAACACCCAAAGCACCGGTGTTGTTCCCTGCGCGATGGCGTAGACAATGAGTGCGGCAACAACGAGCCGTGCGGTTGCGTCGATGCGGGCGAGAAGCGGGGACGGCATACAAAGTCTGGCAAGAGCCCACACCACCCCTAGAACTCCCATGATGTGCACGAACATTATCGCCAGAGGTCCCATCTCGAAGAGAGTTGATGGCGTGCCGAAACCGAGCCGCTGGTCGAGAAAATATATAAGTGCGATCACCGCTTCCGCGACAAAGGGCAGGGCGAAGGGTAAAGTTACCGCAAGGTCTGCCCAGGCGACGCTCCGAATCATTTTTTCCTTCATGTTTTATCCCCTTATCCGGTGGTCTGCGGCATTCCGCCCCTGGAGTTGTCCCCGGATGCCGCCGTCCTGCCATCTTCTGCTATAAGCAAGGTCACGTGAACAGCCCGAGGCATCGGTGGAGGCGTTTTGCAAAGACGTTCAATCTGGACAGGCGGCGCAGCCGCGGTCATCCTCGCGGCAATCATCTTCGTCTATTTCACCTATTTTCAGCCTCCGGAGGTCGCGACGACGCCTCCACACCGGGGCGATGCGGTGGAAGCGGTCTATGCCACCGGAACGGTGGAGCCTCTCCGCTATGCACGCGTGGGAACGAAGATTGCCGGGCCAATCACCGAAGTGCTGAAGCACGAAGGTGAACCCGTGAATCAAGGCAACATACTCGCTGTTATCGAGGCGAGCGAGGACATCACGCGTGTGCAGGAACTTGCCGCGCGAATAAAGCTTACCGCAGCGGAACTCAATCGTGCTCGCCAGCTCAGACGCACGGGCAATGCGAGCCAGGCGACCCTCGATCAGGCCGAGAGCGCACATTCCGCAGCCGTCGCCGCTTACAGGGGGGCGAAAGCGCGGCTCGACGATCATTTCATCACGGCGCCGATTTCCGGCGAGGTGCTGCGCTCCGAAAACAGGATCAAGGTCGGGGACATGGTGCAACCCGGCCAGATCCTTTTCATGGTTGGCGATCCCACCGAACTGCAGATCGATGCGGAGGTGGATGAGGAAGATATCGTCAAGGTCAAGCCGGGGCAGGAGGCTCTGATCCGAGCCGATGCCTTTCCGGGGCGCGCTCTTGATGCGAGAGTGGTCCGCATCACCCCTTACGGGGACCCTGTCGGCCGGACCTACCGGGTCTATCTTGCGCTGCCGGAAGGCACACCTCTCATTTCCGGCATGACGACCGAAATCAACATCGTCGTGCGGCACGAGGATAATGCGCTGCTCGTTCCCATTTCATCATTGTCGGGAAAATCCGTCTGGGTTGTTTCAGACGGTGTGGCGCGATTGCAGGAAGTCGAGCTCGGCGCGGTGGGCGAATCCAACGCCGAGATTCTCTCAGGCCTTGCGGAGGATGCGAGCGTTATTGCCGATCCGCCATCGGGTCTTTCGGAAGGAGACAGCGTGCGGACGAGGCCAGTCTCCGCCGCCTCCTCATAGGCGAGGGTAAAAGTGTTCTGGCGGGTCGCCATCAGCATCGCCGCGGCGCAGCTTCTTCACCGGCGGCGCCAGACCATCGTTTCGACGCTGGGCGTCGCGCTCGGTGTGGGCTTCTTCATCGCTACTTCGTCGGTGATGTCCGGATCGGAAAACGATCTCGTGCAGCGGCTGGTGAACAACGCGCCGCACATCACGATGAAGGATGAGTTTCGTACGGCGGCGAAGCAGCCGGTTTTCCTCGCCATGCCGGAAGCAACCGTCGAGCTCACGAACACGAAGCCGCGCGAATATCTACGTGGCATCAAGAACTATGGCGCCATCGTCGACGAACTCTCGCAACAAAAAGGCGTGATCGCCGAGGCTGCACTGACGGGGCAAGCCATTGTGCGTTACGCGAGCAAGGATGTCGGAGCGTCAATTACCGGCATCGACCCTGAAAAGGAGCGCTATCTCACGACTGTCGAAAGCGACATGCGAGAGGGCAGTCTGATGCGGCTTAAAACGGCGTCGCAAGGAATAGTCATCGGACGGGGAATGTCCGACAGGCTTGGCCTGAGAATGGACGATCTTGCGACGGTCGTTTCGCCGACAGGGCTCGTCCGGCGCATGAAGGTGGTGGGCATTTTCAGCACAGGCAATCTTCTGCTCGACGAGGGGCAGGTCTACATGCTGATCAAGGATGCGCAGGTGCTGCTGGACAAGCCATTCATCGCCAACAGGATCCGGATCAAGATCGGCGATCCCGACCAGGCGGAGGATTTCGCGGCGCGCATCGAAAGCCGATGGGGGTATCGCTCGGAATCCTGGCAGGAAGTAAACCGCGATTTCCTCGGACTCTTCGTGATCCGTAACACGATTACTTATTCGATCGTCGGCGCAATCATGGTCGTCGCTTCCTTCGGCATTTTCAACATCATCTCGACCATCGTGATGGAAAAGCGGCGAGATATAGCGATCCTCATGTCGATGGGCTTTCGCGCTTTCGATATTCAGGCGATCTTCCTCGTACAGGGGGCGGTCGTCGGTGTCGTCGGCATGCTACTCGGCTGGTGCATCGGACTCGTGCTGCTGCAGATGCTTGCTTCCATCGAGTTCACCATTCCCGGCATGTCGGAGAAGCAGCATATCGTGCTCGATCGCGGCTTCTTCCAGTTTGCTCTGGGCGGATTTTTCTCGCTTCTTTCGGCGGTAGGCGCCGCCTGGTACCCGGCGCGGAAAGCCTCTCAGGTTCGTCCGGTGGATATCATCCGGGGGGCGGCATGAGCGGGGAAGCGCTCATCGAAGCGCGCGGCGTCACCCGTATTCTTCAGGAAGCGGTGCCGGTGACGCTGGTTCGCGATATCGATGTCGGCATCGGTCATGGCGAATTCGTCAGCGTCACGGGGCCTTCTGGTTCGGGCAAGTCCTCGCTTCTCTACCTGCTTGGGCTGCTCGATGTACCGACGTCGGGGCGGGTGCTGCTTGAGGGACAAGATACGACCGTGCTCGACGCAGACGAACTAGCGGCGATGCGGCTTCGCAAGATTGGCTTCGTCTTTCAATTTCATTTTCTGCTTCCGGAATTCTCCGTCCTTCACAATGTGATGCTGCCCATGCGGCGGCTCGGCGGCATGAGCGAAAGACAGATGGATGAGCGGGGGCACCGGTTGCTCGAAGAGCTCGATATCGCGGACCAGGCCAGGAAAAGGCCGGATCAACTTTCCGGCGGCCAGCGCCAGCGCGTGGCGATTGCCCGGGCGCTTGCCAATGACCCGGCGCTCATTCTCGCCGACGAGCCGACGGGCAATCTCGACAGCAAGAACAGCCAGATCGTGCAAGAGATTTTCGCGAAGCTGGTGCGCGAGGAGGGAAGGACCGTTGTTGCGGTGACGCATGAACCCGGTTTCGCGGAGGCAACCGACCGCAACATTCACCTGGTGGATGGGAGGATCGACCGCGATACGAAGCGCTGATCGTCTAGCGTGAAAGTTCGCGCATCGCGTGATCGAGACCCTCGAGCGTCAGCGGATACATGCGCTCACCCATGATCTGCTTGATGATCTGGAGCGAGGGCGTGTACTCCCAGTGCCGCTCGGGGATCGGATTGATCCAGACGCAGCTTTCGTAGATCTGGTTGACGCGCTCGAGCCAGATGCCGCCCGGCTCCTCGTTCCAGTGTTCCACGGAGCCGCCCGCATAGGTGATTTCGTAGGGTGACATGGTGGCGTCGCCAACGAAGATCACCTTGTAGTCGGAGGGGTACTTGTGGAGTACGTCCCAGGTATTCATCTTCTCCGTGTGGCGGCGGCGATTGTCCTTCCAGACGCCTTCATAGAGGCAATTGTGGAAGTAGAAATATTCGAGGTTCTTGAACTCGGTGCGGGCCGCCGAAAAGAGTTCCTCGCAGAGCTTGATGTGGCTGTCCATCGAGCCGCCAACATCGAAGAAAATCAACACGTTGATCTTGTTGCGGCGCTCCGGGACCATCTTGATGTCGAGATAGCCCTGATGGGCGGTCGACTTGATGGTGCCGTCGAGATCGAGTTCGGTCGGCGCACCTTCGCGCGCGAAACGGCGGAGCCGCCGTAGCGCGACCTTGATGTTACGCGTGCCGAGTTCGACCTGGTCGTCGAGGTTCTTGTATTCGCGCTTGTCCCAGACCTTCACGGCCTTGCCGTGGCGGCCTTCCTTCTGACCGATGCGGACGCCTTCCGGGTTGTAACCATTTGCACCGAAAGGAGAAGTTCCGCCCGTGCCGATCCACTTGTTGCCGCCTTCGTGACGTTCCTTCTGCTCCTCAAGGCGCTTCTGGAGCTCCTCCATGATCTTTTCCCAGCCGCCCAGCGCCTCGATCTGCGCCTTCTCTTCCTCGGTCAGGAACTTCTCGGTGAGGGCGCGTAGCCACTCTTCGGGAATCTGGGCGATGTCGCCGTCGCCCATGAGCTCCAAGCCCTTGAAAACATGAGAAAAAACGACATCGAACTTGTCGAGGTTGCGCTCGTCCTTCACCAGTGTGGCGCGCGAGAGGTAGTAGAAATCCTCGACCTTGCGGTCGATGACGTCGGAATCCATGGCCTCGAGCAGCGTGAGATATTCACGGAGCGAGACGGGCACGTTGGCCTTTTTCAGTTCATGGAAGAAGTGGACGAACATGGGGATTTCCGGTTTCTGAATGGCGTTTGCGCGCAGTCTAGGGCCTATGAGGCCCGGTTTGAAGGGGTGGCCATGTTCATTTCTGGACCAGGGATATCCAGTAATTTTCCTGTAGATGCCGGGACTTAGGGGGCTGACGCAGGGGCAGGGGGCGCAGGCAGCGTGACGCTGCCGCCGGGGATATCCCGTTTCCCGGCAAGCCTTTGATTCAGTTCATAGATTTCTCGTTTGCGGGATAAGTGGCTCCCGACCGTCACACAAACGTCATCAAAACGTCATAAAAAGCGTTTCCGGTATATCAGTATACGGAGGATCTGGAGTTGTCCCCGGCGGGGATAAGCAGCCACTTTTTTGTTGTGTGCCACCCCTTCCCGAAAAATCCCCGGTGGGGATTTTCCGACCCTCCCACAGGGGGCGGGTGGGCCAGAAACTTACGCCCGGTTTTTGTGGGTCTCTGTTGTCGCAGACCTTTCAACGGAAGCGGGTAGGAGTGCGGTGGCGGCGGCGAGCTGCTTCTCGAGGCCGCCATCGACGGCGCGGGGCAGGAACTGCTGCGCATAAATGAAGAGGCGCTCGGGCCAGGGGTAGATCGTCCGCTTGCCCCTGAGTGCGTCGCGCCAGATCCGATGCGCGACCTTCTCCGGTGCGTCGAGCTTCATGGAGAAGGGCTCGATCAGAGCGGAGAATTCATTGGAGGCAGGTGTACGAACCGCGCGCGGCGCGGCATAGGTGACGCCGATCTTCTCCGCCTTCAATTCGCGGCGCAGCGCGTCCGACAGACCGCGAAGGCCGAACTTCGTCGCCGAGTAGACCGCGAAGAGCGGAAAGGCGATGTCGCCGAACATGGAGCCCACATTGACGATGCGGGGGTGCTTCGAACGGCGAAGCATCGGCAGCAGATCGCGAGAGAGAAGAAGGGGCGCCATGAGGTTCGTCTCGACCATGGCGCGGATAGCCGCCTCTTCCATGCCGCTCAAGGGCCCCGTGCGGACCACGCCAGCATTGTTGAAAAGGATGTCGATGCGCCCGCCTGCCTGCATGCAGGCTTCACGGAGGAGGCGGCGGCCTTCCACCGTCGTTACATCCGACTGAACCAGGATCGGCTTGCCGGTGGAGACGCCGAGGCCATCCGCGACCGCAACGAGGGGTTCCGCGCGGCGGCCGGCGAGGACAAGTTGAGCGCCGCTGCGCGCGGCTTCCTTCGCGAGAGCAGCGCCTATGCCGGAGCCTGCGCCCGTAATCACAACGACTTTCGCATCACGCTGCATTTCGTTCGTTCCTCTTTTCGTCGTCGCGCGCGAGCTTCGAGAACATTTCGCCCCAGAGCGCATAGACCATGTTGGCCGTATCGATGATCGCGCGGCGGTTTTCCTCACCCTCGACCGAGTTCACGAGGTTCTGGAAGAAGACGATGTGCTCCTTGTCGAGCGCGCCATGCGAGGTCAGGTAGGAGAAGCCACGTTTTTCGCCGACCATGCCGAGACGTTTGCGCACGGCATCGGCGCCGGCCGAGGCAATGTCGACGGAGGTACCTTCTAGAACCAGCACCATGCCGAGCATGGAATAAGGATTCAGGAACTCGACCGCGTAATAGACCCAGGAAACCATGGCGCGAACGGGCCAGTCTCCGCTGCCGCGCCTCACGGCCTCCGCATCGCCGCCGAGATGAGCGATGTCGTCCAGAATCCATTCCTCGTGCCCCTGTTCCTCCTCAAGATATTCGAGAAGCGCCTTGCGATAGCCCGTGTCGTGCTTCGGACAATGGGCGAGCGCATGGGCAAGAAGGGGGCAAGTGTGGCGAACGTGATGATAGGCCTCGGTGAGATAGGCAATGTAGAGATCGCGGCCGACGCCGTTCTGCGCGGCTTCAAGTACGATGGGAATTGAAAAGAAAGTATCGCGCGCTGCCTGCGTTTCGGCGATCAGGCGGTCGTAGAAACTCATTTCGGAAACTCCTTCGGCACGAGAGCCGTTCTGCTGCGTGATCGGGCATCGGCGGTGCGCAGCCATGCTTCGATGGCCTTTCGGCGCACACGTCCAGTGGGGCTGGTGAGGCCGAGCGCCTGCATTTCGTCATTGGTGGTGAGGATGTAGGAGCGTGGCAGGGCGTAGTCCGGCACGCCGCTGCAGATATTGTGCAAGGCGGCGAGTACCTGAGCGGGGCGGGCATCCGTGAAAAAGTTGCCAGCGAAGGCGCCGGGAACGATGAGCGCCGTCGGCCAGGTCTGCCCGTGGCCCGAAAGCGTGGCGCGAAGAATGCGCGGATCGCCTTGAAGGTGGGCCTCGATCCATTCGGGCTGCACGTTGCGCCCGAAGCTCGTGACAAGCATGGCATCCTTTCGGCCTTCGATAACGAGGTTGCCCGCTTCGTCGAAGTGGCCCAGGTCACCCGTGTGCCAGGGCCCTTCATGCGGCTCGCGGCCGACATAGCCGGACATGACGCTCGGGCCCTCGACCACGATCTCGCCGCCCGAAATGGTGACGGCGAGGCCGTCGAGCGGACGGCCGACCGTGCCGGGCGCTGCCTCGCCCGGACGGTTCACCGCGACCACGGAGCCGCATTCGGAAAGGCCGTAGCCTTCGAGGCAGGGGATGCCGAAATTGACCGCAGCGTCCAGCACCTGAGGGGGGACCGGGGCGCCGCCGACGGCGACAACGCGAAGTGAAGCGGGCGCCCGCTCGCCGGAGAGGATGAGCGAGCCCGCCCAGGCACGGAGGAGCTCGGGCACGAGAACGCTCACCGATGGCTGAACCTCCTCGAAAGCATTGCGAATGGCATCGAGGTTGCCGCCTGCGCATTGGGCGGCGACATCCTTCCTGATGGCGGAGACGCCGCCGACCATGATCGGTACATGGATGCCGCAGAGTTCTTCGAGCAGAAGCGGGAAAGGAAGGACGGAGAGATAGCTGTCTCTTTCCGTGGCGGCGATCGCCGTCGCAAGGCCGCGCGAGACATGATCGAGCTGCTTGTCGCCGAGGCGCACGCCTTTCGGCTGGCCGGTGGAACCGGAGGTGTAGATGACGCGCTCGCCGGGGCTGGCATCGGCGAGCAGTGCGGCTTCACCCTCGGCGCGGGGTAGAGGCCGCACGGGAGCAAAGCGCGCCGCGCGTTCGGCCATCGCGTTGTCGGCGAGGATGAGGCCGAGACCTGCATCCTTCACGACATGGGAAAGCTGCTCGTCCGAGAAGAAGGGCGGCAGCGGTACGAAACGGCGTCCGGAGGCCGTGACCGCGAGATCGGCGATGACCCAGCCGATACTGTTTTCCGCCATCAGACCGACGGATGCATCGTTGCCTCGCAGCATCTCCATCGCACCGGCGACAAGGCGCGCGAGTGAGCCATAGGTGACCTCTTCCGCATGATCACGGAAGGCGATCCGCGAGGGCCAATGTGCCGCGCCATGACGAAGCGCCTCGATGACTTCAGCCATTGAGGTGGATCTCCGTAGTTTCGATCGCCATGCGGCTGCGGGGGAGAAGACAGTGCGAGGGTGCAGCCGGATTCGGCATGAGGCACACCCAGGGATCGCGATCGTAATAGCGGCCCCAATCGGCCCCGTTTGGGAGGCGAAGCGGGTCTGCCGCGACGAGCGGTACGAAAGGAATGCCGAGGCGCAGGAAAAGCTTTCGCAGGGGGGCCGTCGCCGTGAAGACGCCGCAACCGAGATCGCGTTCGCGGCCCCATGACAGCATGGCCGCCATGAGCGGGAAGAGGGCGAAGGGCGTTCCGCTGACGAGCGTCGTTACCTCGAGAAAATCGCTGCGGGGGACAGGATGACCGAGCGCCAGGGCGGCGAGGTTTTCGATCGGCGCATCGAGATAGGCTTCGGAAAAGAAACCGTCTTCCCGAAGGCGAAGGCCCGCCGCCGCGAGCGGCGAACCGTCCTTGCCGAGCACGGCGAAGAGCCGCGCGGGCAAAGCGTCCAGCCGCGCTTCATAAGTGCGGGCGTAGCCGGAGCGAATGAAACTTTCGACGGCGGCGCGCGCCGCATTTTCGTGTTCGACGAGCATCGGACGCACGAGAACTCCCGGGAAGCTGCGCGGCCGGACGGAGCCGGCGCGCTGTTACACGAACGAAACGGGAGGTCAGCGAAGGACGTAGGTGATTTCCGAACCGTCGGCGCCGGCGAACCTTACCTGTACCAGCACGCCATTTTCGTCGTACCAGAGCTCGCGATTGAGCTTGCCGGTAACGGAATAGTGCGTGGCGGCGACCGGCTTGCCGTTCACCTCGACAGTTTCAGTGCCAAGCTTGCCGACGGTTACGGGCATGCTGGAGCCGTCCAGCGTATTGAGAAGGGCGGTCTGCTTCACCAGGTTGTCGTTCCAGAGGCTCGCGGGAATGACGCCGATCTGCTCGGTGCCCTGGCGGCCGTCGCCATCGACGACGAGCTTGCCGTTTTCTTCCTTCACTTCCAGGCGATGGGGTGTGCCGTCATCATTCGTCTTCGACTCCAGGGAGACGAGATGACCGTCGCGCCAGATTTCGCTGCCGTCATGTTCGAAACGATAGACGGCGATGCCGAGCATCTTCACGGCCACATTGGTGTCGATCTTGACCTTGAGTTCGTCGCCGTCCTGCGTGAAGACGAGGCGATGCGTGCCGATTTCGTCGTCGCCGCGGAGAACGGTGAAATCGAGTTCGCCGCCGGACGGGGCGGCGGCGCTCGCTGCGTTCACACCGGAAAGCAGAAACATGGACGCGGCGAAGGCCGCGAAGAGGGGTTTCCTGTTCATACGCAAGACTCCTTTGCGGGACTGCGCATGAAAAAAGCCGATGCTGCTTACACCATCCTTACAGCGACGGGGGGGCGGTGAGGTGTCATGAAAAATTCAAGAAGAAGCAAGGAAAAGCCCGCGCGGGTGAGGCGCGGGCTTTGGACGGGACGGTCTTTGCCCCGCGATCCGGTCAGGTCTGTTTTTCGGAAACGATCTCGACAACGGATTTCACGAAGCCGACCTCGACATCCTCAATGGAGGTGGAGGCGCCATAAATTCCGCCGAAGGCGAAATTCTTCGACACCTCATATTGAGCGACCGTCTTGCCAGCGGCGTCGATGAGGAAGACATCCGCCTCGATCTCGATCTGGCCGAGGCCTGCGAGCATGGCGCGGGCGAAGGCATTGCCCGCATCATATTCGGTGAAGACCACTTTCATGGTGGAGGGCGCGGGCTCGTTCTCGCCCGCCATCATTTCGGCGGCACGAAGCTGAAGCTCCCCTTTCAGCTTTCCGGCGATGCGGTCGAGGTCGTAGCGGGAAATATCGACGCCCGGCGCCGCTTCCGCCATGACATCGGCGATCTTGAGTTCCGATTTCTGTTCCGGCGCCAGCGCCACGACGGGCACGGGTTTCGATACGCTGTCCGCGCAGCCTGCCAGGATAGCGGCGATGCCGAACAGAACCGCCACACCAAACGATTTCATGCTTAGTCCCCCAGTTGGAAAAGAGGGGACAAGATTTGCAGGTTCCACGGCCAAAGCGAAGTTCTTATTTCACCATGATGAAGGGGAGGGGACGGAAAGGAAAAAGCCCGCGCGGTGAGGCGCGGGCTTTTGTGTATGCGAGGTTCCCCCGCCCCGAAAAATCCCGAAGGATTTTTCGACCCTCCCCAAGGGGAGGGTGGGAAAGGGAGTTTGTCGTCTAGTTCCGTTCGCGGCGCGCGAGGAAGGCAAGGCGTTCGAAGAGGTGAACGTCCTGCTCGTTCTTCAGGAGCGCGCCGTGGAGCGGCGGGATGAGCTTCGTCGGGTCCTTCTCGCGAAGCGTCTCGGGCGAGATGTCTTCCGAGAGGAGAAGCTTCAGCCAGTCGAGGAGTTCCGACGTGGAGGGCTTCTTCTTCAGGCCCGGCACTTCGCGGATCTCGTAGAAGATCGAGAGCGCTTCCTGCACGAGTTTGCCCTTCAGGCCCGGGAAGTGAACGTCGATGATGGAGCGCATCGTCTCTTCGTCCGGGAACTTGATGTAGTGGAAGAAGCAGCGGCGCAGGAAGGCGTCCGGCAGTTCCTTCTCGTTGTTGGACGTGATGATGACGATGGGGCGCTGGGCGGCCTTGATGGTCTCGTTCGTCTCGTAGACGTAGAACTCCATCCGGTCGAGTTCCTGCAGAAGGTCGTTCGGAAACTCGATATCGGCCTTGTCGATTTCGTCGATGAGCAGGATCGGGCGCTTCGGACGCTCGAAGGCTTCCCAGAGCTTGCCCTTGGAAATGTAGTTGCGGATGTCCTTCACGCGCTCGTCGCCGAGCTGGCTGTCGCGCAGGCGCGAGACGGCGTCGTATTCATAAAGGCCCTGATGCGCCTTCGTGGTCGACTTGATGTGCCAGGTGATGAGCTCGGCATCCAGTGCCTTCGCCACTTCCTCGGCGAGCACCGTCTTGCCCGTGCCCGGCTCACCCTTCACGAGAAGGGGACGCTGCAGCGTGATCGCCGCATTGACGGCGACGCGCAGGTCTTCTGTGGCGACGTAATCTTTCGTTCCCTCAAACTTCATGATCTGGCTTTCCCTAGTGAAGCGAATTTGACATTTGATCCGAGTTTGCAGCAGGCGCCGTATCAAATGTCAAATTCGACGCTTCACTAGATTCAAATGGTTGCCGGTGGTCCTTTGGTTCCGGCATTTGCTCAAGGGTTCGTTGCAGCGGAATGCAAATGCCGGAATCGGCCACCGGCTGCGCGCGGGCCCCCGTTACCGAATTGCTAAACGCGAAGGAACCTAAAGGCTGGCCCGGCGGGGTTCAAGGAAAAGGCCTGTTCGCCGGTGGGGAGGGACCCCGCGCGATTTTGACGGGGCCTGAGGGCCGGAAGCGGCCGCCCTTGCGGCAATTTCTGCCGGGCGAGAGGCAGGGGATGCCGGGCCGCGCGGCCACCCGAAATAGCTAAGTCATTGAAATTAAACAGGTAAATGGCTGGCATCAGGCTTGCTCCCATTTGGCCAGACAAAGTCTCGCCGCGCATTGGCGGGACGGACCCCATGGAGAGAGCCCATGAGCTTTTTTGGATCGATGACCACGGCGATCACAGGCATTCGTGCCCAGTCGAGCGCCCTCGGACACATCTCGGATAATATCGCGAACTCGCAGACCGTGGGCTTCAAGCGCACGGATACGAGCTTCCAGGACATCGTGACGGCTTCGACGAGCCGGAATCACCTGCCGGGCGCGGTGCTCGCGGCGCCGGCCTTCACCAATACGGTCCAGGGCTCCATCGACGCTTCCGAGACGCCGACCCACATGGCGATCAATGGCGAAGGCTTCTTCATCGTTTCCTCGCAGGTCGCGACCGTTGACGGAAACCCGGTCTTCGACGGCGTGAACTACTACACCCGGCGCGGCGACTTCACGATGGACAAGCATGGCTATCTCGTGAACGGCGCGGGCTATGCGCTGCAGGGCCTCGAAATCGATCCGACAACGGGCAACCCGGTCGGCGACACGCCGGGCCGCATCCAGATCGACCGCGACTTCCTGGCGGCGCGCACGACCTCGACCATCAGCTATCGCGCGAACCTGCCGGCCTGGCCGAAGACGGTGAACGCCGATCCCGATATCGCGAACAGCGAACTGCTGACCGTCGGCCGCTTCACGCCGGCGCTTGCGGACCTCAGCGCGATCTCGGCGGCGAACGAGGACATCTTCCTCGACAATTCGCTCTCGGGTGGCGCGGTGACGGGCTATGACGCGCTGGGCGCGCCGGCCAACGTGCAGTTCCGCTGGGCGAAGGTGGACAATGAAGATGGCGGCGGCGACACCTGGAACCTGTTCTACAAGGTGGATGACGGCGCGACGGGCGCCGACGACAAATGGCTGAATGTGGGGCAGGACTATGCCTTTGACGGGCAGGGGCGGCTCTCGCCCGCCGTCGACTCCACGACCATCACCGGCATGACGGTGAACGGCGTTTCGCTCGGCGATATCGTGCTCGATCACGGCGCGTCGAACATCACGCAGTTCGAGGACGACAACGGCACCGTGGAGACGACGGCGCTCGACCAGAACGGCTATCCGTCCGGCGAACTCGTGAGCATCGCGGTTTCGGAGAACGGACGCATCACCGGCACCTATTCGAACGGCAAGACGGTCGACCTCGCGGAAGTGTCGCTGGCGAAGTTCAATGCGGCGGACAAGCTGCAGAAGATCGACGGCACGGCCTTTGCCGCGACGCAGGAATCGGGCGAGCCGATGCTGACGGGCGGCGGGAACGTGATCGGTTCGGCGCAGGAAGCGTCGAATGTCGACATCGCCGACGAATTCTCGAAGCTGATCGTGACGCAGCAGGCCTATACGGCAGGCACGCGCATCGTGACGACGGCCGACCAGCTCATCAGCGAAACGCTGAACATGAAGCGCTAGTAGCGCCAACCGCGGCGGGCGAACCCCGCCGCGGCACCTGAACGGGCAAGTCACTCACCGGATAACCCCATGACCCTTTCCTCCGCCCTTGGCGCCGCAATGAGCGGATTGAATGTCTCCCAGTCCGGGATCGACATTACATCGCGCAACATCGCCAATGTGGGTACGCCCGGCTATACGCGGAAGGTGGCGCAGCAGACCAACCTGCTGGCGGGCGGCGAAGGCATCGGCGTGCGCCGCGAGGCGGCGCAGCGGACGGTCGACCAGTTCCTGCAGCAGCAGCTGCGCAGTTCGACGGCTTCCTCCGCCTTTCTCAACATCAAGTCGAGCATGCTCGGACGGATCGACGCGGGCTTCGGCACGCCCGACTCGAACAGCTCCATCGCAGGCGCCGTGAGTTCGCTCGCGACGATGCTGCAGGAGCTGATCGACAATCCGGAATCGGAGCCGGCGCGCGCATCGTTCATCAACGAGGCGTCGAACCTCGCGACAAAGCTCAACCAGACCTCGGACACGATCCAGGCCATGCGCCTCGAAGCGGAGCGCAATATCGCGGCGGGCGTGGAACAGGCGAACGCGCTGCTCAATACCATTGCGAGCGTGAACAACCAGATCGCCTCGCGCCAGGCGGGCAGCCTTTCCATCGGCGACCTGCAGGACCAGCGCGACATGGCGATCGACGAACTGTCGCGCCTCATGGATGTGAAGGTCGTGAACCGGGACGACGGTACGGTGACGGTGTTCACCTCGGGCGGACAATTGCTGCTCGACCGCACGCCAGTGGAGCTCACCTTCGACGAGCACACGCAGATGGACCCCACCTCCACCTATGAGAATGGCGGTGTGGGAACGATCCGGCTCGTTTCCGGCTCGACCTCCATCGATCTCATCGCGGCGGGCGCGCTCCGCTCCGGCGCGCTTGCCGGATATGTGGAGATGCGCGACGAAATCCTGCCGGAAGCGCAGGCGCAGCTCGACGAACTGGCGGCTCAGCTCGCGCTCGCCATGTCGGAAGAGACGGTCGAGGGTACCGATGCCGTGGATGGCGCGGCGACCGGCTTCGACATCGATACGAGCGACATGGTCGCGGGCAACACGATCAACCTTTCCTACACGGTGGGCGGGGTGCGGCAGGACGTGACGATCGTCAGGGTGGACGATCCCTCGGTCCTGCCGCTTTCCGACAGCGTGACGGCGGCGACGGGCGACACGGTGATCGGCATCAATTTCGATCAGCCGATGGCGAATATCATCGCGGACCTGCAGGCCGCGCTGCCCGGCGATGTGGTGGTGTCGAACCCGGCCGGCAATACGATCCGCTTCCTCGACGACGGGGCCGTTGGCAACAGCGACATCGACGCGGTGAGCGCGACGATCACGCCCTCGGCGCTGACGGGGGCGGGCACGGGGCTGCCCCTCTTCACCGATGGCGAGAACGGGACCGTCTTCTCCAACAGCCTGGACGGCATCGGACAGAAGACCGGTTTCGCCTCGCGCATCACGGTGAACCCGGCGGTTATCGCGGACGATACGGTGCTCGTTTCCTACGATGCGGGCGTGCCGATGGGCGACACGACGCGGCCGCTCGACTTTCTGGCGCGGCTCACCTCCAATACGCGGACCTACGCGCCCGAGACGGGTATCGGCGGCAGCGCCACGCCCTTCAACGGGACGATAGACGAATTCGCGCGCCGCATCGTTTCGTTCCAGTCGAGCCAGGCCTCGAACGCGGAGCGCGATGCCGAGGCGCAGCAGGTGGTGACCTCATCGCTGCAGGATCGTTTCGACGCCGAGACGGGCGTCAATATCGACGATGAGATGTCGAACCTCCTGCTGCTCCAGAATGCCTATTCGGCCAATGCGCGGGTCATTTCGACCATCCAGGAACTCTTCACCGTGCTCATGAGCATCGGCAGGTAAACGTCATGCAGATTTCCACGCTTTCCCAGTCCCTCGCGCTGCGCCAGTCGATCGGCGAGATGCGCGCCCAGTTCGACGATCTGCAGCGCCAGCTTTCGACAGGGCTCAAGACGGATTCCTATGCGAAGCTCGGCACGGACCGGAACACAGTTCTCTCGCTTTCGCACCAGCTTTCGCAGCTCTCGTCCTACACCAACACGATCACCAAGACGCAGATGCGCATCGACGTGATGTCGACCGCGATGACGCGCGTGAACGACATTGCGAGCGAGACGAAAACCTCGCTCGTCACATCGGGCTTCGATCTGGTGAACGGCACGCAGACGGATGCGCAGGTGCAGGCGGCGATGAGCTTCGACGAGATGGTGAACCTGCTCAACCTGCAGGTGGAAGACCGCTATCTCTTCGGCGGCAAGGACACGCAGACAAGGCCTGTGGCGCTGCCCGAGGAAATCCTGAACGGGAGCGGCGACAAGGCGGGCCTCAAGCAGTTCATCGACGAAAGGGCGCAGGCCGATCTCGGCGCGGACGGGCGCGGGCGGCTGACGCTCGGTACAGCGGGTGCGACTGTGACGCTGGCGGAGGACGCCGATCCGAGCGTTTTCGGCTTCAAGATCTCCGACGTGCAATCCGGCCTCGGCAATGCGACGGTGACGGGCCCCGCGGGCTCACCGCAGGGAATAGACGTCGAATTCACAGGCCTGCCCACGGCAGGGCAGACGATCTCCTTCGAACTCGATCTGCCGGACGGCACCTCGACCACGGTGACGCTCACGGCGTCGGCCAACAACCCGCCGGAGGAAGGCGAGTTCACCATCGGCGCCGACCCGGCAACGACGGCGGCGAACTTCCAGTCGGCGCTCGATACCGCGATCCAGCGCGAGGCGAATGTCACGCTGAAGGCGGCATCGGCCGTGGAGGCCGCGAACAATTTCTTCGACTATGCCGCGGGCGGGGCGCCCCAGCGCGTCGACGGACCGCCCTTCGACACGGCGACAGGGCTTCGCGATGCGACGGAGGCCGACACGGTCTTCTGGTACAGCGGCGATCTCGGCCCCGATGCGGGCAAGGATTTCGCTGCGCAGATCGACGAGAGCCGGAAGCTCGAATATGGCGCGCGGGCCGACCAGGCCTCGATCCGCGACACACTGAAAATGTCTGCGCTGCTGGCCTCGGTGGAATATTCCGATGCCGACGACCTCGAACAGCGCGACAGCTATCGCGCGTTGACGAACCGGGCGGGGCAGGTGCTTAACTTCGAGGGCGTGCAGTCGGTCGAGAGCATCGTGACCAATCTTGGTCTCGCCTCGGCGACGCTGGAGAACACGCAGAACCGGCACGACGCGACCATGGCGACGGCGAATGAAATTCTCGGCGACATACAGAACGCCGATCCCTACGAGGTCGGCGTGAAGCTCACCACGCTGCAAACGCAGTTGCAGGCGAGCTATCAAGTGACGGCGATGCTCTCCCAGCTCTCGCTCGTGAACTACATCTAGCGGAAGAAACGCCGCGGAGAAAAAGGGCCCGGGACGACGGGCCCTTTTTTCATTTGCGCTTTCCTCAAGCCGCCCCGACGTCAAGACGCGGGGAAGCGACGCCCATGTTGCGTGGCCTCAAAAAGGCGGCATTCTGTGCGGCATCGGATCAACCGGCCGGACAGAACAAGAAGACAGGGAGGAAGCCAATCATGAAACTCGACAGCTCCATTTCCGCCGTGGTGACGGGCGGCGCATCGGGCCTCGGCAAGGCGACGGTGAAGGCGCTGCGCGACCTCGGTGTGAAGGTCGCTATCTTCGACCTCAACAAGGAGAATGGCGAGCGTGTGGCGAAGGAACTCGGCGCCACCTATTGCGAAGTGAACGTGATGGACGAGGCCTCGGTCGATGCGGGCTTCGAAAAAGCGCGCGCGGCGAACGGACAGGAGCGCTGCCTCGTGAACTGCGCTGGCGGCGGACGCGGCGGCAAGACGATCGCGCGCGACAAGACGACGGGCGAAATCATCCCCTTCAAGATTTCGGATTTCGAATATGTGCTGGGGCTCAACACGGTGGGTACATTCCGCTGCATCGTGAAGAGCGCGGCGGGGATGGCGACGCTCGATCCCCTGGAGGGCGGCGAGCGCGGCGCGATCGTGAACACGGGTTCGGTCGCGGCGGAGGATGGGCAGATCGGGCAGGTGGCCTATTCGGCGGCGAAGGCGGCGATCAAGGGCATGACGCTCACCATCGCGCGCGACCTCAGCCGCGAGGGCATTCGCATCAACACGATCCTGCCGGGCATCATGGCAACGCCGCCCATGCTGGGCGTGAAGGACCGCGCGCCGCAGATTTTCGAGAACCTGGCGGCATCGGTGCCTTTCCCGCCGCGTCTCGGCGATCCGTCCGAATATGCCGACCTTGCCTGCACCATGCTGCGCAACGGCTATTTCAACGGAGAGACGGTGCGCCTCGACGGCGCGATCCGCATGCCGCCGCGCTGATCAGGCGGCGAGAGTCCGGCGGGCGAGGGCGGCGATCACGTCGGTGCGCGTGACGATGCCCTCGAGCCGCCCTTTCGAGAGAACGGGGACGGCGTCGCAATCGCCCTGGGCAAGCATGGGAAGGAGGGCGCCGGCCTGCGTGGCCGGCGTCGCCTTCGGTGCGGCGACGGACATGATGTCGCCCGCCTTCACGGGCGTGGCATATCCTTCGCCCAGCAGGCGGACCATCGCCGCGCCGAGGCCGCGATCCAGACGGAGCGCATCCTCCCGCGCGCGGCGGATCAGATTGATCTGGAAGATGACACCGAGATAGCGGTCCTCCTCGGCGACGACGGGGAGGGAGGTGAAGCCGTGGCGGCGGAAGAGATCCGCGACTTCGGAGAGCGGCGTGTCGAGACCGACTGTCACCAGGTCGCGCGACATGATGTCGGCGGCGGTGAGAGGCTCGGTCCTGTGCGTCGCGGCCTGAAGCTCGGCAGCGCCGATGAGACGGGCGAGATCCTCGACGCCGAGATTCAGCGACTGGCGATAGCGCTGGAGAATGCCCGTCAGTTCTTCCTCGGTGAGGCCGAGACGCTCGAGCGGCGGATGGTCCGTGGTTCCCTGAGCGTGTTCCTCGTCGAACTGACGGAAGGGATAGCGCCGTCCGGTGAGATGCGCATAGGCGGTGGCGGCGGCGACCAGAACGAAAGTGCCAAGAGCGACGGGCATCAAGGCGAACCAGTAGCCGAGTTCGGCGATGGCTTCGGGGTTCATTGCCGCCGTCATGGCGACGGCGCCCGCGGGCGGGTGAACGGCCCGTGCGAAGCCGATCAGGGCGACCGTGAAGCCCACCGCGAGGGCGATGCGGAGCGCGGGATCGGGGATGTTCAGGCAGATCGTCACGCCGACAAGGGCGGCGATGGTGTTGCCGACAATCGCGGACCAAGGCTGGGCGAGAGGGCTGTTCGGAACGGCGAAGAGGAGCACCGCCGAGGCGCCGAACGGCGCGATCAGATAGAGCCCGAGCTCAAGATCGGCCTGGGGCGAAAGAATGAAAAGCCCCGCGACGGCGAGGCCCGCAAATGCGCCGAACCCCGCACGCATGGCTTCCGCGGCGGAGACAGGCGGTATGGCCGGACCGATCGCACGGAGCGAGGGCCGGACGCGCTTTTCGAAAGTGGGCGACATGGCGCCGGGTTATACACAAATTCGCGCGGCTTCAACGCTCTATTCCGCGCCGCCCGGTATCGCTCAGGCGCGGGAGTAAAGGCCCGCGGCGATCTCGCGATTGATCATGATGAGCGTGTCGAGAAGTTTCGGCTCAGGCTCCCGGCTCGCCTCGATCTCGTTCGTCCGCTTGAAGATGAAGACGGCGAGGTTTGCGATGTTCTGCTTGATCTCGCGGGGGAGCGGATGTTCCTTTTCCGCGGCGGAGGCGGCAAAAACGGTCCAGATGCGGCGATTATAGGTGAGCGCATCGTGAAGCGCGGCGTGTTTTTCCTCTTCCCAGTTGTCGCGGATACGCTGCAACTGGCCCGCCGCCCTTGTCAGGATCGTCGCTTCGAATTCGCGCGGATCCTTCGGCGCATTGCGCGAGGCACTGGCATAAGCCTCAAGAGCCTTTGACATTCTCCAACAGCCCCCGTTCGTACTCGATCAGCTTTCGAGCTTCCTTGAGGGCTTTATACATTTCGCCAGTTAAGATTTTACTGTTGATGGCGTCGATAAAGGGCGTTGTGGAGGGGGCGGCCTGCATCACATCCTTAACGATCTGGAAATAGAGCTCGTGATGGGGACGCGGATCGGCGGCGAGATACATCATCTGGACGATCAGATAGACGCGCTTGCAGGGCGTATCGGCGTCGTCCGTGCGCAGGATGTCCTTCTCGCGCAGGATCGGCGAGTCGCCCTCGATGAAGAGCCGCGTGCGCTGGTCGTCATTGGTGATGACGCTGTCGCCCAGAATGAAGCGTTCGCCGGGCTTGAGTTCGACTTTGAGGGCCATGCTTTTCCGTCCTGACGGCGAATCTCTGCGGGAATTTGCCGAGTGTAGCGCGATTTCGCCCGTTCAGGGAGCCAGGGAAGGGCGCCCGTCACGAAGAAACGGCGGGAACCGAAGTTCCCGCCGTCCATTTTCCCGGTCCTGCGACCTCCACCCGAAGGTGGTGCCTCATTAGCGGATGAGGCTGAGGACGCTCTGTTCCGCCTGGTTCGCCAGAGACAGCGAGGTCTGGGCGAGAGACTGGCGGGTCTGCAGAGCAAGCAGGTTCGCCGCTTCCTCGTTCGTGTCGGCCAGCGTCAGGTCGCCCGCACCGCCTTCGAGAACGCCGATCAGGTTCTTGGTGAAGTCCTGACGGTTCTGCACGACGGAGAGGTTCGCACCGAAGGTCGAAGCCTGTTCGCGGAGCGTCGAGGTCGCCGAGTCGAGCAGGGCGATGTCAGCGTCGATGTCCGAGAACGTCGTCTCGGTGATGCCGAGACCGGCCGAGTCATAGGTCACGCCCGTGATGTCGAGCTTGGACGTGCCGTCCTCGTTGAACTTCACCGTCAGGCTGTCGCCGTTCAGGAGGTTGATGCCGTTGAAGCTGGCATCCGAGGCGAGCTGGTCGATCTGCGTGCGCAGGTCGTTGTAGTCGCTCGCGTAGCTCGCACGGGCCGAGGTCAGCGTCTCACCGTTCGTGCCCTGCGTGCCGGAGGTGGCGATGCCGAAGCCCGCCGCACCCGTCGCCGCCGCGTCGCCAGCGATCACGAGGTCTTCACCCGAGGCAACTTCGAAGCTCAGCGAGTCACCGTCGCGGGTGACCGTGAGGCCCGAGAGCGTGCCGGAGGCGCTCGTGAGGCCAGCGAGTTCAGCTTCGATGGCCGCAGCCGAAGAAGCCGCCGTCGCGTAGGTGGCCGTGTCGAAGGTGACCGTGACAGCCGACGCCGTGCCGATCTGGATCGTGATCGAACGGGCCGTCGCCGTGCCGGCGATCGCCGCAGCTTCGACGGTCTTGTCGAGCGTGGTCGCGGTGGCCGAGGCCTGGAGCGCCTGGTTGGCGACAGACTTGGCCTGGTTGACGAGCTTCTGGATCGCCTTGATGCCTTCGTCGGCGGCGTTCAGCGTCTTCACGCCGAGGCTCATCGAGTCCTGGATGGCGCTGAGGTCGGACGCACGCGAGTTCAGGCCAGCAGCCGTGAAGTAAGACTGCGGGTTGTCGAGAGCGCTGGAAACCTTGAGGCCGGTGGCGAGACGGTTCTGCGTCTGAGCCATGAGCTTTGCCGTACCCTGCAGGGTCTGCAGGTTCGAACGCACGGCGCTATTGATGACGATATCACCCATTTGTCTTGTCCTTTCCTAGGAACGATATTCACGGCTCTTCCTGAGCCATGGCGAGAGCATGAGGGCGCTCCCGTTAAGAGGCGGTAAAAGCCACCCGTTTTTTCCGCGCTTTTTCGAAAAAAATCCGTACACCCCGTTAACGAAAAAAGGGCGGACCCGGGGGTCCACCCTTTGAAATCCCTGAGGATTTATCCTTAACCGAAGAGACGGAGCACGCTCTGTTCGGCCTGGTTCGCGAGCGACAGGGCGGTCGTGCCGAGCTGCTGGCGGGTCTGCAGGGCGAGCATTTTCGCGCCTTCTTCGTTGGTGTCGGCGACGGTCAGTTCCGAGGCGCCGGACTCCAGCGTGTTGATAAGGGAGGAGGTGAAGTCCTGACGGATCTGCACCACGCCGAGGTTTGCGCCGAAGGTCGAGGCCTGCTGGCGGAGCACGCCGGTGGCGGCGTTGAGCGTATCCACGACCGTCTTGATGTCGGCGTCGGCGGCAAAGCCGTGATCGCCGGAGTCGTTCGGGATGACGCCGATGTTCAGCAGACCATCCGGCGTGAGGTCCACGCCCTCGATGTCGAGCTTGGAGGTCTGCTCGTTGTTGAAGAAGACGCTGAGCAGATCGCCCTTCAGCAGGTTCACGCCCTTGTAGCTGGCGTCGGAGGCGAGCTGTTCGATCTGGTCGCGCAGATTGTTGAAATCGGTCTCGTACTTGTCGCGGTTCACACCATTGGTCGAGGAGGTGCGGGTGCCGAGAAGTTCGGAGAGGCTGACCGCGGTGCCGGCATTGTCGGCTTCGATCGACATTGCGCGGCCGTTGGCGGCGGAGAATTCGAGCTGGCCTTCATCGTTGATGATGGCTTCGAGCGGCTCGTCGCCGGTGAAGGTGGCGGCCACCCAGTCGATCAGATCCTGAACGGTCGAGACTTCGCCCGATGCCGTGCCGAGATCGACCGAAGCGGTGACTTCGCCAACAGTGATGGTGAGCGTGTTGCCGGTGGCAAGCGCGCCGAGGCCCGCAATCTCGACGCCACCCGTCAGCGGGTCGCCGGAGCGGTTGCCCGTGATCGTGGTGGGGTTGATCTTGGTTTCGAGCGCCTGGTTCGCGACCGCCTTCATGCTCTCGACGAGCTTCAGGATCGACTTGATGCCCTGGTCGGCGGCTTCGAGCGTCTTCACGCCCTGGCCCATCGAGTCCAGCAGATTGTTCAGGTCGGATGCGCGGTTGTTCAGGCCCTGTGCCGTGAAATAGGAAGTCGGGCTATCGATCGCGCTGCGCACCCGCAGACCCGTCGCGAGACGCAGCTGCGTTTCGTCCAGGAGCTTCGTTGTATTCTGCATGCTGAGCAGGTTCGACCGGATCGCACCGGAAAGGACTACATCAGCCATCGTCTCTACCCTCCAGGGTTTGGCCCAGCCGTCTCATGGCGGCACGGGCACTACACTCGGCGTTAATCATTAATTCGACGTAAACAACCCGAAGTTGTTTTGCGATTTGACCGCCTGGGGGGACCGAGTGTCCCCGGGGCGATACTGCCGCCGCCGAACCGGGTGCCAGAGTGGCTTCGCCTTTCTCCGCATCCGTCGATTGCTTCTGGCCCCTTCATTCGCAAATGCCGGGCCAGTTTTAAAATGAAGGAAAATCAATGGGTTAGGTCTGGGTTCGCCGGGTCTCTGGCAGGAAGTTCCCTGACCGGAGGAAAGTTTTGCCGGGCAAGAAGGACCTTTTGTCCGCGGCAGGCGGCGTGCGCCGCCTTGCCTGGCGCCCGGCTTACTTGCCGAGGAAGCGGGCGACGTCGGTGACGATGCCGGCGGCGAGCTTCGCCTTGTCGGTCGTATGGTCGACCGAATAGCAGCGCATGCTGGGGAACCAGGGCAGGCGGTCCGTGCCGAGCCTGGTCCAGCCGTGAGGGGCGCTGTAATAGAAGCAGGTGATGCCGAGCGCGCCGGCGAGAACCGCCGGGAAGCTCGACGGCACGACAGCCGCGTCCATGCAGGAGGTGAGGGCGGCCGCGCCTTCGATGTCCTTGAAGAGATCGAGGCCGGGCATGCGGTGCAGGGTGAGGCCGAATTCGCGTTCCAGCGCCTCGGCTTCCGCATCGACATTCGTATATTGCAGGTTCACGACCTGCACACCGCCGATCTCGAAGAGAGCCTTCCAGTCCGCCAGCGCCGTGTAGTTGATGGAGCGGATGTCGTCGACCTTCTTCGAGGTCCAGGACAGGCCGATCTTCGGGCCCGGACCGAGGCTCGCGAGCCAGTCGCGGCATTCGGCGACGCGGACGGGGTCGGGCACCAGCGGGTTCACGGCGGAGGGAAAGTCCGACACGCGCCGGCGAAGCTGCGCGGCGACAAGGCCGGCCGGCGCGGTGTAGTCGAAATCCACTTCGCCGTAATTGCCGAGGCCGGTCGACTTCCACGCTTCGGGACGAACCGTCGCCTGTGGCCAGGTACGCCGGTAGAGCGGCACGAGGCGGGGGTCCGTCTCGATAATGACGTGACCCGCACGGGCGATGAGATCCGTGTAACAGGTCGAAAAGAAGAGATCGTCGCCAAGCCCCTGTTCGCGCCAGACCATGATGGTCTTGCCGGTGAGGTCCTGACCTTCCCAGATCAGGCCGGGGAAGGGGCGATAGGGCTGGCGTTGCCCGCAGGCGAAGCCGAAGCCATACATGTCCCAGCCCGCTTCCGTTTCGCCGACCATGAGCAGGACGCGCGCGAGATTCCAGCGGGCGGCATCGCAATCCGGGTCGATGGTGAGAGCGCGGTGGAGCGCGTCGAGCGCCTCGCGGTGGCGGCCGAGAATTTCCAGCAGGGCGCCGAGATTGGTCCAGGTCTGGGAGATACCGGGATCGAGCTCAATGGAACGGCGATAGCAGGCCATCGCATCGTCATGAAGGCTGGTGCCGGTCAGAACCTTGCCCAACATGCCATAGGCGCGGGCCGAGAGCGGCTTGAGCTCGATCGCGCGGGAAAGCAGATCGACCGCATGCTGCGTCTCGCCTTGCTCGTCCACAAGGTGGCCGAGATTGATCAGGGCAGGGACGTTTTCGGGATCGAGTTCGAGAACGCGTTCATAGAGGCTGCGGGCGCGCGAGGCATGCTTCACGTTCGAGCAGAGATTGGCGAGATCGAAGAGAAAGCGCGCGTCCTTGTCTGTGCTTTCAGCCGCGCGATCGAGGATGCCGACCGCATCCCTTTCGCGCTTCAGGGCGATGAGGCATTCGGTAAGGCCGGTCAGGGCGCCGATATGGACCGGATTGACGGCAAGCACCTTGCGATAGCGCGCTTCGGCGTCGGCGAAACGCTCTCGCGACTGAAGGCGCTGGCCCTGGGCGAACTTCTTTTCGGTTTCGCCGTCCTCGGCAACGCGCCGTCTGGTCAAGCTCGACATTCCGGATTTGCCCCCGCGGACCATGATCGGTCCGTCTCCGAACTAATTGTCCCGTACTATTCGGCCTTGCATGGTTACCGCGCGGTTAACGCGCGGGCAATCAGGCGCGCGAGTCGAGGGTGAGCGAGCCGGCGCCAGCCGGGCCGCCGGAGCGGCGGGCGGAGGAGGCGGCATTCGGCCCATAGCCGAGAGAGGGAGCGGTGCGCTCGCTCATGGCACTGGCGACCATGCGGATGAGACCCTCGGAGACGGATTTGGCCGCGTTCAGCGCCTCGCCGTTCGACGCCAGCGTGCTGTCGAGTTCGGCCATGGCGGCTTTCAGGCGGGAAACGCGTTCGGATGGCGCGCGGTCGAGCAGGTTCTTGTGGCCGCGCACGGCCATGACATCCATCGCATATTCATTGGCGAGGCGGATCTTCTCCGGCTGTAGTTCGGCGATTTCGGCCCGGGCGCGGTTGCGCAGCAGCTCCGTCTCCCTGCGGATGACGTCGGTCAGGCCGGTGGTGAGCGCGAGAAGCCGGTCCACCAGTTCGACGGGCGGCAAGGTTTCGGCGGGAATGCGGCGGGCTTCACCCTGTCGAGCGTTCACTGCGATACCTCCTGCATTTTCAGCATTTCGCGATAGACGTCGTCGGCAAGACCGATACCGCCAGAGGCCGTTATCTGCTTGCTGTACTGATCGACGAGGAGGGAGCGGAACATGGTTTCGCCCGGTCCGCCGCCGAAGGGATTTTCCTGATCCTCGAGGCCCTGGAACATCGACTGGAAAAGCGTCGAGACGAACTGGGACTCGAATTCCTTCGCCGCTTCCCATGCCCGCGGGTCGCGTCCGGCTTCGGCCGTGGCGGCGGCCTTTGCAGCGGCAGGCGCCGAGGACATATGCATATAGGTGGGCAGGGCGGCGAGGGCTTCCATTACATCACCTCGATATCCGCCTGGAGGGCGCCGGCCGACTTGATCGCCTGCAGGATGGTGATCATGTCGCGGGGGCTGACGCCCAGCGCATTCAGGCCGTCGACAAGTTCCTTGAGCGAAATGCTGCCGTCGATGATGCCGAGCTGCTTGCCCTCTTCCTCGTCCACATTCACTTCCGTGCGCGGCACGACAACCGTGTTGCCCTGGGTCGCGAACGGCGAGGGCTGGCTGACCTGCGGCGTCTCGGTGACGGAGATGGTGAGATTGCCCTGAGCGATCGCCACCTTGCTGACGCGGACATCCTGCCCCATGACGATGACGCCCGAGGACTCGTCGATGACGACGCGGGCGGCGAGATCGGGCTGCACGCGGAGCTGTTCGATATCGGTGAGGAGCGACACCACGCCGCCGCGCCAGGACGGCGGCACGGTGAGTTCGACGGTGCTCGAATTGCCTGCACGGGCCGTTTCGGCGCCGAGATAGGTGTTGATCGCCGTGGCGACGCGCTGCGCGGTCGTGAGGTCGGGATTGCGAAGCGACAGGCGGAGGCGGCGCAGATCGTCCAGTTCGAAGTCGATCTCGCGCTCCACGATGGCGCCATTGGCGATGCGCCCATTGGTGGGCACGCCGCGCACGACGGAGGAAGCCTCACCCTTGGCGGCGAAACCGCCGGTGGCAAGCGAGCCCTGCGCGACAGCATAGACCTGGCCGTCGGCGCCCATGAGGGGCGTCACGAGGAGCACGCCGCCCTGAAGGTCGGTCGCATCGCCCAGCGCGCTGACGGTCACGTCGATCCGCGTGCCCTGGGTGGCGAAGGCGGGAAGATTGGCCGAAACCATGACGGCGGCGACGTTCGCCGTCTTCATATTGGTGCCGCGCGTGTTGACGCCCATCCGCTCCAGCATGCCGGTCAGGCTCTGCTGGGTGAAGGGCGCGTTGCGGAGCGTGTCGCCGGTGCCATTCAGGCCGACAACGAGGCCATAGCCGACCAGCATGTTGTCGCGGATGCCTTCGACATCGACGATGTCCTTGATGCGCGAGCTCGCATCGGCGCGGCCCGGCGCGGAAAGCGCCATGAGGCAGGCAGCGAGCAGGAGCGCCAGAAGGTTGCGAAAGGAAAAGGCGGGAAGCCGGAACATGAATCGACCGTTCAATCGCTAGCGATACGGCCTCTTTGAAGCGAAAGCCATGCCAGCGGCGGGATGCTGCCGGTCTAACCTCAAGTCTCTGATTTTGTTGTAGTTTTTGTTTTCGGCGGTTCGGCGGCGGCAGGCGCGCGAGCGGCTTTTGGGGGAAGCTCCTGCCGCCGCGCGGCAAAAGCTGCCGGGCTGCCTGCGTCCGCGCGAACAGGCTTAACGCCGATTTAAGACCTGATGTCCATTTTGGACGAAGGAAGGCGGTTCGGCCGCCGGAATACGTCAGGATCGGGGGCGACCCAGATGAAGATCGGACAGACGAGAGCCGCGTCACAGACGGGATCGGCGCGCGGCGCCACTCGCACCGGCGGCGGCAGCGGCTTCGCGCCGGCGGGAGCTTCCGAAACAAGGGGGGCGGCGGGCTTGTCCAGCCTGGCCTCACTGAGCGCCGTCGATGCGCTGCTCGCGCTCCAGGAAACGCCCGCCAGCGACGACGCCCTTCACTCGCCGCGCCGCAAGGCCATCCGCCGCGGCGAGGAAATGCTCGATATCCTGGACGAGATCAAGCTCGCGCTGCTGGTGGGGCAGGTTCCGAAAGCCAAGCTTTCCCGCCTTCTTTCGGTGGTGGAGCGGCAGGCGGGCAGCTTCAACGACCCCAGGCTCGGCGAGGTTCTGGCCGAAATCGAACTGCGCGCGCGGGTCGAACTGGCCAAATTCGGAACCTATACCAAAGGCTAGGCCGGGGTCTGGCGGCCGCTAGAATGCCGGGTTTACTTCTCCGAGATTTCACAGATATTTCACCGGCTTGGCCCGGCACGCCCTGTTGAGAATCGTGGGCGCCCTCCCTATACTCCGCGCGCTTCGGCGGGCCCGGTGAAGCAAATTCGACCTTTGAGTTTTGTCAGCGGGAAGGCCCGCACTCAAATGTCGAATCGAGAGACTTCACGGGTTTTACAGAATTGCCGACGGTCTTTCGATTCCGGCATTTGCTCGCGGATCATCCAGGTCCGAAGATACAAATGCCGGCGCCGGGCCTTCGGTGTCAGAGAGAGATTGCCTAGATGGCCGTGCGTTTGCCCAAAGGCTATATGCCGTCAGACGACGAACCGTTCATGAACAAGCGGCAGAAGGAATATTTCCGCCGCAAGCTCGAGAAGTGGAAAGAGGACATCCTCCGGGAGAACCGCGAGACGCTGCAGCATCTGCAGGATGACTCGGTGCAGCATCCCGACCTTGCGGATCGCGCCTCGTCCGAAACCGAACGCTCCCTGGAACTCCGTACCCGCGACCGCCAGCGCAAGCTGATCGCCAAGATCGATGCGGCGCTGCGCCGGATCGACGACGGCACCTATGGGTATTGCGAGGAGACCGGCGAGCCGATCAGCCTCAAGCGGCTCGATGCACGCCCGATTGCCACGCTTTCGATCGAGGCGCAGGAACGGCACGAGCGGCGCGAGAAGGTTTATCGCGACGACTGATCTCCCGACGGCGGATCGGGCGCGGTTTCCGGCCCGAGGCTCAATAGAAAAAACGCGGTCCCTTTCGGGGCCGCGTTTTTCTTTGCCGTGCGTTCAGCCCGATATCAGAAGGGCATGATGATGTCGAAGAGCTGCTGGCCGTAACGCGGCTGCTGCATGTCGCTGATCTGGCCTTCGCCGCCATAGGAGATGCGCGCTTCGGCGATCTGGGTGTGCTGGATGGTGTTGGTGTTGGAAATATCCTCGGGGCGAACGATGCCGCTGACCAGAAGATCGCGCACCTCGTAGTTCACCCGGACCTGCTGACGGCCGGCGATCACCATGTTGCCGTTCGGCAGAACCTGGGTGACGACGGCGGCCACGGTCAGGTCGATCGTTTCCTTGCGATCCACGGAGCCTTCGCCTTCGCTCGCGCTGGTGCTGTCGAGATCGGCGAGGCTCGTATTGTCCACGGCGTTTGGGAAGACCTTGCCGAGATAGGATTCGTAACCGAAGAGATTGTTCATTCCGGCATTCTCGGAGTTCGAGCGGCTGCGCTTCGTGGTGTTGTTCACCTTGGCGCTGTCCTCGACATTGATGAGAACGGTGAGAATGTCGCCCACGCGGGCGGCGCGCTGATCGCGGAAGAAGGCGCGCGAGCCGGAGCGCCAGAGCGAATTCGGCTGATAGACCACTTCCTCGGGCGCCGGCATCGGCATGGCGACGGTCGGCGCGGGAGCGGCGATGGGCGAAAGGTCGGGCGCCTTGCCGATATTGGAGATGCGGTCGGCGGCGTTGCAGCCCGCAAGCGCAGCGGCGAGGAAAGCGACGGCGGAGAGGCGGGCGAGGGAACTGGTGAACATTTATCTGGCCTTTACGGTCGGAAGTTCCTGGTGGACGTTTGGGCGGACGCTTGTCAGGAGGGGCTTGCGTTGCGGATGACGCTGGCCGCACGCGCAGCGCCCGGCGCATCGACGCGGATCATGTTGGGGCCTTCGACGATGCCCTGAATGGTGCGGTTGGAACGCGTGTTCAGGACGTTGACGACATCGCCTACGGCACCGCTTTCGAGCGCGCGCCCGCGAGCGGTCAGCGTGAGCGAGCCGGAGACGAGGGTCACATCCACCTGCGCACCCTTTTCGACGACGATGGGCGGCTGCATGTCGGCGATGCGCACGGGCTCACCCGCACGCGCGGGGCGGCGCGGCGACATGCCGAGAATATGTTCGAGCGAGGTGACGATGTTCTGGCTGACGCGGTTCGAGGGGAGGCGCACCCAGTCGATATCCTGCTGGCGGACGATCTCGCCCGGCTGCATGTCGCGCAGGAGAACGGGCACGTCCGTTACCGGATAGGCGCGGCCGGACACACGGCGCAGCGGGCTCAGCATGTCGTTCGCGGGCGCGCGCAGAATGGCAGTGAAGACGCCGCTGCGCTGATTGAAGGCAAGCTGTTCGACCTTGACGGTCGGCTCCTCGCCTTCGGCAACCTGGATGCCGGCCATGCCGTTCTCGAAATCGACCTGGAGATCCGAGGCGGAGGGAAGAGCGGATGACTGGGCGGCGATGGCGGCGGAGATCGCGCCGGCGACTTCGGCATCCGGCACCTGGGTGCCGGTGCGGGCGACGACCACATAAGTCAAGCCCGCATCGTTGCGCCAGGCGACACCATTGCGGCGCGCGGCGAGCGAAATGCGCGAGACGGAGATTTCGGCGCGTGTGCCCGGCGCGGGCGCGTTGGAGACGATGACGGCGGCGGCATCGCCCGCATCGTCGAAGAGATCGCCGAGGGTGACGGTATCGCCCGTGACGGAGACCGCGGGGCGCAATTCCGCCGCGTTGGCGGCCGCAGCCATTCCGGCGAGAAGGAGTGCGAGCGAGACTGTACGCTTGAATATCGGGAACATCCTTTACGCCGCCTTTACTTCACGTTCGAGGTTACCGACATCATCTCGTCGGTGGCGGTTATGACCTTGGCGTTCATCTCATAGGCGCGCTGGGCGGTGATGAGCGAGGTGATTTCGCTCACCGCATTGACGTTCGAGGTTTCGAGAAAGCCCTGAAGCACGCTACCCATGCCAGTGGAGGCGGGGGTGCCGAGCGTGGGCGCGCCGCTGGCGGCGGTTTCGACGAAGAGATTGTCGCCGAGAGGATCGAGGCCCGCCTCGTTCGCAAAGGAGGCGAGTTCGATCTGGCCGACGACCTGCGCGTCGGTCTGGCCGGGGATCGAGGCCTGGACCTGACCGTCGCGGCTGATCGTGATGTCGGTCGCTTCCTGCGGAATGGTGATGCCGGGGGCGAGAGTGTAGCCGTCGGCCGTCACCAGCTGGCCGTCCGGGCTGATCTGGAAGGAGCCCGCGCGAGTATAGGCGTCCTCGCCGCTCGGGAGTTCGACACGGAAATAGCCGCGGCCCTGAATGGCGATGTCGAGCTTGTTCTCGGTGTTGTCGAGATTGCCCTGCGTCATGATGCGATAGACGGAGCCCGTCTTCACGCCGAGACCGACCTGAACGCCGGCAGGCACGATGGTGCCTGCGTCCGACGAGTTCGTGCCGACGCGGCGCAGGTTCTGATAGAGCAGGTCCTGGAATTCGGCGCGCTGACGCTTGAAGCCCGAGGTGCTCATGTTGGCGATGTTGTTCGAGATGACCTCGACATTGAGCTGCTGGGCCATCATGCCTGTGGCGGCGATGCTGAGCGACTGCATGGACTTTCTTCCCTACTTCCGGCTAACGGAACGGCCTCAGGCCGCGGTTCCGAGTTCCTGAATGGCCTGGCGACGCATCTGGTCGGCCTGGTCGATGAGTTTCTGGGCGCTCGCATATGAGCGCGATACTTCGATCATGTTCGTCATCTCGACGATGGGCTGCACGTTCGAACCTTCCAGCGCGCCCTGCATGAGACGGATGTTCTCCGGCGCGATCTCCGCCTGATCGGTGTCGAGCATGGTGTTGCCGACATTGCGCATATCCTGCGGGTTCTCGAAGGAGACGATGGCGAGCCTGCCGCGCTGGCCCTGATCGGAGGAAATGGTGCCGTCGCGGGCGATGGTGATGCCGGTTTCGTCCTGGGCGAAGCGGATGGGCGCGCCGCCCTCGCTGAGTACGGGCGCACCGGTCGAGGTGACGAGCTGGCCTTCGGCGTCGAGCTGGAAATGCCCGTTGCGCGTGTAGAGGACGCCGGTTTCCGTCTGAACGCGGAAGAAGCCCTCGCCGATGATGGCGACGTCGAAGGGATTTGCGGTCGTCTGCAGCGCGCCGTCGCGCATGTTGCGATGCTGGCCGAAATCCTGGACGAAGGTGATCCGCTTGTCGGTGCTCTCCTCGGAAGCGTCAGGCATCAGATATTGCTCGAAGAGCATTGCTTCGGATTTGTAGGCGGTCGTGTTCATGTTCGCGAGATTGTTCGCGATGGTCGCCATTTCCCGGGTCACCGCCATCTGGCGGGAGAGACCTATGAGCAGAGCGTTTTCCATGTCCGGTCCGGCAGTTCGCTTGTCGCATCGGCGCGGCATTGCGCCGCCCGGTCATGTGCAGGGCCTGTGCCAAAGAAAAAACTGAATTAAATCAATGGTTTGGTTTTCCGAAAGGCTGTTCGGACGCGCTTTCGGGCAGGCTTTACCGGGCAGTTTCTGCCGCATCGGACAAGCGCGCGGGGCTGCGTAACCAACTAAAGAGAATCCGCGCATTCGGCGCACAACCGGGAACGCTTCGTTAACCAAAGTCGGCGAGCATCCGGTTGTGATGAGCCGGGTGCGGAAGAGATGACATCCGGCGGGCGAATTCTCGAAGGTGGGGCGGTTAGAAAATGGCTGCAGTCGACGCCGACATTTCCGAAGACGACGAACAAGAAACTTCCGCGCCGGAAAAGAAGAAGCGGCTGGCGGGGAAGGTCATCGTTCTCTACGTCGTGCTGCCCGCCCTGCTCCTGATCGGAGCGGGCGCCGGTGTCTACATGTCGGGCATTCTGGGTGGCGGCGAAAGCGACGAGGCTGTGGCGGAGGTCAAGGTGGACCCCGTCTTCTACGATCTGCCCGACTTCCTGGTGAACCTCTCCGGTCCGCCACCCCAGCATTATCTCAAGCTGCGCGTCGCGCTGCAGGTGAAGAGCAAGGAGGCGGTGCCTCAGCTCGAAATGCTGATGCCGCGCGTACTGGACGGCTTCCAGACCTTCCTGCGCGAGCTCAGGCCCGAGGATCTCGAGGGTTCGCGCGGCATGCTCTATCTCAAGGAAGAGCTGCTGCGGCGGCTCAACCTCGCCACGCAAGAGCCGATCGTGACCGACGTGCTCTTCAAGGAAATCATCGTTCAGTAGCAGTCAGGCGGGAAGAGTTTCGATATGTCCGCAAGCGATACGCTAGAAAAAGAAGCCCTGAACGCCGCTGCCGAAGCCGCGGCGAAGGCGCCGGAGCGCGTGCTCAATCAGGACGAGATCGACAGCCTGCTCGGATTCGAGGTGGACGAAGAATCCACGACCGAGCGGCACGGCATCGATGCGATCGTGAATTCCGCGCTCGTCTCCTACGAGCGCCTGCCGATGCTCGAAATCGTCTTCGACCGTCTTGTGCGCCTGATGACGGTTTCGCTTCGTAACTTCACTTCCGACAACGTCGAAGTGTCGCTCGACAATGTTTCGTCGATCCGTTTCGGCGACTACCTCAACTCCATTCCGCTGCCTGCCATTCTCGCCGTCTTCCGCGCGAAGCAGTGGGACAATTACGGCATGTTCACCGTCGACTCGAACCTGATCTATTCGATCGTCGACGTGCTGCTGGGCGGGCGGCGCGGCACGGCCGCGATGCGCATCGAAGGGCGGCCTTACACGACCATCGAACTCAATCTCGTCCAGCGCATGATCGAGGTCGTGCTGCAGGACGTGCAGGCGGCGTTCGAGCCGCTGTCTCCGGTGACGCTCGAACTCGACCGGATGGAAACCAACCCGCGCTTCGCGGCCATTGCGCGGCCCGCCAACGCGGCCATCCTCGTCAAGCTGCGCGTGGACATGGAAGATCGCGGCGGCCGCATCGAGATGCTGCTTCCATACGCGACGCTGGAGCCTATCCGCGAGCTGCTGCTGCAGATGTTCATGGGCGAGAAGTTTGGCCGTGACTCGATCTGGGAAAGCCATCTCGCGACCGAGCTCTGGTCGACGCGGGTGCCGCTCGAGGCGGTGCTCGACGAACAGATGCTGACGCTGCGCGATGTGATGGACTTCGAGGTAGGCCAGACGCTGATGCTCAACAACGGACCCGATGGCATGATCGACCTGAGATGCGGCGGGGTGAAGCTCGGCCGCGGCAAGATGGGCCGCGTCGGAAATCACGTGGCCGTGCGTGTCGATCAGGCAATCAAGCACATGAAACGCCCTGCCTCGCCGCAGGTGGATCAACCCAAATCTCCCGAACCCCAGATTGCAGGGCCAGACAAATGACGGTTCTTCCCGCTCTGCCGCTCGGCACCATCCTTGAACTCATCGTCTGCGTCTTTCTCGGCGCGACGATCGCCTATTGCGCGATGCTCGACCGGAGGCTCCGGGCCATGCGATCCGGGCAGGACGGACTGCGCGAACTGGTGGGCGAACTGAACAATGCGACGCAACGCGCCGTTTCGGCCATTGAGGCGCTGAAGCAGGCGAGCGCGGCAACGGGTGACGAACTCGGCGAGAGCGTAAATCGGGCGCGCGTTCTCGCGGATGAACTCGCGCTTATGATCGAATCCGGCGAGCGGATCGCGGAACGCATAACGCGCGGCTCCCATGCCGCAGAGCGCAATGTCACGCCGCAACCTGCGTCGGGCCCGCGCAACGCGATTCCGCCCAAACCATCCGGACGCGACGCAGCCCTGGCCGCGCGCGCCGCCAACCAGCTTCTCGATGCGCTGAAGAAGGCCCGCTGAGGCAGAAACATGCTCGACCGTCTTCGTCTTCTTCCGACCGTCATTCTCTGCGCCTCGCTGCTGCTGGTGCTGAAGCTCGCCGATTTCGCGGCGGGCGGCGACGGTTCCGCGACGCTTGCGGCGATTTCGACCGCGCAGGCGAGCGCACCGAAGGAGGAGAGCGGCGAGCAAGCGGCGGAAGCCGACAATGAGGGCGAGGAGGAAACCGCCGGCAAGGATGCGGGTGCGGAGAAGGACGCTGGGGAGGCCGGAACGGCCGATGCGGCGCCCGCTAAGCCTATACCGGCTGCCGAACCCGAAATCAGCAAGTCCGAACGGACCGTGCTTCAGAGCCTCGCCGAACGCCGCGAGGAACTGGATGCCCGCGCCAAGGAACTCGACACGCGCGAAAGGCTTCTCGCGGCGGCGGAAAAGCGCGTCGAAGACCGCGTGGCCGAACTGAAGGCCATAGAAGCGAAGATCAACGAACGCATCGGCGCGGAGGACAAGGCGAACGAGGAACGGCTCGCCGGGCTCGTCTCGATGTATGAAACGATGAAGCCGAAGGACGCCGCGCGCATCTTCGAGCGGCTCGACATGGGCGTTCTTATCGATGTCGTGACAAGGATGCAGCCGCGCAAAATGGCGGCGGTTCTCGCCGCAATGGATCCCGTCGTGGCACAGGATCTTACCGTCGAACTCGCGACCGGCGACAGGCTCTCCGGTATCCGGCCTGGCGAAGACGGCGCGAAGGCGCCCGCCGCGACGGCCCGGCCTGCTGAAAAAGCCAGCTGAAGTCCGAGAATCCGGGCTTTCCGCCCCCCTTCCTTAAGCCCCACTTAACCGGCGCCTCCTAGACTGAGGCTGAGCGGCAGAAAGCCGTTCGATTTTGGGCAGAAGCTTAGGGCAGCAGCGGCGTGAACCGATCTCACCGATATTCCGCGCAACTGGAGAGGGGCGGCATGCGCTTGCGCGCGCTGACGGCGTTTACGGTCCTCTTTCTTCTGCTTGTCGCGCTGACGCCTGCCGCGCGCGCCGCGACCGTCGGTGTGTCTCTCAGCGAGCAGAACGGCTGGGGACGAATGGTCTTCACCTTTCCCGAAGGTATTCCCGGTTATCGAGCTTCGATCAATGCGGGTGTTCTCGTTCTCGATTTCGACAAGCCCTTCGATGCAAATACGGAAGAATTCGTCCGGCTGATGCCGCGCTATGTCGCGATGGCGCGCCAGGACGAGAACGGGAAGACCATCCGCCTGGCGCTGACCACGGACTTCTGGCTCGATACGAAGCCGGCCGAGAACTCCCTCTATTTCGATCTCATGCCGCCGGACTGGGTGGGCAAGGCCCCGCCGCTGCCCGAGGATGTTCTGGCGCGGCTTGCGGCGGCCAAGGAGCGCAAGCGGGCCGCGGTGGCGGCGGAGCTTGCCGCCAAGGCGCAGGGCATCGAGGAGCCGGAGGAAGAAAAACCGGCGCTCGACGTTCGTGTCGCCGCGCGCGCGGGGATGACGCGCCTCGTCTTCGACTGGAACCTGCCGGTTCTCTATTCGCTGATCGAGCGGCAGGGGCTTGCGACCATTACCTTCGACCGGACGGCGGATGTGGACCTGTCGCAACTGCGCGTGGATCCGCCGCCCTATCTCGCTCATGCGAGCGCGGTCGAGCATGACGGCCGGCTGGCTGTCGTACTGACCTTGAAGCCTGGCGTGGCCGTAAGCGCGTTCCGGGAAGAGCTGAGCGTGGTGCTGGACCTCAAGCCCGCCGATGGAAGCCTTCCGCCGGAAGCCGAAGCGGAAAACGCCGAGGTGAGCGTTGTCGCGAATGCAGAGGGGCCGGAAGACAGCAGCGCGCATGCGTCGAAGAGCATCCTGCCAGATATCGCGAGCTCAGACGAAGAGGGAAAGGGCGAGGCGCCCGAGACGGCAGATGCCGGGGCGGAGGAGCAGATCGCCACCAATCCCTTGCCCGAGGGTTCGCGGCCCGAAGGACAGGCCGTGATGCGCGTTGAGCCGGGACGGAGCGGAACCGACATCGTGGTCGAGTGGCCCGAACCCGTCGGCGCCGCGGTCTTCGAGCGGGCGGACCGGCTCTGGGTCGTATTCGATGCCGCGCTACCCATCGACATGGCGGAGGTGACGCCGGGAACGCTTGGGCCGTTCGGCCCGCCCGAGTTGCAGGCATTCGAAGGGGGGACGGCACTCGTCCTGCCGCTGCGCGAAAAGGTGCTTGTCGGCGCGGTGGAAGATGGCGCGTCCTGGCGCATTTCCGCTGGCGAGACGCTGGCCACCACGGGGCGGCCGATCTCGCTTCTGCGGAGCTGGCGCGAGGATGGACGCGGCAGCATTTCCTTCGACCTCAGGGGGACGCGCAAGGTGCTGGAAGTGCGCGACGATCTCGTCGGCGACAAGGTTATCGTCGCGACCGCACGTGGCCCGGTGCAGGCAATCCAGACACCGCTCAGCTTCGTCGAGTTCCAGGCGCTGCAGACGGCGCAGGGGATTGCCATCGTGCCGGTGGCGGACGACCTGAATGTCGCTGCGGCACCGGACAATGTGATCGTGACGAGGCTCGAAGGGCTCGCGCTTTCCGCGAATGGCGGCGGTTATTCCGCGCCCGCGGTGCAGGGCGCACCCGTGGTCGCGGCCGCTGCGCCGGCCGAAATGCATTTCGCGCAGTGGCGGGATGTGCCCGGTGAAAATTTCACGGAACGGCGCCAGCACTATCTCGTGCAATTGGCGAATGCGCGAACGCAGGAGCTTGGCGAACTGCGGTTCGCCTATGGCCGTTTCCTGCTCGGCTACGGCCTTGCGCCGGAGGCGCTTGCCGCATTTGACGGCGCGTTGGAGGTGGAGCAAAAGCTTGCGCTCGATCCCGCCTTCCGTGCGGCCAAGGGCGTTGCCGGGGTTCTGAGTGGCCGCTATGTGGAAGCGATCGCGGATCTTTCCTCCGACGGTCTCGAAAATGCGCCTCATGCGGCGGCCTGGCGCGGGCTCGCGCGCGGCGAACTCGGACATTGGGAGGCTGCGCGCGCGGAATTCGGGCTTGCAGGCGCGATCCTCGATGCCTTCGACGACGAATTGCGCACACGCTTCAGAGCCATGGCCGCGGAAGCTGCACTCAAGGGTGGCGATGCCACGGCTGCCGCGAGCTATGTGGCGGGCTTTCCGGCCGCGCCGGAGAGCCCGAAGGCGAAAGCCCGTATATTGCTTGCCCAGGCTGCTCTGGCCGATGTGGAGAAGGGCGGCGAGGACGCCGTCGCGCGCTACGATGCGGCCATCGATACTGGCTATCCGCCCGTTGCGGCCCGTGCCCGTTTCGGCAAGGCGGTATTGCAGCTCGAACGCGGCGATATCGACAAGGACGCTTTCGCGAAAGAGCTCGAAAGTCTTCGCTATGCCTGGCGAGGCGACGAGCTGGAACTCGAAATCCTGACGCGGCTCGCGAAGTTCCGGCTCGATGAGGGACAGATCGACGAGGCGCTGAAGCAGATGCAGACGGCGACCGCGAACTATCCGGACAGTGAAGAGGCGCACCAGATGAACGTGCACATGTCCGACATCTTCGCGGATTATTTTCTCGGCGATGCCATCGACAAGATGGAGCCGGTTCAGGCGCTTGCCTTTTTCGACCGTTTCAAGGAGCTGACGCCTATCGGGACCAAGGGCGACGAGATGATCCGCAATCTCGCGGAACGGCTGGTCGAGGTCGATCTGCTGACGCAGGCCGGGCAATTGCTCGACTACCAGGTCGCAAATCGTCTTCATGGCGGCGTCGCCAAGGCGCAGGTCGCGGCGCGCCTCGCCGCGATCTATCTGATGGACCAGAAACCGGGACATGCGCTTGCCGCCCTTCGCGCGACGAAACAGAATCTGCTGCCCGAGGAACTGGCCCAGCGGCGCATATTGCTCGAGGCGCGGGCACTCGCCGGCGAAAAGCAATACGACCATGCACTTGATCTGCTGGACGGGCGCAAGGACGAACGCTCCGCGAAACTGAGGGCCGATATCTATTGGGAGGCTGGCCGCTGGCCGGAAGCCGGCGCGTCGATCGAAAAGCTGCTTGGCGTCAGGTGGAAAGAAGACCAGATGCTGGACGGCGAGATCCGGCTTCTCATCATGCGGGGTGCGATCGCCTATTCGCTTGCGGGCGACGAGGAAGGATTGTCCAGGCTTCGCACCAAGTTCGGCGAAGCCATGAGCAGGAGCCCCGATGCAGACGCCTTCGCGGTCGTCTCCGAGCCAATCGTGGAACAGGGAGTTGCGTTCCGGGAGATGACGAGCCGCATCGCTTCCGTCGACACGCTCGACCGCTTCCTCGCCTCGCTCAAGACCACGGAAGAGGTGCAGGCGTTCAACTGAACGCCCGCCCAATTCTTTCTGTCAGGGCTTTCCCGTCAGGTTCCGAAGCTCTGGACCAGGCTTCCCGCGATCAGCGACCAGCCATCGACCAGCACGAAGAAGATCAGCTTGAAGGGTAGCGAGATGATGATCGGCGGCAGCATCATCATGCCCATCGACATCAGGACCGAGGCTACCACCATGTCGATCACGATGAAGGGCAGGAAGACAAGGAAGCCTATCTCGAAGGCGCGGCGCAGCTCGCTGATCATGAAGGCGGGAACGAGCACCTGAAGGCCGATATCCTCCGCCTGTTCGGGCTCGGGGGCATTCGACAGATCGACGAAGAGCTTGAGGTCTTCCTTCCTGACCTGCTTCAGCATGAAGGCCTTGAAGGGAACGCTGGCGCGGTCGAAGGCTTCGCCCGTCTCGATCTGCTGGTTCATCAGCGGTTCTATGCCTTCCTGATAGGCGGTCGTGAAGGTCGGCGTCATCACGAAGGCCGTAAGGAAGAGGGCGAGGCTCACCAGAACCGCGTTGGGCGGCGATTGCTGCATGCCGAGCGCGGTGCGGAGCAGGCTGAGCACCACGATGATGCGCACGAAGGACGTCACCATGATGAGGATCGACGGTGCGAGGCTCAGGACGGTGACAAGCGCGACGATCTGGACGATATGATCGGTGAGGCCGAGACCTTCGGAGAGGTCCACCTGGATCGTTTCGGCGGCGGCGGGATGCGCGAAGGCAAAGCTCAATGCGACGAGGCCGAGCATACCGATGAAGCGCTGCAGACGTGCCGCCGTCAACACGGCAAGGACTTTCCGGGAGAGGACAATCACGCGCGGCGCTCCTTGATGAATTCCACAATGCGCTGGAACTGGACCACATGGGCCGGCAGCGCGGGGTGGGCGGGGGCGGTCTGTTCCGTTTCCGGCGTTGCGGGCGCCTCGATGCCGCCTTCGATCAGCAGCGGCGTTTCGCCGCCCGTCAGGATCAGGTGTTCCTTTCCATCGCGGCGGATCAGAAGCAGGCGATGCTTGGCGTCGATCGCCTTCACCTCGACGATGCCGAGGCGGCGCTGCCCGCCGGCCGCCGAGACGCCGGGCGCAAGGCCGAGGCGGCGGGCGACGATGGCGCAGACGCCAATCAACCCCAGAATGAATGCGAGAGCCGCAACGAACCGGAAGATTTCCGAGAAGTCCATTTTGGATTCTACCCCCAGATTGGACGGCCTTGGACCGTCCGTGATGGGAAGAATTTGCCGCGTCAGGCTTAATGGCGGGTTAAAGGCGAGACGGAGCGCGGCTTTCGCTGGTTACCTCTTCGTTAGCGCGCCCGGCAGTATTTGCCGCGTTAGGGCGATGTTAACTCCGGGACGGTGACACTCGCCCTTGCCGCCAAGGAATGCGTGGCTTCAGACACGGCCGTTTGATCGCTCAGGACGAGCGTTCGGGGAGCCGGTCGCGGGGGCACGCGGGCGATGGCAATCGGCGATCTTCCCATCTTCGAAATGATGAAGCAGCGCATGCAGTGGCTGACGGCGCGTCAGCAGGTGCTCGCGCAGAACGTCGCCAATGCCGATACGCCTGGCTATACGGCGCGCGACCTCAAACAGCTCGATTTCGGCGCGATGGTGGAACGGAGCGGACCCGCGCTTCGCGCCGTCGCGACACAGGCCGGTCATATAGGCAGCCCGGTGACGGGCAGGGGCCAAGGCATGCATCCCGGGCAGGCGACGGGCGGCGAAGTCATCAAGAAGCCGGACTTCGAAACCTCCCCGACCGGCAATTCGGTCGTGCTCGAAGACCAGATGATCAAGGTTGCCCAGAACCAGATGGACTACCAGACGGTGACGGGCCTCTATTCGAAGAGCCTCGGGCTCATAAAGATCGCTCTCGGCCGTAGCTGAGGCGGGCTGAAAGGAAGAGAAGCAACATGAGCGCCATGGACCTGATCAAGTCGATGATGGTGGCGGCCTCGGGCCTCAAGGCCCAGAGCGGACGCATGCGCGTCATCGCCGAGAATATCGCGAACGCGGATTCGACGTCGCGCGTGCCGGGCGGCGACCCCTATCAGCGCAAGATCGTGACCTTCGAGGACAAGCTGAATCGCGAGATCGGCGCGCATACCGTGACGCTCGGGCGTCCCGTGATGGACAATAGCGAGTTCAAGCTGAAATACATGCCCGGCCATCCCGGCGCGGACGAGAACGGCTATGTGAAGATGCCGAACGTCAACGGCATGGTCGAGGCCATGGACATGCGCGAGGCACAGCGCAGCTACGAGGCGAATCTCAATCTCATCCAGGCATCGCGCCGCATGATCGCGCAGACGATCGACATCCTGCGCAAGTGATGGCTGAAGCGAGGGTAGCGACATGACCACCATTCCGGCATCGACAGCACTCAACGCCTATGCCCGCGCTGCGGGGATGGGCGCCGGCAACCAGACGCCACAGGCTGGCGGCGCCAAGGAAGCGTCAGGCGGCTTCGGCGACATGCTGAAGCAGGCGATCGAAGAGGGGGTCGAGACCTCGAAAGCCGGGGAAACGAAGATGGCCGCCGTAACCGGGGGCACGAGCGGCAACATTGTCGACGTCGTAACGGCTGTAGCGGAGGCGGAGACCACGCTGCAGACGGTCGTGACCGTTCGCGACAAGGTCATTTCGGCCTATCAGGAAATCATGCGCATGCCGATCTGACGGCTGCGGCGGGGGCTAACAATAAATGACGGGACCTGAAATTCTCGACCTCGCGCGGCAGGCGATCTACGTCATGCTCGAGGTTTCCGCACCGATGATGGTGGTCGCGCTTGTCGTCGGCCTTGCCATTGCGCTTCTGCAGGCGCTGACGCAGGTGCAGGAAATGACATTGGTCTTCGTGCCGAAGATCGTTGCGATCTTTCTGACGCTTCTCGTTGCGCTGCCCTTCATGGCGCAGGCGCTTCATGGCTTCATGATCCTCGTGTCGCAGAAGATCGTGTCGGGCTGAGGAGCGGACGTCTGATCCCATGATCACCATCGACTTCCTGCCGCAAACGGCTTTCACCTTCATGCTGATCTTCTCGCGGCTTGCCGCGATGATCATGCTGATGCCGGCGCTCGGCGAGACGAGCATTCCGGCGCAGGTGCGGCTGGTGATGGCGTTTCTCCTGTCGCTGGTCATGATGCCGCTGGTTGCCTCGACCTATGGCGCGATCCCGGTCACGGTGCCCGGACTTGCCTTCATCGTCTTCACGGAAATTGCGGTCGGGCTTTTCATCGGCGGCGTGGCGCGGATCATCATGAGCGCGCTTCACGTGGCAGGCAACATCATCGCATTGCAGATGAGCCTTGCCTTCGCGCAGAACGTCGATCCGACGCAAGGCCAGCAGGGCGTGCTGATCTCCAACTTCCTGTCGCTGCTCGCGGTCACGCTCATTTTCGCAACCAGTCTCGACCACCTGCTCATCGCCGCGATGCGAGACAGCTACGAGATATTCGTTCCCGGACAGGCGATCCCCGTTGGCGATTTCTCGCAGATGGCGGTAAAGCTCGTTTCGGACGCTTTCCGCATCGGCCTGCAGCTCGCCGCGCCTTTCCTCGTCTTCGGGCTCGTCTTCTATGTCGGCATCGGCCTTCTTTCGCGGCTCATGCCGCAGATCCAGATTTTCTTCATCGCGATGCCGGCGAATATCACGCTCGGTCTCGTGCTTCTGCTCTTCCTGCTCGGCGCCATGATGACGTGGTTCCTGCAGGCCTTCGAGCAGTCGATCTCCATGTTCGCCGGTTAGCAGGGAGCGCTTGCCTTGGCCGAACAGGACGATTCAGAAAAAACAGAAGAACCAACACAACGAAAACTGGACGAGGCCCAGAAGAAGGGCGACGTCGTCAAGAGTCAGGAAATCAGCACCTGGTTCGTGATGATGGGAGGCGCCGTGGCGATCGCGCTTCTGGGACCTTCAACTGCGAGTTCCCTGGCGAGCTCGCTCAAGGTCTTTCTCGCGCAGCCGGACGCCATCCCGATGGACCCCGAGCATCTCCGGCGCATCTGGCTCAGCATCGGGCGGGACGCCTTCGGGGCGGTCATCGCGCCGCTCGGCATTCTCGTCGGCGCGGCGCTGATCGGCCATCTCATCCAGCATGCTCCGGTCTTCACCGCCGAGAACATGAAGCCGAAGCTCTCCAAGATTTCGCCCGCGGAAGGCCTGAAGCGGCTTTTCGGGCCGAAGAGTCTCATGAATCTCGCCAAGGGCGTGGTGAAGATGGCCGTCGTTGGAACGGTTTCCTTCATGCTCGTCTGGCCGGAGCGCGATCAGCTCGCCCTCATGATGACCTGGGAAATCGCGCAGCTCCTGCCCGTGGTGCAGGCCATGGCGCTCAAGATGTTCATGGGCGTCATCGCCGTCATGACGGTGGTCGCCGGTCTCGACTATCTCTTCGAGCGCATGCAGTGGATGAAGAAGCAGCGCATGTCCATCCAGGAAGTGAAGGACGAATACAAGCAGATGGAAGGCGACCCGACGGTGAAGGCGAAGTTGCGCCAGATCCGTGTGGAGCGCGGCCGCAAGCGCATGATGGCCGCCGTGCCGACAGCCACCGTCATCATCACCAACCCGACCCATTATGCCGTGGCGCTCAAATACGAGCAGGGTATGGGCGCGCCGGTCGTGGTGGCGAAGGGTGTCGATGCCGTCGCCTTCAAGATCCGCGAAATCGGTCAGGAACACGACATTCCGATCGTCGAGAACCCGCCGCTCGCCCGCGCGCTCCACGCGACCGTCCAGATCGACGAGGAGGTCAAGCCCGAGCACTACAAGGCCGTGGCCGAGGTTATTGGATATGTCATGCGTCTTAAGGCTAAGATCACCGGAGGTGGCGGCCGGAGGTGATTCGGCTGCGCGAGGTGATGTGCGCGGCGAACCGGCGCCGCAGGGGCGGGCACAGCAGGAGTAGCCAATGGCCGAGACACCGGCCGATCTTGCCGATAGCGGCGCGGAGGGCATGGATGCCGCCGCGCTTCGGGACGATGCGCAGTGGTCGCTGCCTGCGCGGCGCTGGGTGGTTATCGCAGCGCTTGGTCTCGGTTTCGTGCTGGCGCTGCTCGACACGCTCGGCGTTCATGCGTTCGGCATGCCGGGCGGGCTTACCGCGCTCGGCCTCGTCGCCATAGCGGGCGCTGTTCTTTACGGCCTTTCCGGCGGCAATGCCGAGACCTTGAGCCGGTCGCCACTGGCGGCGGCCGATGCCCTCTCCGCGCTTCCCGATCCCTGCTATGTGTCCGACAGGCGCGGTGCGATCCTTTTCGCGAACGAGGCCTATCGCACGCTCACCGGCGGGTTCGACGGCGACAGGGCCGTGCCCATCGAGCGGCTACTTTCGGGGCGCGGCGAAGGGGCGGAAGCGTCCTTCAGGCTCGCCCAGGCCGCCCGGACGGGCTTTGCGGCCGAAGAAGATGTCCGCATCGGTCCGCCGAATGCCGAGCGCATCTACCGCGCCGTGGTCCGCCCGCTCAGCGGGGCATCCGGCGGCGCCGTCTGGCTTCTTCGCGACATGACGAGCGAACGCGCGCGGATAGAGGCGGCGGAGCGCATGCATGGCCGCTCCCTCTCCTATATCGAACAGGCGCCGTTCGGCTTCTTCGCCACGGATGAGGACGGCAAGTTCGTCTTCATGAATGCGCGGCTTGCCTCCTGGCTCGACGTTGTGCCGGAGCGGCTCACCGAGCGGGGGACAAAGCTTTCGGAACTCGTGCTCGGCGAAGTACCGGCTCTCGCCGACGGAGTGGCCGGCAATGACGAAGACTTGCCGCCGCTCGATATCGACCTCAAGGGAGCGGATGGGAAGGCGCTTCCGGTGCGCATCCTGCGGTCGCGCGTGAGAGCGACCGGCGGCCGCCCGCCACGCATCTTCGCGCTGGTGCTTAACCGGACGACTGGCGACAAGGCCGAAGAGACGGCGCGCGACGCGGAGATGCGGTTCGCCCGCTTCTTCAACAATGCCCCTATCGGGATTGCGACCATCGATGCGGAAGGCCGGATCGACAATGCGAACCGTTCCTTCGTCGCCTATGTGGGCGAGGGCGTCGAGCGGGGTTCGCAGCTCACCTCCCTGCTCGTCGAGGAAGACAGGCAGGCTGTCGAGGAGACGGTTGCAAACGCGCGGGCAGGCAAGTTCGCGACCGCGGCGGTCGATGTCCGCCTCGCGCGGAGCCCAGACCGCGTCGGCCAGCTTTATGCGGCGCGGGTCGATATGGGTGAGGGCGCGGGCATCGTCGTCTATCTCATCGACGCGACGGAGCAGAAGTCGCTCGAACTGCAATTCGCGCAATCCCAGAAGATGCAGGCGGTGGGTCAGCTTGCGGGCGGCGTCGCGCACGACTTCAACAATCTCTTGACCGCGATCATCGGCTTCTGCGACCTGTTGCTCGCGCGGCACCAGGCGGGCGATCCGTCCTTCGCAGATGTCGTGCAGATCAAGCAGAACGCCAACCGCGCGGCCAACCTGACACGTCAGCTTCTCGCCTTCTCGCGGCGGCAAACGCTGCGGCCCAAGGTGCTGTCGCTCACGGATGCGCTTGCCGAATTGCAGAACCTGCTCGCGCGGCTTCTCACCGAAAAGGTCGAACTCAAGATTGTGCATGGGCGGGAGCTCGGCCTTGTGAAGGTCGACCAGAACCAGCTCGAGCAGGTCATCATCAATCTCGCGGTGAATGCGCGCGACGCGATGCCGGACGGCGGGCGGCTCACCATTCGCACGGCCAATGTGTCGGAGGCGGACAGCCGCGCGCTCGACCATCCGCTGATGCCGCATGGCGAATATGTGCTGATCGAGGTGGCCGACACCGGCTCCGGCATTCCGAAGGAAAATCTGGGCAAGATCTTCGAGCCCTTCTTCACGACGAAGGATCCTTCCAAGGGCACCGGGCTTGGCCTTTCCACCGTCTATGGCATCATCAAGCAGACGGGCGGTTTCATCTTTCCCTATTCGACGGTGGGCAAGGGCACGACCTTCCGCATCTATCTGCCGCGCTACATCGAGACGGCGGCCGACAAGGCCGCGGAAGCCGCGGCCGTGGCAACGCCCGCCGAAGCGGCGGACCTCACGGGCAAGGGCACGATCCTTCTGGTGGAAGACGAGGACGCCGTACGCACATTCGCGGCGCGTGCGCTCGGCACGCGCGGCTACGAAGTGCTGCAGGCCGAGAGCGGCGAGGTCGCGCTCGATGTCGTGCGGGCGTATGAAGGCCGGATCGATCTCGTCGTATCGGACGTCGTGATGCCCAACATGGACGGGCCGACCATGGCGAAGGAGTTGAAGGGCCTGCTGCCAGGCACGCCGATCATCTTCGTCTCGGGCTATGCGGAGGACGCCTTCGCGAAGAATCTCGACCCCGATCAGGAGTTCCATTTCCTGCCGAAGCCCTTCTCTCTGAAGCAGCTTGCCGCCGCCGTGAAGGAGGTCATGGGGAACAAGTAAGGGAGAGCGAGGTACCGGCCAGGGCAGGAAGTCTGCCGGGCATTCTCCTCGCATGGCATGAAAGCTGCCATGGAATGCTGGTTTCACCCTCGCTGAGGGTGTATTTTGTACCAGTATGAAACGCGAGGTCAGCGTCCTTCCATGTCCGCCGATCTGACGACATTGACGCCCGAGAGCTCGAGGCCCGCCACCGGCGCGGAGAACCATCGCGCGGCGCTTGCCATTGCGCGCCGTCACATGGGCCATGTCGCCTGGCCGACCGTTTTCGTTTCGCTCGGATCGCTTGCGGGGCTTGCCGTTTCGAGCGCGGCGGCGCTCACCGGTCTATGGCCCTTCTGGGCGGCGGCGCTCGTCAACGGCTATCTCATGCTGATGCAGTTCATGGCGGTTCATGACGGCATTCACGAAGCGATCTCGGGCGACGACAAGCGCTATAAATGGCTGAACGATCTGCTGGCCTGGATCGGCGGCATCGTCACGCTCATACCCTATCGTGGCTATGACGTGATGCATCTCGTGCATCACCGCTATACCAACGATTTCGAGCGCGATCCGGACACATGGTGCGCGGGGCGGAACCCGCTGCTGCTGGTCTTGCGCTTCTTCACGCAGACGCCGCACTACGTCTACATGATGACGCGGATGGGGCTGTGGAAGGACAAGGCGCATCGCAGGCAATATTTCATCGCCGGCGCCCATCACCTCACGGCCTGGACGGTGCTCGCGGCCGGTTTCGTCTATGGCTTCGGCTACGAGGTGCTGATGCTCTGGATCGTGCCGACCTTCCTCAATGTCGCGCTGATCGGTCTCGTCTTCAACTATCTGCCGCATCGCCCGCATGTCTCGCAGGAGCGGTACAAGGATTCCGGCGTCTTCCTGCTGCCGCGCGCGATCCATCGCGTGGTGACGGTGCTCGACATGTATCAGACCTACCATCTGATCCATCACCTCTTTCCCCGTATTCCGTTCTACCGGATCGGCGCGGCCTTCCATGAAATGCGGCCGATCCTGGAGGCGGAAGGGGCGGCGATCCATGACTGGACCCATGCCTGGGATCGCAAGCCCTCGCGGGGCCTCGGCGCGCCTGTGACGGGCGTCGCGCCGGGTGCGCGGATCGCGCGCAAAAGTGCGAGCGAGGCGGCGGCCCGCAACGCGGCGAGCGGGAGCGATCAGCCGGAACGCCGCGCGAACACGAACTGATTTTCCCTTTGTTTTCAGCGGCTTGAATTTTTCATTGCCAGTGAGAACAAAATAAGTACATTAACCGTCATGAACAGCGCATTGCGCGACTCGGGCGGCGATGAAATAAGGGGAAATCACTCATGTCCAAGAATGTTGTGAGTCTCGTGGCCAAAGACGATACGGACAAGAAAAAGGCGCTGGACGCCGCGCTCAGCCAGATCGAGCGCTCGTTCGGCAAGGGTTCCATCATGCGGCTCGGCAAGAACGAGCAGGTGGTGGAGATCGAAGCGATTTCCACCGGCTCGCTCGGTCTCGATATCGCGCTCGGCATCGGCGGTCTGCCGCGCGGGCGCATCGTCGAGATCTATGGGCCGGAATCTTCGGGCAAGACGACGCTGGCGCTCCAGACCGTCGCCGAGGCCCAGAAGAAGGGCGGTGTCTGCGCCTTCGTGGATGCGGAGCATGCGCTCGACCCCATTTACGCCCGCAAGCTTGGCGTCCACCTCGACGATCTTCTGATCTCGCAGCCCGATACGGGCGAACAGGCGCTTGAAATCGCCGACACGCTGGTGCGCTCCGGGGCGGTCGATGTCCTCGTGATCGACTCGGTCGCCGCGCTCACTCCCAAGGCCGAACTTGAAGGCGAGATGGGCGACAGCCTGCCAGGCCTTCAGGCGCGCCTCATGAGCCAGGCGCTGCGCAAGCTCACCGCCTCGATTTCCAAGTCGAACACGATGGTGATCTTCATCAACCAGATCCGCATGAAGATCGGCGTGATGTTCGGCAGCCCGGAAACCACGACGGGCGGCAATGCGCTCAAGTTCTACGCTTCGGTTCGCCTCGATATCCGCCGCATCGGCGCGATCAAGGAGCGCGACGAGGTGGTCGGCAACCAGACCCGCGTCAAGGTCGTGAAGAACAAGGTTGCGCCGCCCTTCAAGCAGATCGAGTTCGACATCATGTATGGCGAGGGTATCTCGAAGACGGGTGAACTGATCGACCTCGGTGTGAAGGCCGGGATCGTCGAGAAATCCGGTTCCTGGTTCTCCTATAACAGCCAGCGCGTGGGGCAGGGTCGCGAGAATGCCAAGCAGTTCCTCAAGGATAATCCCGACGTCGCCAACGAGATCGAGCTTGCGATCCGCCAGAATGCGGGCCTCATCGCCGAGCAGATCATGGATGTGCGCGGCGAAGACGACGAGGACAGCGCCGACGACAGCGGCGATATGGAAGCGAGCGCCTGACGCTTGCGGGGGAGGCGCGATCTCGTTCCGTAACTCGCCTTTCGACAGGTTTCTCTAGTTCGGTTCGTTTGGCCGAGCATCAAGGACGGCGCCGGGTACCCTCCGGCGCCGTTCTCATTTTGCGGAGCGGGCATGGCTGCCGGGAGAGACCGCGAAAATCCGGTTTTCGATGCTCCTTGGCGCGAAGGCCGATTCTGGACAGTTGCAAGGGCGACAGGTAAAAGCTGGCACCCTATATTTCTTAATGGAACCGGGCGGATAGAGCCGTGAGGGCCGAGCCGCCGGGGTGTCCCCTTGATTGTGTCAGAGAGCGGAAGCGCAAGCGAATGGCCGGCCTCAACGATATAAGAAGCAAGTTTCTGGAATTCTTCCGCGAGGAAGGCCACGAGGTCGTGCCGTCGGGCCCGCTCGTGCCGAACAACGACCCGACGCTGCTCTTTACCAATGCGGGCATGGTGCCCTTCAAGAATGTCTTCACCGGTCAGGAGGCGAGGGCCTATTCGCGCGCCGCGAGCGCGCAGAAATGCGTTCGTGCGGGCGGCAAGCACAACGATCTCGATAATGTCGGCTACACGGCGCGGCACCACACCTTCTTCGAGATGCTGGGCAACTTCTCCTTCGGCGACTATTTCAAGGCCGAAGCGATCGAGTTTGCCTGGAACCTGATCACCAGGGAGTTCGGGCTGCCGAAAGAGCGGCTGATGGCGACGGTCTTCGCGGAGGACGACGAAGCCTTCGATCTCTGGAAGAAGATCGCCGGCCTGCCGGACGAGAAGATCATTCGCATCCCGACTTCGGACAATTTCTGGTCGATGGGCGATACCGGTCCCTGTGGCCCCTGTTCGGAAATCTTCTTCGACCACGGGCCGAAAATACCGGGCGGCCCTCCCGGAAGCCCGGATCAGGATGGCGACCGTTTCATCGAGATCTGGAACCTCGTCTTCATGCAGTATGAGCAGCATGGCGACGGAAGCCGCACAGACTTGCCCAGGCCGTCGATCGACACGGGCATGGGCCTCGAGCGCATCGCGGCGGTGCTTCAGGGAACCCACGATAACTACGCGACCGATCTGATGCGTGCGCTCATCGTCGCTTCGGCGGAAGCCTCGAAAAGCGATCCCGACGGCCCTCACGCGGTAAGCCATCGCGTCATCGCGGATCATCTGCGTTCGTCTTCCTTCCTCATCGCCGATGGCGTGATGCCGTCGAACGAGGGCCGTGGCTATGTGCTTCGGCGCATCATGCGCCGAGCCATGCGCCATGCGCAGCTCGTCGGCGTGGCCGAACCGCTTATGCACCGCCTGGTGCCGGCGCTCGTCCGTCAGATGGGCGATGCCTATCCGGAGCTCCGCCGCGCGGAGGCGCTGGTCACAGAAACGCTCAAGCTCGAGGAAACACGCTTCCGCGAGACGCTGACGCGCGGATTGAAGCTGCTCGACGAGGAAGTCGAGGCGCTGGGCGGCAAGTCCGTCTTGCCGGGCGAGGTCGCCTTCAAGCTCTATGACACTTATGGCTTCCCGCTCGATCTCACGCAGGATGCTTTGCGGTCCAAAGGCCTCAGTGTCGACCAGACAGGGTTCGATGCCGCCATGGCGAAGCAGCGCCAGGATGCGCGCGCCGCCTGGGCGGGTTCCGGCGAGAAGGCGACGGAGGCCGTCTGGTTCGAGCTGCGCGACAAGGTCGGCGCGACCGAGTTTCTCGGCTATGAGAGCGAGGTTGCCGAAGGCAAGATCGTTGCGTTGCTCGTCGACGGTCAACCGGTCGAGAAGATCAAACCGGGGGAGGACGCGGCGATCGTCACCAATCAGACGCCCTTCTACGGAGAGTCGGGCGGCCAGATCGGCGATACGGGCATCATTTTCTCCGCGGATGGCGCGGAGTTCCCGGTGATCGATACGGTGAAGAAGCTCGGCGACATGCATGTCCATCTCGGCAAGCTTTCGCGCGGTGAGCTCGGGCTCGGCGACATCGTGGAAATGAAGGTCGACAAGGCGCTGCGCGATGCGACGCGCGCGAACCATTCGGCGACGCATCTGCTGCATGAGGCGCTTCGCCGCGTTCTCGGCGAACATGTCACGCAGAAGGGTTCGATGGTGGGGCCGGAGCGGCTACGTTTCGACTTCAGTCATCCGAAACCGATGACTGCCGAAGAAATCGCTGAGGTCGAATCCATCGTGAACGGCATCATCCGTCAGAATTCCGAAGTCTCCACGCGGCTGATGACGCCAGAAGATGCCATCGCCGCCGGTGCGCTGGCGCTTTTCGGGGAAAAGTACGGCGAGGAAGTGCGCGTCCTTTCCATGGGGCTCGACGGCGCGAAGGACAATGGCACCTATTCGGTGGAGCTTTGCGGCGGTACGCATGTGCGCCGCGTCGGCGATATCGCGATCTTCAAGATCGTGAGCGAGAGCGCGGTTGCCTCCGGCATACGCCGCATAGAGGCGCTGACGGGCGAGGGTGCCCGGCGCTATCTCGTGGAGCAGGAGCGCCGGCTCAAGGAAGCCGCGGGCGCGCTCAAGATTGCGCCGGAGGATCTTCCCTCGCGCGTGGTCTCCCTGATGGAAGAGCGCAAGCGCCTGGAGCGCGAGCTTGCCGAGGCGAAGAAGAAGCTCGCCCTTGGCGGTGGAGCGGGGGGCGCCGCAGCAGGCGGCCCCGCAGGAGCGCCTGTCGAGGATCTCGGCGGTGTCAAGCTCATCGCCCGCAAGCTCGAAGGCGTGAACCCGAAGGATCTGCGAGGCCTCGTCGACGAGGGTAAAAGGCAGGTCGGTTCCGGCATCGTCGTCTATGTCGCCATTTCCGAAGACGGCAAGGGTGCGATCGCGGTCGGTGTTACCGAGGATCTCGCCTCGCGCTACAACGCGGTCGACCTCGTGAAGGCGGGCGCGGCAGCGATGGGCGGCAAGGGCGGCGGCGGCCGGCCGGATATGGCGCAGGCCGGCGGGCCGGATGCCGCGAAGGCCGATCAGGCTCTCGATGTGGTGCGCGCCGCAGTCGGTGAACTTGCCGGTGCCGCCTGAGCGAAGTCTCGTTCGCGGCCAGTTCGGCGCAATGAAAAAGGCCCGGCTTTGCCGGGCCTTTGTCTTTTCGCGAAGGTCTTTTCGGGAACCCGCAGGCCTGCTTCAGCTCGCCTTTGCCAGCGCCTTTCCAAGGTTCTCCGCCACCTTGTCTAGGAAGCCCTCCGTCGAAAGCCAGGACTGTTCCGAGCCGACGAGAAGGGCCAGATCCTTCGTCATGTAGCCTTTTTCCACAGTCGAAACGCAGACCTGCTCGAGCGTGTGCGCGAATTCGGCAAGCGCATCGTTGCCGTCGAGCTTCGCGCGATGCGAGAGGCCGCGCGTCCAGGCGAAGATCGAGGCGATCGAGTTCGTGGAGGTTTCCTCGCCGCGCTGATGCGCGCGGTAGTGACGCGTCACCGTGCCGTGCGCGGCTTCCGCTTCCATGATGTCGCCGTCCGGCGTCATCAGCACGGAGGTCATGAGACCCAGCGATCCGAAGCCCTGCGCAACGGAGTCCGACTGAACGTCGCCGTCATAGTTCTTGCAGGCCCAGACGTAACCGCCGGACCACTTCATCGCAGAGGCCACCATGTCGTCGATGAGGCGATGTTCATAGGTGATCTTTGCCGCCTCGAAGTCCGCCTTGAATTCCTTCTCGTAGATTTCCTGGAATAGATTCTTGAAGCGGCCGTCATAGGTCTTGAGGATCGTGTTCTTGGTCGACAGGTAGACCGGGTATTTCCGGTCGAGGCCGTATTTCATGCAGGCGCGGGCGAAGTCGCGGATCGAGTCGTCGAGGTTGTACATGCCCATGGCGACGCCGCCGCCGGGGAAGTCGTAGATTTCTTCCTCGATCTTCTGCTTGCCGTCTTCCGACACCCAGGTAAGCGTCAGCTTGCCCTTGCCGGGGATGAGAATGTCCGTCGCCCGGTACTGGTCGCCAAAGGCATGACGGCCGATCACGATCGGCTCCGTCCAGCCCGGCACGAGGCGGGGGATATTGCGGCAGATGATCGGTTCGCGGAAAACGGTGCCACCGAGAATGTTGCGGATCGTGCCGTTCGGCGAGCGCCACATCTTCTTGAGCTTGAATTCTTCAACGCGCGCTTCGTCCGGCGTGATGGTCGCGCATTTCACGCCGACGCCGTGCCGCTTGATCGCTTCGGCGGCGTCCACGGTCACCTGGTCGTCGGTGGCGTCGCGGTGCTCCATGCCGAGGTCGTAGTAGTCCAGCTTCAGGTCCAGATAGGGGAAGATCAGCTTGTCCTTGATCATCTGCCAGATGATCCGGGTCATCTCATCGCCATCGAGATCGACCACGGGGTTTACGACTTTGATCTTCGGCATGGGGGGTCCTTCGACAGTGACATACGGACGGGGCGGGCTCGGCGCGCAGACAGGCACACGGGCGCCGCGCGAAGGGCCGAAACCGGCCCACATCCCTATAACATCGCGGGCCGATTGATTAAAGGCGGCCAATCGCCTATTGACCGCGTGCCCGCTTCCGGCGGGCAAGGTTCCCCTAACGGAAGGCAGCGGATCGGCGGCATGGCCGGAACGGATCGCACGAAAAAATCGGAAGCGAAGCAGGCGCCCGGACCCGCGGTGATTCTCGTCGCGCCGCAGCTCGGCGAGAATATCGGCACGGCGGCGCGGGCCATGCTGAATTTCGGGCTGACCGATCTCAGGCTCGTGCGGCCGCGCGACGGGTGGCCGAACGAGCGTGCCCGGGCGGCGGCTTCCGGGGCCGATGTCGTTATCGACAATGTGCAGGTCTTCGAGCGGACGGAAGATGCGATTACCGGGCTCGATTATGTCATTGCGACGACAGCCCGCGCGCGCGGCATGGTGAAGCCCATTCTCACGCCGGAAACGGCCGCGCTCCGCATGCGCGAGGCCTTCGCGGGCGGGGGCGGCGCGGGGCTTCTTTTCGGGCCGGAGCGCACCGGACTGGAGAATGACGATGTGGCGCTGGCCGACGCCATCATGATGGTGCCGGTCAACCCGGCCTTCGCCTCGCTCAATCTCGCGCAATGCGTGCTGCTCATGTCCTATGAATGGCACAAGGCCGGCGACCGCACGGCGGGTGAGCGGATCGACTATCAGCAGACGCGGCCGGCAAAGAAGGAGGAGCTGATCGGCTTCTTCGAGCATCTTGAAGGCGAACTCGACCGTTTCGGTTTCCTGAAGCCGCCGGAGAAGCGGCCTTCGATGGTTCGCAACCTGCGCAACATGTTCCAGCGCGCCAGCCTCACCGAGCAGGAAGTACGCACGCTCAGGGGCGTCGTAGCCTCCCTCACGAGGCGCTATCCGAAGGGCGAAGAGCCGCGGGAATAGGCCGTTTCCCGGGGATTTGACACCCCCCGCCCCCCGCGCTACAACCCCGCTCGAAACGGGCTTCGCCATTCATTGCAAATGGGGCGGGGCCCGGTTTCTTTCGATACGCACCCGCGGGGGCGGCGACGCTTGTAGCCGATCCCTGTCGGCCCTGGTCCGGAGAAGCGGAAAAGGGCAGAGGAGGGCGCGTTTCCTTCATATTCGAACCCGAGGAACGCGATGACAAAGCGCCAGGAGTCCAAGTACAAAATCGACCGCCGGATGGGCGAAAACATCTGGGGTCGCCCGAAGAGCCCGGTCAATCGCCGCGAATACGGCCCCGGCCAGCACGGACAGCGCCGCAAGGGCAAGCTTTCCGACTTTGGCGTCCAGCTCCGCGCCAAGCAGAAGCTCAAGGGTTTCTACGGCAATATTTCCGAAAAGCAGTTCCGCGGCATCTACAAGGAAGCCGACCGCCAGAAGGGCGACACGGGCGAAATCCTGATCGGCCTGCTCGAGCGCCGTCTGGACGCCGTCGTCTACCGCGCGAAGTTCGTGCCGACCGTCTTCGCCGCCCGTCAGTTCGTGGGCCACGGCCACGTGCTCGTGAACGGCAAGCGCGTCAATGTACCGAGCTACCGCCTGCGTGACGGCGATGTCGTCGAGGTGCGCGAGAAGTCGAAGCAGCTCGCTCTCGTTCTCGAAGCGACGCAGTCGGCCGAGCGCGACGTGCCGGACTACATCGAAGCCGATCACGACAAGATGACGGCGAAGTTCGTTCGCACCCCGGCCTTTGCCGATGTGCCTTATGCGGCGCAGATGGAACCGAACCTCGTCATCGAATTCTACTCGCGCAGCTGATCTCTGCGCTGGGGATTTCTGTTCGCGCTCGTAATCGAGCCGCGACAGCGAAAACGAAAAGGCCGCTCGAAAGAGCGGCCTTTTTTGTTGCCGTAGGGCAGTAGGGCGGGGTGCCTTACGCCGCCTGCGTTTCGATACCCTTCTGGGCAAGGTAGTCGCGCAGCTCGCCCTGCTCGAACATCTCGCGGACGATGTCGCAACCGCCGACGAATTCGCCCTTCACATAGAGCTGCGGAATGGTCGGCCAGTCGGAGAATTCCTTGATGCCCTGGCGGATGTCGTCATCCTCCAGCACGTTGATGCCCTTGAAGGGCACGCCAAGATAAGTCAGCACCTGCACGACGGCATTCGAAAAGCCGCACTGCGGAAAGACGGGCGTGCCTTTCATGAAAAGCACCACGTCCTCGCTCGACACTTCATTCTTGATGCGGTCGAAGACCGGATTTTCGCTCATCTGTTTCTCCTCTCCGCGCCTCGCGCGGGGTGGTTCAATCCTGCGGCGCGCTGGTCTGCAGCGCCAATGCGTGTAGCTCGTTGCCCATGCCGCCCTTCAGCGCCGCATAGACCATCTGGTGCTGCTGCACGCGCGTCTTGCCCTTGAAAGAGGCGGAGACGACATTCGCGGCATAGTGATCGCCGTCGCCGGCAAGATCGCGAATGTCGACAATGGCATCGGGTATCGCCTCCTTGATCAGGCGCTCGATCTCCGACGCGGTCATTGCCATTTCTCGTTCTCCCCCGGCCTTAGAGTTCGGCGCCTGCCGCCATATAGGCAGGCAGCCAGCCTTCATGAGCGGCTTTCAACTCCGCCAATGATATGGGAACGCCGCCATCCACTGTCAATTCGTGCCCGCCCGTGGCACCGAGCCGCATGGCGGCAATGCCGGTCTTTGCGGCGCGAGCTAGGAAGCCCTCCGCATCCGCGTCCGGCAGGGTCACAAGGTAGCGTGCCTGATCCTCGGCGAAGGCCCAGCAATGGAGCGGAAGTTCCGTCTGCGGTTTCAGGCTCGCGCCGATGCCGCCTGCCATGGCCATTTCGGCGGCAGCGACAAGAATGCCGCCATCCGACACGTCATGGACCGCGGTAAGGTTTCCGGCGCGGATTTCCTCGCGCACGAAGTCGCCGTTGCGGCGCTCGATAGCGAGGTCGACGGGCGGCGGTGCGCTCGCGTCGTCCCGGATACCGGCAATATCGCGCAGGTAGACCGATTGGCCGAGATGGCCCTTCGTTTCACCGATAACGATGACGGCTTCGCCCTCCGCCTTGAAGGCGACGGTGGCGCGCTTCGAAACATCGGGCAGGAGGCCCACACCGCCGATGGCGGGGGTGGGGAGAATGCCCTTGCCGTTGGTTTCGTTGTAGAGCGACACATTGCCCGAGACGACGGGGAAGTCGAGCGCGCGGCAGGCCTCGCCGATGCCTTCGATGCAGCCGACGAACTGGCCCATGATCTCGGGCTTTTCCGGATTGCCGAAATTCAGATTGTCGGTGATGGCGAGCGGCTCCGCGCCGACGGCGGTGAGATTTCGCCAGCATTCGGCAACCGCCTGCTTGCCGCCTTCCTGTGGGTCGGCAGCGCAATAGCGCGGCGTGACGTCGAGCGAGAAGGCGAGACCCTTGGGCCCGTTCTCGACGCGGATCACGGCGGCGTCGCCGCCCGGGCCGATCGCCGTGTTGCCCTGAATGAGGTGGTCGTACTGCTCCCAGACCCAGCGGCGCGAGCACATGTCGGGCAGCGCCAGCATTCGGGTCAGCACTTCGCCGAGGTCGTTCGGCGCGGGCGCATCGGCGGGGGAGAGCGGCTTCGGCTTCTCCGCCTTCACGAAGGGCCGGTCATATTCCGGCGCCTGGTCGCCCAGTTCCTTGATCGGCAGGTCCGCCATGACATCGCCATGCCGTTTGATGCGGAAGCGCAGGTCGTCGGTGGTCTTGCCGATGACGGCGAAGTCGAGACCCCATTTCACGAAGATCGCTTCGGCATCCTTTTCCCGCGCGGGGTCCAGCACCATCAGCATGCGTTCCTGGCTCTCGGAGAGCATCATCTCATAAGCCGTCATGCCTTCTTCCCGGCACGGCACCTTGTCGAGGTCGAGTTCGACACCGAGATTGCCCTTCGCGCCCATCTCGACGGCGGAGCAGGTGAGGCCAGCCGCGCCCATATCCTGGATCGCGATGACGGCGCCGGACGCCATCAGTTCCAGGCAGGCCTCGAGCAGCAGCTTTTCGGAGAAGGGGTCGCCGATCTGCACCGTCGGGCGCTTCTCCTCCGAGTCCTCGCCGAATTCGGCGGAGGCCATGGTCGCACCGTGAATGCCGTCGCGGCCCGTCTTGGACCCGAGATAGACGATGGGAAGACCCACGCCCTTCGCTTCCGAATAGAAGATCTTGTCCGCGTCCGCGAGGCCCGCCGCGAAGGCGTTGACGAGGCAGTTGCCGTTATAGCTCGGATCGAAGTTCACTTCGCCGCCGATGGTCGGCACGCCGAAGGAGTTGCCGTAGCCGCCGATACCGGCGACGACGCCGGAAACGATGTGCCGCGTGCGGGGGTGATCGGGTTCACCGAAGCGCAGCGCGTTGAGCGCCGCCACGGGCCGTGCGCCCATGGTGAAGACGTCGCGCAGGATGCCACCCACACCCGTCGCCGCGCCCTGATGCGGTTCGATGTAGGAGGGGTGGTTGTGGCTTTCCATCTTGAAGATGATTGCCTGCCCGTCGCCGATATCGACGACGCCTGCATTCTCGCCCGGCCCGCAGATGACGCGGGGTCCCTTGGTCGGCAGCGTGCGCAGCCACTTCTTCGACGACTTGTAGGAACAGTGCTCGTTCCACATGGCCGAGAAGATGCCAAGCTCGGTCAGCGTCGGCTCGCGGCCAATCAGGTCGAGAATGCGCTGATATTCGTCGGGCTTGAGGCCGTGTTCCGCGACAAGCTCCGGTGTGATCCTGACGTCGTTCGGTATCACGCCACAGCCTCCAGCACGCTTTCGAAAAGTGCGCGCCCGTCGGTCGCGCCGTTCAGCGGTTCGATCATGTTTTCGGGATGCGGCATCATGCCGAAGACGTTGCCGCGTTCGTTCAGGATGCCCGCGATGTCGTTCAGCGAGCCGTTCGGGTTCGTTCCCTCGGCATAGCGCAGGCCCACGCGGCCTTCGCCTTCGAGGCGCTTCAGCGTCTCGGCATCGGTGAAGTAGTTGCCGTCGCCATGTGCGACGGGGCAGCGCCAGACCTGACCCTGCTTGTATTTCCGCGTGAAGTCCGTATCGGCATTGGCGACTTCGAGCTTCACTTCCTTGCAGACGAATTTGAGGCCTGCATTGCGCATCAGCACGCCGGGCAGGAGCCCCGCCTCGCAAAGGATCTGGAAGCCGTTGCAGATGCCGAGCACGCGCACGCCCCTGTCCGCGGCCTTCGCGATTGCGGGCATGATGTTGCCGCGCGCGGCGATGGCGCCGGTTCTCAGATAGTCGCCATAGGAAAAGCCGCCGCAGAGCACCACGAGGTCGAGATCGGGAAGCTCTGTATCCGCGTGCCAGATGGCGGCGGGTTTCGAGCCCGTGATGTTTTCGAGCGCGCGCAGCATGTCGCGCTCGCGGTTCGATCCAGGAAAGACGACGACGCCGGACTTCATGCTCACTGCTCGTCGATCTCCACAGCGTAGTTTTCGATCACCGTATTCGCGAGGAGCTTCTTGCTCATCTCGTCGAGTGCGGCGCGCGCCTTGGCCGGATCGGTTTCGGCGAGCTCGACCTCGAAGAACTTGCCCTGACGCACGCTTTCGACGCCGGAAAAGCCGAGGGAGCCGAGTGCTCCCTCGATTGCCTTGCCCTGCGGGTCGAGAACGCCGTTCTTCAGCGTGACCTTGATACGCGCCTTCATGCTTCCTCGTCTCTCGGGTAACTCATTTCACCAGCGTGGGGCCGCGGCGCTTCGGCTCGTTCTCCACGAGCACACCGAGCCGCCGCGCAACTTCCTGATAGGCCTCGACCAGCCCGCCCATGTCGCGGCGGAAACGGTCCTTGTCGAGCTTGTCGTTGGTGCGCGTGTCCCACAGCCGGCAGCAATCCGGGCTGATCTCGTCGGCCAGCACCACGCGCACCATATCGCCTTCGTAAAGACGGCCGAACTCGACCTTGAAGTCGACGAGGCGGATACCGATGCCGAGGAAGAGGCCGGTCAGGAAGTCGTTGATCCGCAGCGCGAGCGCCATCATGTCGTCGATTTCCTGCGGCGTCGCCCAGCCGAAGGCCGTGATGTGCTCTTCGGAGACCATCGGGTCGTGCAGTTCGTCGTTCTTGTAATAGAATTCGATGATCGAGCGGGGGAGCATCGTTCCCTCGTCGATGCCGAGGCGCTTCGAGAGCGAGCCGGCGGCCACATTGCGCACCACCACCTCGCAGGGGATGATCTCGACTTCGCGAATGAGCTGCTCGCGCATATTGAGCGAGCGGATGAAATGCGTCGGCACCCCGATTTCGTTCAGCCGCGTGAAGATGAACTCCGAGATGCGGTTGTTGAGGACGCCCTTGCCCTCGATGGTGGCGCGCTTGGTCGCGTCGAAGGCGGTCGCTTCGTCCTTGAAGTGCTGGATGAGCGTGCCCGGCTCGGGGCCTTCGTAAAGCACCTTGGCCTTGCCTTCGTACACGCGTCTGCGCCGGCTCATGTCATGATTCCAATCGGTTAGCCCGGAGAGCGGCTCCGGGTCTGAATGTCGCTCCGCCGGTTTTCGAGGGCCGCTCGAGGCGGGAAGGAGAGCCGGGAAAAGGCTGCGGAATCGGCTCTCCGGCGTGCGCAAGGTAACGCAAGGCCAGATGCGATACAATGAGCCTTTGTTGCGCCGCACGCCTCCGGAAAAGTGTCCCGAAATCAGGGGCTTAGGTATTTCGTCGCAGCGGCCCCCGTGTCGTCCGATCGCGGTTGATTTGAGGGAACCGGGCGGTTATGCCTAGGGCCAATCTTGGCTGGCGGGTTCGGCATGAGTGCCGGGCGTTCCGCCGGTGTTTTGAACGGAGAGACCCTGTCCATGTCCACCTTCGACAAGCGCGAAGACGGTTTCGAGAAGAAGTTCGTCCATGACGAGGAGATGCGCTTCAAGGCGGCTGCCCGCCGCAACAAGCTGCTCGGCCTCTGGGCGGCGGAAAAGATGGGGCTCAGCGGCGACGCGGCCGACGCCTATGCGCAGGAAGTGGTTGCCGCCGATTTCGAGGAAGCGGGCGACGAGGACGTCTTCCGCAAGGTCCGGCGCGATTTCGATGCGAAGGGCGTCGACCAGTCCGATCATCAGATCCGCCGCACCATGGCCGAACTGATGGACGAGGCGATCCGCCAGCTTCAGAGCTGAGGCGCCTTGGGCTAGTCCTCGTCGAAGATCGAGATACAGCCGAGCAGCAGGAGATCCTCCGGGCCCTTGTCTTCCATAGGCAGATGGAGGATTTCGAGCTTCAGGAAATCCCGGTTCACGCCGTGGAGGCGGCCATGCGTGACGTGCGGGCACCCGTCCGCCGTCACCTTGCGGTAGACGCCGGCGTTATGGGCGACGCAGCCGGGGTGATAGAAGGCCGAAATGGTCAGGCCCGTCGGGTCGAAGTCCAGCCAGCGCGTCAGATGCGTTCCGACCAGCCGCAACCGCCAGTCTTCGCCAGCCACGTCCATCCGTTCCAGCACGAAGATGCTGGGCAGCAGGGAGGTCGTTTCGCGGCAGGGCAGGGCCGAGCGGTTCAGCAGCCGTCCGTCTTTCCTGTGCCTTTCCCAGAAGGCCATGAGCTCGCGGGATTGCGCATGCAGCGGTTCGGGCACCGGAACCACCTGGGTTTCGATCTGCCTCACCGTGCCTGACGTCACATTCACGCCGTTTGCCGCGTGCTTGGAGAACATTTCACCGGCCCCTTCGCGGCTTCCCGCTGCCGCTATCCCATAATGTCGACTCCGAGCGGATAAGATGCCGTTAACGCAGCTATTTAGTCGGGTTATTGGTTCTGGATTGGACGAGAAGCGTTGAGGCAAATGCCTCGGCCGAGGTTTCCCTTGCGTCAGCCTCGCTCAGGCCGTGGATGGCATTGGCTGCGCTCTCCCGCGTCCGGTGCATCGCGCCCCAGGCAATGGCTTCGATTGCCAGACGAGCGGCGAGGCGGGTTTCCGGAGAGGGGGAGCCTTTCCGTCCGAGGGCTTTCATGGCCAGGCCCGCGAGCCGGTCACGATGCTCGCCGCGCAGGTCTTTCGCGTGCAGTTTCTCGAATTCGGGAATTTCCGCCGCGCAGCGATCCACGAGCCAGATCGCGCGGCGCCCTTCATGCAGCATGTCATAGAGTTCGCGGCCGATGGCGGCGAGCGTTTCGCGCGTTACGCTCGCGCGCGGTTTCAGCGCCGCGTCGAGTGCCGGCCAGTGGCGAATTTCGGCTACGCGGTCCGAGAATACGGAAACCGAGGCCTTCATGCCGGGATCGGCAAGGGGCAGGTCCAGATCGTCGAGAGGCCTGGCGCAGACCTTCAGGACAGCAAGGTGAAAGAGGGCCTCCTTGCTTGAAACGTAGAGATAGAGCGCGCCCGAGGAAACGCCCGCCGCCTTCGCCACATCCGCCATCTGTGTCCGCCTGATGCCGAGATCGGTGAAGCAGGTAATGGCGGCCTCTGCGATTGCCTCCAGTTTCTGCGGTTCTTTCCTGCGGGCCATGCGGCCTCCTTCGCTCACTGACGCCGGGACCTGGGCGCCATTCTTCTAGTGCAATTCGAATCGCCTTGACTCCTAAAAATAAATGAATGAATCATTCAGTCAAATATTTATGGAGGAAGGCATGGCCCGCGCGGTCCTGTTTGCATGCATCGGGTGGCTTCTGGCTGTTTCGGCGGCGGGAGCGGAGGTAGGCTGGCCGCAATATGGTGGCGATGCGGGCGGCATGCGCCATTCGGCAGCGGCCGAGATCACGCCCGGCAATGTTGGAGAGCTTCAGCGTGCCTGGGTCTATCGCACGGGCGACATGACGGCCCATGCGGATGACATGAAGAATTCCGCGTTCGAGGGAACGCCCGTTCTCTTTGCTGGCTCGCTGATTTTCTGCACGCCGTTCAACGAGGTGATTGCGCTCGATCCGGGCACGGGCGCCGAGAAGTGGCGCTACGACCCGAAGGTCGCGACCGGCTATCGCCCGGGCAATCAGTTCGTCTGCCGGGGCGTCACACCCTGGACCGATCCTCAGGCGGGAGAGGGCGAGCTTTGTGCCTCCCGCTTCTTCATGGGCACGGTCGATGCGCGGCTCATCGCGCTCGATGCGCCCACCGGCCAGCCCTGTCTCGGCTTTGGCATGGACGGTCAAGTGAAGGTTGATCCGGGCATGGCGCTCCAATGGCCGGGCGAATTCCAGATCACTTCGCCGCCCTCTGTCGCGGATGGTGTCGTCATCCTGGGTTCGGCCATCAGCGACAACCGCCGCGTCGATGCGCCGAAGGGAACGGTGCGCGCCTTCGATGCGCGGACGGGAAAGCCGCTATGGGACTTCAATTCCGTCGCGCGCGGCGCGGAAGATCATCCCGAAAGCTGGCCGCGCGGCGGCGTCGCGGCACGCACCGGCCATGCGAATGTCTGGGCGCCCATCGCGGCGGATACATCGCGCGGTCTCTTTTTCCTTCCGACATCCTCGCCGAGCCCGGATTTCTTCGGCGGTGAACGCGCGGGCGATAACCGTTACGCCAATTCCGTCGTCGCTCTCGAAGCGAAGACGGGCAAGGTGCGTTGGCATTTCCAGACCGTGCATCACGATGTCTGGGACTATGATGTGCCCGCTCAGCCGAGCCTCGTCACGATCATGCGGGACGGCAAGCCCGTCGACGCCGTGGCGCAAGTGACGAAGACGGGTTTCGTCTTCGTGCTGGATCGCGATACGGGCAAGCCGCTTTTCGATGTCGAGGAACGTCCCGTACCGCAGGGCGGTGCGCTTGGCGAGGTCCTCTCGCCGACGCAGCCCTTTCCCGTCGCGCCGCCACCGCTGGTGCCGCAGACATTGAGCGCGGATGACGCATGGGGTCTTACGCCATGGGACCGCAATGCGTGCCGCGAGAAGATCGCGGCCGCGCGCTCGGAAGGTCTTTTCACGCCGCCATCCGAGCTGGGCACGATCATGTTCCCGTTCACCGGCGGCGGGGCGAACTGGGGCGGTGCCGCCTTCGATCCCGCAAGCTCAACGCTCTACATCAACACGAGCCGCGCCGCTCATCTCATCACGTTGATACCCTCCGAGAACTATGAAGCTGCGAAAGCCGCCGAACCCGACGAGGAAATCTCTCCGCAGGCGCCCACACGCTGGGCGGTGAAACGCGAGCTCCTACTTTCGCCGCTCGATCTTCCCTGCAATCCGCCGCCCTGGGGCATGCTCACCGCTGTCGATCTGTCCTCCGGCAAGATCAAGTGGGAAAGCGTGCTCGGCACGGTGCGCGATCTGGCTCCCGTTCCCGTGCCTCTCAAATGGGGTACGCCCAATTTCGGCGGGCCGATCGTGACCGCAGGTGGCGTCGTCTTTATCGGTGCGGCGATGGACGATTATCTGCGTGCCTTCGATGCGGCGAGCGGCGAGGAACTCTGGAAGGGCCGGCTTCCCGCAGGCGGTCAGGCAACGCCCATGACCTATCTGTGGGAGGGACGCCAATATGTGGTGATAGCCGCCGGAGGTCATGCGCGCGCGGGCACGAAACTCGGAGATTTCGTGGTCGCCTATGCATTGCCGGACTAGACCTCATTCCGCTTGTCTATAACGGTCGCCGCCCTGCACAATCTCCCGACAAGAACAACAAGGGGAGGGTGGCATGACTGCCTATGAAAACGTAACGATCGAGAAAAAAGGACCGGTTGCGCTTGTCCGCTTCGATCGCAGGGGTGCGCGCAACGCCTTCAATCAGCAGACGATACTCGAGCTCACCGATGTCGCACGGTGCTTTCAGGACGATCTCGAAACGCAGGCGGTCGTGCTCACCGGTACGCGGGAAGCCTTTTCGGGCGGAATCGATCTGAAGGAGCGGGCAAGCCGCGCCGTAACCGCCGGTACCGACCTCGAGCTGCGTCAGGTTTATTATCGCGGCGTGAAGCTCTGCCAGGCTTGGGAGGACATGCCGCAGATCACCGTCGCGGCCATCGAGGGCATGGCGGTGGGGGCGGGTGTCGCGCTGCCGCTTGCGCTCGATTGGCGCGTCATGGGCAAGGGCGCGTTTCTCTATGTTCCCGAAGTGAAGATCGGCATCAACCTGCAATGGGGCGCGCTGCCGCGCCTTATCACGCTGGTCGGTCCTGCGCGCGCGAAGCGCATCTGCATTCTCTGCGAACGCATGGGCGCGGAACATGCGCTGGACTGGGGTCTCGTCGACGAGATCGCGGATGACGGTCATGTGGTGGAGAAGGCGATGGAGCTTGCTTCCGCCGCCGCGTCGATGCCCGCGCCCGCGGTGCGAATGGTCAAGGAGGCGGTCAACGCAACGGCCAACGCGCTTCACAAGGTGAGCGCCTATGCGGATGCCGATCAGAGTCAGCTCTCGACCAATTTCCGGTCGGCGCAGGAGGAAAGCGAGAAATTCGTGAAGGGAAAGCGGTAGCCGTCAGGCTGCCGCTTCCTTCACCTTCAGGCGCGAGGCGATTTGTTCCAGTGACAGGAGGTGGTTTCCCTCCTTCACCATGTCATAGACCGTCACGTTCAGGGCACGGAGCGTCTTGCGCCGAATCTCGCGTGTCTCGGGGTCCTCGTCGAAGTCGATCACGTTGACGCAGCAGGTATTCTGGTCGAGCGCCGCGAAGGTCGATAGCCCGGTGCCGAGCGCCCAGCCAATCACCAGCCGGTTGATGCCACCATGCGCGACGAGCGCAAGCGTTTCCCATTCGGGTTCGGCAATCAGTGTTTCGAGCGCGCCGGTCACGCGCGCATTCACTTCCTCGAAGCTGTCGCCGCCATTGTAGCGTTCGCCGGGAATATGCGCGTTGCGGAAGGAATAGGCGAGGTCGTTCAGATCCTTGATCTGCTCGCGGAAGGCCGGGTCGCCGCGTAGTTCGACGAAGTGATCGAGCGGCTCGATGTCGAGTCCGCGTCCCTCGAGGATCAGGCGAGCCGTCTCCATCGAGCGCGGAAAGCTCGACGTTACCGCACGGTCGAAGGGAATCTTCTGAAGCGCCTTGCCGGTGAGGCTCGCCTGCTCGCGTCCCCAATCCGTAAGCGGCACTGCTGCCGGATCGGCGACGCGATTGCCGCGGTCGTCCACATAGGAAACGTCGCCATGGCGAAAGAGATAGATGCGGCGGCGGCGCGAGCCGTCGAAGGCAGTGCGGAGCATGGAATATCCTCTAGGTAGCTGAATGCCGATGCCGCGCAGTATAGGCCGGAATGTGACGGGCGGGTGAACCCCTCATTCCGCCGCCTTGGCCATCGCGTCCTTGCCGAAGACGCGGGCGAAGATCGTGTCCACATGCTTGGTGTGGTAGCCGAGGTCGAAGCGCTCCTCGATTTCGGCATCGCTGAGATATTTTTTCACGTCGGCATCGGCCTTGAGGAGGTCGAGGAAGTTGCCTTCGCCGCGCCAGACCGGCATCGCATTGCGCTGGACGAGGCGGTAGGCGTCCTCGCGGCTTGCGCCCTTCTGCGTCAGCGCCAGCAGCACGCGCTGCGAGTGCACGAGGCCGCCCAGCCTGTCGAGGTTCTTCTGCATCTGCTCCGGGTAGACGAGCAGCTTGTCGATCACGCCGGTAAGGCGCGCCAGCGCGAAGTCGAGCGTCACCGTTGCGTCCGGGCCGATCATGCGTTCGACGGAGGAGTGCGAGATGTCGCGCTCGTGCCAGAGCGCCACGTTCTCCATCGCCGGAATGCTCATGCCGCGCACGAGGCGCGCAAGGCCCGTCAGGTTCTCGGTCAGCACGGGGTTGCGCTTGTGCGGCATGGCCGACGAGCCCTTCTGGCCTTCGGAGAAGAACTCCTCGGCTTCCAGAACTTCCGTGCGCTGAAGATGGCGGATTTCCGTCGCCACGCGCTCGATGGACGAGGCGATGACGCCCAGCGTCGCGAAGAACATGGCGTGCCGGTCGCGCGGGATCACCTGCGTCGAAACGGGCTCCACTTCGAGGCCCAGCGCCTTGGCGACATGTTCTTCCACGCGCGGATCGATATTGGCGAAGGTGCCGACCGCGCCCGAAATCGCGCAGGTCGCGATTTCCTTGCGCGCATTGACGAGCCGCTCGCGGCAGCGCGTGAACTCGGCATAGGCTTCCGCCATCTTGAGGCCGAAGGTCACGGGCTCGGCATGGATGCCGTGGCTCCGGCCGATGGTCACCGTGTCCTTGTGCTCGAAGGCGCGGCGCTTGATCGCGGCGAGAAGCTCATCCATGTCCTTCAGCAGGATGTCGGAGGCGCGGGCAAGCTGCACGTTCAGGCAGGTGTCGAGCACGTCCGAGGAGGTCATGCCCTGATGGACGAAGCGCGAATCCTCGCCGATGAATTCCGCCAGATGCGTCAGGAAGGCGATGACGTCGTGCTTAACCTCGCGCTCGATCTCGTCGATCTTCGCGACGTCGAAGACGGCCTTGTCGCCGCGCTCGCGGATGTTCTTCGCGGATTCCTTCGGGATCACGCCGATTTCCGCCAGCGCCTCGCAGGCATGCGCCTCGATCTCGAACCAGATGCGGAACTTCGTGTCGGGTTCCCAGATTGCGACCATTTCCGGTCGCGAATAGCGCGGGATCATCGGGCGCCTCGTGATGTTTGAAAGGATGAGCGGGGTTTAGCACCGGGGGGGCTGGCCCTCAAGAGGCCTGCAAAGTCCTTGAGATTGGCGGGCCTCAGGGACGTCAGAGGAGCAGTGTCGCCAATATCAGAGCGTCGAACACGAGCAGCCCGATTCCCATCAGTCTGAGATAGAACTTCGAAAATATGAAGAACTCGGGCACCCCCGTTTCCCGGGCTTGCTCGATCTTTCGATCAGGGAAAAAGATGCAGCTGATCGCAACCCACGTCAAAAGACTCAAAGACAAGAACAACAAAAGAAGCGATGGTTCCTCGGCCATGACATTCCCCTCCGTTCATGCGGTCCTCCGACAGGAATGGTCGGGAGCCGCGCCGGTTTGCGTAGAAATCCCCGAACTTGTCGCCGGATACTCCCCGGACCTCAAGTATAGTTCACACCGGCAACTGCCGCATGTCGCGCTCGGACTCCGCCGCTTCAGGGTCGTTTCTTTATCGCGTCTATGTCTCGGTGAATTTTTTGCTCGTTGTCGAGCACGTTTTGGGCAGGGTGTGCTGCCTGCTTCAAGTGGCGATCGTCATCAATAGGGCCCGACCTTTCTGGCCGCCTCTGCCTTTCCGGCTTCTTGCGAAAGGAGGTCCAGCAGTCTCCCCGCCGCGCGGCCGGGCGGCGTCGTCACCCGCCAGATGGCGCCGAAGCGGTGAAGGCCAGGATGCCGGATCGCCGTGCAGTCGAGGCTCAGAAGCGAGCCTTCCTTGAGCGCCGCCCCCACCTCGTGATCGAGCGCGAAGGCCCAGCCTGCGCCCGCCTTCAGCAATTCGAGTTTCAGCGCCGCATTATCGACGATCAGCACATCCGTCGTGTGCACCCGGTAGTCGAAGCCATTGGCCGCCGCCTCGCCGCCCGCCACCACGATCTGGCGGTGGTCGTCCAGCGCCGAAAGGGGGAAGGGCGCGCCCGCCCGCGCAAGCGGGTGCCCCGGCGCCGCCACGGTGTGCATTTCATGGGTGGCGATGTCGCGCCCGTCGACCTCCTTGCCCGAAAGTCCCGCCTCCAGGCTCACAATGCCGATCCGCGCCCGGCCCGTGAGCACCTCATCCATGATCCGCGCCTCGTGCATCATGCGGATGCGCAGGTTCACATGCGGGCTCTCGGCGAGAAGCGCTGCCGCCGCCTTTGCCAATAGTGCAGGGCTGAAGCCCGCATCGACGGCAAGCGGCAGGTCCACATCCTCCCCCTCGGTCATCGCCGCGACCCGCGCATTCAGCCTGTCGAGGCGGCGGAAGACGATTTCGGCGTCGGAGAGCAGCGCCTCGCCCTCGGCGGTCAGTTGCGGCTTGTAGCCCGACCGGTCGAAGAGCTTCACGCCATAGGCCTCTTCGAGATTGCCGACCGCATAGCTCACCGCCGAGACGGCCCGGCCGAGCCTTTCCGCCGCGCCAGAGAAAGTGCCGGTCTCGGCCACCGCCAGAAAGGTGCGGAGCTGGTCCACCAGATTGGGGTGCATGGTCTCTTTCCGAAAATCTGAAAATGATTTCTGATCTTTTTCGATTTTTCGGATCATGTCTACGCGCTAGCGTCACCCATCGAAAGAATCGCGGGCCGAAGCTCGCGGCAAAAAGGAGGAAGTGGTGATGGGCTTGGAGCTTTCCCGGCGGACTTTCCTGAAATCGACGGCGGCGACGGCGCTTGCCGCGGGCGCCTATGGCGCGGGCCTTCGTCCGGCGCTGGCCGCGCCGGAACTCGCGAAGCTGGATGCGCTCGCGCAGGCCGAACTCGTCGCGAAGGGCGAAATGACGGCGCTCGACCTCGTCAATGCCGGCATCGAACGCATCGAGCAGGTGAACCCGAAGGTCAATGCCGTCGTGACCGAGTTCTATGATCGCGCCCGCGAGGCGGCGAAGGGCGAGCTTCCGCAAGGCCCCTTCACCGGCGTGCCGAACCTCGTGAAGGATCTCGACAATCTCGCGGGCACGCGCGCCACTTCCGGTTCGCGTCTTTTCGCTGACAACATCTCCAAGGAGACCGATCCGCTCATCGCCTCGGACCAGGAGGCGGGCTTCGTCATGGTCGGCAAGAGCAACACGCCGGAATTCGGCCTTCTCGGTACGACTGAACCGCTCCTTCTCGAACCCTGCCGCAATCCCTGGAATCTCGAACATTCGACGGGCGGTTCGTCCGGTGGCGCGGCGGCGGCCGTCGCGTCGGGCATGGTGCCGCTCGCCCACGCGACGGATGGCGGCGGCTCCATCCGCATTCCCGCGTCCTGCTGCGGCGTCTTTGGCCTCAAGCCCAGCCGCGGCCGCATCTTCCTCGGCGGGCGCAATCTGCCGGGCGATATTGGTGTACAGCATTGCGTCAGCCGTTCCGTGCGCGACAGTGCGACGCTGATGGATCTTTCGGAGATGAAGGGCGAGAAGGCCGTGCTCGCGCCCATCGGCCGCGTCGAAGGGCCGGGCAAGAAGCGCCTCAAGATCGCGTTCAATACGGAGAATTATTATGGCGTCGAGCCGGATGCCGATGTGAAGGCAGCCATCGAGGAAACGGCGAAGCTCTGCGCCGATCTCGGCCATGAAATCGTGCCGGTGAAGAACCCGGTCGATGGCCGCGCCTTTATCGACGCCTTCCTCACCGTCTGGGCCTCCGGTCCCTCGCAGCTCGTCGCGCTGGCGAAGGAAAACGGTGTCGATCCCGAAGCCGTGCTTGAGCCCTGGACCATCGGTCTCGCGAAATATTACGACGCGAAGCCTGCCGACGCGCTCGAAGTCTCGCTCAACCATTTCGCGGAAGTGACGGCGAAGACGAAAGCCTTCATGGCGGATTACGATGTGTGGCTGACGCCGGTTCTCGCCTCCGCGCCGCCGAAGCTCGGCGAGCAGGCGCCGACCGTTCCCTTCGACACGCTCTACGAGCGCACCGTCGAATATGTGAGCTACACGCCGCTCCACAATGTCGTCGGCACACCCGCGATGTCGGTGCCGCTCTCGTGGAACGATGCGGGTCTTCCCATCGGCTCGCAATTCGCCGCGCCGCTCGGCGGCGAGAAGGTGCTCTACGAACTCGCCTTCGAGCTCGAACAGGCGCGCCCTTGGGGCAGCAAATACGCTCCTGTCTTCGCGGGCTGACGCAATTTCATCTGACGATGAAGCCGTCACGCAGCAATGCGTGGCGGCTTTTTCGTTTGGGCGTCTTCATATGGGCACGGCTCGGTTCCGATTTAGTATAGCAGTGCTATAGACTCGTCAGTATAGCGGTGCTATACAGGCTTCATGGATACGAAAGCGACATTGGTGGCGGCGGCTCTGAAGCTCATCGAGCAGGAGGGCGAGGCGCATTTCTCGACGCGGGCGGTCTGCGATATCGCGAAAGTGAAAGCGCCGACGCTCTATCACCATTTCCGCAGCGCCGACGGTCTGCTGAATGCGGCGATTGCCGAAGCATTCGAGCAGTTCCTCATGTCGAAGCGGTCGGCAATCCAGTCACCGGATCCCGTCGCGGCGCTCATTGAAGGCTGGGACAACTATGTGGGGTTTGCTGCGGCTCGCCCCCGCCTTTACGCGGCAATGATGGCGCGTTTCCTCTCTGGTGCTGACTTGCCTGCGGCCCGGGAGGGACAAGCGATGCTCCGCCATCGCATCGCCCAGATCGAGGCTGCAGGCAGGTTGGCAATCGCGCCTGAGGCGGCTGCTCAGGTCATCTGGGCCTCAGTCAATTCGGCGGCGATGTTGTTTCTCTCCGGCGCGCTCCAGCCGGACATCGCGATGGGAACACCCGACGCCGCCACCGTCGAGAGCCTGCGCGACTGCGCCATCGAGACAATCTGCAAATCAAAACTGCCGGAGTAGACCCATGAAGATTTTTGTCACCGGCGGGTCCGGCTTTCTCGGCTCGCGCCTCATCCCCAAACTGGTCGCGGAAGGTCATGAAGTGTTTGCCATGGCCCGCTCATCACCGGCCGACGACAAGGTGCTGCCGCTCGGCGCGAAGCCCGTTCGCGGTGACATGGACAATCTCTCCGGCTTTGAGATGCCGCAGGTCGATGCGGTGATGCACCTGGCCGCATACTTTCATTTGGCCGGTCCGCGCGCGCCCTATTTTCGCGTCAATGTGAACGGCACGAAGTCTCTGCTGAAGGCTGCGCAAAAGGCCGGTGTTTCGTCGTTCATTTATTTGACGGCAGCGGCGGTCATCATGGACGATCGCGGCTCGCCTGTCCGCAATGCCAATGAGAGTGCCCGTACCTTTCCGCGCAGTTTCTCGCCTTATATTGCAAGCAAGGCGAAGAGCGAGGCGGGCGTGCTTGCAGCCAACAGGCCCGGCTTCCGTACCATCGCCATTCGTCCGCCGGGCATCTGGGGGCCGGGCGATGCCTTCAGCCGGAACATCCCGCATGCGATCGAGTCCGGACAATTCGCCTTCATTGCGCGCGGCTACTATCCCTATTCCACCTGCCATGTCGATAATGTTGCCGAAGCGCTGATCTGCGCGCTTCAGCGGGGCGAAGGCGGCAAGGCCTATTTCGTTCGGGATACGGACAACACCACTTTCCGCGCATTTGTCGACGGGCTGGCAAGGTTGCAGGGACTCTCGATCGACAAGCTGCGTTCGGTTCCCTATTCGGTAGCCTTTCTTATGGGGCGCATGATGGAAATTGGCGCAAGGCTCAGGAGGTCAGGTGAGGACCCTCCGCTGAGCCGGACGATGGTGCGCATGATCGGTCGCGAGTTCACTATCGACGACAGCGCTGCCCGAGACGAGCTTGGTTATGTTGGGAAGGTCTCGCGAGAGGAGGGGCTCGCTTCCTATTCGTCGATCAGATCAGGCCCAGCGATCTGAAACTCGCATGGCGTCCCTTGCCTACGACGAGGTGGTCATGGACCTCGATTCCGAGAGGGCGTGCCGTATCCACGATCTGGCGCGTCATTTCGACATCCGCGTTGGAGGGCGTCGGATCGCCGGACGGGTGGTTATGCACGAGGATGAGCGCGGAGGCATTTAGTTCCAGTGCGCGCTTCACGACCTCGCGCGGGTAGACCGGCGTATGATCGACCGTTCCCTTCTGCTGCACCTCGTCGGCGATCAGCACGTTCTTGCGGTCGAGAAAGAGAATGCGGAACTGCTCCGTCGGATTGTGCGCCATGGATGCCGAGCAGTAGTCGAGCAGCGCATCCCAGGAGCCAATCACTTCCTTCTTCAGGACTTTTGCCTGTGCGAGACGGAGTCCGGTTTCCCTGGCAATACGAAACTCGGTGATGACCCTGTCCGAGACTTTAAGATTTGGAACGGAGACTTCCTTCAGCCGTGTAGGCTCGGCATTGATGACTTCGGAGAACCCCCCAAATCGTGCGATGAGCGCTTTTGCGAGCGGTTTCACATCCTTTTGGGGGATCGCGCGAAAGAGAATGAGCTCAAGCAGTTCGTAGTCGGGAAGGGCCTCGGGCGATTTGAGGAAGCGCTCGCGCAGGCGTTCCCTGTGGCCCGCATAATGCGGCTTTGCTTCGCCCCCGTCCCCCATGCGCGTTCGTTTCCGTCAGGCGTAGGGCGGGCAGTCGCGGCCCGCCGGGGACTTGGTGAAGATCTCGCAGCCGTCCGCCGTCACGCCGATCGAGTGCTCGAATTGCGCGGAGAGCGAACGGTCGCGCGTCACCGCCGTCCAGCCGTCGGAGAGAATCTTTACCCCCGGTTTGCCGAGGTTGATCATCGGCTCGATGGTGAAGAACATGCCTTCCTTCAGCGTCGCGCCCTGGCCCTTGCGGCCGTAATGCAGGACGTTGGGCGCATCGTGAAAGACGCGGCCGAGGCCGTGGCCGCAGAATTCGCGCACCACGGAGCAGCGCTGGCCTTCGGCATATTCCTGGATCGCGTGGCCAATATCGCCAAGCGTCGCGCCGGGCTTCACCACGGCGATGCCGCGCATCAGGCTTTCATAGGTGACGTCGACAAGGCGCTGCGCCTTGCGCGGCGCCTCGCCCGCGAAATACATGCGGTTCGTATCGCCATGCCAGCCGTCGAGAATGTAGGTGACGTCGACATTCACTGCGTCGCCTTCGCGCAGCGTCCGGTCGCCCGGAATACCGTGGCAGACGACATGGTTGATCGAGGTGCAGCAGGACTTGCGGAAGCCGCGATAGTTGAGCGGCGCGGGATAGGCGCCGTGATCCATGCCGAAGTCGAAAACGAGCCGGTCGATGTGATCCGTCGTGATGCCCGGACGTATTTCATCCACCAGCATGTCGAGCGCTTCCGCCGCGAGACGGCCGACGCGGCGCATGCCCTCGAAGGCTTCGGCATCGTGAATCTTGATCCGCCCGATATTGCGTTCCGGGGCTTCGATGGCGTCGGTATAGCTCATGAGGTCTTTCGCAAGGGTCCGCTTTCGTTCCGACACTAACATAATGCCCGGAGGCGGCATTTGAAAGCGGGCGGGGGGCGGCGCTATTCTGGGGCCAACGAAATCTTGAGGGACCACCCATGCCAAGCGTCGTGACTGCCTGCGTGCTGCTGATCGGCGACGAAATCCTGTCGGGCCGCACGCGGGATTCGAACCTTGCCTATATCGCGACGCATCTGAACAGGATCGGCGTTCAGGTTCGCGAGGCGCGGGTTATCCCCGATGTCGAGGAGACCATCGTGGCGACGCTGAACGAGGTTCGCGCCCGCTACGACTATGTTTTCACCACGGGCGGCATCGGCCCCACGCATGACGACATCACGGCGGACGCCGTCGCCAAGGCCTTCGGCGTCGGCATCGACTACCATCCGGAGGCGGTGAAGATCCTCGACGACCACTACAGGGCGACGGGGGGCGAATTCACCAAGGCGCGCATGCGCATGGCGCGGCTGCCCGAGGGGGCGACCATGATCGAGAATCCCTTGAGCAAGGCGCCCGGCTTCCAGATCGGCAATGTCTTCGTGATGGCGGGCGTGCCCATGGTCATGCAGGTGATGCTGGACAGCCTGACGGACCGCCTGGAAGGCGGTGCGGCCATGCAGAGCCGCACCGTGACCGGCCAGATCGGGGAGGGGACCATCGCCGAAAAGCTGGGCGATCTGCAGGCCCGGCACCCCGCGGTCGGCATCGGCTCCTATCCCTATTACAGGGGCAAGACCTTCGGCACGAGCATCGTCATGAGGGCCACCGATTCGAAGGAACTCGATATCGTGGCGGGCGAAGTGGCGGCGCTGATGCGCGAATTCGGCGTAGAGCCGGCCATGGGCGATCCCGCCTGAGAGGCGCGGAAAACCGGGGATATCTGTTTCAAAACTGCAACATATCCCCGCAACATTACAAAAGTTTCAGCCTTTCCGCGGCTTACGGGCGATACAATTTCCGCAGGACCGATTAGAGTTTCCCCCATGAAGGTCTGCCGGCCTTCCCCGGCGTCCATGCGCGCAGGGTCCGGTAGCGGGGGAACAGGCTTCGACCTGAAAAGGCCTGAAAACAAAATTTGGGGTCAAGGTGACCCGGAGGGAGAAAACGACATGAAGAAGACCATCGCTATTCTGGGTATGGCTGCGGGCGCCTCGATGATGATCTCGAGCGCTGCTTCCGCCCTCGATTCGAGCTTCGGCGCGATGTCGAAGGCCGGCACGCACAAGTTCTATGTGTGGTGCACGGGCGGCGCGGACAGCGAGCAGACCGCCGACGGCGCGAACGCCAAGGAAGCCCAGGCGAAGCTCGCCGCTTCCGCCGGCAACAATTGCTGGCCGGTGTGGCAGGGCCTCGAAGGCTGATCGCCTCACGGCTCACGGAATCAAGACGGCGGTCCCTCGGGGCCGCCGTTTTTCTTTGTAAGCTGCTGGTTTTGCAGGCTATCTAGGGCTCAGGTTTTCAGGGCCCCTTGGCGAAACTGGTATACGCAGCGGACTTAAAATCCGCTTCCTGCAAGGGAGTGCGGGTTCGAGTCCCGCAGGGGCCACCACCCTTCGCTCGCCTGCGGCGAGCTTCGGGCGGCAGGCCAGCCTTGAAGCTCAGCCGTGGCCCGCGACGGCGTGGGCGGGCTCGTGATAGAGCGCGTCGGCAGGGCGGCTCTCGTCTTCCTTGAGGGCGGGGTCGAACTTGTAGAGCGTCGAGCAATAGCCGCAGACGATCTCGTTCTCGCGGCCCATATCCAGAAAGACATGCGGGTGATCGAAAGGCGGCTTCGCGCCGATGCATTCGAACTCCTTCACGCCGACATGAATCACGCGGACGCCCGCCTCGTTGCAGAATTTCGGTGTCTTGCCGCCCGCCATGTCGCGCACTCCCTGATGCCGGAAATCCGGGGAAAACTAGAGGGCGCCGGGCCCGTTCGCAAGCGCTTCCAGCGGCGGGACTATTCCGGAACCGTGACGATCTTGGCGGCGGCCAAGTGACTGGAATCGCTCAGGTTTCGTTTTATCCCCGGATGAACGTCATCGAAACGTCATCAAACCGTCACAAATCGGGCTCTTGTCCCCATCCCCGGGGATAATTTCCGAATTCTTGTCCCCGCCCCCGGGGATAAGGCCGCTGCTTCCATCTCTCCTGTCATGCCCCATTCCTCCTCCATCGGCTGCGAGCGTAAAGAGAGGTGCTTCGCCGGGGACAAGCCCGGACCGGGCTGCCATGAAATCGCGCCGGAGGGGCGGGTGCCGGTTTATCCCCGGATGCGCCGGCGGGGCGGGCGCGGAGGTCAGATCGAGGCGAAGACGGCTTCGTCTATCTCGACTTCCTCGACCAGCTTCACCTTTACACCGATCTTGAGGCTCTTGAGCAGTTCGCAGAGATCGTCCCCGTCCACGAGGTCGATGGCGGGGGCGCCGTCGCGGATGGCTTCCTTGCGGGCATCGGCGGTGAAGCGGCCTGTGGTCATGATGAGGCCCTTGTCGGCGCGGCCGACCATCGCGCCCCGGAAGTCACGCACGACCGAGGAACCGACGCTGCCGCTGTAGCGCTTGCACTGGAAGATGACCTGGAAGGAGATGAGATTCACGCGCAGCACGCCGTTGCCGTCGATGCCGCCATCGCCGCTGCGGCCCGTGACCTCAACCTTGGTGAACCCCGCCTCGCGCAGGACGCGCTGGCAGAGACGCTCGAATGCATCCGGCGCCATGGCGAGGAGGACGGAGAGGAGTTGCTCGTTCCAGACGAGTTCGTTTTCGAGTTCGTTGACTTCCTGTTCGACGGTGACCTCGCGCTCGGCCTTGCGCCGCTTGCGGCCCTTCTGACGGACGATGCGCGGCACGTCGGCAAGCTCTTCCGGAGTCATGTTCCGGCCAATGGAGGTGAGCGTCCAGACACCGCGCTGCGTGTTTTCCAACGCGCCGACATGTTTCAGGTAGCTGCGCGTCCAGTTCATGCGATAGCGCAAGCGGGTGATGCTGCCGCTGTCGTCATGCGGAATTTCAACCACGTCCTCGGGAAGATTCATCAGCTAGACGATCTTGTCGTGTATCTCGTCATTGGAGGCGGAGCCGCCGAGCTGCTTCAAGGCCTCGATGGTCGGGCCGAGCAGGGCGTCGAGTTTCGGGATGTCGTCAATGGTTGCCATGTCTCAACCTTTCTTCTTTCGCTTTCCCTTCGCGGGCTTCGGCGCGGCGGTGAGGGGAGAGGAGAGTTTTTCGTAGAGCCCGAAAAGATGCTCGACGCGTTCGCGGTCGCTCGCGAAGGGGGCGGGGCGGTAGAGCTTGTCCACCGCAGCGTCGAGCGCGCGGTGCGCCTGACGCAATTCTCTTTTCATGAGGTCGGGATCGTAGAGGTCGGCAAGCGTCGCGCCCGGATAAAGCGCGCGGGCATCGAGCACGGCCTGCGCGAGGGCGCGGATTTTCTCTTTCTGCGCCTCGGAGGCATCGGGCCAGGGGAAGGTGTTGTAGACGAGGCCGATGGAATAGCGGTAGCGGCTTTCCAGACGTCCGCCAATGTCGCGCATCCAAGCCATATGCGATGCGGATGTCAGAATTCCGAAATGCCAGAGATCGGCACCGAGAACTACGCGCAAAAGGTTGCTCGGTATCACAGGCGGTTCGAGGTATCCGATAGGCACGTAGTCGCGACGTTCGGAGCTGACTTCGGGCACGACGAGAAACGGCTGATCGGGGATCACCTCGACATTGTACTTCTCCGGATAGTCGGCAATCGCCAGCGTACTTTTGCGCTGGCTCTTTGCGCGGAACTGCCGGACCTTCTGCATCCGTTCCGTGACCAGCGGCATGGCGCGCAATTCCTGCGGCGTTGCTTTCTGCAAAGCAAGAATCCATCGGTCCCCGCCATTGATGAATTCCTGCGCACCGAGGAAAGGATGCAGGAATTTCTCCGATGCAGGTTCGACGGCAACGAGCGCGGCTTTCTCGGCTCCGTCAAGAATGTAGTTTCCGTCATCAATCGGTTGAGTGCCGCTCGCCATTTTCGGCACATCGCATAGCGGCTGCGATGTCTCGCGCACCACGAGATGTCTGTCGGCGACGCCGGAGGCGTCGAAGAGATAAGGCGTCAATGCGGCGTGGCGGCTTTCGACGGGATCGCCCTTGATGTCGGCATAGGAGAAGAGGCGCTTTTCGGCGCGCTCATTCTCGCGCTTCGTCAGGCCGATGATGACGACATGGACATGGGCGACGCCTCGCGCATCGGAACCCCAGGCGAAGGTGCGGTGGGCGAAGGCTATTTCGAGCTTGCAGCGGTCGAAGAGCAGCGGCCAGAGCTGGGCTACCTGCTCACCTTGAGTGATCGAATTGGTGGCGACGAAGGCGATACCGGCCTTGCCCCCTTGCACATATTCGCCCGCTTTCAGGAACCATGCGGTGACGAAATCCAGCGTGCCGCCGGAACCGCCGAGCTTCGCGATAGCGCGTACCTGCTGGCGCTGTTCGGCCGACTGGAACTTCGCGCCGATGAAAGGCGGGTTGCCGAAGACATATGAGCATTTTTCCGGCGGCAGAAAGGCCGCCCAGTCCGCCTCCAGCGCGTCGGCACAGAGAATATGCGGCGAGGCCCTGAGCGGGATGCGCGCATAATTGTGGCCGAAGGAGAGACCGAGGCGATTGTTCATGATGTGGTCCATCATCCACATCGCGACCTCGGCAATGCGCGCCGGGAACTCGCCGATCTCGATGCCGTAGAACTGATCGACATTCACCTTCGACAGGGTGGCGACATCGAGGACGCGCTGTTCGTCGCTTGAATGCAGCTCGCGAAGAATGTCGATTTCCAACTGGCGCAATTCGCGATAGGCGATGACGAGGAAGTTGCCGCAGCCGCAAGCCGGATCGAAGAAGGTGAGTTCGCCGAGCCTGTCGTGCAGCGCCTGAAGCGCCTGCGCGCGCCCGCGCTTCAGCGCCTTCGCGCGCTCGAACTCCGCGCGAAGCTCATCCAGAAAGAGAGGCTGGATCAGTTTCAGGATGTTCTTCTCGGTCGTGTAATGCGCACCGAGGGCGCGACGCTCCTTCCTGTCCATGACGGACTGGAAGAGGGCGCCGAAAATGGCGGGCGAGATCGCCTCCCATTTGAACTCACAGGCCTCGATCAAGGTGAGGCGCATGGCGGCATCGAAAGCGGGCGTGCGCAGGCGCTCCGCGAAGAGATCGCCATTGATATAGGGGAACTGGTTCAGGTCTTCGTCGAGTGTCTTGTAGCGCTTGTCCTCCGGCGTGTTCAGCACCTCGAAGAGTTCGTTGAGGCGGGCGCCGAGATCGCTGCCGTCCGGCTGCGTCCTGTTCTGGATGAAATCGAGCAGGATGTCCTTCGGCTCGAAGATGCCGGTGTCGTCGGCGAAGAGGCAGAAGAGAAGGCGAACGAGATAACGCTCCAGATCGTGGCCGTCATAGCCCGCTTCCTTCAACGCGTCATGGAGCTTGCCCATGAGCTCGGAGGCTTCGATGTTGACGGGGTCCTGATCCCTGAACGTGCGCTTCTGGACACCGATCATGAAGCCGAAGGCTTCGACATTGTCCTTCAGGTCCGGGAGGGCGAAGCGGGTCTCGGTGTCCTCGTCCAGGTCGTAAAGCTCGAAGCTCTGGAAATCGCTCAGGAGCAGGTAGCGCGGCAGCTCCTTGTCCTTCAGGCCCGGAAAGTAATCGAGGGCCTGGGCCTTGGCCTTTTTCAGGTCACGGCCCTTGCTCTTCTGCTCGACAAGGAGCGTGCCCTTCCAGAAGAGATCGATGAAACCGCGCTTCTCGCCGAGAAGCTTCACCGGCTCCTCATAGCTCGCGACGCGGCGGCGGGGGATGTCGAAAATCTGGAAGAATTCATTGTAGAAGGTCTGGGTCTCGCCCTTTTCGTAGTGGGCGTCCTTCCATTCCTCCGAGAAGCGCGCCGCGCGGGCGCGAATCTCATTCCAGCTCAGCCGCATGAAACCCCCGATTTGCCTGAAGGCAAGCATGCCGCTCGCGGTGCCGGGGTCAAGGGCGGTGTTTGGGGGGCGAGGGAAGAAGGGGTTTTTGCCCGACGCCGCTTTGCGGCTTCTGGATTGCTTCGCTCCGCTCGCAATGACGGAAGAGGGGGGCCGCCCGGGAGAGGGGCGGGCGGGGGAAACGGCGTTATGGCGCGCATATCGCGCGGGTGACGCCCGCGCGTTTCGGCGGGGGCTTTGCGATCCGCGACGGAATACCCATCTCGTATCGTTGAACCTTACGATTTTGTGAGCTTGGGCACTCCGGTTCCGCTTGGTCACCCGGCGCGGGAACGGCATAATCAACACAGATGACTTAATGTCATCGGCTGAGAAGCGGGCCCCCCAAGAGCCCGTATGCTTGCGGGAGGAGGACCCCAGATGACGAACCCGGCCTCGACGGGCGCGGCTACGACAGGTGCGGCTACGACCGGTGCGTCCATGGGGGGCGGGGCATATGCGCATGAGAGCGGCAAGCCGCTTTCGCGCTGGACGCTTCTCGCCTTTGCGCTGCCTGCGGCGCCCATCTCGGCCATGGGGCTGCCGCTGGTCGTTCACCTGCCGCCCTTCTATGCGGGGACGCTGGGCCTGGGGCTTACCGTGGTCGGCACCATCTTCATGCTGGCGCGCTTCTGGGACGTCTTCACCGATCCCGTGCTCGGCATCCTGTCGGACCGCTTCGAGACGCGCTGGGGACGGCGGCGGCACTGGATCGTCGCCTCCGTGCCGATCATGCTGCTCTCCGTCTACATGATCTTCATGCCGCCGGGCGAGGTTTCGGCCGCCTATCTCATCTTCTGGCTCTTCGTGCTCTATGTCGGCTGGACGCTGCTCACCATCTCGCATATGAGCTGGGGCGCGGAGCTGACGCCGGACTATCACGAGCGCACGCGCGTGCAGGGCGCGCGGGAAGTGGCGCTCATTCTGGGCATGGTGCTGGTGCTGACGCTGCCCGTGCTCATCGAGCAGACGAACCCGGAGAACCTGGCGCAGGCGCGCGTCGCCAGCATGGGCTGGTTCGTGCTGATCCTGCTGCCCATCGCGGTTTTTCTGGCGGTGTGGCGCGTGCCGGAGCGGCCGACGCCGACGCCCGTTCACGTGCCGATGAAGGATGCGGTGAAGGCGCTGATCGAGAGCCGGCCGCTGCAGATCGTGCTCGCGGCCGATCTTCTCGGCGGCGTGTCGGGCGGGCTCGTCGCCTCCATGTTCCTTTTCCTCGCGGAAGACGCGCTGAAGCTCGGGCAATATTCGAGCCTGATGCTGCTCGGCTATTTCATTTCCGGCGTCTGCTTCATTCCGCTGGTGCTCGCCGTGTCGCGGCGGCTCGGCAAGCACAAGACGGCGGCGGCCTCGGCGGTGTTCAACGCCTGCACCGTGCCATTCATCCTGCTGGTGCCGGAGGGGAACGCGCTGGCGGCGCTGGCCGTGTGGGTGCTGTGCGGCGTCAACATGGCGGCGGGGCCCTTCCTCTTCCGCTCGCTGATGGCGGATGTGGCGGACCACGACACCGTGATCACGCGGCAACAGCGCACGGGGCTTTTCTATTCGCTGCTGACCTCCACCAGCAAGGTGGGCGCGGCCTTCGCGATCTTCATCGCCTATTCGCTGCTCGACGCGATCGGCTTTCAGGCGGGCGGCGAGAACACGCAAGCCGTGCTCGACAGTCTGCGGGCGGTCTATGTCTGGCCGGCCTGCATCATCAGCGCCGCGGTGGCGGGCATTCTCTGGTTCTATCCGATCGACGAGCGGCAGCAGAAGGCGAACCGCGAAATCCTGGAGGCGCGGGGGCTCGAAGCCGCGGCGGCGGCCATTGCCATGCGAACCGGCCAGCCTTCCGACGCGCAATCTTCCGGCGTGGCGGCTGACTGATGGCGGTTTTTTCGTCGGGCGGCGTCGAGATCGCCTATGAGGTCGAGGGGCAGGGGCAGCCGATCCTTCTCATTCACGGGTTTTCCGCGACGGCGGAAGACAACTGGGTGCGCACGGGCTGGGTGCAGGCGCTCACGCGCGCGCGCTCCAAGGCGATCACCTTCGATCTGCGCGGGCACGGGGCGAGCCAGAAACTCTACGAGCCGGAAGATTACGACATCGGGAAAATGGCGGGGGACGCGCTGGCGCTTCTCGACCATCTGGGCATCGAGAAGGCCGATCTCATGGGCTTTTCCATGGGCGCGGGGATCGCGATGCGGCTTGCGGCGGCGCATGGGCACCGCTTCGGCAAGGTCGTGCTGGCGGGAATGGGAGGACGCGCGCTCGAACCGGCGCGGCCGGGCAACCCCATCGCCGAGGCGCTGGAGGCGGCGGACCCTTCGACCGTCGAGGACCGCTCGGCGCGGGCCTTCCGGCTCTATGCGGAGAAGCTCGGACAGGACCTCAAGGCCATCGCGGCCTGCGCGAAGGAGCGGCGGCGCAGCGGCGCGCGCGAGGCGGCGGAGGCCGTTGGCAACGAGGTGCTGGTGATCGCGGGCGCGCGCGACGACCTGGCCGGCGATCCGCGCGTGCTCGCGGAGATCATGCCCAATGCGCGGGCGGAGATCATTCCGGGTACGGATCACATGTTCGCGCTGCCGAACCCGATGTTCAAGGGCGCGGTGATGGATTTCCTGACGGGCTGGAGCTGACGCCGCCGGCCGATTTCATCTCTTGCAATTCTTTCCGGGGGTTTCGAGGAGGATCATGTCCGATAAACGTCTGTCGCCGTGGCGGCTTGCCGCCTTTTCCGGTCCGGCCATTCCGATCGCGGCGCTCGGCCTTCCCATCGGCGTCTACCTGCCGCAGTTCTATGCCGGGCCGATGGGGCTCGGGCTTGCGGCAGTCGGCACGATCTTCATGCTGCTGCGGTTCTGGGACGTGATCACCGACCCGCTGATGGGTATTATTTCGGATCGCTATACCTCGCGCTGGGGCAGGCGGCGGCACTGGATCGTCCTGTCGGTGCCGCTTCTCGTCATCTGCGCCTATATGGCGTTCGTGCCGACGGCGCCGGTTACGAGCCTCTATCTCTTCGGCTGGATGTTCTTCCTCTATATCGGCTGGACGATGCTCACCATCTCGCACATGGCCTGGGCGGCTGAACTTTCGGACGACTACAACGAGCGTTCACGCATCCAGGGCTACCGCGAGGCGTTCCAGCTTATCGGCGTGCCGCTGGTGCTGCTCATCCCCGCGATCATCGAACAGATGGAGCCGGAGAACATGGAAGCGGCGCGCGTCGCCTCCATCGGCTGGTTCATCGTGGCAACGCTGCCGATTGCGGTGGCGATCAATGTCTTCTTCGTGCCGGAGCGGAAGTCCGCGCCGCAGCCGCCCATCGACCTCATCGCGGCGACCAGGGCGATCTTGCGCAACCTGCCGCTGCGCCGCTTGCTGGCGGCGGATTTCCTGAGCGGCTTTGCAGGGGCGGCTCTCGCCTCGATGTATATCTACGAGGCGACCTATGTGTGGGGCATCGGCTCGGTCGCGAGCTTCCTGCTGCTGCTCTATTTCTTCGGCGGCATCATCTTCATTCCGGTGGTGCTGAAGCTCAGCTACCGGCTCGGCAAGCACCGCACCGTGGTCGCGGCCGGTCTGTTCAATGTGGTCTTTCCGCCGGTGATTTTCCTGATCCCGGAGGGCAACTACATCGTCGCATCGTTCGTGCTGCTGTTTCTCGGCGTCAATATAGGCACGACCACGACGCTCTACCGCTCGATGATGGCGGATGTGGCCGATATCGACGCATTGGAAACCGGACAGCGGCGCACGGGGCTTTTCTATGCGCTGCTGACGCTGACGCAGAAGCTCGGCGGGGCCGTTGCCGTGGGCGTCGTGTTCTGGACGCTGGCGCTGATCGGCTTCGTTCCGGAGCCGGGTGCGAACACGGAAGCGACGCTGACGGGACTTTCCATCGTCTTTGTGGCGACGCCCGTGATCTGCAACGCGCTCGTTGCCGCGATCATGTGGAAGTTCCCCATCGGCATCAAGGAGCAGGAGGAACTGCGCCGCCAGCTCGCCGAGCGCTTCGTCGAGGAAATCGAACAGACGGAGCGCCCGCCGAACCTGCCGTGAGGATCAGAAGTCGAAAAGTTCGCTGAGGAAGGATTCCCGCTTCTTCTTGCGATAGTGAGGCTGCGGTGCGTAGCGCTCGTCCGGGCGCTGCTCGCGCGGCGCGGCATTGCGCACTTCCGGCGCGGGGCCTGAGCGCTCGATGATCTTGTCGAGTTCACCGCGGTCGAGCCAGACGCCCCGGCACTTGGGGCAATAGTCAATCTCGACGCCGCTACGATCGGTCATAACGAGCGTTTCATTATCGACTGGACATTTCATCGTCTGGTTCCGTCCTTTCCCTGGCTTGCGCATGGTTGCGGGCTCCCCATCCATATAGGTGGAGATGCGCGCCCTGCCAGAGTGCGGGGAACGGAATTGGAGCCTACATGCAGCCGCAGCCGCCGATATTCGTCGAGCCGGAGGGATCGTAGGCGGCGGCGACGGAGCGGGCGGAGCTTTCAGCCGTGGCGGCGAAGTCCGCCTTCGCCTTTTCGCGCATCTCCGCATTCGTCATGTAGTCGATGGCGGTCATGGCGAGCGCCTTCGCGCCGTCGATGCAGGCCTTGTCGCCGAGATCGGAGGCGGCCCATTTCGCGAATTCCGGATTGTGGATCACGACATGGGGCGGGGCGGATGCGATCATCGGGTGGATGGAAGGTACGCGGTGGCTGACATTGCCCATGTCGGTGCTGCCCGAAGAACCGGCGGGCATTTTCGACAGGGGGAAGAAGTCGCGGCCGAGGGAACGGGCATTCGCCTCATAGGCATCGGCAATCGCCATGCTCGTCTTGAGGTCGAGATAATCGGCCTTCGCCCATTTGATCTCGACCGTGCAGCCGCTGGCGAGCGCGCCCGCCTCGAAACAGGCTTGCACGCGCTTCTTCAGCGGCGCGAGATCTTCCGCGTTCGCGGCGCGGACATAGAAGAGGGCGTTGGTTTCGTCCGGCACGATGTTGGGCGCGGAGCCACCCTTCTTGATGATGCCGTGGATGCGCTCCGTCGGCTTGATGTGCTGGCGGAGCTGCGCGATGGCCTGATAGGCGGTGATGAGCGCGTCGAGCGCATTGAGCCCCATATGCGGCATGGCAGACGCATGCGCCGAGCGGCCATGATAGGTGACGGAAACTTCCGATACGCAGATGCAGGGCATGGTGATGAGGTCGACGCCCGCGGGATGGACCATCATGGCGGCATCGACACCGTCGAAGGCGCCTTCCTGAGCCATGAGCTCCTTGCCGCCGCCCATTTCCTCCGCCGGCGTGCCGAGATAGCGGACGCGGCCGGGAAGTTTCGCGCCCGGCTTTGAGAGCGCAAGCGCGGCGCCGAGGCCCGTCGTCGCGATGATGTTGTGGCCGCAGGCATGGCCGATGCCGGGCAGGGCGTCATATTCGGAAAGGATCGCGACTTCGGGCATGCGCTCCGGGCCGAAGGCGCTCGCATAGGCGGTGGGAAGGCCGAAGGCGCCGCGCGTTACCGGCAGGTCCGCCTTTTCGACGGCGGCGGAGAGAATGCGCGCGGCCTCATGCTCATGGAAGGCGAGTTCCGGCTTGCCGTGAATCTCGTGGCTGACGGCGAGGAGATCCGCCGACATGGCGTCGATCGCGTCGCAGACTTCGCGTTTCAGGAGGGCGGCGTCGGTCATTATCTTTTCTCCCCGTGTTTTCACCAAGGGTAGACCGCCGCCACGATATTTTCTACCTACGCATAAGGCTTCCCCCGCCCCGAAATTTGCTTCGCACGAGCTTGCAAATTTCGACCCTCCCCTCGGGGAGGGTGGGTATTTTGAGCAAGTTACGAAAGTGATCGAGATGGATTTCTTCGAGTCGGAAGACGGCGTGCGGATCGCCTACCGGGTGGAGGGCGAGGGGAGCCCGGTGCTGCTGGCGCATGGCTTCGCGTCCACGCATGAGGTGAACTGGGTCGCGACGGGCTGGACGAAAGCGCTCACGGGAGCTGGCTACCGGGTGATCCTGCCGGACATGCGCGGGCATGGCGCGAGCGGCAAGCCGCATGATACGCATGCCTATACGCTTTCCGCGATGGCGGCGGACCTCACGGGCCTGCTCGATCATCTCGGCGAGCCGGGCGCGGACCTCATGGGCTATTCGATGGGGGCGATGGTGTCTCTCGTCGCGGCGATGGAAACGCCGGAGCGCTTCGACAAGATCGTGGCGGCGGGCGTCGGCGCGAAGCTGCTCGATCCGAAAAGAGACCCGGGGCCGGTGATCGAGGCGCTGCTGACGGACGATCCCTCAGGCATCGAGGACAAGGGGGCGCTTCTCTTCCGCACATTCGCCGACCAGAACAAGCAGGACAGGGAGGCGCTTGCCGCCTGCTTCGAGGCGGTGCGTGCGCCATTTCCAGTGGAGGGCTTGTCGCGTATCGCGCGACCGGTGCTCGTCGTCGCGGGAGAGACGGATGTGCAGGCGGGTGCCGCCAAACCGCTCGCCGAGCGGATGCCGAAAGGGCGCGCCTTCACCGTGCCGAAGCGCGACCACATGAAGACGGTGGGGGACCGGGCCTACAAGGAAGCGGTGCTGGGGTTCTTCGCGGAATGACTACCGCGCCGTCAGCGGCGCGAAGCCCAGGTGCATGCCCGCATCCGTGATGAGCGTTTCGCCGGTGATATGGTCCGAGCCCTCGCCGCAGAAGAAGACGACGGCGGTGGCGATATCTTCCGGCGTGCCTGCGCGGGCGAGCGGCGTCGACTCTTCCTGCTGGCGCTTGATGCCTTCGAAGGTCTGCTGGCCGAAGCGGTCGGAGAACCAGCGCGTGCCGATGAAGCCGGGGCAGACGGCGTTGACGCGGATCTTCGGCGCGAGGGAACGCGCGAGCGAGAGCGTCATGGTGTTGAGCGCGCCCTTGGAGGCTGCATAGGCAACCGATGAGCCGATGCCGGTGACGCCCGCGATGGAAGAGACGTTCACCACCGAGCCCTTGCCGGCCTGCTTCATGTGCGGCGCACAGGCACGGATCATCTGATAGGCGCCGACGACGTTCACCTTGTAGATCCAGAGGAAGTCTTCGGCATTCAACTCGTCGAGCTCGGCGTGGTTCGCGAATTTCGTGCCGCCCGCATTGTTGACCAGCACATCGACGCGGCCCCATTTCTTCACCGTCTCGTCCACGATGCGGCGGCAATCGGCATCCTCGCCGACATCGCCTTGGGCGAGCAGTGCCTCGACGCCCTTTGCCTCGCAGGCGGCAAGCGTCTCCTTCGCTTCCTTCTCGCTCTTCGTGTAGTTGATGACGACATTGCAGCCCTTGTCCGCGAGCTGCAGCGCGACGGCAGCGCCGAGACCTGTTGCGGAACCTGTGACGATGGCGACTTTGCCCTTGAGCGACGACATGAAGCTTCTCCCCTGATGATGTTTTGCCGGGGAGTTTAGCGAGGGCAGGGCCCAAGCCCAAACGGAGATCGCGAGAGATGGGGGCTTTCGACTATTCGTCAGCCGAGGGAAGCGGCGGATGGCGGAAGGCGGCGAGAATGAGCCGGTCGGTCATGCGGTCGCGGCGCGCGGGCGGCGTCGAAAGCTCGACGGAGACGAGGTGGTCCGCCGGGTAGCGCCGGACGATGCCGCGGGCAAAACCCACCTCCGGCACATCGAGTGCGACTTCCGTGCCGAGGGCGGGAAGGGGCTCAACCTCGACAATGGCGCCGGAGGCCGACATTTCATGGACGAGACATTCGGCATCGACGCCCGCAAAGACGATGCGGCCCTCGATCCGCGTCGCGATGCGGCGGAACTGGCGGCGCTCTTCCTCGGTCGCGCTTTCCGGCGGCTTTTCGAATGGTTCGGCCATATCTGATGCTCTTGGGCGGATGTCGCCATGCATGAGGCTAGGGGCGGGAGGTTGCCAAATCCTTGCCGCCGTCCCATCTCAATTGAACAAGTAGAAGAAAGAAGAAAGGAGGGCGGCCGTGGGGACGCTTGTATCGGGCAAGGAACACAAGTCCGGCTATGAAAGCCATCCCGACTATCTGTTACGTGTCATGCCCGCCGGGCGGCATGTCCGCGTCACGGTGGATGACGAGCTGGTGGCCGAAACGGAGCAGGCACTGGAGCTTTTCGAGGCGGACTACGCGCCCGTCTTCTATATCCCGCGCAAGGATGTGCGCATGGGACTGCTGAAGGGGAACGAGAACCGGAGCTGGTGTCCCTTCAAGGGCGAAGCGCATTACTGGGATTTCAAGCGCGGGGAGAAGGAAATCCCGAGCGTCGCCTGGTCCTATGAAGACCCCTTCGTGGAGGTCTCCAATATCCGGGAATACATGGCCTTCTATCCCGACAAGGCGAAGATAGAAGCGGACTGAAACAGGGACGGCGGGGAAGGGCCCCGCCGTCTTTCATTTGAGGCGCCTTCTTCAGGCCGGTTTCTTCGCGTCTTCCGGCAGGCTCGAGAGGAAGTCGGTGATGACCTTCTCGAAGTCGATGCGCTTTCCGAGCGTATTCATCGGACCCGCGGTGAGACCGCCATCGACAGCAATGGTCTGGCCCGTGACGAAGCTCGACTCGTCGCTCGCGAGGAAGAGGGCGGCATTGGCGATGTCTTCGGGGAGGCCCGAGCGCGGCGTCGGCTGGATCTTCGCGAGATGCTGCTTCATCACTTCGGCGAACTGGTCCGCCACCTGAGTGCCGAGGCCGAGCCCGTTGCCGAAGATGGAAGTGGCGATGCCGCCGGGGCAGATCGCGTTCGAGCGCACGAAATGGGGCGCGAGCTCCATCGCGGCGCAGCGCGAGAAATGATGCACGGCGGCCTTGCAGGCCGAATAGACGAGGGGACCATAGCCCGCCTGAAGACCGGCGACAGACGCCGTCGAGATGATCGAGCCGGACTGCTGCGCCTTCATGTGCGGCACGGCATATTTGTAGCCCAGCACCACGCCCTTCAGCAGCACGCCGACGGTTTCGTCGAACCCTGCCATATCGATCTCGGCGAGTTCGCCGCCGACGCCGCCATAGCCTGCATTGTTGAAGAGAACGTCGAGGCGGCCGAATTTCTTCACCGTATGATCGACGAGGTTCTTTACTTCGTCTTCATGCGCGACATTGGTGCGGCAATAGGAGAAGTTCGCGCCCAGCTCGCGCTCCATCGCCTCGCCCTTGTGGTCCTGCAGGTCGGCGGCGACGACTTTCGCGCCTTCCTTCAGGAATAGATCGACCGTGCCGCGGCCGATGCCGCTCGTGCCGCCAGTGATGATGGCGACCTTGCCGTCCAGACGTCCCATTTGTCTTCTCCCTGTTTTCGCGTATTTGTTTTTGTGGGGGCATGTTAGCCGCTGCGCCGAAGAAAAGAGAAGCACCGTCATCGCGAGGCCGCCAAAGGCGGCCGTGGCGATCCAGAGCAGCGAGCACGGAGCTTGACGCCCCTGGATTGCTTCGTCCCGCTTCGGCTTCGCCTCGCGCTCCTCGCAATGACGCGGAGAGGCCATGCGGGTGGGAAGAGGGTGCTTACCTACCTTTGAACACCGGCTTTCTTTTTTCCATGAAGGCGGCACGGCCTTCCTTGTAGTCCTCGCTGGCGAAGCAGCGGGCGATGAGCGCCTCGCATTTTTCTTCATCGAAGCTGCCGGGCGCTTTCGTGAATTCGTCCACGACCTGCTTTGCCGTGTTGACGGTCAAGGGCGCATTCTCGGCGATGATCGCGCAATAGTCGCGAACGAAGTTTTCCAGCGCGTCCCTGGTCGTCACGCGATTGACGAGACCCATTGCGAGCGCTTCGTCGCAAGTGAAGCGGCGGGCGGTGAAGAAGATTTCCTTCGCGAAGGCCGGGCCGACGACATGAACGAGGCGGCCCGTGCCCCCCGCGCCATAGGCAAGGCCGAGCTTTGCCGCCGGTATGCCGAAGGTCGAACCTTCGGCGGCGATGCGCATGTCGCAGGAAAGCGCGATACCGAGGCCGCCGCCGATGCAATAGCCGTCGATCATGGCGATGGTGGGCTTCGACGCATTGGCGATGCCGTTGAAGGCGATTTCCGTGGCGGTCTCGTAAGCGAGGATGCCTTCAGGACTGGAGCGGCTTTCGCCGAATTGCGAGATGTCGGCGCCCGCGACGAAGGCGCGGTCGCCAGCGCCGGTCAGCACGATGACGCGGACCTCGTCGTCCTTCTCGAAAGCGGCGAGAATTTCCGGCACGGCCTGCCACATCTCGAGGCTCACCGCATTCAGGCGCGTGGGATTGTTGAAGATCATCCAGCCGATCGCGCCGTCCTTCTTCGCGATCATGGAGGTGGTGGGGGAGGAGATAGTCAAGGGCTTGCCCCGCGTCAGATGTTTCGCTGATGTCTGGGATACAGGCGGGGACGGAGGCTGGCAACCGGCGATAAAACAACCCTCATTGCGAGAAGGCCGCAGGCCGACGAAGCAATCCAGGGGCGGCGGACTCTGAACAAGCGGCCCCTGGATCGCCACGGCCGCTTCGCGGCCTCGCGATGACGAAGAAAGGGATTACCTCAAACCGGTGCGACGCATTCGAGACGCGGGGTGCGGTGCGGCGGCTCGGCGTCCTTGAGATCGGCGAGGAGATCGGACTTCAGCGCCGCATAGGCCGGATCGTTCCAGAGATTGCGGAGCTGGCCGGGGTCTTCCTTGTGGTCGTAAAGCTCGCCTTCGCTGCCGTCATAGATCGTGCCGGGGAGATAGGCCGTGATCGTGTAGCCGTCGCGATAGATGGTGCGCAGCCCCACCGTCGTGCCGTCGACATGCTGACAGTCCCATTCGGTGAAGACGCGCTCGCGGCCCTGTTTCTCCGCCTCCGCATCCGTCTTCGGCATGGGTTTGCCCTGCATCCATTCCGGCACGGGCAATCCTGCGATCTCGCAGAAGGTGGGCGCGAGATCGACCTGGCCGACGGGCTTGCCGACAGTGGAGGGCGAGACCTTCGCCGACTTCGCGGGGCGCCAGATCATCGGCAGGCGCATCAGCGCATCGACGTGATAGGGGCCCTTGAAAAGCAGGCCGAACTCGCCCTGGAATTCGCCGTGATCGGTGGTGAAGACGACATCCACATCGTCGCCCCAGCCGCGCTTCTCCACATAGGCCATGACTTTCGCGATGGCCTCGTCGATGAGCTCGTTCTCGACATGGGTGAAGGCGTTGATCTCCTGCACCTGGTCGGCCGTCATGTCGCAGGCGCGGAATTCGGGCGGAGCCTCGAAATTCGTCACGCGCTCGCCCTTGTACCATTCCATCCAGTGGCGCGGCTTGTCCGCCAGCACCTTCTCGATCTTCTCCTTCGAGCCCGGATAGAACTCCGGCAGGGGCGTGTCGCGCCAGGGATGGCGGTGAAGTTCCGACTGCGGAGGATCCCAGGGATGGTGCGGATCGGGGAAGCTCATCCAGCAGAACCAGTCATCTTCCGCGCCGATGGAGGCGAGCCAGTCGATGGTGCGGTCGGCCACCCAGTCCGTGTGGTAATGCTCGCGGCTGACGGGATTGAAATGCACCTGACAGGCGCCGGTGTCGCCGCCGCCCGCCGCATTCACCTGAAACTTGTCGTTGAGGTTCTGGTAGAACATGCCGAAGGCTTCCGGATCGTTCTTCCTGATCCATTCGGCGTAGTGGAGGATGAGCGGCGAATGCGTCGCAAGCTCCATGTAGTCGAAGCCGCGATGCGGGCCGTGCTCGCCCCTGCGCGCCATCTGGCTTTCATAGAATTGCTGCTTCGGGTCGATGAAGGGTTCGAAATGCGCCTTGCCGATCAGCGCCGTCTTGTAGCCCGCCTTGTCGTGGAGATATTGCGCGACGGAGGGCGCATCTTCCGGCAGCGGTACGCCATTCATCCAGACGCCATGCGTCGAGACATATTGCCCGGTGATCATGGTCGAGCGCGCGGGCATGCAGACGACATTCTGGTTATGCGCGCGGGTGTAGTTGATGCCGTTCGCGGCCAGCGCGTCGATGGCGGGCGTCTTCGCGTGCTTTTGCCCGTTCGCCCCAATGGCGTCGAAGCGCATCTGGTCTGTGGTGATGAAAAGGATCTTGCGGCCCATGACGTTTTCTCCCGGGACACCTTCGAGCGTCCTAATGTTTATCATTATTTTCTAGGGGAGACGTTGCGTCACGGCAAGCGCCAAGGGCCTGCGATAGATGGTTTGCCTACGGAAAAACAATGCTTTTTCGCCGCCTTGTATGAAAAAGGGACGAACCGAAAAGGCCGGTGAATAAGGACTATTTCTCAGGCCGAGGTGTCGACGCGAAGGCCCGTTCCTGCGGGCGCGCTCGCCTTGGCGGCGGCATTGCCGACAGCTTCGGTCAGCATGTCGACGATGGCCTTTTCCTGCTCGTTGCCCGCTTTCAGCATGGCTGTCTGCATGGCCTGGGCGAGCTGGCCCTGCTGGCTGGCGACGGCGGCGGAAGCGAGACTGGAAACGGACATGAAACCCCCATGAACAATCGAGGGGAGGCTAGCGGGCGGGGATTAATATCCCGTTGGCGTCAGGTTTCTTCCTCGCCCTTCAGGAAGGAGATCATGGCGGGGAGCGCCGCGCGGTCCTGCAGCATGAAGAGGTGCCCGCCCTCGAAGAAGCGCAGCTCCGCGCCGCGAATGCGGGACGCCATGCGCTCCTGCGTTTCGGGAAGGGCGATGCCGTCATACTTGCCGCCGCAGACGAGCGTCGGGCAGCGGATCTCGCCGAGCCTCGACCATGTGTCGTGGAGCGCCCGCGCCTCGAGCTGGCGGCGGCGGCCCATCTCGTGGCCTTCCTCATCCGCATAAGGGTCGGCGGCGGCCATGGCGACGAGCTGTTCGTAAGTTTCCGGATTGGCCTTCGCCCAGTCTTCGTCGTGGCGCGTATCGGAAATCGGAATCATGAAGCGGGCGCGCTCTTCGGGGTTCATCTCCATCAATGTGTGAAGCGGATAGGAGGCGCCGCCCGCGCCACCGGGCGAGGTGCAGGCAAGCACCAGGCCTTCGACCATGTGGGGATGATTGATCGCAAGTTCCTGCGCGACCATGCCGCCGAAGGAGACGCCGATGACGAGGGCGGATCCCCAGCCGATGGTGGTCATGAGGTTCACGGCGTCCTCGGCATATTGCGCCATGGAGTAGGGGGCGTCCGGCTTCGAGGTCTGTCCGAGGCCGCGCTGGTCATAGGCGAGCATGTCGAAATGCTTCGGGAAGGGACCGTCCAGCACATTGGGACGCATGCGAAGGTCGCCGCCCGTGCCCGAAATGAAGAGGAGGCGGGGGCCGGAGCCCACGCGCTCGTACCAGATGTCGATATCGCCTGCCTTGGCGAAGGGCATGGGGCCTCTCCTTCATTTTTCCGGCTGTCTTCCGGGAAAGATTAACACGGGCTGCGGCGATGCGGGTTCTCCCATTGAACTCGCTTGAGGCCGCGCTATGTATTAAGCTCTTTGCAAAGGTCCCCGTGTTCATCTCGGGGGCGAACCGCGAATACGGCCCCGCAAGCCTCTCGTCACGTGACGCCGGAGCGGGCCCGAGGGAAGGAGCGGGGTCATGTCGAAACCTGCCGAAAAGAATCAGCCGCTCTCCGTCTGCGATCCCGTCTGGGAGCGCGTCAGAACGGAGGCCGAGGAAATGGCGGCGGGCGAGCCGATCCTCGCGAGCTTCCTCTATTCGACGATCCTGAATCATCGCAATTTCAACGATGCCGTCGCCTATCATCTGGCGCAGAAGCTCGGGAATGCCGAGGTGCATTCGATGCAGCTTCGCGAACTCTTCGATGAGGCGATGCGCGACCAGCCGGAGATCGGCGAGGCAACGCGGGCAGACATCGTCGCCTATTACGAGCGCGATCCGGCCTGCCACTCCTATATCCAGCCGCTTCTCTACTTCAAGGGCTTCCACGCGCTGCAGGCCTATCGCGTGGCGCACTGGCTCTGGAACAATGATCGCCGCGCCATGGCGCTCTATCTGCAGAGCCGGATTTCGGAACTCTTCGCGGTGGACATCCACCCGGCGGCGCGGGTCGGCCGGGGCGTCTTCATCGACCATGCGACCGGCATCGTCATCGGCGAGACGGCGGTGGTGGAAGACGATGTGTCAATGCTGCATGGCGTGACGCTTGGCGGCACCGGCAAGGAGCAGGG